>Ga0302320_10003292_pt1 | contig 37707 bp, 29 predicted proteins | sample Bog_T0_3_FD_202130 | JGI IMG/M metagenome (GOLD analysis project Ga0302320, IMG submission 202130) | Peat permafrost microbial communities from Stordalen Mire near Abisko, Sweden - Bog_T0_3 | ecosystem: Environmental > Terrestrial > Soil > Wetlands > Peat | place: Sweden: Abisko, Stordalen Mire... | reverse complement strand
CAGTGTGACTGGTCGTCCTCTCAGACCAGCTACCCGTCTTAGCCTTGGTGAGCCGTTACCTCACCAACTAGCTGATAGGCCGCGGGCTTATCGTAAAGTGTCAGGCCTTGCGGTCCCCAACTTTGAAGACCAGGTGATGCCACCCAGTCTTCACATCCGGTATTAGCTCGCCTTTCAGCGAGTTATTCCAGGCTTCACGGTAAATTGCCCACGTGTTACGCACCCTTGCGCCACTCCGAACACGGAATATTGCTACCCCGTGTCCAGCGTTCGACTTGCATGTCTTATCCACGCCGCCAGCGTTCGTTCTGAGCCAGAATCAAACTCTCCGTATAAAACGTTAGTTTAATTCCTGCCTGATCCCCTGACCAGGCAACTTTATTGTTTGGTTAAAACCTTCGCGGCCGACCCACTAACGAGTCTGCCTTGAAGGGGCTCTCTCACTAATCGCACATTTCAATTTTCAAAGAGCAACGGGTGTTTTCACACCCAAAATTCTTGAGCCGCGTCCCGGTCAGGGGACAAAAACTCTGACCGCCGATTTTCACTCATCTTCGGCTGGTCAGATTCAGCTTTTGGGCCGGTTAATTTGATCAACTCAGCACCGACTGTCAACCGGTTATTTACCGGCCCGCAGCACATAGTGCGCTAACGGGACAGTAAACATATCAGAGTTTCGCCCCACCACAAGAGTTTTTTTTAATTTTTTTTGGGCGGGCCGGACGTGCATAAAACCCTTTGTTTACAGGCTATTCGAGGCCCCGGTCGGTCAATTCATCCTCGTCGAGGCCTAAAAAATGTCCGAGCTCATGCAAAAAAGTCGTCCGAATTTCGTCACGAAACCGTTGCCCGTCCGTTTCCGCCATTTCACGGAGGTTTTCCAGATACAGGATGATCTGCGGCGGCAAAGGGACGTCCCCGGCCTCGGCCCATTCGGGTCCGGTGAAGAGCCCCAGCGTATCTGCCTCAATACCATCGGCTTGCAAGTCCCGGCTGGGACGGGGCTCGAAGAGGACAGGCACCTGCCCGGCGCGTTCGCGCAGGGGTGCGGGCAGTTCCGCCAGCAGGGCGGCGACTTCGCGCCCGGCCAGGGCGCACAACTCCTCCCAATCAAGTCCGGACAGGTCCATACGTAGGTGTATTATATTATAAGTTAATTAATTCCGACCCATGATGACAGGGGGCGGCGGACAATCACACTTTTTTCACCAGGCCCGTCGGAGTGCGGGAGAACGGATTCCGACCGCCAGGGCGGTTGGCCAATGGCATGGGCACCATGGCGGGCTTCCGCCCGCACCAAGGCTGTCGACAATGTCGGAACGTGAGCAAACGCCACGCCGGGTGAGGCCCAGCCTGCAAGCCAGGCACAGGGGGGAGATCGCTGGACGGCATACCCGAAGAGCCTGTCTGAAGGGCTGGGGGGACGAGGCGGTGGCCGGATGTGGGGACGAGCCGTCCCCACCCCGACTTTGTCGGCAGTCTTGCCGCCCGCCCGGGGTTTTTTTTAATTTGCCGTTGGGTTTCGGCCGCTTTTCTGTATCTTCTGCGGGTCGAAGACGCAGTTTTTAATTTGGTTTTAAAGTTGTAAATGGCCCATATTCACGAAAAAATTGATTTTACCGTCGCCATCTTCGTCGTCCATGAGGGGAAGATTCTGCTGATCCATCATCGCAATCTGGACCGCTGGCTGCCGCTGGGCGGGCACATTGAGCTGGACGAGGATCCGGAGCAGGCCGCGCTGCGGGAGGCGCGCGAGGAAAGCGGGCTGGAGGTGGAACTGCTGGGCGAACGGCCGCCCACCACCTCGCCGGGCACCCGCGCGCTCATCGCGCCGCGGTTCCTGGACATCCACCGCATCAGCGCCACCCACGAGCACATCGGCCTGATCTACTGGGCCCGGCCGCGCGGCGGCACCCTCACGCTGGCCGCCGCCGAGCACCATGACATCCGCTGGTGTGCCCCGGCGGATTTGGACGGCCTGCAACCCCCCATGTCCGACGCGGTGAAATGGTATTGCCGCACGGCGCTGACGGAGATCGCCCGCCAGCCATGACCGCGCCACAGAAATTCCGGGCCGTCTGTTACACCATCGAGGGACTCACCTCCTTCGCCACGGTCATTTTTTTCAACTGGCTCTACTTTTACTTCCAGAACAAGTTTGGTTTTGACACCAAACAGAACCTGGCGCTGGCCGCACTCATCGGGTTGATTTATACCCTGGCCTCGTGGCAGGGGGGGCGGCTGGCCGCGCGGTTCGGCTATTTCACCGCGCTGATCACCGGGTTCAGCATCATGACGGCCGGCGTGGCCGTCGCCTCCCAGCTCCACACCGCACCCGGGGTCATCGCCGCCGCCTGCGTCGTCAACATGGGCATGTGCCTTATCTGGCCGACCATCGAGGCGATGGTCAGTGAAGGTGCCGTCGCCGCCGACGCCGTCGGCTTTTACAACATGACTTGGGCGACGACCAATGCCGTGGCCTATTGCATCGGTGGCACCCTCTTGGAGAAGCTGGGTTACCGCAGCATCTTCTTCGTGCCGTTGGTGTGCCTGCTCGGGCTGCTCGGACTGGCGGTCTGGCTGGCCACCGCCGTCGGACATCCCATGGCGCCAACCCCGGCGGCGGCCGGCACCACCAAACATTCCCCGGCCCCGGCGGCCGCGCGGCCGGCGGCCGCCCGGGCGAAGAACTTCAAGCATATGGCCCTGCTGGCCAACCCGTTTGCGTACATCGCCATCAACACGCTGTTGGCGGTCATGCCCGGGATTGCCACCAAGCTCCACCTTTCGCCCATGGTGACCGGATTCACCTGTTCCTTGTGGTGCTTTGTCCGGCTGGGCGTGTTCTTCTTCCTCTGGTGTTGGACCGGCTGGCATTACCGCTTTCGCTGGCTGGTGACGGCCTTTGTGCTGCTGGTGCTGTCCTTTGCCACCATCCTGATCGCGCCCAACCTGCCGCTGCTGTGCGCCGCGCAGCTTCTGTTTGGCTGGGCCATCGGGCTGATCTATTATTCCTCGCTGTTTTACTCCATGGATGCCAGCGACACGAAGAGTGAACACGGCGGCATCCACGAGGCGGCCATCGGCATGGGCAACTGCCTTGGGCCGGCGCTGGGGGCGACCTCCCTGCTGTTGCTGCCGCAGTACCCCAACAGCGGGGCCGTGGCCGTGAGCCTGCTGCTCCTCGGCGGCCTGGGGGGCCTGCTCTTCATCCGCAAAACCGGACGCTGATTTTGGAAGGGCTGCGCCCGGCGGGCGCGTCATCGGGTCCTGAATTTCTTTAGGCCGGTGCAATCAACCAAATGGTCGAGTGTTTTGGATGTAAAAACCTTTCCTTGGGTGGCAATCAACAGTTTCTTCATGTCCTCACGCCGGACTCCGAATCCTCTTCCGGCAAGGCAGGCGACCACCTCAAATTTCAATTGTCCGCCCGGTTGACCCGCGAGGCTCAACGAATGCAGGTGCTGAATCCGGGTGACCTTGTCACGAGCTGTCCCATCGTCTTCGGTCAGTTTGGCTTCAATCACCACTTTGGGATTGAACTCGCTCGGCACCATGAAATCTGGAGCCTGGTCGAAACCCGGCAATCGTTCTGCCCGCCGGGTCTTCCGAAAACTGATGCCGGCGTTGGCGAGTTGCTCTTCAACGGCATTCTCCAATCCATCGCCGACCAGTTCGCTGACAGAATCCCGGTGACCGGCAAATGGCCGTCCCAAGAAGCGCTCGTAAAGCAGCATGGCATAAGGTGCGCCAATGGCCGCCATATTGCGCAAGGCGGTCAACCCGCCAATTGTATCTGCATTCTGAAGCCGGTGAATTTGATCGGCCGGAACCACCGGACAGCCTGTCTCCAAGAGATCGCAGGCGGCCATGACCAGAACTTCAATCCGCTTCAGCATCGCAGGCCTTGGCTTCAGCGGTGCCAATGGAGCGAGGCGTACCTTTCGGTCGAGCGCGCGCACGAACCCTTGGTTCAATTCGGACCCGGAGCGCAGGGCCGCAACATAAGCCCATTCCGGCGGAGTGAATCCGAGCATCGCCCGAAGCACGACCAGCGCTATGGGCACCTCCAAGACGGTTCTCAAAACTTCAGATTTTGGCAGGGTGGAGAACCCCCCCGTCGTCTCTGCTTGAGTGCTTCGTAGCCGGTTTCGAAGGCGGCGTATTCCACAAAACCATCCTCCTTCGGAAGCCGGAGAAACTCGGAAGCGAGACTGGAAAACACGGCGGTGACGAATGGCTCCGGCGTGGCTTCAATTTCGTTGAGGGTGGCTTCAAAAGGATATTTCATCTTCAGGCTCCCTGGTTTCTCTCAATTCACACTGCGGCTTCCATTTTTGGTTCCTCACGGCCCGCGAGAAAGACTTGTCCAGCGAGGACAAAACCGCGCTGACCCCGCCAAACGACTTGATCCAGGTGTTGATCTCGTTCATCCGTTCCAGCACTGGCCGCTGTTTGTCCCAGGTCTTCCGCAGATGCCAGATCACCAGCCGGGTCAGATGGCCAAAACAGACACAGCGGATGTCCCCTTGAGTCGCGGTCAACCCCGCCTCAGACAGCGCTTCCAAGTCGGTGCGCACAATCTCCGCCAGCCCGGTCGCATCCGGGGCCAGCCAGCGGCGGGGAAATCTTCCGGTCGAACGACAAACCAAGACCGTATCCACGATGGACGAACCAGTTCCGTTGATGTGAATGGAGGCCCCCATTTCAGCAGGACATGGCAAGGAGGCTGAACAAACCAGCCCGGCATCAAGGATGGCCACGGCCAGCGGGACATAGGCCTCCAGTTGGTTATGATGGTAGGTGAAAGCCAGCGGACCTCCCGGTTTCAGTTTTACCACCGCTTCCAATAGTGTTCTGGAGAGACCCTCCGTAAAATGGTCGAACCCGCGCCCCATATTTATGTTCCCGGTGAGTTCGTTTTGGTGACGCGTGCTGGGCTTCCTAAATTCGGGCCGGGCGCCGCCCACCAACTTTCGGAGCCAGACGTAGCAGAAATCCATCAATTCGGCCTATTGGATATTGCCGAAGTAGGGCGGATCGGTGAACACCGCATCAAACTTTTCCCCGTTGAGTTTCGCCGCGGAAGAATCGTCGCACAGCAGTTTGATTTCGCGCTTTTCGGACGGCGATTGACCGTTACGAAAGGAACCAATCCACTCACCTTGGATGGGCACTTCGATTTTTCGCGAGCCTTCTTGGCGGACTTCAAAAGGTTGGAGGCAGTATCGCTTGGCCTTGAGGTATTTTTCCACGATGTTCAGCCATCCACCGCTGCCCACCGGCGCCCCCCGAGGGCTGATTATGCCCAGCAGATTAGATTCGCACTGAATCAGCCCCACCGGGAACCCATGCACCGAAAACACATCCAGCGACTTGAGCGCCATCGTGTCATAGCGGCAAAGCATGTTTTGAGAGCGCAGCAGGTCTGAAAGATTGGTCGCCAAAGCCTCCCGGAGGCTGTCATCTTTTACGGAGTTGATCCAACGGCAGCTTAACTCAAGGCCGAGCAACTGTCGCGCGTTGAACAGGTTGCGGTAGTGATGATAACCCCACCGGTGCAGACGTTCGGTTTCGTCGCCCTCGGGGATGGCGTCCTCCGGAATGAACTTTGGCCGCAGTTTCCCCAACCGCCCCGCGGCTTCCTCGAATTTTGCCAGATCTTCCGGCCCCGCCTTTTTAAAAAGCCGGCCCTTGCGACCATCCGCCCGCCCGGCACAGTTATCGCAGTGATATTCGATGGCGTAGAGCCGATGCTCCGGCACCTGAGCGTTGGGATAGCCGAGGGGACGGTCACAATGCTGACACCGGCATTTGTTCCGCCGGGCGGTATGCGCCAAGGGCAGGGCTTGATGGCAGTGGGGACACGGGCCCGGCTCCTTTCGATTCAGGGTTTCAAACAGCTCGCCACAGCGCCCGCACACAAACACGTTCGCCGGATGGCGGACGTCTTCGGAAAGCAGGAAGTTGGGGAACAAATCCGTATCATGATGGCACGCATCGCAACGGACTTTTTTCACCCAAAGGAAATATTTTACCTGCGCCTCACTATTCCCGCAATTTTTGCACTGAGTGCGATATAGATGTCCAATTTCGCCCTCCAGGTGCGCCCGCAGTTGATCAGCCGTCTTCAGATAAGCGTTAATATCCAGGTCGAGCAATTCCTGCCGGACAATCCACCACGCCATCGGGTTTATGTCAACCCCGGTGACCGAACACCCGATCCGGTTGGCTTCCATCATGGTGGTGCCACCGCCCATGAACGGGTCAAAAATGCGAACCGACGGCAGATGGTGGGAATGGTAGTAATTTTCAACCACCGGACGACCGGAGAATTCCGACAAAATCAACGCGCGGAACAGCGTGCCCGGCCGCCGCGCGAACCATTTGTGCACGGCGATAACCGGGCGGTAATTTTGCTGAATTTGCTTCTCCCGCAGAGCCATCGCGGCCACAAACGGCACACTGAAATGCTGCTCAATCATCTTGCCCCTTCGCGCTCCTCCCGGCGACGCCCCGCCAGGCCGCATTACTTCGTGTGTTTTCCATGATCTTCATCCGGCTTGCAGCAGTTTCTCCCCTTCACCACGGCAAGGCAACCCGTAATGTCGCCCCGGTAATGTCGCCGCGTTGCGCCCGGCAGCCAATGGCCGCTGAAAAAATCGGTTGACCCGGCCGTGGTTTCTGCTATTTTCTGTAAATAGAGAAATGCAAATGGACCCCGTCATGGAGAAGCTGGTGCTGCACTGGGGCGAAATGGGCGCGCGCTGGGGCGTCAGCCGCATGGTGGCCCAAATCCACGCCCTGCTGTATTTCTCGCCGCGTCCGCTCACGGCGGATGAAATGGTGGCGGCGCTGGGGGTGGCCCGCTCGCATGTGAGCAACAGCCTCAAGGAACTGCAATCCTGGGGCGTGGTCCGGGTGCTGCATGTGCCGGGCGACCGCCGCGAACACTTTCAATCCATCAAGGAGGTCTGGCAATTGTTTGAAATCCTGCTGGACGAACGCAAGCGGCGCGAGCTGGACCCCACGCTGAAGTTGCTCCGCGAAACCCAGGCGCTGGTCAATGACGGCGCCCCGGTGGACGACCACACCCGGGCGCGGCTGCAGGACATGCGGGAGTTTTTTGAGCAGATGGACGGCTGGTTCGGCGAGGTCCGCCGGCTGCCTCTGGCTTCACGAATCAAGCTGGTCACATGGGGGGCAAGGATCAGCGGCTGGTTGAAATAATTTTTTTGTCCGCAGTGTTTACTAATTACAGGAACTACAGATATATGTCTGAAAACAAAACTCATGCGGTGACCGGGGCCTTTGGCTATTCCGGCCGTTACATCGCCAAGCGGCTGCTGGAACAGGGCCGGCCGGTGATTACGCTGACCAATTCCATGAACCGGGAAAATCCGTTCGCCGGCCGGATCCGGGTGTTTCCACTGTCGTTTGATGAGCCGGACAAGCTGGCGGCGGCGCTGGCCGGGGTGGATGTGTTGTACAACACCTACTGGGTGCGTTTCAACCACCGGAGGTTCACCCATGCGCAGGCGGTGGACAACACGTTGCGCCTGTTTGACGCGGCGCGGCGCGCGGGCGTACGGCGCGTCGTCCATGTAAGCATCACCAACCCGGCGGAAGATTCGCCGCTGGAATATTTTTCCGGCAAGGCCCGGCTGGAACGGGCGCTGCGGGAAAGCGGTCTTTCCCATGCGATTCTGCGGCCCACCGTGTTGTTTGGGCGCGAGGATATTTTGATCAACAACATCGCCTGGGCGCTACGGCGGTTCCCCTTTTTCGCCGTCTTCGGCGACGGCTTGTACCGCCTGCAACCGGTCCACGTGGAGGATTTGGCCGAACTCGCGGTGACGGAAGGAATGCGCTCGGAAAATGTCATCCTCAACGCCATCGGTCCGGAGACTTTCACTTATCGCGGATTGGTGCAAGCCGTGGGCGACGCCATCGGCCGGCCATGTCCCTTGGTCAAGGTTCCGCCGGAGCTGGGTTATTGGCTGGGCAAAGTGCCGGGATGGTGGATGCGCGACGTCCTCATCACGCGGGAGGAAATTCGCGGGTTGATGGCTGAACTTCTGTATGTGACCACCCCGCCGACGGGCCGGACGGCGCTGACCCCCTGGATGAAAGCGAACGCCGCCACCCTGGGGCGGCGCTATGCCAGCGAACTGGACCGGCGGCGGGACCGGCAAAGGCCGTATTGGGTGAACGCAGGGTGAGCGGCCGGGGACAAACCAATTTACCGGCGAGCCAGGCTGGTGTATGTTCCCGGCATGAACTTCCGCACCCTTTCATCAACGATATCAGCCGCGCTGATGGCGGTGGAGGTGGCGCGGGCGGGCGGGAGCGGGTTGAATGTGATCGTGGTCGTCAATCAGAACAGCCCCGAATCCGTGCAACTGGGCGATGACTACTGCGAACAGCGCGGGGTGCCGCCGCAGAACTTGTTGCGCATGACCAACTGGACGGGCGGGCCCATCAACTGGAGCCCGTTGGATTTTCAAAATGACCTCCTGAATCCCCTGTTGACGATGGTCGCGGGCCGCGGACTGGCCCACCAGGCGCAGTTCGTGCTGCTCTCCATGGACATCCCGTATCGGGTGATGGATGGCGCGGGCGACGTGAACAGCACGACCTCCGCGTTGTTTTACGGGTTCAAAACCAACACCGCCCCGGTGGCCGGGATTGCCTCGTGCTCGCTGCCCGACAACACCTCCAACAGCTACGCCTATTCCGAGCTGCCCTTCAACCAGGCGCCGCCCAACACGGCCGTCACCAACTCGTTTCTGGCCGTGATGCTCACGGACACCAATCTGGCCGCGGCGGAAAACACCCTTTGCCGGGGCGTGGCCAGTGACAGCACGTACCCGACCCAGGCCGTTTACCTGGCCAAAACCGACGACGTTCTCCGCAATGTCCGGTTCGTGGAGTTTGACAACTCCGTCTTTGAAAACCAGGTGGCCGGCAATTATGCCGTGACGCGCATGGACACGGATGACACGGTGTTCACCAACCTGTTTGGTTTGCAGACAGGTTTGGTGGGTTTCGCATTGGCCACCAATGAATTTACACCCGGGGCCGCAGGGGACACGCTGACGTCGTTTGGCGGTTTCATTTTGGACCCCCAGGGGCAGACGGCATTGCTGACGTTTTTGGAGGCCGGGGCCGCCGGCAGTTATGGCACGGTGGTGGAGCCTTGCAATTACACCCAGAAATTCCCCGACCCGGTGGATTATTTTTATCAGACGCGCGGGCTTACCCTGGCCGAGGCGTATTACCAGAGCGTGTTGAATCCGTTTGAAGGGCTCCTGGCGGGGGAACCGCTGGCCGCACCGTTTGCGCGGCCCGGCGGCGGGAGCTGGAGTTCGCTGACCAACGGGGCGGTGCTCGGCGGGCTGGTCACCCTTAACCCCGTCTTCACCGCCGCCGCCACGAACCTCCCGCTGGCGCAGGCGGACCTGTTTGTGGACGGCACGTTTTATCAGACCCTGACGAACCTGCCGCCGACGCCGGGAAATGTGGTGTCCGCCACGGTGAACGGCCGCACGGCCGGCTACACGGTGAAAACCAATGACACCCGGGCCGCCGTGGCGGCGGGGCTGGCCGCAGCCCTGAACCAGCAAACCAACCTCACGTTCGTCCAGGCCTTCCCGGTGGGGGACCGGATTGAACTGCAATCGCTGGCGCTGACGACGCCCGGCAGCAACGTGACCGTGACCGCCGCCGCCGCCGCCGGGACCGCGCCCGTCCTGACCACGCACCTGGCCGCCGCCCGGCCGGTGTTCCTGGACACGGTTGCCATCGGTTATCAGGTGGTAACGATTAACAACACACCCGGGGTCGGAGACTGGCTGGTGTTTGATTTCATCAAAACCAACGGCACGGAGGTGACCGTCGGCGTGACCAACACCACGGCGGGGACGACCATCGGCGACCTGGCGCAGAACCTGGTGAATTTGATCAACGCCACCCCGGCGTTGGAATCCGCCGACGGGCTGGTGGCGGAAGATTTTTTTGATGAGGATCCGTACGGCCAGGCGGCGGCGCAGTTCAACCTGTACGCCCGCACGGCCGGCTGGGCGGCGTCCCAAATGCTGTCCACCCTGTATACCTCCACCAACCTCACGACCACGCCCGCTGACACGGCGCCGCTGGCGGACAATGTCAGCGACCTGCGGCCGCGCAACCATTTGTATGTCAGCGCCGGGGCCGCGGGGCTGCCCGTGAATTTTGCCTGCGACACCACCCGGCTGGCTGATGGCTGGCATCAATTGACCGCCGTGGCGTATGAAGGCACCAGCGTGGGCACGCAAACCCGGGTGACCCGGAGCGTGCTCATTCAAAACACCGGCCTGACCGCCACCCTGGCCGCGCTGCCAGCGGGCAGCGTGGCCACGCCGGACCAGACGCTGCAATTCACCGTGACGGCCGGAACGACCAACCTGGCCCGCAGTGAATTATTCAGCACGGGAGGCTCCTTGGGGGTGATCACCAATCAACCGACGGCGGTGTTCACTGTGAACGCCGCCAGTCTGGGCGTGGGCCTGCACCCCTTTTTCGCCCTGGTCACCGACCAGTCCGGGCAGCGGTACCAAACACAAACGATCAGTTATCGAATCCTCTCCCTGGCGCTCACCCTCACCGGCACGCCGCCGGTCCTGTCCTGGCCGGCGTGGTCCGGGCGGCAGTATGATCTGCAATTCACCACCAATCTCACGAGCGCGTTCCAGACCCTGACCACTCTGACCGCCACCAACGCGGCGATGCAGTGGCCCCTGACGACCACCGGCCGGGCGGGCTATTACCGCGTGCGGTTGGATAATTGAGCCGCCGCGGACGGGGATCAGGGAACAAGCCGGAGGCTCAGACTTCAGGCAATCGGCGACGTCGCGTTGTGATCCAGATAAAACAGGGATTGTATTGGTTTCAACGTTGCTGTGCCCGAGGACCCTCCTTCGCTGAAGCTACAGCGGGCAGGCGGGCACGCTCCGGGGCTTGGGCAACACGCCCTTACGTCGGCTGCTACGAGGGCTTTTACGCGTCAAGTGTCCTCACCATGGACACAACGGGACAGACGGGGCGGTCCCGTACGACCGTACCATCCAGTTTTATTCCGCCCAAAACTGCAGTTTTGCCTGGTGACCGGGCGGTCGAGCGGTGGCCTTCAACAAACATCCGGTTTTGTGGTGGGCGGCGGGCACAGCGGCAACTGGAGGGTGAAGGTGGCTCCGGTTCCCACACCGTCACTTTGCGCTTGGAGGTCTCCTCCCAGTTCCCGCGCGATCCGGACGCTGCTGTTCAAGCCAAAACCATGGCCGTCGGGTTTGGTGGTATAACCATGTTCAAAGAGGCGGATCAGATTTTCCGGGGAGATGCCAACGCCGTTATCCTTGACCGCCAAACGGACAACCCCGCCCTCACAGGTTGCCCGCACGACCACTTTCCGCTCCGGCCGGCCGGAGGCCTGGCAGGCTTCTTTCGCATTGTGAATGAGATTGACCAGGACTTGCAAGACCTTGTGTTTCTCCACCGTGAGCTCAGGCAGGTTGGGGTCAAAATCGCGAACCAACTGGATGCCATGGCGCGCCAAGCCGGCGGAATCGATTCGCAACGAGTCTTCCACCAGGTCAACCAGGCCGGTTTTCTCGCAGACACCAAGCCGCTTGGAGGAGCTTTGCTGCATCGCCACAATTTCCTTGATGTGCTGCACATTTTGTTCCAACTGCCGCAATTCCCCCAAAACCGCCTCGCGCTCCAAGGCCAACTGTTTGGCCAACAGTTCCAGATAACCGGGCAGGAGCTTCCCTTGGGGATGCTCGGTGATGAAGACCCCGAGGTCGCCGTCATGCTCGCGCAGCAGGGCGGCCGCCTTGGCGAGACTGGCGGCATGGGAATTTTGCAATTTATGCGCGATCACGCCGGCGGAAACATTGACGCTGTTGAGGACGTTCTTGACGTTGTGCAGGACGCCGCTGGCGAACTCCGCCACGCCGGCCTCGCGGGAGGCCTTGATCAAGTCCTGATTCACCCGCTCCAGTTCGATTTCCGCCTGTTTCCTTTCACTTATGTCCTCGACGGTGCCGATGCGACCCGTAATCGTCCCGGTTTCCGAGCGCAGAAAGGCCGTGCGCGTGTGCACCCAGCGAATCTGGCCGTCCGGGCCCACGAACCGGTACTCGTAGTTGTAGTCCCGGCCTTCCCGCGCGCACTCATCGCGGGAGGCCATCAAACCTGGCAAATCGTTGGGATGCACACGCTTAAGCCAGGCGGAGGCATCGGTGGCCGCTTCGGTTGACAGCCCGCTGAGTTTCCGGCACCGGGGATTATCGTAGAGATAGCCGCCGGCGGCGTCGGTCAGAAAGATCCCCATCGGGGCGGACTCGCACAAGGCCCGGAACCGCCGCTCGCTGGCCTGAAGTTCTTCATGGGCCGCAGAGAGTTCCAAGGCGCTGGCCGGCGGGACGGCGGTCGCCGCCGGGATCTTGACAATCTCGAGATAAACCAAGGTCTGGTTCAACAGTTGGAAGGCAATTTCGCCGAAGGTGACCGGTCCAACCAAAGCGCCCGTGCGGCTGCCTTCGAGCTTGGAATAAAGGTAGTTGAGGATGCAATTGCAGGAGAACAGCACGTTGACCGGCGTCGCCTCCTTCAATCTGGCCTCAAATTCCGAAACGTAGTCCTGGACCGGCGAGGCCAGTTTGTACTCCACCCCGGAAACCACCGGCGCATAGAATTCCACGCACCCGTGCTGCGGGTCCACGTTCTTGAGACTCACGTTGACTTTCGCGCCACAGTAGTCGGCCACCAGCGGCAGGCGCGCATCAGCCTTGATCTCCTGAAAATACTCCGCCAAGTTGCGTTCCTGGCCGTTGACAACCGCCGTGGTCGCGGAAAACCCCCCGGCGGGAAAGCAAATCGTATCGCCCTCACCCGGCCGGAAGAGGTTGACGATTTTAACGTGCGCCAGGTGGTCCGCGGGCAGTTTCAAGCGCATCACCGCGGCGGCGTTGCCCAAGGGTTGCGGTCCGCCGCAAAAGACCTTCGGCGCGGCGCGGCCCTGCATCGCCAGGTCAATGCCGGCAATCCATCCCACCAAGGGATGCAGGGCAAACTTGTCATAGTGCTGGGCGTGCAAGGCAAACTCGGTATGGGCCGGACTGTCGGCCGGCAAGATGACAAAACTGACGGTCCCTTCCCCGGCGTCCCGATAAATGCCGGGCAGTTCGGATTTGTCATAGCGGCAGGTGGAAGCGTGGAACCCGGCGGGAATTTCGGTGACGAAAATTTTGTCCTTGCACACACACCCCCCGTTTTGGGCCATGAAATATGGAATGGTCCCGCCGATCCAGTTGCCCGGGGGCAAAGCCGCCAGCAACTTTTCCTCCCCGGCCAGCATCAGGCTTTGGCCGGCGGCAATTCGAGCGGCGGTTTCTTTGGGATCCAGCAACCGGCCGGCCTGAGCTTCCTCCCGGTCGGCGATCTTTCGGAAGTCGTTCTCCGCCATCGGCAGGCGGCTGAATTTGTTGTAAAATGACTTCAATTCCCGAATGCAGTCCGGTGCTTTGATCTCCTTCGCTTGCAGCCGGTTGCGCAAAGTGACGACAAAGAGCTGCAGCGCCAGGAATTCAAACTGAACCGGGCAGGTGCCATCAACGACTGAATTCCAGGCGCTCTCACTGATAAGATCCACGTTCATAAATCAGACTCCGGGCAGGCTGGTGCGCCGCGCGGCACCGCCTTGCTGACCGCGCGTCTACAGGCCACCTTCCCCATCGGCAACCATCGTCGGAACTTGAGTCATAAATTGCGGGCCGGAGGGCCGGGGAACAATGTGAACAAGTCCGGGTTGACGACCGGGGCCAAATGCTCATCCTTATGCCCCCATGGCCAAATCATCCAGACCCGATCCGAAGCTGAAGTTTCCGCCGGTCCACGACTGGCGCACCACCGACACTGATGAAATCAACAAGCGGCGCCAGCGCGCGCGGGAGGAAACGTTCGCCATCACCAACACCGATCCGCAGCATCCGGTCTTCTCCAATTTCCGGGTCAAGTCCGCCAGCGGGCTGACGTATTCGGTGGAGATCCGCAGTTTGAACGAACGCCAGTCGGTGTGCGACTGTGTGGATTTCCGCACGAACGGGCTGGGTTTTTGCAAGCATGTGGAGGCCGTCACGCTGTACCTGCAGGCCCGCCACCAGCGATTATGCAAAGCCGCGCGGACGACCGGTTCCAACCGCATTGAAGTGACGGTGGATCCGGTGGCGGACACGTTGTGGGTGCGGGAAAACGCGGCCCAACTGCCCCGCGCCGTCGCCGGGTGGTTGGACGCCGAGGGCCGGCTGCGCGAGCGGTCGCCGGAGGAGGCGCTGGCGGCGTTGCAGCGATGGCGGGCGGCGGACCTGCCCGCCATCCGCATCTCACAGGAGATCGAACCATGGCTGGAGCAGCGCCGCCGGGCGGGCGAGCGCCGGCAGCTCCGCCGCGAATACGAGGTGAAGGTGCAGGCGGGCGAATGGCCGGCGCAGGAGACCAATGTGCCGCTCTTCCCCTACCAACGCGAAGGGATGCTGCATCTGGCCTTCACCGAACGCGCGCTGCTGGCGGATGAAATGGGGCTGGGCAAGACCATCCAGGCGATTGCCGCCTGCGCGCTGCTGCACCGGCTGGGGCAGGCGCGCCGGGTGCTGGTGGTCACACCCGCCTCACTGAAAACCGAGTGGGAGGAGCAGATCGGCCGGTTCACCACGTTGAATTATCAACTGGTCTTCGGAGGCAAGACCCGCCGCCTCAAGGCCTATCAATCCGGCCCGGACACGCCGTTTTTCACCATTGTCAATTACGAGCAGATGGTGGCCGACGCGCTGGATGTGAACGCGCGGCTGGCGCCGGACATCGTGGTGCTCGACGAGGCGCAGCGGATCAAAAACTGGGGCACCAAGACGGCGCAGGCGGTCAAGCGGCTCCGCAGCCGGTACGCCTTTGTGCTCACCGGCACGCCGATTGAGAACCGCATTGACGAACTGCATTCGCTGATGGATTTCCTCAACCCCGCCGTGCTCGGGCCGCTGTTCCGGTTCAACCGCGATTTTTACGAGCTGGACGAGCGCGGCCGGCCGGTCGGCTGCCGCAACCTGGACGTGCTGCACGCGCGCATCAAGCCCTTCATGCTGCGCCGCCGCAAGACGGAGGTGGAAACCGAACTGCCGGAGCGGACCGACCGCAATCATTTTGTGCCGCTGCACGAGCTGCAAAAGCAGAATTATGCCGCCCACGAACAACAGGTGCTCCGGCTGGTCAACATGGCCCTGCGCCGGCCGCTCACCCAGCCGGAGCAGGAAAAACTCCAGCGTGAACTGGCCATGATGCGGATGATCTGCGACACCAATTACATCCTCGACCCGGACGACCGCACCTGCCCGAAGCTGGCGGAATTGGAAAAGGTGCTGGACGATTGCGTGGCGAACGATGCCAAGGTCATCGTGTTTTCCGAATGGGAACGGATGCTGGAACTGGTCCGGGACCTGTGCGACCGGCGCAAGCTGGGTCATGCCTGGCATACCGGCAGCGTCCCGCAGCAGCGCCGCCGCGCGGAAATCAACGCCTTCAAGGAGGATCCCGGTTGCCGGGTGTTTCTGAGCACCGACTCGGGCGCGACCGGGCTGAACCTCCAGGCGGCCAGCGTGGTCATCAATTGCGACCTGCCGTGGAACCCGGCCAAGCTGGAACAACGCATCGCCCGCGCCTGGCGCAAGCATCAAACCCGACCGGTCACAGTCATCAATCTCATTTCGGAAAACACCATCGAACACCGGATGCTGGAGACGCTGGCGCTGAAGCAAAGCGTGGCGGCCAGCGTGTTGGACGCCACCGGCGGGGTGAAGGAAATCAAACTGCGCAGCGGCCGTCAGGCGATGGTGGAACGGTTGCAGCAACTGGTGACCCCGGCGCGTCCCGGTGCCGGCGCCCCGGCGATGAAGCCGGCGTTGCCGGCGGACCGGGCGCTGGCCTTCGCGCAGCTTGCGGCCGGCCGCATCAACGGCGCGCTGGTCGCCTGCGAGGAGCGCTATCCGCAGGCCGGCCCGCATTCGGTGCTGCTGGTCGTCGTGGACCGGGAGGCGGCCAACTGGCGCGAGCAATTGCAGGGTCTGCACACGGAATTGTTTGGACCGGATCGGGCCGACCCGCTGGCGCCGGTGCAATTGGAGGTGATTGACCGGGCGACACATGAAGCGCTCGAACGCCTGCTGGCGGCCGGGCTGATCACGCGGACCACGCGCGCGTCCCGGCAATTGTTCCCGGCGGCGGGGCCGGACCGCGGGCCGGACGTCCTCTCGGCGGAGGAACTGGCGCGGGCCAAAGCCCACCGGGAACGGGCGGCGCGCCAACTGAAACTGGCCCGGGTGCTGGGCGAAGGCGGCTTCGGGCCGGAAGCGCGCCCGGCGTTGCTGGAGTCCGTACAGGCACTGGCCGCCGCGCTGGCGGTGGAGCACCGCCTGGCCGAGCCGGGGGAAGTGCAGGACGCGCTGCGGCCGCCGCTGGCGCTGCATTGGGCCGAAACCCTGCCGCCGCTCCGGACGTTTATCTTGGAACCCGGCGCCGACTGGCGACCCGTGGCGGACGGCCTGGGGCGGAGCCTGGCACCGCAGGGTGCGGGACGGTAACCGGGCCGGCAGCGGGCCGGTGGCACCGATTGGCCGTCCAAGGCCACATCCGGCGCCATCGGCGTCGGCGCGTTGTGACCCAGATGACATGGGGGATTAATTTGAGCCTCCTGACGGGCGTGTTGCCCAAACACAAAAGCGGAAAAACCAGCGCTCATTCAATCAATCGGGCACACGAAAAACCCAGCAATTTTATCGGTTTAAACGTTGCGGTGCCCGAGGACCCTCCTTCGCTGAAGCTACAGCGGGCAGGCGGGCACGCTCCGGGGCTTGGGCAACACGCCCTTACGTCGGCTGCCACGGAGAGGTTTGATGATCGGTGATTTTCAAATTTTGGGATGGCAGCGGGTGGGCCAAACCGGCCGTGCCGGCGGTGGCGCCCGTGGAAAAAAATCAATGCTTTGTTGCTTTCTTTGGCGGGAATTTTATAGTGGGCTTCGTTCGAAATACCGGAATGAATAATCCAGTCCAACCAGGTCCGGCCTGGGACATCGAGGCCGCCCGCACGCTGTACAACATCCAGCGCTGGGGCGCCAAGTACTTTGACATCAACGAGGCCGGCCATGTGGTGGCCACGCCGCTGCAGGACGCCGGCGCCGCCGTGGATATCACGGACGTCATTGAGGAGGCGCGCGGGCGCGGCCTGAAGTTCCCGCTGTTGATCCGCTTCCAGGATATTTTGCGCCACCGGGTGGAGGCCATCAACCAGGCGTTCCGCAATTCCATCGCCGAATTCAATTTCCAAGGTAAATATCGCGGCGTGTTTCCCATCAAGGTCAATCAGCTCCGCGAGGTGGTGGAGGAGATTTTGGACGCGGGCAAGGCCTACGAGTTCGGGTTGGAGGTCGGCAGCAAGCCGGAGTTGTTCGCCGGGCTGGCGTTGCAAAGCCAGCCGGGCAGCCTGGTCATTTGCAACGGTTACAAGGACGCTGATTTCATCAAGATGGCCCTGCTCGGCATCAAGCTCGGCAAAAAGGTCATCATGGTGGTGGAGAAACTGGAGGAGCTCCGCCAGATCATCGTCATTTCCAAACAGCTCGCCGTGGAGCCGCTCATCGGCATCCGCGCGCGGCTGTTGAGCAAGGGCGCGGGCAAGTGGGCCGACAGCGGCGGGGAAAACGCCAAGTTCGGCCTGAGCACCGTCGAGCTGCTGACGGCCACGGAACTCCTGGCCGCCGAAAAACTCGGCCATTGTTTGAAGCTCCTGCATTTTCACATCGGCTCGCAGGTGCCGGACATTCTGACCGTCAAAAAAGCCGTGCAGGAGGCCGCCCGGTTTTACTCCAAGCTCCACAAAATGGGCTTTCCCATCGAGTACATGGACGTGGGCGGCGGCCTGGGGGTGGATTATGACGGCAGCCGGTCGGCATTTGACAGCTCCACCAACTATACGCTGCAGGAATACACCAACGACATTGTCTATTACATCGGCGATGTCTGCAACACGGAGCGCGTGCCGCATCCGAACATCATCAGCGAAAGCGGGCGCGCCCTGGTGGCCCATCACAGCGTGCTGATTGTGGAGGTGTTCGGGTCCATCGAGAAAATCCGGCCCGGGGCCGCCTTCGCCTACGGGGAAACCGAGCACGCCCTGGTGAAGGAACTGCTGGACATCAAAAAGAATTTGGACAAGGCCAACAAACTGGAGGCCTACCACGATGCCCAGGAACGCCGCGAGGACGCGCAGCAGATGTTCACGCTGGGCCTGCTCGACCTGCCCGACAAGGCCCGCATTGAAAACCTCTACTGGGAGATTGGCCGGGAGGTGGTGCAGAGTTTCCGCGGCCAGGCCTACATTCCCGAGGAAATCCGCCAGTTGGAGGACAGCCTCAGCGACCAGTACCTGTGCAACTTCTCCGTCTTCCAGTCGCTGCTAGATCACTGGGCGCTGGGCCAGTTGTTTCCCATCATGCCCGTCATGCGGCTCAACGAGCGCCCCACGCGCGAGGCCACGCTCGTGGACATCACCTGCGATTCCGACGGCCAGGTCAACAAGTTCATTGACCTGCGCGACGTGCGCGACACGCTCACCCTGCACGAACTGCACACCAACGGCAATGGCAAGCCCGACCCGTATTACCTCGGCTTTTTCCTCATGGGCGCCTACCAGGACATCATGGGCGACCTGCACAACCTCTTCGGCCGCGTCAACGAGGTCCACGTGTTTCTGGAGCCCGACGAACCGGTCGGCTATTACATCGAGGAAATCATCGAAGGCAACACCGTCATCCAGTCGCTGGCCGCGGTGCAATACGATGAGAACGAACTCAAGCGCCAGATGAAGGCGCAGATGGACGAAGCCATCAAGTCCGACCGCATGATCCCGTCGGAGGCGATGCGGCTGCTGGAAGAATACGAACGCGGTTTAAAAGCCTACACCTACCTCTCGTTTTGACCCCGACCCAAAATCCGGGCCCGGAAGACCGGCATGAAGCCGCCCTGCTGCGCTCGCTGGGCCGGCTGGCGCGGGGATTGTCCGCCTTGTTTTGGGGCCTGCCCGCCACGCTGATCGTGTCCGCGGAGACCGCCGAGGCCGACTGGCTCAAACCGCTGGGGCTGCTGCCGCTGCTGGCCACCAACGGCCTGCTGCTCTACGGCCTCTGGCAGACCGGCGCCTTCCAAACCCAGGAGCCGGCGTGGTTCCGGGCGCTGGACCGCGCCAAGCTGGTGGCGCTGGTCAACTTTGGCCTGTGCCCCTTCATTTACTGGCACAATAAGATGCCGGCCCAGTTCTATTTCTCCCTCATGGAGGTGGTGCTCCAGATCACGGGGCTGCTGTTTCTGTTCCACCTCAACCAGGTGCTGGACCGGCTGGGGGAACTGCTCCCGGATGAGACGCTCAAGCAGGAGACCCGGCAGTTCACCGCCCTCAACCGCAGCCTGCTCATCACCCTGCTGCTGCTGGTCGGCGTCTATCTCCTCCTGGAAATCCCCCGGCCCACCCCCCGCATCAGCCTGGTGCTGAAGTTGATTGACCTCGGCGGCTTCTGGGTGCTGGTCTTTTTCGCCCTCCTCCCGCTGGCCATGACCATGGCCCTGTTGTGGAAAACCAAGGAAGTGATCCTGGACGGTGTCTTCGGTGCCCGACGGTAGCGCCCGACGGCGGATTTCGATTAACGCCGCCGCGATTGGCGCGGCGGCCGGGCAAAAAATCCAAATTCCAAAATCCAAGGAAATTTCAACACCCAACCTTCAAGCCGGAGAGCGCCCGTCCCCGGGCGCAGCAACGCACAAAGCGTAAGTCGGTTGGGACTTTCCAAGGATCATCCGCCGGCGGACCTTGCTGTGCCCGGGACGGGCACACTCCGGTGAGGCCGTATTCCCCGTGAGCCCGCCAAGTTGATACTTTTTAAGTTTTTTGGTTATTTTTGCGGCAACAAGCTGACTGTAAACCACTTGCGGATATCACGTCTTCTCAACTGCCCAACAGCGGGCAACCTTGCACAAAAACCGACAAGTTATCCGATTATTCCAGCGGTCGGAGGGTTTATGGCATTACATACCTGCGGTGTGCCAGATGTTCGGCGTTCCTCTGGCTGCGTGCCAAACGCGCAGAATTTCAACGGTCTTCCGGTCTTCAAACACTCGATAGACAATTCGATAGGGCCGGTGGACAATTTCCCGTATGGTTTCGATTTTAAACTCCGGCACGACGCGGCCGAGAAATGGAAATTCGCCCAAACCTTCCTTCGCATTGCCAAACTCCACCGCCGCCCGGGGATTGTCACCGGCAATAAAGCGGGCCAATCCATCAAGATCAGGGATGGCGGGCTTCGTAAATACTATTTTGAAGCCCATTGGGAAATCATTTTTTTCACTTCTTCAAGCGGCACGACTTCCCCGCGATCGGCCGCTGCAATTCCTTCAAGCACCGCCGCGCGAAAGGCCAGTTGGTCCAGGATGAAACTGGCAAAAACTTCCTGATCTTCACCGGGAAGTTTTGAAGCTTCCAGAAATGCCTTTTCCAATGTTTGTGTCATAATTTCGTGAATTTAGACCGGCTCATAGACGGCATCGCGTCCGACGGCGGAATCGGGCAATCCCGGTACATCCTCGTGACTGGCCGCCCAACGCAGCAGATCCGCCGCCCGCTCAGCGGGTGGAAGATTCCAAAGCCCATCCTGATTGGCCGGCTGCAAGCGAGCCCTCAGAAACAGCAACAATTTATGCTGCTGCTCGGGTGGCAGCGCCTCCGCCGCCTGCTCAATTTCTGCCCACGAGCTCATGGTCAAATGATACATTATCAACCCTGCCGCGTCAATCCGCCGGGCCAGGGCGACCTTCGCGGCGTGGCTCTGGCGATGGTTCGCCAGTGCGGCGGCGGCCCTTCTGTCTGGCGCTGCTGATCAAACCGGAAACCAACGCAAAGACGCCAGGACGCATCCACCTACGCGCCGGGCGCTGCGGCGGACAGGAAGGCGCAAAGAAAACGTCAGCGGAGGCGCCATAGCATGGTTTGGTTTTGCCGGTTGACACCATGGTTGCCAGTGCCGGCTGGGTGCTGCGGGTCACGGATCCGCGGTCGCCGGAGGCTATGGCGGGCAAGCCCCGCGCTCTGCCGGAATGCGTCCGTTTCCGCCAAATTATTTGGATTCCGGCCTTGACTTCATTAGCTGCCGTGCTCTTCTGTGGCAGATTCATTGAGCCGGTTAATTTTGCCGAACGGCGGGCGAACTGGCCGGTGGCGGAAACGGAGCCCGTTTATGAAAAAAACGACTGTGAGGAATTCCATAACGTATATCATCGGTCTGACCCTGGCGGGCCTGCTGGCCGGCGGCGTGTGCGCCCGGGCGGCGGATTTTATCGGTGCCGCCGGCGTGCTGCGGCAGGTGGATGACCGCAAGGCCAAACCAGATGATCAAGCCAAGACGACCAACGAGGTCACGCGGCTGAAGGCGGATTTGCAGGCGTTCAGCGCCGCCGCCGCCGGGTTGCCCGCGGCAGAAGCCGCCCAACGCTGGCTGGCGCTGGCCGACCGGGCGGCGAAGGTGCAAGGCCACGCCCGCCGTGGTGGGGACAGCGAATCCTTGCGCCGTGAAGATTTGCTGGCGGCGCTCCCGCCGCCGGAAGCTTGGGGCGAACTGGCCCGGGCCGTGCAGACGCGTCCGCCCGCCAAAGGCAACGCGGATACCCGGAACATCGGCCTGCAATTGCTCGCCGCCGTGCTGACGGGGGACACCAACGGCCAAAACCAGGCGGTGGCGCGGTTGTCGGCCAAGGCCAAGGGCGCCGATGAGCAGACGGCTGATGCTTATCACAATTACCTGGAAGAACTCGGACAGGCCATGGTGGCCGGGACCGACAATCCGGACGTATTTTTGCAGTTCCTCAGCCAACAACTGGAGTCGCCGGACAACTGGAGGGGGATGGGCAGAATCGAGATTCCAAACCTAGTGGCCAAGGTCGGGACGGAAAAGGCCGGGGCCTATTTGCGCCGGGCGCTGGCCAAGCCCAATCTGAACCTGCAGTTCGACGAGGCCGGCGACACCGTCAGGCTCGCGCAAACGCTGGCGTTGGAACTCATGGATCAGCTTAAAACTCCGCAGTGGGGATTGATCAATTCGTATGATTGCGTGGAGCTGTATGAGACCATCGACAAGCATTTTGGCGCGGCCACCAATGAGGCCGCCGCCCCGCCGCTCCCGCCCGGCCTGCCCGACCTGGCCAATCTGCCGGAGGGTTACAACCGTTCGGACAAATCCCAGGCGCAAGTCTATTATATGCTGGGCCTTATCAGCAAAAACCGGACGGCGGAGGCGCTCGTGCTGGCCAAAAAAATCAAGGGCCGGCAAAGTGACTACCAGTTGGAGGAGGCGGTTCCTCTGATGACCCAAGCTGGGTTCGGTGCGGCGCTGGACAACTTTTTTCACGATTTGCTGGCGCAGGATCCCACGCCACCTTATTGGAACACCTATATGAATCTGGCCGCCCAAGCCGGGCAGCTCGACCGGATGGTGGCGCTAGTACGCACCGTTTTGACCCGCACTGATCTGGGCGACGCCAAAAAAGCCCGGATACATCAGGTTCTTTTCCAAGCCCTGCTGGCGGCGGACCAGGTGGAGGCGGCGGTGGCGGAAGTGCCCGGTTTGACGGGCCAGGACAAGGACGTCAATGATTACAACGACATGAATGCCGGCCAATTGGGGATCATCCTTGCCCGTGTCGGCATTTTGCAGCAAAAACCGGAATGGACGGAGCAGGGCATTGGCATGGCCAAAAAATGGCTGGCGGATTCGGCCTCGCAAAAAAATGTTTGGTCCGCCGGGGAAACCGCCAAGGCGTTGGCGGAGTTGCTCTCGCAGGTTAACCGGGGACCGGAAGCCGAAGCTGTGCTGGCGGACCAACTGACCGCCGGCCGGGCCAGAAGTTTGGAATCCGGGCAACCTCAATTTTCCGAAGCCTCCCTGGCTCTGACCGCCCTGGCCGGGGTCTATCATAAGGCCGGCCGGCCGGCGGATGTCCTGCAATTGCTGACCCTTTCGCCGGACTGGGGAGTGGAGGATGTCAGCGATCTGCTGGGCACAGTTCGTGAATCCGCCGGTCAGCTTTCGGCGATGTCTCAGGAGACCGGGGAATCGCCCCTGCCGGTCCCTTATCTGGCGGCCCAGGCGCTCCTGGCCACCGGCCAGAAAGAGGCGGCGGAACGATTCATTGTCCCGTTGCAGGATCATTATCCCGCCTTGGACCGCGTCTACGAACTGCAAGCCGCCCTGCAAGGGACCAACGCTCTGCCACAACTGGACGAATGGTTCAAACGCGATTCATTTGAGACCCGCCCGCTGATTTGGAAGGCGGAACTGTTGCTCCAGCAAAACCGGTTGGCGGAGGCCGAGCAAACCGCCCGGCAGGCCATCAGCGTGGATCCCACCGACGGCGCCTCCGGGCACGGCGACCGGCTGCGGGCGTATGCCGAACTGGGAGACATCCTCGCCGCGCAGGGCGACCAAACCAATGCGAACTTTTACCGGGAACTGGTCAAATCCGTCCGGGTGTCGGAAGCCGGCGACGATTGTTACCGGGCCGGTCTGTTGAAACGCGCCATCGCCCTGTACCAGGAGGGCCTGACGCACTTTGCGGACGCCTACTGCATCCAGTCGCGGCTGGCCATCCAACTGGCCAACCTGGGCCGGACCGCCGAGGCAGAGGAGCACTACCGCCGCGCCTACGAATTGATGCCGGACAGTTTTGGCCGGATGGAAAGCTATTGTCTGGGCTGCCAGCGCGTTTTTAATGGGGACCAAGCCCAAGGCATTGCCGAAAAGGTCTTCGCCAAATTTGCCGCCGAACACCCGGACAAACCGCAGATTCACTATCTGCTGGGTTATTTGCGGCTGGAGGAGAATCGCTATCAGGAGGCGCGGACCAATTTTCTGAACGCCGTGCGGTTGGACCCCGACTACCTCAACGCCTGGGTGAAATTACAGGAGGTGGACGACCAGATCCTGGCGCCCGCCAAAGAACACGATGACATCGCCTTCAACCTGCTCCGGTTGGATCCCCGGCAACGACATTCCTCCGCCCGGGTGGAACAGATCGTCGACCTGGCCCGGCTGTGGCACATGGTGGCGCAGTCCGCCGCACAGCAGCCGGCCGCCGTCACGAATCTGCTCGCGTTGCCCGCCAGCAAGCTGGCCTTGGAGAAGCTGCGGGCAGATCCCCGCCATGACCGATGGAATCGCGGATCCGACGTTCTTACGGAACTGGAACAAAGCCGGATGACACCGGCCGGCATGGTGGCCCAAAATTCATTTGTCCGGCTCGCGGGGGAAATGATCTTCGAGGACGGCAACGGGACGGACGACTGATGCCGGACGGGACGAGCAAAACCTTATGTTCCCGGATTTGGGTCTTTGAATATTCCCCACCGAGAAAATAAAAAGGCCGCGCGTGGGCGCGGCCTTTCTGAAACCGGTCTGGTCAACGTGAATTACGCGCCAGGTTTGGGATGATACAGCACAAAATCGCCCCGGCGGTTCTTGGAAAATGCCTCTTCCGTGTGCCCGGGATCCGCCGGCTTGTCCTTGCCGTAGCTGATCGTACGCACCCGTTGCGGGTCAATGTTCAGCTTGGCCAGCGCCTCACGCAAAGCCAGCGCGCGGCGTTCGCCCAGCGAGCGGTTGTATTCTTCCGTGCCCCGTTCATCGCAATTCCCTTCGATCATCAGCTTCACGTTCGGGTCGCTCGTCAGCGCATCCGCCACCGCTTTCACATGCGCCTGTTCGGCATCCTTCACCACCGCGCTGTCAAAGGCGAAATGCACCGTGTCGATGGCCAGCGCGAGGCGGTCTTCAACCATGTTGGCGGGATCCCAGTTGGTGGACGTGGTGAGTCCACCGGGCACAATCGGCTGGGAAATTGCGGTGAAGTTTGGCGTCGGTTCCGGCGGGGGCAACGGGTTCCCTCCCGGGAAGGTCGGCGTCGGCTGGATTTCACCCACGGGCGCCGCAGGAGAGGCGGGCAGGTTCGTCATTTTCGTCGGCTGGTGTTTGCAACCCGCGCCGGCCAGGGTGACCGCCAGCGCCATGGCCAGCGGATAAATCAGTTTCATCGTTTTCATAATAGTACTCCGTTCAGTTTCGGTTAAATCAGTCCCAATAATCAAATCAAAAGTTCAAGCGTCAACGGGCCCAGGCAGGCTGGGAGTCATTTCCCGATGTCCGTTGAATATCCTTGACCTGTTTCGTCATCACGTCAAGCACAGACAACGCGTAATTATAGCCCCGCGTCCGCCGCGTAAACACCAGCGTCCGCGAGTTGGGCGACCACGACGGGTCCTCGCCCGGCACCAGCACCACCGCGTTGCCGCCATCCGCCGGCACCACGCAGAGATCAAAGCCGGACAACGTCTGTTGCGTAAACGCGATCCACTTGCCGTCCGGCGACCAGTCCGGCTCCGAGGGGCTGGGATGTCCACTGGTGGGGATCACCTGCATTTCCCCGCCGCCGGCCGGCACCTTGGCCAGCACCCGCCGCTCGCGGACCTTGGTCGCAAAGCAAATCCACTGCCCCTTGGGCGACCAGCACGGCGAGGAATCCTCCGTGTTGGAGGTCAGCTTTTTCGGGTCCGAGCCGTCCGCATTGGCCACCCAGATGTTCGGGCTGCCGCTCCGGCTGAGCACCATGGCCAGCCGCGTGCCGTCCGGCGACGCCGCCGGCGCGGTGTTCAAGCCGGAATACCGGGCCACAATCGAGCGCTGCCCCGTGCTCAGGCTGTGGTAGAAGATGTCCGGGTTCCCCGGATAATAGGAGGTGTAATACATCGCCATCCGGCCCGGCACCCAGCACGGCGCGGCCACAATTGTGTCGTCATGCGTCAACGCCGCCGGGTCATGCCCGTCAAAATCCGACACATAAATCTCCCCGTGCCCCGGCGCCAGCTCCCGTTTGAACGCGATCTTTGTCAGGCCGATCCCCGGCGTCTGCATGACGGCCAGAACGATGTCGTTGGCAAAATAATGCGCCTGCCGCCGCAAGCCCGTCCCCGAATAACTGCGCGCAAACAGCGGCTTGCCGGACACCCGGTCCGTCAACGTGCCGGTCACGTTGCCCGCGTCACTGCCGCTGATCTGATACTGCGCGGCCTCCGGCGTGGTGAAGCCGAATCCCTGCACATACAGGTCAAATTTCAAAACGTCCAGCCCCTCGCCGCTGAAGCCAGACAACGACACCAGGATGGGCTTGGTGTTGCCCGGCACGGGGAGGAGTTTGGAAACCACCAGATCGGATGGATCCGCCTGGGCGGTGGCGAGCATCAGAGCGGCGGCCAGACAAGTGGTCAAGGGGTTCAAAAAGCATTTATTCATGGGCGCATTATTGGGTGGTCAGGTCAAAAGTGATGTTGTATTCGCGTTGGTCTTCTTTGGCGTTGGGCGAAAATGGCTGGATCATGGTCACCCGGTCCAGCACCCGCCGGACCGATTCATCCACCGCGCGATTGCCGGAGGGTTCGGTGATGCGCGCAGAAATCACCGTGCCGTCCCGGCCGATGACCACATGCACCTTGGGGCTGGCGGCGTTCACGCCGGCGTTGTCCGGGGCCACGTAATATTTGTCATAGATGCTCTGGACCAACTGCCCGTAGTTGACGGTGGCCACGCTGCTGTTGCCCATGACATCCACTTCCGTGCTGCTGGACAGGCCTTTGTCCAAACTGTGAAGGATCCGGTCGGCGGCGGTTGCCCGTTGCTTGGCTGCTTTCTTGGCGTCCAACTGGGCCTGATGCTCGTCTTCCGCAGAGGTGTCCGGCTTGCTGTTTACTTGGTGCTCGACCGGATGGCTGAAGTCCAAGTCAATTTTGCGCGGCTTCGGCTTCACCGGCACGGGGGTGGGACCGGGAGTGACATCGTCCGGCGTGTCCGGCTCCGCCGGCTTTGGTTTTACCACCGGCTCCACGGGTTTGGGAAGCTCCACCGGCTTGGGGGTTTCGACCACGGGTTTGGTGGGTTCCGGCGCGGTGACCGGTGGCACCACGGCGGCGGGCGGCGGATTCTGGGCCGTCCCGCGGGTGAGCGCATCTTCCACGGCGCCAATCGGAATGATCTTGAGCGCCTGCAATTCTGTGGCCGGGGGTTGGCGCCGGAAGAAGCCCGGACCCAAAATCAAAATCAGCACCAGCAGCAGGTGCCCGCCCGCCGTGGCATAGACGCACTTTTTTTGGAGCGGATTCATGGTTGGTCCTTCCGGGGATCGGTGGCCATGGCGATGGTGATGCCGTTCTTCTGGCAGGCGTCAAACAAGCCCGCCAGCAGCTTATACCGGCTGTCCTCATCCACCCGGATGAAGGCGATCAAATTGGGGTGGGTCTGCTTCGCCTGCACGAGCTTGCTGATGAGCTGCGCCTCGGTCAGGTTTTTCTTCTCGAACTTGTAATAGCCGGTGCTGGTGATTTCCACCGTGCGGATGTCGTCCTTGTCCACCACCGGATGCGGGCTGCCGCCGTGCGGCAGCTTCAGATTGATGCTCTGCTCCAGCAACGGCGTGGTGATCACAAAGATGATCAGCAGCACGAAGGCGAGGTCGAGCAGCGGGGTGATGTTGATCTCGCTCAACGTCACCAGGTGGCTGCGCTCGGAAAACCTTCTCATGGCCGTATAGTGTTAATCTTAAATCAGTCGTCCGCCAGAAATTCCGTTTCCATCCGGGAAACCAGCTCCTGCGCGAAATTGTCCAAGCCCACCGTGAACGCCCGCAGGTTGTGGACCAGCCAGTTGTAGCCGAACATCGAGGGAATGGCCACCAGCAGCCCCGCCACCGTCGTCACCAGCGCGGCGGACACCCCCGGCGCCATCGCCGCCATCGTGGCGGTGCCCCCCTGCGCGGTTTCCTGGGCGATCCCCGCGAACGTGCTCATCACCCCCCACACCGTCCCCAGCAGCCCGATGAACGGCGCGCCGCTCACGGCAATCGCCAGCAAAATCAGCCCCGATTCCAGCTTCAACGATTCCTGCGCCACCATGTTTTCCATCGCCCGCTTCACATGCTCCATGTGCTTGAGCGAGATTTGTTGCTGGAGGCGCTCGCCGGCCGGCCCCCGCAGCCGCGCGTCCAGGTTCACACACCCCGCCTGATACACCGCGTACAACGGGCAGCCCTCCACCTGCAGCTTGCGGTCGAAGATTTCCAGCACCGTCTTTTGCGCCCGGAATTCCTCCCCGAAATACTGGTTCAACTTGCGCGCCCGGTGCATTTGAATGGCCTTGGAAACCATGACCGTCCACGCGATGATCGAAAAAACGAACAGGCAGAAGATGATGATCTGCGCCTCCACCGTGGCCTGCTCCCAAATAAAGATTAATTCCCACTTGTTGGAAGCGGTTCCTGCGGCGCCAAATAGACAGAATTCACCCATAAAACATGCGACTGGTGATCCAACCGTGAGGAACCGGAGCGGTCGGACGGCAGGCGGTCGTAACGCACCCTGCCACCCGCATTATTAGCCCCCGCCCCCCGGAAAGCCAAGTTTTTTCGCAGAAAAAATCGCTTCCGGCTGGTCCGGCTCACCGGCGCGGCCCGGGGCTGACCGGCGGCTGCACCGTGCCATCGGTGGAACCCCAAGGCTCTGTCATGGTGAACATAAACGACAAGACTTTCGGCTTGCAAAATCAAGGCTGCGACTGTAGTCAGGGACTGAATCGTGGCAACCGATAAAAAGCCTCAAGCGATAGGCCGCCGGGGCGCGCCGTGGCTGACTGCCGAACTCAACCTGATCGGCAAGCGCCCTGATTCCCTCCTGGCCGGCCGGTGGCAGCGCACGATTAAGGAAGTCGTGGCGATGCGGGAGAGCCTGCGGATTGGCATGAAGACGGGCCCGCGACGTTGGACGCGCCGGGAAATCGCTCTCCTGGGCACCTTAAATGATTTTGAGTTGGCCCGCCGGCTCCGGCGTCGCAACGACGACGTCCGTCAGCAACGGCTGGCCTTGAGGATTGCCCCGTTCAAACCGGCGCCAAAATCGCGGCCCTGGCGGCCATGGGAAACCAAACTCCTGGGAACGCTGCGCGATGCGGACCTGGCGGCCAAACTTGGCCGCACTCTCGAAGCGGTGACACTTTCCCGTACCCGGAGGCATATTCCCATTTTTGATTCACGCTGCCGCCGTTGGACACCTGCCGAAGAGGCCCTGTTGGGCTCGATGCGTGATGAAACAGTGGCCGAACGCATTGGGCGCCCGCTCTCGGGTGTACGACAACGGCGGCTGCACAAGAAAATTCCCCTGGCCGTGCGTCAAAATCGCCTGTGGACGCCGGAGGAAGAGCGGGTGCTCGGCACCCGCCCGGATGACGAACTCGCCTTGCGTCTCGGCCGGTCAATCAAGAGTGTGCAGGGCCGAAGGCAGGAACTGAAACGCCCGGTTTACGGCGCGAAACCCTTTCAGCCGTGGACCGTTAAGGAGGAAAAGCTGTTGGGCACGATGACCGACAAGCACCTCGCCCGAAAAATTCACCGCGCCGTCAACGTAGTCCGATTACGCCGCTTGGCGCTTCATATTCGTGCATTTAATTCGAAGCGTCATGTCTGGACACCGGCAGACGACCAGTTATTGGGAACCCGCCCCGATGACCAAGTCGCGCTATTTTTGGGCACCTCGCTGCAGGCGGTCCGACATCGTCGCTCATTATTTCATCGGCCGCCGTGCCCGCAACAGCTCCAGAAGCGACCGCCACGATGGACCCCCGATGAGGATCAGATCGTGCGCACCGAACCCATAACGGAAGCCGTGCGCCAGCTCAAACGAACCCGGGAGGCGGTATTGATGCGGCGCAGAACTCTAGGGGTTCGTTCGTTCGTGCGCCGTGCGTGGACGCCGCAAGAAGACCGGCTTTTCGGGCGTCTAAACGACCCAGAAATCGCCCAAAAACTTGGCCGCACGCAAAGTTCCGTGGAGAACCGGCGAACGCGCCTCAAAATTCCGGTGCCAAAACCAGGTTGGCGGTTTTTCACCCCGGCCGAGGATGCCCTGTTGGGCACGGCGCCGGATGCCGTGATCGCCAAACAGCTTGGCCGTCACCCGTCAAGCGTGCAGGACCGACGCCTGCGGTTGGGTCTGCGTAAAGGCAATCCACGCAAACGGCGGCCATGGACCCCGGAAGAAGATGCCATTTTGGGGACGGCTTCTGACACCGAAATTGCCGCCCGTCTCCATCGCCATGTCTCCTTGGTATGCATCCGGCGCCAGAAATTGAAAATTCCCAACTTTTACTGGCAACAACGTTGCGGCAGACAACGCAATATTTAGGCCGTCGTAACCACGGACCTTTCTTTGCGCCCCTGCGCCCTTGCGTCTTGGCGTTGAATCCCTTTGGACTGCAACTCTGTATTTCCAGGTCCCCAGGTGGCGGGTTGCCCGGAAAGATTCGCCCCGGAGGCGTTGGGACATAACGGCAAGGCCGTCCATCGCGCCTATGCCAAGCGCGCCTTGAGGAAAATTCCTTCGTTGGAGCAATACGAACGATACGCAGCGGCGAAAACTGTTTGACGCCAAAAGTTAAACCGCCGCCAACTCGCGACGTAATTCACAAAATAACGACTGAAAGGACCGACCGTACACTGCTCAGGCGAATTAGGCGGATTTGTTGGTATTTCGAGACAAAAAATATAGCCCGGTCAGAAAAAGCGCAGGTGCAAACCAAACGTAGAATATGAAAGTGTCCTTGCCGTGATACATCCCCTCGGTCATCGAAATCGCCATAAGCACCTGACTCTTCGAGCTCTGTCCCGGGCTCGGCAAGAATTCGCCTGACATCTGCTTTTCCATTGTGAGTCCCGCCCTTTCGCAAGCGTTGGCGAGAATGTCATCTGCAATCCAATGGCGCGTGGCGGCATAGGTGAACCGGTTCGTGGCCACAATCACCATTACCAGCCCAACAAGTACGTGCCATTTCATAAGCGTGAGAAGCCGTACACTGTGGATAAACGCACAATCGGATGCACGCTGGAATCATTAGACAGACTTGCGTTTCGGTCAGGCAAATCAATCCCATTTATGCCTGCGAAACCTCCATTGTAATCAGACTTTCAGGCAGACGCCTTTTCTTGTTGCCGTTTTTCGTTCTCCAATGCTGGTTCAGCGCATTGGTGATTTTGGCCAACCAGGTCCTGTCTTTGGTCAATATCTGAACCTCCAACGAAGCAAAATATTTGACCCTGTTTGGTGGTGGATTACCCAGCGGCTTGAGCAGCCGCGCGGCGACCAGAATCGGCACGTCATGCGGCTGGCAGTTTTGCGCCCAGGCCGTTTGCTCCGCCGTCAGCCGGGCCGGTGGTTGTCCCACCACCCGGCGGCGGCATTGGAAGTTCACGCCGCGGGCGGCGATCCTGTGGTCATCCGGCCCCCGGCAAAGCCAGCCAGTGTTGGTAATCGGCCGGGGTGTCCAGGTCCACCAGCAGTCCGGGGTCGGCGACGGCATGGTCGAGGCGCGGCCGGTCCGTGAGTTTCAAAAACTCTTTCAAGGTCGCCGCCGGGGAGTTTTTAAACTCCGCAAAAGCGCCGGGCGGGAGGACCACCGGATGCCCCGGGCGGCCGCCCAACGCCGGCTGGCAAATGGCCGCCGGATGGTGCGCGGAAAATTCCAGCAACCCCCGCAGCGTTTCCGTTTGCAAATGCGGCTGGTCGCCCAGGACAACGGCCCGGCGGGAAATCTCCGCCCGCCAGCCGGTCCAGCGGGCCGCGCAAACCACCGAACTGAACATCCCGCGCTCCGGCTGCGGATTGGCAATGCGGTCAGCTTGGGGAAAATCCAACCGGTCCAGTTCCGCCGCCAGCGCCGGGTCCGGCGCGCGCATTACCACCGTGATTTGCGCCGCGCCCAACTCCCGCCATTGCGCCAGCAAATAACCGATCACGGTTGACCCGCGCCACGGCAGGAGCAGTTTGGGTGTTCCCATCCGCACCGACGCCCCCGCCCCGAGGATGATCACGCCCACCGTCCGTTGCGCCGCCGCCGTCATGGGTTTTTGACCCGCGTCGAGACAGCGCGTCGCTGGATGAGTTGCGCCAGGATGCTCACGGCGATTTCCTGCGGGCCCACGGCACCGATGTCCAGTCCCACCGGACAGGCGAGGCGGTCGAACTCCGTCGGCGTGGCGAGGTTCTGCCGCAGGAACTGCTCGCGGATGATGCGGACTTTGCGCCGGCTGCCGATCAGGCCGAGAAACGCGAAAGGCAGGCGAATCCACTCGGACAACACCAGGGCATCGTGCTGATGGCCGCGCGTGACGATCAGGCCGAAAGCGCCGGCCGGCGGACGGAATTTCAACAATTCATGCCAGCCGCCGACCTGTAGCGTCACGGCCGCCGGGAAAAATTCCCGGTTGGCCAGCTCCGGCCGGTCGTCGAAAATGGTGACGGCGAAATCCAGTTGCCGCGCGAGCGGTGCCACCGCCTGGGCGACATGCCCGGAGCCGGCAATCCACAATTCCACCGGCGGCGCCACCGTTTCCTGATACAACCAGCCGCCGGTCGCGCGCCCGGCCACCTTCGCAATGGAAAAATCCTGCGTCACCCCCCAACGCACGGGCGCGGTGACCCCGGCCAGTTCACGCCACAGCTCGCCCGCCCGGGCGGCCTGCGGCAAAATCAGGCCCTTCACGCTGCCGCCGCAGATGAGGCCGTCGTCCCAGCCGAAATCGTGGTCGAGCACCAGTTCGAACTCGGCGGGCTGCCCGGTTTTCAAGGCGGCCAGCGCGCGGGCGTGAACCTCGGCCTCCAGGCAGCCGCCGCCGAGCGTGCCGGCGATTTTGCCGTCGGCGAAAAACAGGGCCTTGGCCCCGGCGCGCTGCGGGCTGGACCCGGTGGTGGCGCGGATGAGCGCGAGCGCATACGGCCGGTCGGCGGCCGCCGCGAGTTGTTCATAGAGGCGGGACATGGTCGCCGGCACGGCCGGCTTACGCGCCGGCCAGGCGGACCGGCAGGGCCTGGACGCTTTTGCCGGTCGCGCGAAAAACGGCGTTGGCCACGGCCGGCGCGATGGCGATGATCGGCGTCTCCCCCGCCCCGGCGGACGGCAGGTCCGGCCGGTCCACCAGATGAATGGCCAGTTCCGGCACGTCATTGAACCGGGGGACCGCATATTTCCGGAACGAGGCGTTGAGAATTTTCCCGTCCTCGAACTCCATTTCCTCCCGCAACACAGCGCCCAGGCCCATAATGATGGCACCCTGCACCTGGGACAACAGGTTGGCGGGGTTCAAAATCTTGCCGCATTCAAACGCCTGGCAGACCCGCCGGACCTTGAACGTGTTCTGCTGGCGGTCCAATTCAACTTCCACGCACGCCGCCACAAATGAGCCTTTTTCCGTGCCGCACGCCAGCCCGAACCCGAGGGTGGAGTCCGGCTTCTGCGCGCGTCCGGCCCAGTCGAATTCCTGTGCCGCCTTTTCCAGCACGGCCAACAGACGCGGATCGGTCAGATGCGCCCGGCGGAAGGCCAGCGGCTCCGCCCCGGCGGCGGCCGCGAGTTCATCCATGAACACTTCCCGGGCAAAATTATTCGCCGTGGCGGCCAGCGCGCGATACGAACCGTGGCGCAACACCGGCTTGGAGGCCACATAACGGCTGTTTTGTTTGCCGACCGCATAGGGGGTCTCCACCGCGCCCGGTCCGGAATTGATGTTGACGAAGTGCCAGTTGGCGATTTTGCCGGCGGCGTCCAGGCCGGCCTCCGCCTCAATGACCGCCGCCGGGCGGAAATAGGCCCAGGTGAATTCCTCCGCGCGGGTCCAGCGCAGCGAAACGGGTTTGCCCGCGGCCTGGGCCAACCGCGCGGCCTCCACCGCGCATTCGCCGGTGTGCTTGCCGCCATAGCCGCCGCCAAAGTCCGGAATCACCACGCGCACGCGGTCCTCGGTCAGATGAAACGCGCGGGCGAGTTCGCCGCGCACGGCAAAGGGGTTTTGCGAGCCGGTCCACACCGTCAGCTTGCCGTCGCTCCACTCGGCGACCGCCGCGCGCGGCTCCAAGGGGGCGTGCTGGATGTACGGGACATGATAGGTCCGACGCACGGCTTTTTGCCCCGCCAATTCGCCCGCGAACGGATTGGCCGGGACGCCGCCCTCGGCGTTTTGCCGGAGGTAATCAAACAGACCCTGGCTGGACGGCTGTGGCACGGGGGTCCATTTCGCGGTGCCGCCGATTTTGTCCAAGGCGGTTTCGGCCAGGGAGGAGTTGGGCGCGGCCACGCCGACGAATTGATCGTCCTGGACGACGACCACCGCCGGCATCGCCTTGGCGGGCGCCAGATCCACGGAGTCCAGCCTCGCGCCGAGCGCGGGCAGTCGCAGGATTTTTCCGTATAGCATGCCCGGCCGGGCGATGTCCGACGGGTACTGGTGCGCACCCGTCACGATGTCGCGCCCGTTGGGCCGGGGCGCCGGCGTGCCGAGCACCTGCCAGTCTTTGACCGCCACCAGCTCCACATTCGCGGGGACGGCCTGCGCCAACTGCGTCGCCGCCTCGTCGTTGTTGGCGAGATCCGCATACGAGAGCGTGCGCTGCCCGGCGGCGTCGTGAATTTTCCCGTCCCGCATCTGCACCGTGCCGCGCTCGACCTGCCATTGGGCGCAGGCGAACTCGATCAGCACATTTTTGGCGGCGGCCGCGGCCCGGCGCACCAGGGGAACGGTGCGCGGCGAAGTGCCGCTGCCGTACGTGCCGCCGTCATCCGGCACCTGGCCGGTGTCGGCCAGGATCATTTGCACCTGGGCGGCCGGCACTCCGAGCTCTTCGGCGGCGGCCTGGGTCAGTTCGGCGCGGGCGCCCTGCCCGCCCTCGACCTTGCCGGCCAGCACCGTGATGCTGCCGTCCTTGCCCAGATGGAGGCGGGCCGAGAGCAATTGCGGGCCCCCGCCCCCGCCGCGCCGCTGCGCCAAGGCCGGCAGGGCGGCCGCGAAAAGCAGCCCCGCGCCCAGCACTTTGACAAACGAACGCCGGCTCAAACCGAAATCATAACCCACCCGCTCCACCGGCTCGTCGTACTCCAGCTTGCCGTGATCCGTCCGGGGCCGGGCGTTGGCCGTTTTGGTGCTCATGCGCGCCCCCTTCCGGACTGCGTCACCGCCCGGGTGATGGCGGTTTGGTATTTGACATAGCTGCCGCACCGGCAGATGTGCCGTTGCATCTGCGCCAGCACCTCGGGGGCCGACGCCCGGGGATTGGCCTTGAGCGCCCCGACCACCCCCATGATCATGCCCGCCGTGCAGTAACCGCATTGGAACGCGCCTTCCGCCAGGAACGCCGCCTGAACCGGATGCAGTTGGTCCCCGCTGGCCAGCCCTTCAATCGTCACCACCTCCTGCCGGTCCACATCGCCCACAGCGGTGAGGCAGGCGGGCTGGCTGGCGCCGTTGACCAGGACGGTGCAGGCGCGGCACTGGCCCTCGCCGCAGCCGAATTTCGTGCCCGTCAGATGCAAATCTTCGCGCAGGACTTCGAGCAGCGACCGCTGCGGATCAGTGGTCACCGCCACGCTCTTCCCGTTCACCGTAAAATTGATTTTGGTGTCCATAAACAGCGGATTTAATGGTTGGTATTGGTTGTAAAAACTATGGACCGGTTGCCGGAAAGGTCAACTGATTTTTCCGCCCGAAAGGCCGTGCGGACCGCAGGGGCCGGGGAAACGTCCCCCGCCCTCCTCACCCCGTCACCGGTTCTTCACAAACAGTTTGCCGGGGAGCTGACGGATGAGGCGCTTCCTTTCCAGGCCCAGCAAGGCGACGGACACAGGGTGGCAACTGTCCCGGCGGCGTCCTGGTCGCTGCCTCTTCACGCAAACGGCACGATCCCTCTGGACGTCCGTGCAAAACGACGCGTGCCGCGCCGGATTTGCCCCGGAAAATCGTGAGTTTCCCCCAAACCGCCAACTGCGGAACTGGCACACCGGCAGCTTAATTCCAGTTGCATAGGTTCCAAACCGGAGCCAACAACCAAACCATGATTAAGGTCAAATCCTCGTTCATGATTCCTCCCTCATAATTCACTCCCGACCAAGCGTGTCTGGAAAAAAGCGACAACCTCAGGGCCGGCCCGAGGCTGTTGACGTTGGCCCTGCCCGGGACAAAGGCCGGCCTGGGCCGGGATCACCCAGGCTTGGGAGCTGGCGTCAATCCGCGGTCATTCAGGCGATTTGTTTTGCCAGCCAGGCATTATTTTTCTGGCTTATTGACCGATGACCTGAGAGGCCCCTCCCAAAGCCCAAAGCCTGTCTTTAACCTTTCCCCCCGCCTCCGGGCTGAAAGCCCATCCTGTGATAGCCTGGGGCGGAGCGTCCGTCGCGAAGCCCCAGGAAACCATCCCCCATGATATTCTTAAGGCCTGTCGGGCCGCAACCTCCACAACCCGGATTTCCGCCCGCCGCCCAAAGCCCGCCGCTCAAAGCCCGCCTTCGGACCTTGCCATCTGCCCGTCCCGGCAGGGACATCCGACCATAGCCCGGCGTTTCAACGCCGGGTGGCGTCCTCATCGCATAAAGTCCCGGCCGGGATGGCTGAATTTTCACCTTTCCCCGCCGGTGGACTTTGGACTCGGGACCTTGGACCTTGGACATTGCCGATCCCCGCAACGGCCAGGCCCTGCGCAAAAACGCCTGCTGGCTGTTCGACATCGGCCTGTGGGCCCTGGACGACGATTACCGGGCGCGGGTGCCCCCCCGCGACATTCCGGTCGGCTCCGCAATCTGTTCGTGCGAAAACGGCCAACGGCTGCTAAAGTCATCCCATGAATGTGTTATTGGAACGGATCACTCTCAACCCGCGCCAGATGGGCGGGCGTCCGTGTATTCGCGGCCTCCGGGTCACCGTGGCCAATGTGTTGCGCCAATTGGCCGCCGGCCATTCGCGGACGCGCATCCTCAAAGCCTATCCTTATCTGAAGGCCGCCGACATTGAAGCCTGTCTGGCATACGCCGCCCTGCTGGCCAGCGACCGCGATCTGGATGCGGAGACCGTCCCAACGTGAAGCTGGTGGTGGACATGAATCTCAGCCCGGAGTGGCTGCCCTTTCTGCGACGGGCCGGCTGGGAAGTGCAGCATTGGCAGGACATCGGCGCGGAGACCGCCGAAGACGATGAAATCTTGGGTTGGGCCAGAACTCATCAGACCGTCGTGTTCCCCCAGGACCTCGATTTCGTACAATTGCTGCATGCCAGTGGGGCGGGCGGGCCGAGTGTCATTCTCCTGCGCATCCCCGATGAACATGACGAGCGTTTGCGCCGCCATGTGGCCGCCATCATCCACCGGGCCGGAAAGGAATTGTGCCGGGGCGCACTCCTCACCATCAAAGAAAAGGGGACACGAGTGCGCGATCTGCCGTTGCCGGCGGCGCAACGTAAACGTTCATCCTGAAAGAGATCACCCATTAGCCACATGAATCTGGCTCTTTTCAAAGACCGGCCTTGTTGCGAAAACTGGACCCTTTGAATTTTCAGACAGGCTCTCAAGCCGAAAGTCTGCCTTTGACGTTTAGCCTTCAGCCTTTCCCCCCGCCTCCGGGCTGAAAGCCCATCCTGTGATAGCCTGGGGCGGAGCGTCCGTCGCGAAGCCCCAGGAA
>Ga0302320_10003291_pt1 | contig 37714 bp, 20 predicted proteins | sample Bog_T0_3_FD_202130 | JGI IMG/M metagenome (GOLD analysis project Ga0302320, IMG submission 202130) | Peat permafrost microbial communities from Stordalen Mire near Abisko, Sweden - Bog_T0_3 | ecosystem: Environmental > Terrestrial > Soil > Wetlands > Peat | place: Sweden: Abisko, Stordalen Mire... | reverse complement strand
GGCCTTGGTAGAGGAAGCGTATGTTCTGCGGATCGACCGTCAGGGTCTCGTCGTAGCCGTCGCGGAGGAGTTCGCCGTGGCTGACGCCTTCGGCCCAGCGCGGGCTGCCGTCGCTCGTGCGCACGTTCGCGTCGCCTGCAAAGGGCGTCGCCTCGGAGTCCGCCCCAGGCAGCGGCTTCCACTCGCCGTCGAGGCGGTCGGCCAGCCAGGCGCGGTAGTAGCGGTGACCGTATTTGCCGATACACTCGACGAGCATGAGATATTGGTTGGTGCCCTTGAGGCGATAGACGCAGGAGCCCTCGAAGAGGTTGTTCTTGGCCTCGTGCAGGACGACGACAGGTTCGTCGAAGCCGCGCGGGAAGTCAGCGAGGGTCGTGCGGCTGCGATACATGCGGCCGTGGTCGTCGGGGAAAAACAAATACGCGTGCGTGTCGTCGCAGATGATCCAGTAGTCAAGCCAGCCTTCGACGACGCTCTTGGGCGTGCCCTCGAAGAAATTCTGCGGCGCGCTCCACGACATGGGATCCTCAATGTTATCGGTCGTCGAGAAGCGCGGCTGCTGCGACTGGAAGAGCAGATACCACTTCTTCTGCGGCCGGAAGTAGAAGGCCTGCGGCGCGCAGTTGTAGCCGGCGAGGTTGGGATTTTTGTCGAGGTAGAAGGGCTTGGCCTGGGGCGCCTCGTCCCAGTTGGCGAAGTTGAAATAGGCCATGCCCCATCCTTTGCTGCCTGCGGTGGTGGCGAAGATGTGCCAGCGACCGTTGTAGAAAACAACGGAGGGGTCCTTCACGGCGACGATCGGGTGGTTCGTGTCGGCCGTCGGATAAACGAGTGAGCCGGTGGTCGTCCAGTTCCGCGGGGCGAGCGGGACCAGGGAGGCGCGCGTCGCGGGAGCGATGGCGGAGAGCGTCGGCGAAGGTCCGCTGGAGCCGCCGCCTTCCCCAATCCGGTAGTAATCAATGTCCAACCGGCCGCCGGCGGTCTTGGTCGAATAATAGAAGAGGGCGAAGCGATAACCCATGAAGTGCGGCACGGTGTATTTAAGAGCCGAGGGACGACCGATGGGTGTCCAGGATTTGCCGTCGAGGCTGTAGGAGAAGCGGGCGACTTCAGGCGCGGGCTCAAATTCGCATTCGACCTTGAGGTGAACGGTCTTGCCAGAGAGGGGAACGGAGGCGATTTCCTCGGGATGGTCGGAGTCGGCGCTCACCATGACGAGAGTTTTAGCTCCGCCGCTCATCTTTATGCCAACAAAACCATAGCGTTTCTGAAAAGCGGCGAGGCCGGCATAGTCGCCATCTTTCATGCCGCTCACGTCAATGCTGGTGGTGGCGGAACTGCGAGGGCCAAAGGTGCGCTGGGTGAGAGTATTCCTGGCGGAAGGTAAATCAGCGTCAACCCGGCCCGTAGTCAAACGCAGAAAGCCGGGCCGTTGCGTGACGGACCAAAGCTTGTTGTCGGGATTGTGATTCCATTGCCAGGCGAGGGGCAGCTCGGGGTCGCCGGGCTGGCGGTCGAATTCGTCGGAGGCGACGATGCCGGAAACACCAGAGACGCCCTGCCCGCCGGCGGGGATGTCGAGCGTCATGGGCGCCTTGCTGTCTTCGCCGAGAACGGGCCAGCCGTCCTTCCAAGTCACGGGCACGAGGTAAGGGATGCGACCGACGGCGCCGTTGTCCTTGAAAAGATAGGCATACCATTTCCCTTCCGGGGTATCGATGAGGCCGCCTTGGGCGATACCGCGATCATCGAGCGCGATGCGACTCTCGTATGGACCGGTGAGTGTGTCGGCGCGGCTGATGATGACGGTGCGGGCCCAGCGGCTCCCGGGCGAGGCGATGTTGAAGAGGTAGTAGCGGCCGTTGATCTTGAAAAGCTGCGAGCCTTCGCCATTAAGCCCACCCTGGTCGGCGCCGAAGACGGTGTTGACGTTTTCGACGAGGACCTTTTTCACGCCGCCGCGCTTGATTCCGGAGAGATCGGGTTTCAGCTCAGTGAGCGTGATGCGACCGCCCCCGGAAACCATGTAAACGCGACCATCGTCGTCGAAAAACAGGCTGTTGTCATGCAGCGCGGGCTCAAAATGCGTCTCTTTCCACGGGCCGTGATCCGGATCGCGCGTGCTGTAGATGTGTGTGTATCCGCTGGTGTAGGAGAACGTCGAGGCATAGAACACGCCGTTGTGGAAACGCAGGCTGCTGGCCCACGAGCCTTTACTGTAGGCGTTCTTGCCGTTTTCGAGGCGCATGGCTTCGTTGTCGACGAGCGTATCATAGGCGTAGGAGGCCATACGCCAGTTGACCAGATCCGTGGACTCCATGATCGGGAGGCCCGGGCTCATGTGCATCGTCGTGCTGCTCATGTAATAGGTTTTTCCTACACGCATGACCGAGATGTCCGGGACGTCGGCCCAGATCAGGGGATTATGGGCAGGATCCGCCGGTGCCGCCGGGAGAGTCTGAGACGCGACGGAGGCGAGGACGAGCGTCACCAGGAGAATACCAGCAAGCCGGGCCAACCAACTATTCCCGACGGCGGTGATTTGTTTGGAACGATTTTTCATATATCAAGATGGACTCATCACGATTTAATCTTTAACGCGAAGGCAGTCTTGCCGTCGGATTTTTCCGGCAACACAACCGGTTAGGGTGGAACTCGCGACCATGAGCGCGAAAAGCAGGTTTCCACGGATAAATGTAAGGATCGGATTCTTGGAGCGATTCATTGGTTTACTTGGATGAAGTCTCACGCCACTGCCAGTAAACGGAATACCGCTGATGATGAACTTCGTAGAGCGGGCGAAAGACAGTCCCGTTTGCCGCGCCAGCATCATGCGCCTTGAATGCCAGCGCTGCGCCCTGAACCGGTTGAAGCCAATCCGCTGGATTCGCGGAAACACTGGCAATCTCCGGCACTGCGACGGCGGGCATTTTCACATAAGCATCCTTGTCGGCGCGGTCGTTCGGCATGTTCTCGCGGCCCAGTTCCCCCGCCAGCAGCACCGGCCCGAAAAACACCGACACCATCGCGGGATTGTCCTTCGCACGCTCCAACCGCAACACGGTCGGAAGCGTCAGGGTAACGACATCGCCTTCCTTCCACTTGCGTTCCAGCGAGAGATAAGTCGAAGGCTTCGCCGCGCGCTCCTTCACTTTGCCGTTCAAGGTCAGAACCGCCGGTTTTGAAATCCAGTGCGGGATTCGGAAGTTCAGCGTGCTCGTTTGTTTTCCGGCTTTCACGACCGTGAACCGCACCGGCTCGCCGCGCGTGATGTCGCCTTCCTGACGAACGACGAGTCCCGCTTCGCGCCAGTCGAGTTCGGACGGAATGTAGAGGTTCACCCACAGCAAATTTGTCTGCTGAAAGTAGATGCCTTCATTGTAGCGCGGCGTGTTCTCAATGCCCGAACCGACGCAGCAGAACGTGCCATCAAGGTAAGTGCGAAACTGCCCGCGCAGCGGCATAAAATAGGTCACCGCTCCGCTGTCCGGCGCGACCGTGGCGAGCAGGTGGTTGTAAAGAGCGCGCTCAAAATAGTCGGCATAGGCGGCGTCGGGCTTTCGTTCGAACAGACACGCCGTAAGCTTGAGCATGTTGTGCGCGTTGCAGCTTTCAGCGGTCGTCGCGGGAAGTTCCTTGCGATCATCAATGCTCGGGCCGGTTTCCACACCTGGCTTGTCAAACCATTCGTGGAAGGAATTCCCGCCAATCACAAACGAATGCTCCCCAGTGACGAGCTTCCAAAAATTCTCGGACGCCTTCAGCTCGTCCACGTCGCCGTCGAGATTGGCGCAGTGCGCGACGCCGACCATCTGTGCGATGTGCGTGTTGCCGTGCAATCCGGCCAGCCGATCCTCGCCTTTCGCTAGCGGACCGACGAACCAGGAGCGGTTGAACAACTGCGCCGCATCGAGGTGCTTTTGGTCGCCGGTGATTTCATAAAGTTCCGCCAGCACGTCGCTCATCGCGCCGAATTCATTCTGCGGATTCCGGCTTCCGTCAGTGCGAAAGATTCTTTCGAACTGCTCCGCGTTGAGTGCGGCCAGACGTTTTTCGAAATAGCCGGCCATCTTCACCGCGACCTCCAGCGCCTGCGTATTGCCGAGGTAGTGATGCGCGTCCAAAAGGCCCGCCATGATTTTGTGAACCGTATAATACGGCACCACCACGCCGCCGCCGTCGCCGGGTTTGCCTTCGAGACGATCAAATGCTCCGGACGGAAACGCCGCGACATAACCATCCTGATTCAACGCGTCCTGACATTTCGCAAGTTCGGCGACCATGTAATTCGCCTTTTCGCGATACGAAGCGTCGCCGGTCGCCACTGCCATCCGCGATGCAGCGGAGAGATAATGTCCGGCCATGTGGCCGCGAATGAAACCGCTGTCCCAGCCGTCATATCCACCGTCCACGCCATTGGGTTGGGGCAATCCAGCCAGAGCCCGGTAGTTAAACAGCAGTTTGTCGCAATTCCATGACGCCAGATAGTTCGTCCGGTGCGACTCCTGCCGGTCATAAAACGGACTGCCCGGCAGCAGGCGCACCCGCGTCGCGTCGAGTTCCTGCGCGTCACCGGTGAACACGCTGTGAAGAAAAAACAGCGCAAGCCCGATCAAGATGCAGCGTCTGACAGGCATGAAGATCAGGAGCGAATCTTGAGGGCCAGAGCGATTTTGCCGTCGAATTTTTCCAGCAGCGTAACGTGCAGGCCGGCGTCATCGCGCGTGAACTTTAGCTTGCCGCCGCCGACCAGCCGGACGCTGCCGATCTTGCCCGGCCATAGCTGCGAACCCGTAGCGAGTGATTTGATCGTCACTTTGCCGTCTTTCGGAATTTCCAGCACGATGGCGTAAAGATTTTTTCCGTCCTTCGACTGCGTGAAGCGGATGTCTTCGGTGGTAAACGGCTTGTCGGATACGTCCTTCTGGCCGTCAAACTGGCCTTTCTCCGCCACAACGGTTGAAGGGCCTTCGCCATAGACTTTCCACGGCCGCGTCGCGAAGATGGCCTCGCCATTCACTTTCAACCATGCGCCGATTTCGGAAACGATTTTAATTTCGTCCGTGTCCGGCTGGCCGTCGCGCTGGAGCGGCACGCTCAACATCAGGTTGCCGTTCTTGCTGACGATGTCCGCGAGCATCCGCACGACCGAGGAGGCGGGCTTGTAATAGTGATACTTGAAAATGTTTGCGTCGTAATGCCACGCGCCGATGCAGGTGTCAGTCTGCCATGGCTGCGGCAAAATGCCCTGCGCTTTGCCACGCTCAATGTCATAGACCAGGGATCGGCGTTGTGCGTCGTCCAGCCATTTGCCGTTGATCACGGCTTCGGTGCTACCATTTTTGTCGAGACGCGTGTTGTAAAAATGCGCGGCGAGGTTCAGGCCGATTTCGTCCGTGACGCCATGGAACGGCAGCACGGTGTCGTCAAAATAAATCTGGTCGGGATGGTAATCATCCCAAAGCTGCTGCGTGCGCTTGAAAAACTTTTCCATGTAGGCCGCGTCGGGAATGCTGCTGCCTTTGGTGGCATCCCATTCCCAGTTATACCCTTTGGGCGCGTGATTCTGCGCGTAAAGATCCTGCGGATCGAGGCCGTCCCACCAGAGCCCCTTGCCGTCGGCCTTGGTGAGTTTGACGTCATAAGGCACGCCCGCCAGTGGCCCGGTCTTGTCTCCGCGCTGCGCCGGTTCATACCACATCCATGTGTGCGAAGCGTGAACGCTCACCGCAAAGCGCAGGCCGTTTTTGCGCGCCGCCGCCGCCCAGCCGCCGATCAAATCCTTGTGCGGCCCGACCGCGACTGAATTCCACGGCTGGTATTTGGAATTAAAATTGTCGAAGTTGTCGTGGTGGTTCGCCAGCGCCATGAAAATCTTCGCGCCGTTGTCCTTGTAGAATTTCAGCAGCGTGTCGGGATCGAAATGTTCCGCCTTCCATTCATGGATCACGTCCTTGAAACCGTTCGTTGAGGGATGGCCATATTCCACGAGATGCGATTTATAATCGGCACTGCCCTCTTCATACATGCTGCGCGCATACCAGTCGCCATGCTCCGGTTGGCACTGCGGTCCCCAGTGCGCCCAGATGCCAAACTTCGCGTCGCGATACCATTCCGGCGCCGATTGATAATTGGTGAGCGAGTTCCAATCCGCCTTGAACGGGCCATCCGCAATGGGCGGCAAGTTCAGAGAGTTGGTTTGCGCCGCGGCTGCTGCGAGCGAACAGCCCAGCACCAATATGCTCAATGTAACCCGATTCAGTTTCATAAATTTCAATAAGGCCGCACCAACCGGAAGAACACCGAGCCGTTCGCTGAGTTCAGCGGCACCGTCATCTGGTTGGTCTGATCCGAACTGGACATGTTGACCCAATTCGTGCCCAGACCGCTGGTGAGGTTGTTCGTTTGCGATTGCAACTGCCTGATTTCACCTTTGCAAACGGAAAAACAAAGTTGCATTGGTTGGGACGACAGTCACTTGATTGTTGGTGCTGATGATGGATGGCGTGAGGTTAACCGGGTTCCAAACTGCGCCGGAGCCCAAAGTTGGACTGGAGACCAGTGTAAAGCCGGAACCCGCCACCGGCCAGTTCATGATCAAATTGCCACTGCTGATCGTCGTGGCCAGCGAAACACTCGTGGTGAGGAGCACATTCGGGCCGACGAGCTGCGCGGCGGCCAAGTCGGATGGCAGCATGGCACCGGCGTAGATGCGGAATTCGTCAATGCTCCCGGCCAACCAAGGATCGCCGCTCCACGGCGAGCGGCCCAGCGACGCAGAGTTCATGCTTACGTTGGCCAGCGGCGTGGAGACCGCAAACGACGTTTCCAAAACGCCGTTGGTGTAAATGATTGCCATGCCATTGGTCGCACTATAAACACATGCCACATGAACTGATCGGCCGCCCAATCCGGGATTGCCGGCGACAAAGGAATTGCCGCTGCTGCTGGCGAGTTCCAAAAAATTCCGGCCGTTGCTTTGGTCATGCAGCACATATCGTAAATAGCCGCCGCCCACGCCGTCCTGCAATCCGTCATCGAACGAGAACAAGGCCACATTGTCCGGCGAAACGGCATTGGTCACCCACGCTTCAAGGGTGACATTTGACAGGCCGGCGAGCAAATTGCCGGGCAGGCTGACATACGTTCCGCTGATTCCGTTCAAAACCACATGACCGCTGCCGTCAAAAATCGCGCTGCCATTCAACGTGCCATTCGCGCCGCCAATAGAATCGTGCGCAATCGTGCCGCTGGTTTCGTTGAAACTGTAGCGATGAATCAACCCGGTCGCCGGTGTCGTTGCGCTGGCCTGCGCGCTGTTGGCACTTTCACCATTGGTATTCACCGCGCTCACCACATAGTAATAGGTCTTCGCCGGCGCCACCGAGAGATCGCTATAATTCGTCGCCGCAATGCTGGCGGCAATAACCGAGTAAGGTCCGCCGTTCGTCAGCGAGCGTTTGAGATTATAGCTGGTCGCGCCGGAAGACGCCGTCCAGCCCAGGTTTATTTGTAGCGCCGAAATTGCCGTGGCGGTGAGACTCGCCGGAACAGCAGGTGCGGTGGCTGTCGTGGTTGCGCTGGCTTGGGCGCTGTTGGTGCTTTCCCCGCCAATGTTCACCGCACTGACCACATAGTAATAAGTTGTGGCGGCAGCCAGCCCCGTGTCGCTGTAATTGGTTGCGGTCACGCCGCTGGCGACGATTGTGTAAGGTCCGTTGGTGGTGGTCGAGCGTTTGACATTGTAGCTCGTCGCGTTTGTGACGGCGTTCCAACTCAACGCCACCTGCGCGTTGCCGGCGACGTCGGCGAGACCGGTCGGCGCGGGCAGAACGGGGTTTGCCAGCGTCGCCACTTCCGTTGCGTTCAAGGCGCGGCTGTAAATGCGGAGGTCATCTACGCTGCCGGTGAGATTCGGATCGGCAAACTGCGATTTGCCAATATAGTTTTGCGTCGTGCTGCCGAGGCTCGACGGCTCGAGCGTCATGCTGAGGTTCGTGTTCGCCGGCACGCCATCCACATAGAGCACGCCCGTGCTGCCGGCCAACGTGACCGCAAGGTGATGCCACACGCCTGTCGAAAGATTGCCGGCGCGGTTCAACTGCTGCTCGCCGCCGCCGCCGCTGGTGGTGATGGCGTAACGGACTGAACCGCCGCCGCTCGCAGGCGAGAGGAACATGTAACTACCCGTGCCGGAACCGAAGTCGAACACGCGCGCCCATGTCGCGTTGGCATCCACCTTCACCCAGGTCGAAATGGTGAAGTCGTTCAACGCGCTGATCAGTCCCGCTGGAAGACTGACGTAGCCGTTGGGCGTGCCGTCCAGATGCACGGCGTTGCTGATCACGCCGGCCACCCACGTCGCGCCGCTCTGCAAGGTGCCGGGGTTGCCGCCGTAGCCGGAGTCGGCGGCGGTCGTGCCGCTAGTGGCGTCAAATTTCCACCAGCCGAATATTTCCCCTGGCGTGGCGCTGGCTTCAATAGAGTTGGAGCTGACGCCGTTCACGTTCGTCGCGGCGACGACGTAATAGTAAGTCGTGCCGTTGACGAGACCAGTATCCATGTAGCTTGTCGCGGTCAGGCCGCTCGCGATGGTTGCGTAACCGCTGCCGCTGGTGGTGCTGCGTTTGACGAGGTAGCTGTCCGCTCCGGCCGATCCATTCCAACTCAAAGACACCACGCTATTGGACGTAGTCGCCACCAGGCTGGTGGGCGTGACCGGCGGCTGGTTGGCAGGCCCCATCACCATCACCGTGGCGGAGAACGGAGCGAACGTGGCCGAGAAACCGGCTGAGGCCCCAATGAAATTGCTTTGCGCAATATCCGGCGAACCCACCCCGGTTCGCGCCGCTTCGTCCTGCGGAATGCCGTAACTGTAAATGGAGGTATTGTTATAAGGAACGTAGCCCGACAGATTGAAATTGGCCGTGAGATTGGAGCATGCACTTTTGTTGATCACCAGCAGCGTCAAGGTCCCGTTGGCTCGCTTTACTGCATAAGTGGCCAGCAGCGGATAATCGCTTGTGGCGCGCACCACCGTGTCGCCATCCGCCGCAAACTTTGACATCAGCTTCGCGCAATAATAAGTCGGGTAGAGGTTGCCCGCGCCGCCGAGGCCATAGACAAGTCCTCCGTCGGTAAGAACGCTGCCGTCCGCGTTCGTGCGCCAGCCGTAAAACGCCGGGTCGGGATTGTCAACGGAGCCGTGGCCGTTTCGCAGATCCCACCAGACGCGCGAATTGAATTCCGTCTGCAAAATTTGTCCAATGCTGTCGGCGTAAAATAATCCGCCCGGCAGGCTCACATACTGACGATCACCTCCCATGCCACTCTCGGTCACTTCCAAGGTCACGTTCGTGGCGGCGTTGCCGAGATAGTCATTCAGGATCTGGCGCAAGTTCGCCGCGTCGGACGCCCAGACCTTGGAATAAAGCAAATCCTGCGTGTCGCCCGCCGTCGGGCCGTAATTGTGTTCGATCACAAAATCGGGAGTGCAATTGTTGCTGCGCATATAAGCCAACATCACCGCCGTCCAACCGTTGTGGGTGAGGCCGGTGCGTGGATTGACCACGGGATGGTCCGTGTAATTTGCGTAGCCGTCCTCGGATGGCTCGATGACCGCGCCGACCTTGATCGTCGGATCAACGGCTTTCATCTGCGCATAATAATTCGTGAAGCGCATGGCGTAGGTCCAGGGATCGTGCGCCTTGAAGGGCGCGTTGGTGTTGTTGTCGGATTCCCAGGTGCCATTGATTTCGTTTCCGACTTCCCAGTATTTAAAATTGCTGTGATTGGTGATATTGAACATCCGCACGGCGTAGGCGGCTTCTTCAGGAGTGCTGGTTCCGTAGTTCACGATGATGAAAGCCTGGGAATGCGTATTGGTGGCGAGGGCGATGAAATTCGTAGAAAAAGAACCCCAAGTCCGCGGGCTGGTGGCGCCGGTATCCCAAGGCTCGTTGGCATAGTGGTAAATGTCACCATAGGAGCCGCCCGGCCAACGCAGACAGGTGCTGCCGATGTCGTTCAAAATCGCCTTCGTTGCGGGCGTGTTCAGATCCCCGTCCCCGCCGCCCGTATTAATCGCAAAGACTCTGCCGCTGACGCTTCGAACATTCTGGTTCGCATTGACGCTCACATGAACCGTCGCCGGCTTGGGTGCGGCGATCAACCGCACATCATCAATGAAGAAGGGGTTTGTCGAAGCGCCGTTGTTAAATAGAAGACCAGTCAGGTTGGTCTTGTTGCCGCCGAGCGAAGCGAGAGAAATGATGACTTGCTTCCACGAGTTCGTCGGAGCAGTCACGGAAACTGTAGGAAGTCCCGAACTTGAGCCGCCCAACTCGCCGGTGACCGTGATATTTTGTCCACCGGTCGCCCCGCCATTGATCCAGAATGTCAGATTCGTATAGAGGGTCGCGTCCACGGTGGTGAAGGGCTTCAGCAGCCATACCACAGCCGGGACGCTGGGAACCAGGGCCATCGAGTTGCTGGCGACAAAGACTGAATTGCTCGTATAGACCGGATTATTCGTGGGGTAACGCGTCATCCATGACCCACCATCGCCCCAGCCGTTGTCAAACCTGCCGGAATAAATCTGCATGTCATCCGACGGGCGAATCAACGTAAGCAGCCCCGGCTGCCAGGGGAGCTGCGTGTAATTGGTAGCAGCTTTGCTAGCAGCTGAGTTGGGATCAAACCCTTGGTAAAGAAATTGCAAATTGCCTGGGTCAATCGTCTGTGTTTGGTCGGGGTTATTGCGAACGATATCACCGTGGCTGATGCCGACCGTCCAAGCGTTGCCGTTGGTGAACGTGACGTTGGCCGCGCCAGCGAAGGGATTGCTCTCGGTCGCTGCCAGCGGAGTCCACGAACCCCCAAGATTGGTCGCGGTAAAGGATCGGAAGTATCTTCCCACGGCGCCCTCCGCCTCGACGATCATGAGGTATTGAGTGGGGGTCGTCCCCTGTATCGTGTAAACCTCCGGGGCCTCGAACAGGTTGGCCGCGGTGTCGGTCATGATGATCGACGAGTTGGTGAAGGTTCCCGGAAAGCTGCCGATGGGCATGGACGCCCGGTGGATGGTGCCGTCGTCAAACGCGTAAAACAAATAGGCGTTCGTGCTGTCGCAGATTACCGTCGAGTCGAGGGAGGCTCCAGTATAGAGAGGCTGGGGCGCCGACCAACCATTCGGGTTGGTAGGATCGGTCGAGGTCATATACTGGGTCCCCCACTGGAATGTGATAACCCAGATATTCTTCGGGGCGAAATAGAACAGCGTAGGCGCAACGGTGCCTACCGGCATCTGATGCTGTGGGGCAGTGGCCATGTCGGACCAATTGGTAAAGGTCATCATGCCCCCGCCCCAATTCCCTGCGCTGTCGACTGTCGTAAAGTAAACGATGAACTGGCCGTTGGTGTGGACGCAAGTGAAGTCCTTCATGGAGGATGACCCGTTCTGTGCCGTAGCGAGCGGACCCGTCGAGGTCCATTTGAATGTCGTGGGCAGCGGAGCACTCTGCGCGAAACAGGCGGGTGATGAACACCAGAAAAGCCATAGGAGTGACCAGCGCAACGTCAATGGGGTCAATTTAATCTGATTCATAGTTTCAATTCGATTCAGTCAGGTTGTTAAGCCGGTCGGTATAAGCCTGCATATCGTCCGTGGCGACAGCGCTAAGTGCCGGTGCGCACAAGAGCAGCAGCATGGCTGCAATCAAACGGAAGGGCGAGTTCATCACATTAAATTAGCAGAAAAATGGCAAATAAGATTGTCGTTATTTCTTACCATTATAGATACAGCCGGTGTGTTGGCCGAGAGCTTGCCGCAAGCCCCACGCTTTAATAACCTGAAGCCGCCGCCCACATTCCCTTGGGCGCATAAACGGTTCCAGTCCCGACCGTGTCCTCGATTTTCAACGCTTCAACATGGCCGTCAATAAAGGTGTAATTAAACCGGTTCTGATGGGCCTTGTAGATCAGCGCGCCTTGATTGACAGCGTTTGCGGTAGTCGGATCCTGCACCCCCCCGGAGTTGTCCATTTGGCACAGCAAGTTGGGCGTTGCCGATTTTGGCCCGACGCACCAAGGATTCCAGCCCCCGCCCGCCATTTGCCCACCGGTCGTGTTTTCGCACAATAAGATCGTTCCCGAAGGATTTTGAACAACGGAGCTTTTATATCCCAAAGCATCCCAGTTGGCAGGCCCACTGTTAGGATCCAACCAAAAGATGCCAACACTTAACATCCCTGGTTGAGTCAAGGGCGTCAGACCCTGACTCGGGGGGACATACCAACCGGTTCCATAAGGCCCGGCACCGGCCATGGAGTAGGATCGCAATGCAGCCCACGGAGTAGTCCCCCCCATCCAGTTAATCTTGGGAAACCGATCGGCCGGACAGGTCAGTATCTGGGGCGCGTCACCCTGTAACAAACCCCCGTTCGCCAGGTCCGCCTGGGAAGCGTGGCCGCCGATATATTGGTTGATATAGCTGTCCCAGCTAATCCCGTAGTTCGGGTTCGCCCAACCCGCCGGTGGCAGCATGTCATTGTGATCGCCGGCAAACATTGGAAAGCCCAGCCCGAACTGGAGCATCTGGTTCATGCAAGACAAACGTTGCGCCTTGGCCTTCGCACTAGCCAGCGCCGGTAGCAACATCGCGGCGAGAATGGCGATGATGGCGATGACCACGAGCAGTTCAATTAGCGTAAAAGCGCGAACTGCAGTTTGATTTTGATTTGAAGGAGACGACTTCATAGTTTTAAAAGTATTCAATTCACTGGTTGACCAACACGATGTGCATATTATCGCCAATGGCATATTTCTTTCCTGCTGGCGGCGGCGGAATTGGCATCCCGGCGGTCGCGGCAAAATCATCAAAATCTTTTGGGCGACGTTTGTTGGCAATTAGCCAGCGCACCATGCAGCGGTTTAACGCATGGAAATCTGGCTGGCCGTCCGATTGCACCATCGCCTCGGCAGGTTGACTCAAGACTAGCGGCCCCGGCACGCCGGGCGCGGGTTGTGTGGACGCAGGAGCCTGGACGTCGGCAGCAGATTTTCCTACTTCAAGTGATTTCTTCTTGCTGCAACCGCAAATCGCCAAGGCCAATGCAAGCAATCCGGTCAAGGTCAACGCGAAACCCATTCGACGGACGGCCTGGCTGTTCGTTCGATTACTATTAATTTGCACGTTCATTTCATGTTTATTTTGTTTTCTTAATCGGTTCCGGCCCGCAGCAAAACAACAACGCTGCGGGCCGGATTCAATCTAAACCGCTGTCCTGCTTTCCGCCGGTCTCACGACCGGCGGAAAGCACTGGCACATCATGGATACACCAACCGGTAAAACACCGTAGGCTTGGCCGGATTTATCGTGATGTTAGTGCTGCTGATGCTGCCGTCAGAGATATAGACCCAGTTTGTCCCCAATCCCTGGGTCAGACTGTTAGTCTGCATTTGAAGCTTCCAACCCTGGCCCGCTGGCCAAGTCATCGTTAGCGTGCTTCCGCTGATGCTGTTTGTGATTGTCGCCGGGCCGCTCGGTCCGGTCGTGACGACACTCAACACACCGTTGGTGAAGCTGAACGCCAGACCGCTGCCGGGATTGCCCGAGATGCTCGCGAAGCTGCTGGCGCTGGTTGCGCCCGCGCCGCTGAACAGGGTGAAGGTCTGTCCTGCAGTGAAGGAACCGCTCGGCACGATGTTGAGCACACCGCCATAAGTTACAGCACCTCCCGCAATCACAGAACTGTTGGCCAAAGTCGTTCCATTCACCGTAAAGGTATTGGTGGAACCAGACGCCAGCGTGATGTTGCCGTTGATGGTAAGCGCACCCGTGCCGCCATCGCCCGGGGCGAGGATGGCGTTGTTGTTAAGAATACCCGGAATGGTGCCCGTCCCTGCCAGCGTGCCCGCATTGATCGTCGTATTGCCAGTGTAGGTGTTCGCACCGTCAAGAACCAAGGTGCCAGCGCCTTGCTTGATGACCGCAGAAGGACCGTCATAGCCGCCATCGCCAATGAAGCCGGTAAAATTGAGCGTCATTCCGGAGGCAACTTCAATGGTGGCACCGGCGGTAAAAGCAACGTATGTCGCCGTGACAGTTGAGTTCGAGGTGACAAGCAGTTTTTTGTCAGAAGCTCGGAAGTGCCACGAACCCAAAAAACTATCGGGACTGACACTGGCCAGAGTGCCGCCGGCGAGGGTAACTAGCCCGACGATTTGTTCGCCATTTTTCGCAGTTGCCGTGCCTCCGACGTTGACCGTAATCGGCTCCGCCTGTGAATTATCCCAGCCAAACAAACTGTCGGAAGAGGCGAGAAGGGTGGCATTGCTATTGACCGTGATGCCGCTGCAAAAACTAAAACACCGATTATTTGGTGCGCCTCCGCTGTTTGCGTAGAGCGTGCCGCCATTCACCACCACGGGGCCGGTGAAGGTGTTTGTGTTGCCTATCTCCAACTGGCCGTTACCATTCTTGGTCAAGCCGCCATCCGTGATATTTGTGCCTGTCAACAATGCCTGCCCTATATAGTTGTCAAAACCGGCGGTATCAATGATGGCTCCGCCCGCCTGCACATAGGCGGCGGTAAAAGATCTGCCGTCAGAATTATCCGGGAAACCGCCAAAAAACGCACCCCAAGGCACGTTATACGCACCCTGCGCCTTGAGCGTGCCGCCGTTGAAATTGAAGATTGATGGTCCGTTGCTGACGCCTTCGTGTAAAACATGGAGGGTCGACAGGGTTCCGCCATTGAGGTTAAACGTCCCCGTTCCACTGGCACCAATCCACACACCGCCATCCCAAAAATCAGGGCCATGCGTCGTCATTGTGCCGCCATTAAGGTTCACAGTGCCGACTAGATTGGTATAAGAAGTTGAACCCGGGTCGCCGCCAACCTGGATTCCCCAATGGGAATCAACGGAACCGCCGGCTTGATTCAACGTGCCGGAAGTCGTGCTGTTGGTGTTATTATTCGCTCCCTTTGAAATCCGAATCCAGCCATTGGTGCTGTAGATGGCACCCGCATCCAGATTCACGGTGGCATTCCAGCCGCTGACACCCAAACTAAAATCATAGTTCATGTTTAATGCTCCGGTGGTATTGACGTTCAATGTGGCAATGCCGTTGCCATCACCGCCGCCAGGATCACCCATGTAAAGGCCGTCCACAATGTTCAGCGTCCCTGAACCGATGCCATATCCGGTGAGTGTGCCGCCAGTAGTAGTGGTGTCGGCCAAATTATAAGTCCCGTTGCCATCCGAGCCCCATCCAATAAGCACCCATCCGGGCGGCCATCCAGGGTTCGTCGTGCTGAGTGTGCCAGCCCGATGATCAATACGACCGGTCGCACCATATCCGCCGATGAGTATTTCCGCTGGCCTTCCAGCAACGTCATTCGTGATGGTCGCAGTGAAGGTCGTTGAGCCATTACCAACCATTTGAATGGCACAACCGACAGCATCAGGCACTAAAGACCCTTGCCAGTTAAGCAGGTCATTCCAATTCGGGCTGCTTGTGCCGAGCCAATCTGCGGCGCTAGCGTTCACAATGCCGCCAACAAGCAAGACAGCCGCAATGGCCGATGTGAGGGTGAGAAGTATTTTCATGGTTTCTGGTTGTTCAGGTTTCGGGTTAATATAGTTGCTTTGTCGGGGGTCAGTGGAGGTTTACGGGTTGAACTAACTTTGCACAGCGCAACCCACCTGTCTAATCCAGGTGGCCAGATGGCTGCGCCACAGTGAACGGGGTGATTGCATGGTGAAAGTTTCGCCCAACTTGCCCCGCGCGTCTTGTCGAGAAAGGTTATGACAACACCCGGCGGACTATATTTTGGCGGGACGATAACTGGGTTCCCCCAGCGAAAAATTGCTGAACTTGGCCACGGCCTGCGAACGGGAACGGACGTGAAGCTTCTCGTAGATGCGGCGGATGTAGGTGTTCACCGTGCCGCGGCTGACGCCCAACGCATCAATGATTTCTTTGTAGAGATAGCCGCGCGCGAGCAGTTCCAACACCTCGCGTTCGCGCTGGGAAAGCTCGGCGGACGCCGGCGCGGCCGGGGCTGCGCGGTGAAACGCCTGCACGACGCGGCGGGCGATGTTGCTGGTCATGGGCGAACCGCCCGCGTGCACCTCTTTTATCGAAGCCAGCAGTTCACCGCGCGGCGTTTGCTTGAGCAAATAGCCGGTCGCGCCCGCCGCCAGCGCGTCAAAAACATGGTCCGTGTCCTCATAAACCGTCACCATCATGAACTGCGTCCCCGACAGCAGCGGCTTCAACCGGCGCACACCCTCGATGCCGCTCAAGCCGGGCAGGTTGATGTCCATCAGGACGACGGATGGTTTCTCGGCCGGCAAATTTTTTAGCGCGTGCTCCACACTGCCGTGTTGGCCGACACATTTGAAGCCGTCCGCGTGTTTCAGCCAGTCCGCGAGAATTTCCCGCGCCGGGGCGTCGTCTTCCACAATCGAAACGGTGATGCTCATTTTCTTAATCATACGCCAGATATTTTTTGCGTATCGTCATAAATTGTAACGACACGCCGTTTCAAAACTGTTCAACCCCGCAGCGGCACGCGGAATGTCACCGTCGTCCCCTGCCCGACCACGCCCTGAATCTCGCACGCGCCGCCGATTTCCGCCAACCGGCGTTTCATGTTGAGAAGTCCCTGACCGTGCAGGATCCGGTCTGGATTCGCCGGCGGCTGGGCGGTGGGGTCGTTGACGGCGAAACTGGGACCGTTGTCCGCGACCGTCAACATCAATTGATTGCCTTCCAATTTGAGCGCCACCTGGACTTCCGATGCGGCGGCGTGCTTGACCACGTTGTTCAACGCCTCTTTGAAGGCAAGAAACAGGTTGTGCCGCACTTCCGTCGTTACCAGCACGGCGGGCAATTGCAACGGCAGATCCAGCCGGCAACGGATTTCCGCCACGCTCAAAAAGTCATAGGCGAAGCGGCTTAAATAATTCGCCAAACTTTCCAGCGTGTCGTGGTGCGGGTTGACCGCCCAGACAATTTCGTCCATTGCTCGCGTGAGCTCGCGCGCCGTGCCGAAGATGCGATCCAAATTCTTCGCCACCGGTGCGGGCAATGCCGCCTCGTCGCGCGCTGACTGGCTCAACATCGTGATGCGCGTCAGGCTCGCGCCCAGATCGTCGTGGATGTCTTTGGCGATGCGCGAGCGTTCGCGTTCGACGGCCTGTTCGCGCTCCAGTTTTTCCAGCCGCCGGCGCATCCGCCGCCGCGTGTCATACCAGGCGATGCCGCCCGCCAGCGCCGCCGTGGCCACTCCGCCCAGCACACGGAACCACCACGTCTGCCAGAAATACGGCAGCACTTCAAACTTCAGGCTCACGCCGGTTCGGTTCCACACGCCGTCGTTGTTGCACGCGATCACTTGGAATGAATACTTTCCGGGCGGAATGTAATTGTAAGTCGCCACCCGCTTGGTGCCGACGTCCGCCCAAGCCGGATCAAAACCGTTCAACCGGCATTTGAACCGCACTTTTTCCGGCGCAACAAAGCTCAGGCCGTTGTATTCAAATTCAATGCGGTGCCGGCCCGGCGGAACTTTCAGCGGTCCGACGTCGTAGCCGTCCGCGAATTTTTTGTCGTCCACGCGCATCGCTTCGATCCAAACTGGCGGCGGCAGCGGGTTGATTTTTGCGCCCCCCGGGTTGACTGCGACGAGGCCCTTCGCCGTGGGAAACAAGAGCCGGCCATCCGCCATTTTGCCACCCGCAGACTGGGAACCTTCCGAACATTCAAGGGTCGGCAAGCCGTCGTTAATGCCGTAGGTCAGAAGTAGCACCTCGGCCAACTTCCCATCGGCGCAGCGGTTTAAATCCTGTTCGCTTGCGCGCAAAATACCACCATAAGAACTCATCCAAAAATATCCAAGTCCATCCGATTCAATGTGGCCGATGACGCTGTTTGGCAAACCCTGTTCACTACTGACGATGGAAAATTGCCCATCCTTGAACCGATCCAGTCCGCCGCCGAATGTGCCAATCCACAGCGCGCCGTCGTCCGCAAAATGCAGGCACTCGATAAAGTCGGACGAAAGCCCGTCGTGTTCTTTGAACCGCCGAAAATTTCCATTTTGCAAATGCACCAAGCCTCCGCCCGCCGTGCCAAACCACAGTGCCCCCGACTTGTCCTGGGCGATGGCGCGCACGTCGCCGAACGGCTCGCCGGCAATTTCATTAAACCGCTCCAGTTTTCCATGTTGGGAATGCAACACACCCGCTGGCGTGCCGATCCAAAGGTCATCGTGCAAAAACAAGAGCGCCGGCATCGGCAAAAGAATATTTTCCAGCCCCGACGCGAAATCAAACGAGTCGTCCTTCTGCGCAAATAATCCGCCGCCCCACGTGCCGGCCAAAATGTTCCCGGCGTCGTCCGCAGCCAGCGACCAAACGAAGTTATTGCGGAGGCCTTGATTCGAGGAATAATTCGTCAAACCGAAACTCGTCCAACTGCCGTTTTGCAAGCGATACAGTCCCGCGCCTTCCGTGCCTGCCCACAGTGTGCCGTCCGGCATCGGCAGAACTGAGAGCACGGCACGGCCGTTCCATTTGTCCGGCGGCGAGATCGTTTCAAGGTTATTGGGGCGAATGACCACGAGTCCCGCGCCGGTGCCGCACCACAGATTATTTTCCCGGTCTTCCCACAACGAAATCACCCAGTCAGACGGCAATCCGCTGGTGCGGCTAAAGTGCAACGCGGGCGTGTTTGTGGAATCTGGAAAAACCAGCCACAGGCCGTTGACCGCGGTGCCGCCCATCAGCACGCCGGAGGAAGTTTCCACGAAATTCGCAACGGGGGAATATCCCCACGGCGCGACGTCCAAATCGGCGACCGATTGGCCAGCGACCGATTGGCCGGCGACCCATTGGCCGTTTTTCCATTTGCGAATGTTGCCAGAACTGGCCACCCAAAGCCCACCATCGCGACTCGCGGCAATTCCTTGGATATATGTCAGATATGTTTTCAAACCGGGCTCTGATAATTCAACGGGCAGTAACTGGCCTTGCTTGAGAAGCGATACCCGTCCCTCCCGATTGACCCAAACCGTGCCGTCCCGCCCGCGCGTCAGAGAGACGACATTGGTCACCGTGCCCGAGGGCGGCGACAACATTTTGCCATCCCGCGCACGCGCCAGTTCGCCCGCCCCGTTCATCAGCCATACCTCGCCGGTATCGTCGGCGGTGATGGCGTAAATTTTTCCGTCACTCCAGTTGGCGCGCAGCGGCACGGCGTTAAAATGGCCATCCTTGTATTGCGAAACGTCGCCGCTTTCCGTGCCGATCCAGAGGGTTCCGTCAGTCGCTTCAAACAGACTCGTGATGCGGCGGCTGTGCAGTTCCCGCGTGTTTTTGTCATCGAAAACCGTGAAGCGAACGCCATCGAACCGCGCCAGTCCATTGTAGGTGCCAACCCACAAATAGCCATCGCGTGTCTGCACAACGGCAGTAACCTTGTTCTGAGGAAGCCCTTGTTCCACCTGCCAAGTGCGAGTGAAATAGTTCGGTGCGGCTGACGCGGGAAAAAAACCGGCGGCCGACAGCGCGAACACCAGCGCGAACCGCCCAAGCAATTTTTTTGCGACGACGAAAGGGAGCATCGCGCTATTTTGTCCACCGCACGGTAAAAGCCGCAAGCCATTTCAAGCTCCGCCGACTCATACCTTTTACCGACAAGACAGAAGCGCCGACATCAGCGACACTGAACAACACGAATGCCACCAAACACATATTTTTATTCATTCTGACATGATTGCTTTGAACAAATTCGCCGCCGCCAGCTTTTTCTGCCTTGCCGTAACCGCCATCGCCGCCACGCCGCCGCTGCTCAATGATCCGGTAGATGTCAGCGGTGATTTTCGTGAGCTAGAGAATTCTTATTATCTTGCCGACCAGGTTTCTGAATTTGACCCGGCGACCCGTGCCGGGAAGATTGTTTACCAGCGCGCACAGTATCGCGTGCGGCACGCGTTCGACAACGACCTTTCCCTCATCACCGCCGTCGAGCAAAACGAATTTCCGGCAAGGGAATACGCCGACAATCCGGCGCTGCCGTTCACCATTGATTTCGTTTCGCCGCGCGCCCTCCGCATTCGCATGACCAGCGGACCGCAGGTGCATCCGTCGCAGCCGGAACTCATGCTCGCCGGCGAAGTTCCGCAGGATAAGTCATGGAAATACGAAAAAGTTTCCGGCGGCTGGCGTTATGCCAGCGCGTTCGGCTCTGTGACGATTCAGGAAAATCCGTTCCACCTCGAAATCCGCGACGCGAACGGAAAGCTGTTGACTCAAACCGATCACGCGGACGACAACAAATCCACCTTCAGCCCGGTGCTGCCGTTATCCTACGTGCGGCGCGCGGCGGATTATTCGCGCAGCTACAACGCGGCGTTCACGCTGTCGCCCGGCGAAAAAATCTTCGGCTGCGGCGAGTCCTTCACCAGCTTCGACAAGCGCGGGCAGAAAATCACACTTTGGACGGATGATGCCAACGGCGTGGAAAACCAAGGTGAATACAAACCGATTCCATTTTTCATGAGCAACCGTGGCTACGGTATGTTCATCCACACGACGACGCCAATCACTTTGGATTTCGGCCATGATTTCAGCGGCGTTAATTCAATGATGGTCGGCGACGACGAACTGGATTTGTTCGTCTTCCTCGGCACGCCCAAGGAAATCCTGAACGAATACACCGACCTCACCGGCAAATCGCCCATGCCGCCGCTGTGGTCGTTCGGCCTGTGGATGAGCCGCTGCACTTACAACGCCGAGAACCAAGTCCGCGACATCGCCGGCAAGTTGCGTGAGAATAAAATTCCCTGCGACGTGCTGCATCTCGACACCGGCTGGTTTGAAACGGATTGGCAATGCGACTACGAATTTTCCAAGACACGTTTTACCAATCCGAAAAAAATGCTCGCCGATTTGAAGGCCGACGGCTTCCGCGTCTCTTGCTGGCAACTGCCGTATTTTGTGCCGAAAAATAAATTGTTCCCCGAACTCGTCGCGCAAAATCTCGTCGTCCGCGACGCGAAAGGAAATTTGCCTTACGAGGACGCCGTGCTGGATTTTTCCAATCCGAAAGCCGTTGAATGGTATCAAGGCAAACTCGCCGGCTTGTTGAACGAAGGCGTTTCGGCGATCAAAGTGGATTTCGGTGAAGCCGCGCCAGCGGACGGCATTTACGCCGACGGCCGCACCGGATTTTACGAACATAATTTGTATCCGTTGCGCTACAACAAAGCCGTCGCCGACATCACCAAAAAAATCACCGGCGACAACATCATCTGGGCGCGCAGCGCGTGGGCGGGCAGCCAGCGTTATCCATTGCATTGGGGCGGCGACGCTGAAAGCACGGATGACGGCATGGCGGCAGAACTGCGCGGCGGACTTTCGTTCGGCTTGAGCGGGTTCACTTTTTGGAGTCACGATGTCGGCGGCTTCACGGCCAATTCCGTCGCGAAGATGGATCAGGATTTGTTCGCGCGCTGGCTCGCCTTTGGAATGTTGACCTCGCATTCACGGTGTCACGGCGAAGCGCCGAAGGAGCCGTGGAATTACGGCACAAACTTCATGAACGAGTTCCGCGTCGAAGATGAAATGAAATACAAGCTGATGCCTTACGTCTATGCGCAGGCGAAGGATTCTTCCGACCACGGCCTGCCGATGGTGCGCGCATTGTTCGTGGAATTCCCCGGCGACCCCGGCTCCTGGAACGTGGACGACGAATACCTCTACGGCTCGCAAATGCTGGTCGCGCCGCTGATGCACACCGGCGAAACATCACGCAATGTTTATCTGCCGTCGGGAACGTGGATTGATTATCAGAGCGGGAAAAATTATTCCGGCGGCTGGCAAAAAATTGAGGCCGGAAACATTCCAGAAATAATTTTGGTGCGCGACGGCGCAGTGATTCCGCACATCGCGCTGGCGCAAAGCACCGCGCAATTGGACTGGTCGAAAATCGAGCTGTGCGTTTTCGCGAAGGACGCGACCACCGCGAAAGGCTTGATTTTCCTGCCCGGCGACAGCGCGGCGCACGAATTGACGCTGAAGAAATCCGGCAAAAGTTTCAAACTGGACACCGATCCGTTTGCTGGAAAAGTTGCGTGGAAAATTTCACTGGGGGAGACCGTTAAAAATGAAGTTCAAAAGTAAATGGCTGCTTGCCGCCGCCCTGCTTTGCGCGCCGCTGTTTTGTCGCGCCGGAAATTACACGAATTTTTCCGTCGCGGTTTACATTCCCATCAACATCGTCCAGAGCTTCGACAATCCGCAAAAACTGGCGGATGAGTGGAACACCATCCACCGCCAGTTGAAGGTGGACAAGGTTTACATCGAGGTGCAGCGCGACCGGCGACTGCTCTCCGATGAACAGGCGGAGCGCGTGAAAAAGTTTTTCCACGACCACGGCGTGCAGGTGGCTGCCGGCATGGCGCTGTCGGACGGCAGCATCGGCGGGCAATTCCAATCGTTTTGCTACACCGACCCGAAAGACCGCGCGTTTATCAAATCGGCGGCGGAGTTTGCCGCCCGGCATTTTGACGAGATAATACAGGACGATTTCTTTTTCATCTCGACGAAAAAAGATTCCGACATCGCGGCGAAGGGAAATAAATCCTGGTCACAGTTCCGCATGGAATTGACGGATGAGGCTGCGGAAAATTTGATCGTGAAGCCCGCGAAAGCCGTGAATCCCAAGGTGAAAATGGTCATCAAGTTTCCGAACTGGTATGAGCATTTTCAAGGTTCGGGCTTTGACCTTGAACGCGAGCCAAAGATTTTTGACGGCATCTACACCGGCACGGAGACGCGCGACCCGGTGATGACCGACCAGCATTTGCAGCAATACGAGAGCTACGAAATCATTCGCTACTACGAGAACATCGCGCCGGGCCACAACGGCGGCGGCTGGGTGGACACTTACAGCCTGCGCTATCTCGACCGCTACGCCGAGCAGATTTGGGACACGCTCTTTGCCAAGGCGCGCGAGTTTACCTGTTTCGAGTGGTCGGGCTTGACGCGGCCATTTGAAATCGGTGACCGCGCCGCGTGGGAATATTTGCCGACGAGTTTTAATTTTTCCGTGATGACGAACGGCGTTTCTGATCCAACATGGGCGCGCGTCACCGGGTATTCGCTGGAACAGGTGGATAAAGTTGTCGGACAACTCGGCAATCCCCTAGGCATCGCCAGCTACAAGCCGTTTCATTCCAGCGGCGAGGATTTTCTGCACAATTATTTTGGCATGATTGGAATTCCGATTGACCTGCGCCCGGAATTTCCGACCAACGCGAATCTCATTTTGCTGACCGAGTGCGCGAAGGCCGACCCGGACATCGTGGCGAAAATCAAAGGCCAGTTGCGCGCGGGCAAATCCGTCGTCATCACGTCCGGCCTGCTGCGCGCCTTGCAGGACAAGGGTATTGAAGACATTGCCGAAATCAAATGCACGGACAAAAAATTCCTCGCGCACCAATACGCCGGCGGCTTTGGCGCGGGAAATTGTTCCACGCTTGACGGCAATAAAAATGCGGACGTGCTGTTCCCGGAAATTGATTTTCTCACGAACGATTCATGGTCGCTCGTGCGCGCCGAGGCGAACGGCAACGGCTTCCCGCTGCTGCTGCTGAACCGCTACTCGAAGGGCATCCTCTACGTCTGGACGATGCCGGAAAATTTCACCGACTTCTATGCGCTGCCGCCGGAAGTGACCACGGCCATTAAAAATTATCTCATGCGCGGCTTTCCCGTGCGGCTGGACGGACCGGCGCAGGTCGCGCTGTTCGACTATAACAACGGCACATTCATCGCGGAAAAATTTTTCGGCCACAGTGGCGGACGCGAAAATATCCGTGATGGGAAATTCCACCAACCTGAAAAATCTCGTGACCGGCGAAACGCTGGAAGGCAAGTTGCCGCCGCCGCACGGCTGGAACTGGCGCAATGAAAACATCGAAGACCGCGTCGTATTCACCGTGCATCTGCCGCCGCACAGCTACGCCGTGTTTGGGACGGAAAAGTAACAATCAATTCGTGAAAATCAAAATCGTCCTGCTAAACCTCGCGGCAATCATTTTGTTAAAGACGGTTTTGCTGGCCGACACCGCAACGCCGCGCGAACACCATTCGCTCGACCCGAATTGGAAATTCCATCTCGGCGACGACTGGCCGGATGCGCTGGTTCTCATGAACTCCGGCACCGGCGGCGGGCCGGCGGCGGAAAAGTTTTCCGATTCCTTTTGGCGCACCGTCAATCTGCCGCACGATTGGGCGGTGGAATTGCCGTTCGACTGGGCCGCCGATGGCACCCACGGTTTTCATATGCTCGGCGTGAAGTATCCAACGAACAGCATCGCTTGGTATCGCCGCACGTTTGATTTGCCGAAGGAAGACGAAGGCAAACGCATCTGGCTGACGTTCGATGGCGTGTTCCGCGACGCGACAGTGTGGGTCAACGGCTGGTGCGTGCGGCATCACGAGGGCGGCTACTATCCGTTCCGCGAGGACATCACCGACGTGGTGCATTACGGCGGCAAGAACACTGTTTCCGTGCGCGTGGATGCGACGAAAGTCGAGGGCTGGTTTTACGAAGGCGCGGGTATCTACCGCCATGTGTGGCTAGACAAGACCGCGCCGGTGGCCATCGCGCCGGACGGGATTTTTGTGCAGAGCGAATTTGAGGACAATGTTCCCAAAGGCAACACCGAAATCAAAGTCGAAGTCAGCCTGCTTAACACAACGGCGAACGCCGCAAACGCGACCGTGGACTGCGAAATCATTTCGCCCGACGGCAAGTCGCTGAAGAAATTATCCGAGTCAGAAAAGTTGAAACGTAAATCGCAGGGCGCCGTGAAATTGGAAACGAAAATCTCATCGCCCGAACTTTGGTCGCCGGAGTCGCCGATACTTTACAAACTCATCACTACGGTTTCATCCGACGGCAAGGTGGTTGACCAAAAGGAAACCGCCTTTGGCATCCGCACCGTGGGCTTTGATGCGACGAACGGCTTTTTGTTGAACGGCAAGCATTACGAGCTTTACGGCACTTGCAATCATCAGGATCACGCCGGCGTCGGCGTGGCCATTCCCGATGCGTTGCTGGAATTTCGCGTGAAAAAGTTGAAGGAGTTCGGCTGCAACGCGTATCGCATGTCGCACAATCCACCCACGCCGGAGTTGCTCGACGCCTGCGACCGGCTTGGCATGTTGGTAATGGACGAGAGTCGGCTGATGGGCAGCGATTCGGCGAACCTGAAAAAATGGGACGATCAAATCCGCCGCGACCGCAATCATCCGAGCGTCGCGCTTTGGTGCATCGCCAACGAGCAGTTCATGGTGCAGGACACGTCGCAAGCTGCGAGCGTCGCCCGCACGATGCAGGATTATGTGAAGCAGCTTGATCCGCTGCGGCCCGTCTCTTACGCATCGCCGGAGGGTGACGTTTTTCGCGGCATCAATTCTGTCATCGAACTGCGCGGCTGGAATTATCACTACGGCGAGGACATGGACCGTTATCACGCCGAACATCCGACGCAGCCAAATTTTGGCAGCGAACAAGCCAGCGTCGTCAGCACGCGCGGCATTTACGAAAATGACCGTGAACACGGTTACGTCGCCGCTTACGATGTCGTCTGGCCGGGCTGGACGACGACCGCCGAAAGCTGGTGGAGTTATTTCGCGCCGCGTCCGTGGCTGTCTGGCGCGTTTGTGTGGACCGGTTTTGATTATCGCGGCGAGCCGACGCCGTATTGGTGGCCGTGCGTCAACTCGCATTTCGGCATCCTCGACACCTGCGGTTTTCCGAAGGACGCTTTTTATTACTACCAATCGTGGTGGACGACGAACACCGTGCTGCACCTCGCGCCGCACTGGAACTGGCCCGGTCGCGCAGGGCAGGAAATCCTCGTTCAAGCCTTCAGCAACTGCAAAGAAGTTGAACTCTTTTTGAATGGCTTATCGCTGGGCAAGCAGGCGATGAAGCCGAATTCAAAGTTGAGCTGGCAGGTGAAATACGCGCCGGGAACCTTGAGCGCGAAAGGCTATGACGACGCGGGCAAAGTCATTGCCGAAACGAAAACTGAAACCACCGGCGCCGCCGCGCAAATCCAACTGACGCCGGATCGCAAAACCATCAACGCCGACGGCGCGGATGTTTCGGTGTTCACCGTTTCCGCCGTGGACGCGCAAGGGCGCGTCGTGCCGGTGGCGCAGAACAAAATAAATTTCGCCGTCGAAGGCGCAGGCAACATCATCGGCGTCGGCAACGGCGATCCGAGTTGCCATGAGCCGGACGTGAATGTGCCGACCGCGCCGTCGCACAACATTGCCGTGGGCAATTGGCGCTGGGAGATTGGAAGCATTCCGAAGAGCCGTCGCGTTATTCCAGAATACGCGAATGACTTTGACGACTCGGCTTGGAAACCGGTAAATGGCGGCGGGCCGACCATTGAAACGCAGGACACCGCGGCGATTTATCGCGCGCACGTCAACCTGACGGAAGCGGATTTGCAGAGCGAGGGCGCAATGATCTGCTTTAGCGGCTGCGACGACGAGGGTTGGTATTTTGTGAACGGCCAGTTCGTCGGCGAATCGCACGACTGGCAGGCGCAGCCGATTTTCGACGCTAAAAAATATCTCCACGCCGGCGACAACGTCATTGCCGTGGGCGTCTATAACAGCGTCGCGCAAGGTGGCCTGAATCCGAACGTCAATGTGCAGATCATCGGCCATACGACCGCTGCGCCGTGGTCGCGCAGCCTGTTCAACGGTCTGGCGCAAGTCATCGTGCAGTCTACGAAAGACGCGGGTGAAATCAAATTGACTGCCACCGCCGACGGTCTCGCGCCGGCGGTAACCTCGGTGCAAGCACAGCCGTGCTCACCACGCCCGGCGATTGTCGGCAGATAATCATGATGTATTCTTCGTTCACCATGCGCCACCTCATTAAACAACTCGCCGCTGGCTGCCTGCTCCTTGCTGCCGCCGTGAATGCCCATCCCGGCAACACGACAAACAATTTGCCGGAACGAGTTATTTTCGCCGACCTTCAGCAAACCAACGGCCCACTTGACACCATGTTCAATTACTGCGTCGGCGCAGGCCGCGCGAATGAAGGTCTGCGGGCCGACTGGCAGCGCCAGCTCACCCTCGCGCACCAACAATGCGGCTTCAAATACATCCGCATGCACGGGTTGTTTGACGACGACATGGGCGTTTATCGCGATTACAACGGCCACCCGGAATACAACTGGCAATACATTGACGAGCTTTACGACTTCCTCGAACGCATCGGCATGAAGCCGTTTGTGGAACTGGGCTTCATGCCCGACGGGCTGGCCAGCGGCTCCAAAACCATTTTCTGGTATCACGGCAACGTGACGCCGCCCCGCGACATGAACAAATGGGCCGACTTTATTCGCGCTTTTGTCGAGCACGTCAAGGAACGCTACGGTGACCCCGAGGTGGGCACCTGGTATTTCGAGGTCTGGAACGAACCGAATCTCGAAGATGGCTTTTGGACGGGCACGCAGCAGCAGTATTTTGATTTTTACGCCGCGACGGCCCGCGCCATCAAAAGCGTTTCCCCGGATTACAAAGTCGGCGGCCCGGCGACGGCGGGCTGCGGCTGGATAAATGAATTTCTTCATTTCTGCGACACGAACCACGCGCCGGTGGATTTCGTTTCCACGCACACCTACGGCGTCGAGAGCGGATATTTGGATGAAACCGCCACGCACGGCACGGCGCTTTCCCGCAACCCAAACTCCATTTTTGGCGAAGTAAAACAAGTGCGTCAGCAGATTAGCGATTCGGCCAATCCCAAGTTGGAACTCCACTTCACCGAATGGAGTTCTTCCTACACACCGGCGGATCCGTTTCACGACAGCTATCACAGCGCGGCCTATATTTTGGACAAACTCAAAAAATGCGGTGACGCCGCGCAGTCCATGTCCTACTGGACGTTCACGGACATCTTTGAAGAATCTGGTCCGCGCTGGGAAGCCTTTCACGGCGGCTTCGGTTTGATGAATTATCAGGACATCAAAAAACCGGCGTTTTTTGCGTATCAATTTTTGAACCAGCTTGGCCCAACGGAATTGAAGAGCAGCGATCCGTCGTCATGGATTTGCGCCGACAACGACGGTGGTGTGCAGGCGCTGGTGTGGGATTTCACCAACACCTTTCCGGGCACGAACATGATCAATCAGGTTTTTTACAAACGCGATTTGCCGTCGCAGCCCAAAAACAAAGTCACGCTCGACTTGTCGCATCTGCCAAAGGGCAAATACACGATGGAGACTTACAAAGTCGGCTACCGCGTCAACGACGCCTACGACACCTATCGCGATTTAGGCGCGCCCGCGCAACTCACCAAGGCGCAGGTCGCTGAAGTCAAATCCAAAAACAGCGGCGCACCCGTGGAAACCAGCACCGTGAAAATCGGTCGCGAAGGAAAATTCGCGCAGCAATTTGACCTCCGCGAAAACGACGCCGTGCTGATCATGCTCAAGCCGCAGAAGTGACAATTTATTTCACTCCGCCTCGCAACTGAACCAGCCGCACGTCACCCAGCCTTTGCCGCGCACAATTTCAAAACCGGCTTCGACCACGTCCAGATACGTTTCGTTGCTGTAATACGGGCGCCCTTCCAGCAGGTGGAGAAAATCCATCATATCCACGTTCAGGCTGCCTTCGGTCGGCAGCGTGGCGGTTCTTTCATGCGGCATGAACGAATAAACATAGTAGCCCGCTGGTGCGTTTGTGCCCGCCCACAGGTCAAACGAAACGTCTTCCACTTTGATGATGTTCGTTGAAATAATTTTGCCAATCGGCATGGAGTTGTTGCCCGCCCAGACCATGACTTCCAGTTGCGGCGACGCCCTTTTGTCGTCGTTCCTCAAAAATAGGTCGTAGGCAAAATCGCCGTGGAGATCGTCGCCACCGCAGTTGTAGGAAAACGCGCACGGAATGCTGGTGGTGTCGGACACTTTTTTGGGAAACAAATTATCCTCGGTCGGATTAAAACCGTAATGCCAGCCGCGAATACTCGCCGGATAGCCGTAAAGTCCGTTGGTCGCGAAATTAAAATTCGCCGTCCACTGCGGCGCGTCCTCCGTGCCGGGATTCCAGCCGATTTCTTCGCGGGTGAATTTGTTGTTCCACGCAAAATAAGGCGGAAACAATTTGTATTGGCGCGCAAAAGTCTTTGGCTTTTCCACCGGCGGAAAATTACCGGTCAGCGCGCGGAAAATTTCCGCCGACATTAACTTTGCGCCTGCCTCATTCGGGTGAACGGTGTCGGGAAACAAATCCCCCTTGCCGAGAAAAGGCGTGCGCAAATCAATCACGTTCACGCCGGTTTCATCGGCCACGGCGCGGATCATCGGAATCATCTCGTCGCGAATCGTTTGGTCATTGATGCCCCAGCGACCAGGAAAATCCGGCGTCGGGCAGCAAATGAAATTTTTCGCCGCCGGATTGGCCGTGCGAAACGCAGCGATCATCTTCTTGTAATCGCCGATGAAATCGCTTTTGTGCTGCCAGTTGTTCACCGCATTGGTCGCGTCAAGACTGCCGTCGTTGGGATGCTTGCTGTCGTTCGCGCCAAAATTAATGACCACGATGTCCGCCTTAAAATCCAGCGCGTTGGTGTAAGCCGTCCGTCCAATGTAAGGAAAATCGCCGCGATGCAGCAACGTCGTGGCGCTCACGCCGAAGTTGCGCACGTCATAATTTGTCCCCAGCCAGTGGCCAAGTTGAGCGGGATACGTCCGCTGCAAACCGTAGCCAAAGGTGATGCTGTCGCCCACGCACGCCACGCGCACGACATCAGCGGCGGCAAGGTGGCTGATCAACAAAATTGCCGCCAGACCGGCTCGCTTAAAAATAATTTTCCCGAACGAAATCATAAAACTAAATTTGAAAAGTCGTCTCTATTTTTCCGCCAGCTTGAAATTATCGCGGAGGCGAAGGTCGCGCGATGAGCTGCCGATCAAAATCTCAAAGCTGTCGTTGTCCGCGACCCACGATTTTTTGCCATCGTCGTAATACTCGAACGCGGCTTGCTTCAGCGGAATGGACACCATCTGCTTTTCGCCCGGTTTGAGAAATACTTTTTGGAAGCCCTTCAATTCTTTTTCCGGACGCAGGAGAGCGGGATTTTTTTGATGGACGTAAAGCTGCGCCACTTCTGCCCCGGCGACCTTGCCGGTGTTTTCGATTTCAAACTGCGCGGTCACAATTTCGTTCATGCCGTCGCCGGGAATCAATTTCAAATAGGAATATTTGAACGTCGTGTAGCTCAAACCAAAACCGAACGGAAACTGCGGCTCAATGTTCTTCGTATCAAACCAGCGATAGCCGACCAACAAACCTTCCGCGTAAGTCACCGTGCCATTTGTGCCGGGATACGCATAAGCGCCAAACACGGACGCGGGCGAGTCGGACAGTTTTTTCGGAAATGTCGCAGGCAGTTTGCCAGACGGATTCACGTCGCCGAACAAAACTTTGGCGAGCGCGTTACCGCCTTCCATGCCGGGATACCACGCCTGCAACAGCGCGGGAACTTTGCCGAGCCACGCGTCCATTTCCACCATCGTGCCTTCGAGGACAACAATTGTTTTTGGATTAGCCGCGACGATTTTTTGAATCAAGGCGTCCTGACCGTAGGGCAAATTCATGTTGGTGCGATCCGCGCCTTCGCAATCCAAACCTTTGTCGTGATTCAGGCCGCCGATATAAATCACCACGTCCGCCGCTTTCGCAGCGGCGATGGCACGCTCGGCCAAATCCGCGCCGCCATTTTTCTGATAACCTTCGGAGTAAATCACGTTCACTTTTTCGCCCGCGCGTTTCACGATGCCATCGAGCGGATTGATTTCGTAAAATGCCTTGATGCCGGAACTGTCACCGCCGTGCGCGTGCAGGCGCGTGGCATTTTCGCCAATGATGGCAAAGGTTTTCAATTTCGTCGCGTCCAGCGGCAACGTGTGGCTTTCATTTTTTAATAAAACTATGCCTTCTTCGGCCACTCGCCGCGCGACGGCTTCATGCGCGGCGGTGTTGATCGAACCGGTCTTGCGTCCGGCGTCGAAAACGTGCGTGGCAAACATCACGCGCAGGTTGCGCCGGACTTTTTCATCGAGGCCGCCCGGCGGCAGTTCACCGGACTTGAGCAAATCGAGATACGGCTGCGCGAGATAGAAGTCATCGTATTTTTTTTCTGTTCCCATTTCCAAATCGAGGCCGTTGAGCGCGCACTCGCGCGTGTCGTGCGCGCCGTCCCAGTCAGACATCACGAGACCTTTGAAACCCCATTCGTCCTTCAAAATCTTGTTCAGCAGATAATCATTTTCGCAACAGTGCTGACCGCGTAGTTGATTGTAAGCACCCATCAACGACCACACGCCGCCCGATTGCACGGCGGCCTTGAACGCGGGCAGATAAATTTCCCGCAACGCGCGTTCGCTCACTTCCACGTTGATCGTGCCGCGTTCGAACTCCTGATTATTCAACGCGAAATGTTTTACGCATGAGGAAATATCCTGCGACTGTTCGCCGCGAATGTAGCCGACGCACATTTGGGATGTGAGAAAGGGGTCTTCGCCGAGATACTCAAAATTTCGCCCGCAGAGCGGTGTGCGCAGAATGTTCACGCCCGGCCCGAGCATGATGTCCTTGCCACGAGCGCGGGCTTCCTGACCGATGGCCTCGCCTTCGCTGAAACCGAGTTCGGGATTCCACGTCGCGGCGAGACAAATGCCGGACGGCATGGCGGTGGAAAAATCATCCGTGCGCCCGGCAGATTGCCAGGTGTCCGGCCCGATGTCCTCGCGCACGCCATGCGGGCCGTCATCCAGCCAACGGCGCGGAATTCCAAAACGTGAAATCGCGGCGGTGGTGAATTTTGAATCGGCATGAATGATGGAGATTTTTTCCTCCAGCGTCAGGCGCGACAGCAAATCTTCCACGCGCGATTCCAAAGATTGCGAAACGTCCATGTAAGGTGGAGTTTCTACGGCGCGCAAACCGCAAACGCTCGCGCACAGCGACAACACAACAACAGCCGGAATCAGCAAGGTTTTCATGGCCGCAAGGATAGAGCAGGGACGCTAAGATTCCATGTCGTTAAAATCCACGACGCGAACCGCAATTTGTTCGACCGGCGGATCGGCAAATTCATTCAATGGTTCGAATCGCAAACTCATAAAACGGCCGCAGCACCCTTTTCCGCTCAGGCACGCCGCGCTGGCTTCGACGCCGAGCCGTCAGTAGTCTGGTTAAGAGGCGCAAGTCGATTTAATGTGATTTTCTATAACCAGACACGCCAAGTTTGTGGGGTTGCTGGTGAGCTTCTCAAAATCTTTTGCATTGAATCCCAAAACAGATGACAAAATCTCCAGTTGCCGGCTGTCAGGCTGTTGGAAGTTGCTTTCCCATGAACAAACCAAAGATGTTGCAACACCCATTTTCGTAGCCACTCGGCCGGGTGTAAGATTTTTCTCCAATCGTTTGACTTTGAGCCAATCACCTACGGTCTTTATGTTCAATTTCAAGACCTTAGCTCGCTTCTTATTGCCAGAATTAATTGGGTAGTTCACACGAATCTGCCGTTGTGCAATACCCAACAGGGCTACTCTCCCAAGCGCGGAGAGGGGGTGGACCGACGGGCCGCGCTGGTTCGCAGTCAGGGCGCGGCACCTCAGCCGAACCTCGGCTTGCCGGCGTTGGCACCGCGCTTCGACGTGCGGAGAATCATGGGTTGGCCGCAACTCGGGCAGGATGGGACTGCATCCTCTGCGCCTGACGGCGCGGCGGTGGCGTTGGGTTGCGAAGTCTTTTTTGGTTTTGCCGGAAGCGGTTTTTTTCCAGGAAGAAATTGGCCAGTTACTTCTTGAAATCTCTTTCTGAAAATCCAGTCCAGATTTTTCAAATTATCCGGGTATATAGAGATAAAATTCACGCCAAGGTCATGATAACGCGCCATCTTGTATTTCATCTCGCGCGTGTATTTTGAGCGGTCATAGTCATTCTCCACGTCGAGCATTCCCCAATATTCCACGTAAACGTCGAAGTCCGGCAGATAGAAATCGGGGCTGCTTACCTTTTTCGTGAAGATCCAAAGACCGGATTCAAGTTCCCGCTCGTATTCATAACGAAGGACAATTGAATCGAAATAATCGGCGATTCTTTGTTCGGCACGACTCCGGACCTCGACCCGCAGCCTGGTGGTGCTGCGCGTCCCGTATTGTCGGCGCGGGAAAATGATTTCAAAAAGGTCGTCGAGCAGGCCCATGGTTTTAGATTGTTAACTATTAAATCGTTTTCACGTGCTCAGTTTCAACTGTTTTAGGAAGGGTCGGAGAGCTTTTTCAAGGCGGTCCATGGCGAGGATGATGGCATCCTGCAAGGTGGGCCACTGATCCTCAGGCGAGCGGTACAGCCTATCTTTTTCGCAATCCGCCGCCGGAGCGCATCCATGCGGTGGATCTCGAAAAACTGGTATGGGCGCAAGCGTTTGTGGACGAAAAGACGTCCTCTCTTTCATCTGAATCCGAATCCGAACTGGCGGAAAACCATTTGACCGTGCGCAGTGAACCGACCGGGCCGACGCGTAGTGCCGATGATAATGAGCTGTTGAAACGCGAAGTGCGCGAACTGTTAGCCATCATCCGGGATGCCACGCTGCCGGCCGAGGAACGGGAAGTGGCGCAGGACAAATTGGAGGAGATCAATCGGGCGGTCTCCGGTAGCAAGGGGATTTCCCGCGACGCCGCAAAAACGGTTGATCGGGTGCGCAAGACCATCCTCCGCCTGCACGATCAGTTGGCGGCGGCGACGGATGAGTATCACCAGCCCCATGCTGTTCTACGTGATTTCGCGGAACATCTGCGGAAGTATTTGATCGTGCCTTCGGCGCGCTTTACCAAAACCAAAAACTCCCGCAATCAGGCGGGCGTGGCGGGCACTTTCACCTACGAACCGCCGCCAGGCGTGAAATGGTCTTAGCAGACGGCCACCAAGCAGACGGCCACCATGAGGTCGGCCCCGTGCAGACAATGCCTCTTGTGTCACCGTGAATAAGGGGCGAGCACTGAAAATGCTTTTCTTGCGCCCTCATTTTATGGTGGAATTGAACAATCGGAACCCCTTTATGATTTTGAAACCCTTGGTTAAAATCGGCCTGCTTGTCGGAGTCGGCGTACTGATAGTTGTCCTGGCCATCCATTTCTTCGGTTCTAGCAGCAAAGCCGGAGATGACTCAACGGCCATGCTTAATATCGGCAAGACCGAGACACACAGCAACATGAGCAGCACCAGCGCGTCGAGTTCATCGGATAATAGCACCTTCAGCGCGCGGCGGGTGCTGCTCTTCTCCGACAATCCGCATCCCTTATGTCGCAAGATTGTTGCGGCTCTGGAAAAGCGCCTTAAAGACAGCCCGTTCATCGAGCAACTTCAATTGACTGACCAGCCCTACATCAACACCAATGGAGGCCCGGCGCCGGACCTGTTCCTGACCGTGGATCTCGCGGAGCTCGAGCAAAGCTGCATCTTTTCCGCCACCATGAAGGCGCTGGTAACCGCCTCGCTGGGCAACGCGCCGTGGCAGAGCAGTTACTACACGAGCGACGCCACCACCGCGCCGATGGTAGCCTTCGAATGGAAAGCCAGCATTGATTCCCAAACCATCTTTACCGGAATTCGTACCGACCGTTATGCCGATGCCGCCCGCAGCATTGCCGACGATCTGGCCAAGAACATCCTCAAACAGATCGAGGATTTTTCCGATAAATATCCCCCGCTGCCTGAATTGCCCCCCGAATTTTACGGCCCCTATCAACCGGTCGCAGATCTTGATTGCTTGAAGGAATTTCACGCGCGCCGCGTCGGCTCACTTTCAGGTTTATTCACCCACAACGAAACGTTCTGGTCGTTTCCCACGGTGACTAATCCCGTGCCGCAGTTGGAGCGCATCGTCGGCCAGCTGGAGGCCGCTGGCTGGAAAATTGCCGACAATCAAATGACCAACAGTTGGGATAATCGCATCGAAGCCAATAACGGCGATGCCCGGCTCGAAATCTTCCGGCAGCGCAACGAACGCATGAGCCTTTCACATAGTGATAAGCCGCCAGCGCACTTTGACTTCGTGGCGCATTACCGGAAACCGTTCACGGCGGGGGAACGCAAGAGGGCGCTGGAAAAACTCCTAACCACGCCAGCTAACGTGGAAGCCTTGCTGCCGTTCGTGAATGCTTTTACCAAGGAACAGCGCGGTAGATTTTATGAACTGGCGGAAAAATCGCCCGTCACCTCGCCCCAAGCCTGCCTCCAACTGGCGCAATATTACCAGACTCAAAGGCGCACCAACGACGCCATGCATCAATTGCTCCGCACCAAGGCACTGGCGGCAACTCTCAAAGACCCGACCTCGCTGGATTCCAGCATCGAAGCCGAGGTGAAAACAATTTCGCCCAAGAACGAAATAAAAATGGAAATCACTCCGGATCTCTGCCGCGAGCTGGGCTTTCTGGAATTGACCAACCTCACGCAAACCATCGAGCAAAGCCGCGGTTTTGGTCAGCCGCTGATTTTCTTCGGGCCGGGCAATCGCGGGGTGAAAATCTCCGCCTTCACGGTCAGCACGCCACAAAAGGGTGCTTATCCGTGGCTGTTTGTGGGGGCCGAAGACGGAATGCGGTCCACTTCTTCAAGCAGTTTTATTCCCAACAACGAGGGTGAGTGGCAGACTTCCGTCTCCTTCGACAAAAAGACTTTGAGCCTCATCGTTGTTCCCGCGTCCGACAAGAAGCAAGTCAAGTTCACCATCCGGATGTCCGTTTGATGTTGAGGTCCGGCCAATATGAATATCGTTTTGTCGTGGATGGCCGCTGGACTGAGGATCCCCAAGCTTCTCAATCCGCGGCCAATCCTCATGGCGGCTTCAACTTGGTTCTCACGGTGCCCTTGTCAGTAAGGACGTCCATTTTGTGAATACCAGGGTTAGCCTCCCACTGCTCGCGGCAATGTTTTCGGTCGGCTGCTTTCTGACGGGGTGTCAATCGCCGAAAGCCGCGCCACTAATTCAAAGCGGCGCATCACTGCGTAACAATTGTTACAGCCTGCTCCATCAACTGCTGGACGAGCAAAAAGACGTCAGCCTGTTGCGATTCATCAAATTCGAACATTCCGATGTTAAAACTTTGGTAAAGCGGATTGCCACTACTTCCGGAACCGGAGCAAAGCTCCTGGAGGAATTTGCGAAGGATGATCCCTCGCTCCCTCTGGACGATATCCGGCTGCCGTCGGGCGAGCTGGCAACACGCGATGCCATTGCTTCCACCAAGGAGAAGGACTTGCTGAGTCAGACCGGCAACAAATTTGAGCTGACTTTGCTTCTGACTCAGACCGAGGCGTTGAGCTATGCCTGGCACTTGGCGAAAGTCGCCCGTGAAAATGAGCCGCAAGCGGGACGCGCCCGTGCGTTGGCAGGAATCGGCGAGGATATGGAGGGTCTTTATCATGAAGTGTTCATGCTGTTGCTGACGAAATCAAAATCGGCGGCGACGAACTCGATCCAGGCGCAGTCACATGAACACGGCCAAGCTCTCGCCCAAATCCGTCAATAACGGCTGGAGAAGCGGCACTGGCGTTGGCGGCAACCAGTCTTCCAGCCGGGCCTGTTCTTCGACTGGAGCTGCCTTGGTTGGGTGGGGCTGAACCTTTTCTTCTTTTGGTTGAGCGAAACCCGTACCGATGTGCGGTTGTCGGGCATGATGGACGGCACCGCCCTTGCACATGGCGAATGGTGGCGTTTGTTCACCGCCATCTGGTTGCACGCCGACAGCGCGCATCTGGCGACCAACCTGGTGTTCGGCCTGCTGTTTCTGGGGCTGGCCATGGGCCGCTATGGGCCGGGCCCGGGTTTGCGGGCCGCCTATCTTGCCGGCGTGGGCGGCAACCTTGCCACTTGGTCGGTTTATGGCGAAAGCCACCGCGGTCTGGGAGCTTCGGGCGTGGTGACCGTCAACGACATTTAATTTTCCTCAGCGGGAAGTTTAGTTGTCGCTAGAGGTGGTGATGGGCGCGGTGGGTCTGGTGGCAGTCCAGTCGGCTACGGTTTGGCAGCGGCACCGCCCCAATTCGTCCAGACTATTTGCCAGCGGCCTGTTCGCCGGGGTGCTTTTGTTCGTGCTGGTGGGCGTGAGCCCGGAAGCGGATGTCGTCGCCCACCTCGGCAGTTTTATCACCGGATTGCTGCTTGGCGGACTACTGGCGCTCACTCCCCGCCTCACCCGCCAGCCGTGGGTCAACTTGGCCACTGGGGTGGTGTTCGCGATCCTCGTCATTTTGCCGTGGTGGCGGGTATTGGCGTAGAGCGGCTGAGTACAAAAGTGGGTTGGTGGCGTTACCTTGGAGGCTCTTGCCCGGTACCGCCGGGTCAGCGTGGTGACGTCGCTTTGGCTTAATGCGACTTGAATTATGACCGGACCCACGCCGCTGACCGTTGCGCCATCCCGCGCTTTTGGCGTAACGAACATGCTGGTTGTACCGTGGCACTGATGAAAATTATTTTTTTTCTCACAATAGGCCAGATCAGCTTGTGCGCAGGTCGAAAATGATTTTTACTGTGTCCTAAAACTAGGCTACAATCCTGCACAAACCGGTGTTTTCG
>Ga0302320_10003290_pt1 | contig 37724 bp, 34 predicted proteins | sample Bog_T0_3_FD_202130 | JGI IMG/M metagenome (GOLD analysis project Ga0302320, IMG submission 202130) | Peat permafrost microbial communities from Stordalen Mire near Abisko, Sweden - Bog_T0_3 | ecosystem: Environmental > Terrestrial > Soil > Wetlands > Peat | place: Sweden: Abisko, Stordalen Mire... | reverse complement strand
ATGAAGGCCGCAATCAGCAGCATGTAGACGGGCAGGCGGGCTGAGCAGGTCATGAAGGGCGTAACGAGGATGGTGGCGAGGCGGTCGCGGCGATTCTCAATGGTGCGCGTGGCCATGATGGCGGGAACGGCGCAGGCATAGGCCGAGAGCAGCGGGATGAACGCTTTGCCGTTGAGGCCGATGGTGCGCATGACGCGATCGGCGATGAGAGCGGCGCGGGCCAGGTAGCCGGAGTCTTCAAGGATGCCGATGAAGAGAAACAGCAGCAGGATCTGGGGCAAAAAGACGAGGACCGAGCCGATGCCTTTCCATGCGCCGTCGATAACGAGCGATTGCAGCCAACCGGAGGGTAGCAGCGGACGAACAAACTCACCGATGCGGGCGAGCAGGTCTCCGAGGCCGTTGGAAAGCGGCTGGCCGATGGAGAAGACTACTTCGAAGACGCCGACAACGACGAAGAGGAACAGAAGCGGTCCCCAGATGCGGTGCAGCAGCACGTTGTCGATCTTGCGGGTGTTCTCGACGGAGAGCGGTGCCTTGTAGCCGGTGCGGCGGCTCACCTGCTCAGCCCACAAGTGGGTGCTGGCTGCGTTGCCCAGCACAGGCAGCGCCAGCGGCTTGGCGGCTGCGCGCTCGGTGTGCTGATTCAGGAAGAGCGACACGGCACTGAGACCGGTGCCGTTGACGGCGCTGATAAGGCCGACAGGCGCGCCGAGTTCCTTTGAAAGTTCGAGGGGGTCGATGTGTCCGCCGCGCTGCTTCATCAGGTCGCTCATGTTCAGCAGCACCATCGTAGGCAGGCCCACAGCGAGCACCGGCGCAGCCAGCATGAGCTGGCGCGTCATGTGCAGGGAGTCAAGGACGAGCAGAACGGCGTCAGGCTTGGGCGTGCCGGGCATGCGGCCGCGCAGCACATCGACAGCGACGCGCGCGTCTTCAGAGTAGGGCGTGAGCGAATAGATTCCGGGCAGATCGATGAGCGTCAGGTCTTCGCGTCCCACGCCAGCCATCAGGCCCAGGCGCTGCTCGACGGTAACCCCGGGAAAATTTGCCACTTTCTGGCGGAGCCCAGTGAGCTTATTGAAAAGGGTGGATTTACCGGAGTTTGGGGGCCCGATGAGCACAACCGTCTTGAGCGCGCTGTCAGGGCCTGACGTGCGGGGTGGAACATACGGTGGTGGGGTGCAGCAGGTGCTGCTCATCTGGCTGCCTCAACGAATTCAGGGACTTCCGGGTCCGACGCCGCGGCTTCTTCGCGCTCAGCGGCCAATAGGGCTTTCTCGACCGGCCCATAGACCTGGATGGAATCGGCGGTCTCGTGCCGCAGCGCGATTTCCATTCCGTCAACGCCGTAGACCGTGGGATCGCCAGCTGGAGCCTTGCGCAGGACCGTGACCACCTCGCCCGGGACAAAGCCCAGATGCATCAGGTGGTTCTGTACCGATTCAGGTAGATCGAGGGCTACCAGCTCCCCGCTCTCCCCTACGTGCAATTGACTCAGTACACTCACCTGACGAACTCCGACAAGCTGCTTGAAATTGAGCAGCCTTAAAGTACGACCTTTATGGTCGGAATTCAGTATACGGCCTTTTGCCTCTGGCTCGCAAACTGTGTTCGCCAAACCAATCATGCTAATGATTCCCACCGCTCGGCCTCCCGAAGGGCGCAACTTTCCCGCTGACGCCTGGGCTTGCTCACCCCCCTGGCGGGCCCTTGTTTTTCCTTCATCGGAACGATGATTTGTTTGTAACAGGGGTGTTTTGTGTTGCATGTGATCCAAATCACCTCTGTGCTCCCCAACTGCCAATTTGCGCACTTAGTAACTCGGTGCTAAAAGGGAGGCATGAAAGCCGGCGAATTCCGCACCACGCTTCGAGAAGAGAATCCGCCAGAGGGGCTGCCACTGCCTCTGGAGGCGCTTTGGTGGGACGCGAAAGGGGACTGGGCGCGCGCCCATGGGCTGGTGGATGAGCTCGAAACCAAAGACGGTATGGCAGTGCATGCCTATCTGCACCGGAAAGAGGGCGCTGCGTCGAATGCCGATTATTGGTATCGGCGGGCTGGGAAGGGATTCCATCGGGCAGAACTGGAGGATGAGTGGACGGCCCTGGTGGAAGGGTTGGGAAAGTAGTCCGTCAGCGGGTTTGGCGCCACCATTCGGAGCGGACCTGCTCTCCGGTGACAACTTCCGTGGGTTCGCCTGGTGTGGGCGACCAGAGCTTCAAGCCGTCAACCGAGAAGACGCCCCCAATGGGTTCGGCCCAGGGATGGATTGCGAGATCGAAGAGTCCCCAGTGAATGGGCATGAGCAGACCGTGGCCACCGAGAGCGCGAAACGTATTGATTGCGCCGTTCGGGCCCATGTGAATGCTGGCCCATAACGGATTCGACGCGCCGATCTCCAGCATCGTCAGGTCGAACGGGCCGTATTGCCGGCCGATTTCGCGGAAGATCTCTTCCGCTTCGCCGGAGTCAGCGCCGTAGTAGACGCGATGCCGCGGGCCGATGAGCGCAAACGAAGCCCAGAGAGTCTGAAATCGATTGAAGAGGCTGCGGCCGGAAAAATGGCGCGCGGGAAGGGCGACGATTTTGAGCGCGCCGATTTCGACACTGTCGGTCCAGTCGAGTTCTGTGCATTGGTCGAGCGCGACGCCGAAGCTCGAAAGAATTTTGGGGACGTTGAGGGGTGCGACCCAGCGCGTGTTTTTGAAAGCTGCGAGTTTGGCAAGAGTGCGAACGGTGCCTTCGCCGAGGTGGTCGAAGTGATCGTGCGAGAGAAGCACGGCGTCGATGGGCGGCAGATCTTCGAGCGCGATGGTGGGCGCGAAGAAACGTTTGGGGCCGGTCCATTGCATGGGCGAGGCGCGCTCGTCCCATACCGGGTCGATGAGGATGCGCACGCCGTCGATTTCAACGAGGGAAGACGAGTGCCCGAACCAGGTGATGCGAAGGCCGGATGCAGGAGCTGTGGCGTAGACATTTTTGTCGGTATCGAACGGCCCCGGCGGCGTTTTGGGCGAACGAGCAGCCGAGCCGAAAAAGAATTCGGGACCTATTTTCAACATGATCGAAAAGTCGCCGAGCGTGGTTGGAACCGGATTCAGGAATTTCTTACCTTCCTTTTTCGCGTGCATCAAGGGCATGTGTGTTCGATGGAGAAAGTGCGGGGAAGATTCGGGAAGCGGGCGCAAAACACGTTTCCGCATCGAGGGTGCGGGCAGCGCTAGTGTGCCGGGTGCGCAGGACGCGCGGAATGTTCACTCTGTGAAACCTGTTCCATAATGCGGGAAAATCGAGTCTGCCTGTGTCACCCATCACTGCCCCCCGAAACCACCGCAAACGACACTCACCCTAGCGGTTGATTACCCAGGGCCGCGCTCTGAGGCAAAGCGAATGACTGAACAGAAAATGGTAATTCTCGATGGCAACGAAGCAGCCGCTTCGGTGGCCTATCGTCTCTCTGAAGTAGTGGCCATTTACCCCATCACCCCCTCGTCTCCGATGGCGGAGTGGGCCGATCAATGGCGCTCGGAGGGAAAGAAAAACATTTGGGGCGGATTGCCCATCGTGGAAGAACTGCAGAGTGAGGGCGGAGCGGCAGGCGCGCTCCACGGCGCGTTGCAGGCTGGTGCTTTTGGCACCACGTTTACCGCATCGCAGGGCCTGCTGCTGATGATTCCCAACATGTTCAAAATTGCCGGTGAGCTCACCCCGGCGACGATGCATGTAACGGCCCGCACGCTGGCTACGCACGCGCTCTCGATCTTCGGCGACCACTCGGATGTGATGGCCTGCCGCTCGACGGGCTGGGCGATGCTCTCCTCCAACTCCGTGCAGGAAGTGGCTGACATGGCGCTGGTGGCGCAGATTGCCACGCTCGAAGCGCGCATTCCCTTCATGCATTTCTTTGACGGATTCCGCACGTCGCACGAAGTCGGCAAGATTCTGCCTATCAGCGACGAGACGATCCGCGGGCTGGTCAACGATGAGCACCTGGTTCGCTTCCGCAAGAATGCGCTTACACCGGATCGGCCTATCATTCGCGGCACGGCGCAGAATCCTGATGTCTTCTTCCAGGCGCGCGAAGCATGCACGCCGTTCTACAACGCTGTTCCGGGGATCGTGCAATCGGTGATGAACCGCTTTGCCGAGCAGACCGGCCGCGCTTACAAGCTATTCGATTATTACGGCGCACCGGATGCGGAGCGCGTGATTGTTCTGATGGGCTCAGGCGCCGATGTGGCGGAAGAGGCCGTGGACCTGATGGTGAAGCAGGGCGAGAAGATTGGCCTGGTGAAGGTTCGTTTGTATCGGCCGTTCGATGCGAGCGCGTTCCTCAAGGCGCTGCCCGCCACCGTCAAAACGATTGCCACGCTGGATCGCTGCAAGGAGCCGGGCGGCACGGGCGAGCCTCTCTACCAGGACATCGTTACGGTTGTGGCGGAGAATGCCTCGACCCTGCCATTCAAAGCGCCGAAGATCATCGGCGGACGCTACGGATTGTCGTCGAAGGAATTTACGCCGGCTATGGTCAAGGGCATCTTCGACGAGATGAAGAAGGATGCGCCGAAGAACCATTTCACCATCGGCATCAACGACGACGTAAGCCACAGCAGCCTCGACTACGATCCGGCATTCTCGACCGAAGATCCGAAGACGGTGCGCGCGCTGTTCTATGGCCTGGGTTCTGACGGCACGGTTGGCGCGAACAAGAATTCGATCAAGATTATCGGCAGCGAGACGCCGAACTACGCCCAGGGCTACTTTGTGTACGACTCAAAAAAGTCGGGCTCTATGACGACTTCGCACCTGCGCTTCGGTCCCAACCCGATCCGCTCAAGCTACCTGATTACGCAGGCGAGCTTTATTGCCTGCCACAACTTCAGCTTCCTGGAAAAGATGGACGTGCTTGAGGCAGCGATGCCCGGCGCGGTCTTTCTGCTGAACTCGCCCTTCTCTAGCGCCGAAGTGTGGGACAAGCTGCCGCGCAGCACCCAGGAAACAATGCTGCGGAAGAAGATTGAGTTCTACGTGATCGACGGCTACACGGTGGCGCGCGAAGCCGGCATGGGCACTCGCATCAACACCATCATGCAGACCTGCTTCTTCGCGATCAGCGGCGTGTTGCCGCGCGAAGAGGCCATCGAGCAGATCAAGAAGGCGATCAAGAAGACCTACGGCAAGCGCGGCGAGAGCGTGATTGCCAAGAACTTTGCGGCAGTGGACGCGGCGCTGGCACATCTTGAAAAGGTTGAGCTGCCGGCGAATGCCTCATCCACATTTGACCTGATTCCGTCCATCTCGAGCGACGCGCCGGAGTTTGTGCGCAACGTGCTCGGCCAGATTGCGGCGGGCAAGGGTGACCTGCTTCCAGTAAGCGCGCTGCCAGCGGGCGGAACGTTCCCGACGGGCACAGCGCAGTGGGAAAAACGCAACATCGCGCAGTTCATTCCGGTGTGGGACAAGGACCTTTGCATCCAGTGCGGAAAATGCGTAATGGTGTGCCCGCACGCGGTGATTCGCGCCAAGGTTTACACGGCCGATGCTGCCACGAATGCGCCTTCGACCTTCCAGTGGGCCAAGCCCAAGTGGAAGGGCATGGAGGACGAGCGATACACGCTGCAGGTGGCTCCGGAAGATTGCACCGGTTGCACGCTCTGCGTGGAAGTATGCCCGGTGAAGAGCAAGAGCGACGCCAGCAAGAAGGCGATCAATATGGCCTCGCAGCCGCCGTTGCGTGCGAGTGAGCGCGAGAACTGGGATTTCTTCCTTTCGCTGCCCGAGGTGGATCGCACCAAACTTTCGCATACACAGGTGAAGGACCTGCAACTGATGCAGCCGCTCTTTGAGTTCTCGGGCGCGTGCGCGGGTTGCGGGGAAACGGCGTACATCAAGCTGCTGACGCAGCTCTTCGGCGACCGGCTCTACATTACCAACGCCACGGGCTGCTCGTCGATCTACGGCGGCAACCTGCCGACGACGCCTTACACCAGCAACAAGGAAGGGCGCGGACCGACGTGGTCGAACTCACTGTTTGAAGATAACGCCGAGTTCGGTTTTGGCGTGCGGACGGGGCTGGATCAGCAGAAGGAATTCGCAGGGGTTCTGGTCGAGCGGCTCGCGAACGAGATCGGCGTTGAACTCTCAGCGGAACTTCTTCATGCGCCGCAGAAGACCGAGCCCGAAATCAGCAAGCAGCGCGAGCGCGTGCTTGCATTGCGGGAGAAGCTCTCCGGCAACAGTTCGTCGGACGCGAAGAATTTGCTTGCGGTGGCCGATGCGCTGGTACGCAAGAGTGTGTGGATCCTGGGTGGCGACGGATGGGCGTTCGACATCGGCTTCGGCGGCCTCGATCACGTGCTCGGCTCCGGCAAGAACGTAAACGTGCTGGTGCTCGACACCGAGGTTTACTCGAACACGGGAGGCCAGGCATCCAAGGCCACACCGCGCGGCGCGGTCGCCAAGTTTGCGGCCGCGGGCAAGCCCAATAGCCGCAAGGATCTGGCCATGGAAGCGGTAAGCTACGGCTCGGTCTACGTCGCGCAGGTGGCTCTCGGCGGCAACGACACGCATGTGATCAAGGCCTTCCAGGAGGCTGAAGCGCACGAAGGTCCGTCGCTCATCATCGCTTACTCAAGTTGCATCGCCCACGGTTACGATCTAGTTCACGGACTCGAGCAACAGAAGCTCGCGGTGCAGTCCGGCTACTGGCCGCTAATGCGCTACAATCCCTCACTCCGCGAGACCGGCAAGAATCCCTTCCAGCTTGATTCGAAGGCACCGTCGATCCGGCTCAAGGAATACACCTACCGCGAGGCCCGCTACACCATGCTCGCGCGCAGCAATCCCGAGCTGGCTGCGGAACTACTGAAGGAAGCACAGGACGATGTTGAGCGCCAGTGGCGCGTCTACTCCGCGCGGGCTGCCATGCCCGGCCGCGGCGAGACCCCGCACATTGCGCCCGCCGAAGTCCCTGAAGAAAAGCTGGCGGCCACGACCGCCGGAGGAGAAGAATGATCGACCTATCCATCCAGTATTTAGGCCTGAAGCTGAGCGGCCCGATAGCGGTCGCGTCCACGCCGCTGTCGGAGTCGATCGACAACGTACGTCACATGGAAGACGCGGGCGCCTCCGCCATTGTGCTCACCTCGCTGTTTGAGGAGCAGTTGGCTCTTGAGTCCCGCACGCTCGACGAAGATCTCTCGCGCGGTACGGACTCGTTTGCGGAGTCGCTAGGCTTTCTGCCGGACCTGAGCGATTACCGCATGACGCACGAGATCTATCTCGAGCACTTGCGCCGCGCGAGTGATGCCGTGAGCATTCCCGTGATGGCCAGTTTGAACGGGGCGACTCCGGGCGGGTGGGTTCGATTCGCCAAAGACATGGAGGAAGCAGGGGCTGCCGCCATCGAGCTGAATACCTATGCATTGGCCACGGACAGCGCGCAGACTTCAGCCAGCCTCGAGGCGCAACTGCTCGAGCTGGTAGGCAGCGTGTGCCAGGCGGTCAAGGTGCCGGTGGCGGTGAAGTTGTCGTCGTCCTTCACGAGCATTCCCAATCTTGCCGCGCAGCTTGAGAAGGCGGGCGCATCCGGCGTGGTGCTCTTCAACCGCTTCTATCAGCCGGATTTCGACATCGAGTTGCTGGAAGTGCGGCCGACGCTGCATTTCTCCACTCCGTCTGAGTTGCTCCCGCGTTTGCACTGGGCGGCCATTCTCTACGGCCAGGTGAACATGGACGTCGCCATTACCGGCGGCGTTCACTCGGCGGAAGACGTGCTGAAGAGCATCATGTCGGGCGGCAGCGTTGCGATGATGGCGTCCGCGCTGCACATCCACGGCATCGACCACATTGGCAGGGTGCTTGCCGACCTCTGCTACTGGCTTGAGAAGCGCGAGTACAGTTCACTGGGCGAAACGCGCGGGTGCCTGAGCCGTCGTTCGGTGCCGGACACTTCACCCTTCGATCGCGGCAACTACATCAAGACGCTCAGCTCGTACAGCTTGCGCCAGACGGTCGCCGCGTTCTAAACGAACAGCCCTCCCTCAAAATCAACGGCGGTTGCATATCTGCAGCCGCCGTTGGTGTTTTTGCTCTCAGTCGCGGGGAGCACGGTGGACGATCAGCTGCGAAACTGCCTCTTCGAGCTTTGCGCAGGCGAGGGGGGTCGCATCGAGCACAGGTTGGCTGAATCGCTCACCGAGTTCGAGCGATCCTGCGCCTACAGTGAGCAGCACCGCCGCGCGGGGCAGGGAATGGTAGAGGTCGCGAGCCAGGCCAAGCAGTTCCGGCGCGCCGATGTGATGGGTGGCAAGAGCATTCGTACTGCTTGAAGCTTCGACAGCGATTACAGAAACGGAGCCGGGCGGCGAGGCGGCCGAGCAGTCGATGAATAGCACCGAGGCGGCGTGCGCGATGTCTTCGGCCAGCTCCGGAGTCCACTGGTGGCGGCGGATGACTTCGATGGTTCGGTCGCCCTGAAAGCGGTCTTTGGCCCAGTCAGCAAGCCAGGGCCCGATGCCATCATCGCTGCGCAGGGTGTTGCCGCAGGCTAGGATGAGGCAGCGGATGTGAAGCGAGGTCATGGTTCAATTTTAGTTCGTGCTGAAAGGACGAAAACGAATCCGGCGGGCCTGGAGGTCCGCCGGTCAGCCGAACTGGAATTCGGCGCTACGTGTTGCGGTTATCGAACGAGCTGATCGACAATTTCGCCCTCTGGCGAAACCAGGGTGAGCACAAGCGGCATTTGGCCGTAGGCGTGGGTGGAGCAGCTCAGGCAGGGATCGAAGGTGCGCACCACAGCTTCAACGCGGTTCATTGCGCCCTCGCTGAACTTGCGGTCCTTCACGTACTTCTTTGCTACCTGCAGCACGCCCCTGTTCATGGCGTTGTTGTTTTGTCCGGTGGCGATTACCAGGTTCGCCCAGGTGATGAGCCCGTTCTCGTCCACCTTGTAGTGGTGATTGAGTGTGCCCCGCGGAGCTTCGGCCTGGCCTGCGCCTTCCAGCCGATTGACGCCTGCGCTGGCTCGCACATGCTTGTCGAGAATAAGCGTATCGGTGAGGATCTGCTCGATTTTTTCAATGCCGTACAGCACTTCAATCAAGCGTGCGTGATGGTAGTGAAACGAACTTTCCACCGGCCCCGCCGCCAACTGCTTGAACAAGGTAAATTCCCTCTCCGCCTTCGGAGTGCCCATGCTCTTGACGATGTTGAGCCGAGCCAGCGGGCCTACGCGATAGCTGCCTTGTGGATAGCCGAGCGACTTTACGTAGGCGAACTTGGTGTAGCTGTAAGGCTCCACAGCTTCGCCAATCACCTCGGTGAACCGGCTCGCGGTAATGCCATCTTCGAGGGTCTGGCCTTGCTCGCCGATCAGCCGGAGCGCGCCGTCGGTAAACTCGATCGACTCGTCTTCGTTGATGAGGCCCAGGTAGAGCGACGGGAAATTGGCGAACACGTCGATCTCCGCCTTGAAGTTCTCGGCGATCTTCTTGTACCAGTCGAGCGCCAGCGCGATGTTCGCGTAGGCCTCTGGAATCATGGCCAGGATCTCGTCGCGCTTCGCCGAGGACAAAGGCTCCGTCACGCCGCCAGGGACAACCCATCCGGGATGGATGCGCTTGTCGCCAAGCAGCTCAATAATGTGCTGACCGAATCGGCGAAGCCCCACGCCTGCGCGGCCAAGGTCCGGCCGAGCTTCGGCCACGCCAAAGATGTTGCGCGCGACAGGGTTCGACTCCATGCCGAGCAGCAAGTCGGGGGAGGACAAATAGAAGAAACTCAGCGCGTGCGACTGCACCATCTGCGCGAGGTTCAGCATGCGGCGCAGCTGAGCCGCCGTATGCGGAATCCGCACCGACATGATGGCTTCGCAGGCTTTTGCCGAGGCAATCAGGTGGCTCACCGGGCAAATGCCGCAGATACGCGCCATCAGGCTGGGCATCTCGTAATAGGGCCGGCCTTGCGAGAACCGCTCAAAGCCGCGCACCTGCGTCACGTGAAACTGCGCGTTCTCCACTTCGCCCTGGGCGTCAAGGTAGATTGTGATCTTGCCGTGACCTTCAAGGCGTGTTACCGGATCGATCGTGATCGTCTGGCTCATACTCAGGCTCCAAAGCGGGTGAGCGCTGGAATGTCCAGCGGGCCGCCGTTGACCAGCGCCATCAGCGCGGTGTGAAATGTGTCGGCAGAGGGCGGGCATCCGGGAAGAAATACGTCCACCTTCACAAACTCGTGAATCGGCCGAACCACCTTGAGCAGCTTGGGTACAACCACGCACGGAATCTGCTGCTGCGCGGTTGCGTTCTCAATGTAGGCCCGATTCAGAATGGCTTCCGGTCCAATGGGATTGCGCATCGACGGCACATTGCCCGCCACGGCGCAGTCGCCCATGGCCACCAGCATTTTTGAGTGAGCGCGAATCTTCTTGATCTTCTTTTCGTCGTCGACCGAGGCGACCGCGCCTTCGACGAGCGCGATGTCGACTTCGTCAGGGAATTCTTTGGTGTCGACGATGGGGCTGTATACCAAGTCGACAAACGCCGCCAGTTCGAGCAAACGCTCGTCCATATCGAGGAACGACATGTGACAGCCCGAACATCCGTCAAGCCACACTGTTGCCAGTTTCAATTTGCTCATTGGGCCTCCCTCATCATGTTGAGATAAGGCAGAAAATCGGGATATTTTGGATGGTCGGAGCCGATCTTGCTCTTGTCGAACAAGGCCCCTGTCGGACAAACCTGAACGCACTTGCCGCAGCGCGTGCAGGTGGACTTGCCCCACTCCTCGTTCAGGTCGGAAATGATCATGGAGTCGATGCCGCGACCCATTACGTCCCACACATGCTCGCCTTCAATCTCGGCGCAGACGCGTACGCAGCGCGTGCAAAGGATGCAGCGGTTGTGGTCGAGAGTGAAGCGTTCGTGGGAGGCGTCGACGGTCAGCTCCGGGTTGCGATACGGCAGCCGGATGTGCGTGAGCCCCTGCTGCTGGGCCAGCGTCTGCAACTCGCAGTGTCCGTTGGAAACGCAGACGCTGCAGATGTGGTTGCGCTCGGCAAACAGCATTTCGAGAATCGTGCGGCGGTGCTTCTGAAGCCGGGGAGTGCTGGTGGTGACCTCCATGCCTTCGTAGACTGTCGCTACGCAGGCCGGCAGAAGCTTGTTGCTGCCCTTGATTTCTACCAGGCAAAGCCGGCACGCGCCTACGTCGCTCAGTCCATCCAGATGGCAGAGCGTGGGAATGTCGATGTCGTTCTCACGCGCCACCTCAAGGATGGTCTGCCCACGGAGGGCGCTCACTTCTTTTCCGTCGATGACGAGTGTTTTAACTTCGGCGGAGTCGCTCATGCAGTCACCTCTCCAGCGGTTTTTGTTACGGCCGCTTCAATCACTCCTGCTTCGAGCACGGGCGTTTCTATTTTGCAGACGCCGGCCCGGCAATGCTTGTCGTGAATATGCTCGAGGTACTCGTTGCGGAAGTATCTGAGCGTGCTGAGTACCGGGTTCGGTGCGGTCTGGCCGAGGCCGCAAAGGCTGGCCTCCTTTACCGTTGAGCAAAGATCTTCGAGCAGTTCAAGATCGTCCATGGTTCCGGTGCCGCTGCAGATGCGCGTCAGCAGCGTGTGCATTTGCGCCGTACCGGCGCGGCATGGAATACACTTGCCGCAGGATTCAGTCATGCAGAACTCGATGAAGAACCGCGCTACGTTGACCATGCAGGAGGTATCGTCCATGACGATCATGCCGCCCGAGCCCATGATGGAGCCCACGCTCAGCAGCGCATCGTAACTGACGCCGATGTCCAGCATCTCGGCCGGAAGGCATCCGCCGGAGGGCCCGCCCGTCTGTACCGCTTTGAAAGTATGCCCGTCCGGCACGCCGCCGCCAATAACTTCGATAATCTCGCGAAGCTTGATGCCCATGGGCACTTCGACGAGGCCGGTGTTGGCAATTTTGCCGGTGAGTGCAAAGACCTTTGTCCCCTTGCTTCTCTCCGAGCCCATCGCGGCAAACCAGCGGCCGCCATTGCGAATGATCGGCGCGATGTTGGCGTAGGTTTCCACGTTGTTGATCAGGGTCGGCTTGCCCCACAGTCCGCTCACTGCCGGATAAGGAGGCCTTGGCTTCGGCGTTCCGCGTCGGCCTTCGATCGAAGCGATGAGGGCTGTTTCTTCGCCGCAGACAAAGGCTCCGGCGCCGAGTCGAATTTCCACGTCGAAGTTGAAGGATGTGTTGCCGATGTTGTTGCCGAGCAGTCCGCGGCGCCGCGCCTCGCGCAGACACGCCGTCAACCGGCTCACGGCCAGCGGATACTCGGCGCGCACATAGACAAAGCCCTTGCTGGCTCCGACGGCGTAGGCTGCGATGGCCATGCCTTCAATTACGCGCTGCGGATCGCTCTCGAGCACGCTGCGATCCATGAACGCACCAGGGTCGCCTTCGTCGCCATTGCAGATGACATACTTCACATCGCCGGCTGCTTTGGCTACCGTTCCCCACTTCAAGCCCGTGGGGTAACCGCCGCCGCCACGTCCGCGCAGGCCGCTCTCGGTAATCTGGCGAATTACGCCGTTCGGCGTCATGTCGTTCAGCGCCGTCAGCAGAGCCCGATAACCGTCGTGAGCAATGTAGTCGTCGATTTTTTCCGGATCGATGTGCCCGGAGTTTTCAAGCACCACGTGCACCTGCTGGTCAAAATGCTCGCGCAGGTTGCATTGCAACTCGGCAATTGGCTCGTTTCCCAGGCTTGCCACGACGGCTTTGGCATTGTCGGAGCTGAGATGCTGATAGAGAATTTCGTCGGGATCGACAAGCGCCAGCGGTCCTGCTGCGCACAAACCCATGCAGCCGGTGCGCCGCACAAACGCATTCTTTCCCTGTGCCGCTACCTCCGCGGTCAACTTGTCTTTCAGCCGGTCGGAGTGCTGGCTGAGGCAGCCGGTGCCCATGCACACGTTGATTTCGTAGTCACGCTTGGCGCTTTCTGTCCGGACTTGTTCGGCAATCTGATCCAGTTCTTCAATGGTCATTCAACTGCCCACCTTTCGAGCTGCTCGAGCATTTTTTCTTCGCTTGCCTGACCGAAGAGCTCGCCGTCATTCAAGATCACCGGCGCGCGTCCGCAGGCACCCACGCAGCGCGCGGTCATCAGGCTGATTTGCCCGTCTTTTGTTGTTTGCCCCTGCTCAATGCCCAGTCTCTTTTCAGCCGCGGCCACCAGCTTGTCTGTGCCCTTGATGTAGCAGGCGGTCCCGGTGCAGATGGTCATGGTGTGCTTGCCCGGCGGCTTGAGGCTGAAGTAGTGGTAAAAGGTGACCACACCGTAGGCCTGGCTCAGAGGTACCCGCAGGGATTTTGCCACGAACCGGATCGCGTCCTTATCCAAGTATCCGAACGAGGACTGCACGGTATGCAGCGTCTCAATCAGAGCGTGACGGGCAAAACCGTTCTTGCGCATGGTGCCGTTCACGATCTTCCAACGTTTATCGTCGCTTGGCAGCGGCGGAGGAGTGGGTGCTCGCATCGTTCCCTCCTGTTTCTCAGCAATCGCCATCGAGAGTCGCCGTATCTCAGCGCTCACACTGGATGTCTATCTCTGTTTTATTCGCGGGCGGTAGCAGGGAGCGGTGACAGTGGTCACCGGAGTTGGCGGCTAACTTGTTCCACATCACTAAATTCCGTCAAATGAAAACGAACCGCGTGACCTCGATCACCGTAGGGACTTTATTGGCGATTCGAAGAAAAAAGGCCGTATCTTTTTTACTTTTGTTTGAATGGATGGAGAGGGAAACGGCCAGACCTTGCGCTCGGGCGCGGGGGGCAGATCTGTTGGGAGAGCTTGTCAGCCCAGCGCCGGCAACTTATCTGACATGCCAAACAGAAAGACACATCCGATAATGAAACTGTAGGCCGCGCCTGTCCACGCAATCACGTGGTACAGGCCGGGATGACGCCCACCTGCCGAAAATGCGCCGCCCATCGAAGCCGTCATGAGCGCGTTCATCGCCACCAGACCCACGGCGAACGCCGCGAGCCCCAGCAGCCCGCGCGAAGTTCCGCCGAGGTTGGCGGTAAGGAAAAAGAGCGCGAGCTGGCTTGGTGTTTCCGCGCCCACGCCATGCAGCATGCCAATCACCAATACCGATTTGCCGTTGTACATCCACTGGAATCGATCGGGCCTGGATGCATGCGGATTCCACAGGCGGCGCACCTTCCAGGCCATCCACAGAAATCCGTTGATGGCAATTGCGAGGCGGCTTTCGACACGGCTGTGCTTGTGGCCGTGGGCATCTCTGCGCAGAATTCCCGCCACAACACCTATGCCGAGAACAATCAGCGTCAGGCCGATCAGCCGCTCTGTCCAGTTGTCCAGCCCCTCAGGCAATCCCATATGCAATTCGAGAACGGCAATGCCGAGAGCGGCCACAGTGACGGCGTGGCCTACAGCATAGGTCATTCCAAGGCGTAAGCCGGTGCGCCAGTTGCGTTGGACGGCTGTTATGTCAGAGATGGCGGCGAGGTGATCGTAATCGAAGCCGTGACGCAGCCCAAGCAGCAGGCAGGAGCCCAGAGCGGCATCAAGCTTCCAGTCGCCAATGGCAGCAGTCACGATGCCCAGTATAGAGCAGTCAGGCTCCGGTCGTCGTTGCGGATGGCAGCGCTAGTGCGCCTGTCGGGGCTGAATTTGATAATCCGAGTAGTCGATGGTGACCACGGTCCGGCCAAACAGGCTGCCGTCCGCCTCTGCCCGTGCGTGCGACGCCTGGGCAAACCCATTCACGATGACATATTGGCGCATCATCGTTGTCGGTCCGCTAAAGATCGATGAGCTCTTGCTTCCGGTTCCCTCAATTCTTACGATCGAGCCGTCGCGGGCGTCCACCCAGAGTGTTCCGTAGAGCAGATAGGGTGCCCTGCGCCGGGGCTCGAGTGTCAAAGCCACGCAGTTTCTGCCGTCCATCGGCACAATGCCTCCGGGCTTTACGGTCATCTTGTAGTTGCCTGTCGTGATCCAGGCACCTTCACGGATACCGGGCTCGTTGACCTGCTTCTCGTTTTGGAGAATTGCGTTTAAAAGCAAGTCGCGAATCAACGTGGAGCCCGAAGCGGACTGAATCTGGTAGCTCTTGCCCGTGTCGCGGTTGTAGGTCGTCTTCACGCGCATCTCGGCTGCAGGATGCGTCTCGTCGCCGTTGCGGTATACCACATATTGCTCAAAGTCGGTGTAGCCCTGGATGCCATCCAGGCGGGCCCTCACGGCGGCGTTAATTTTTTGGAGAATCTGGTTGGTGTCCAGTTGCTGAGCGCAGGCCATTCCGGATGAGGCGTAGCAAAGAAGAAAATGCGACGCAAGCAGGGCGCACGCAGTCGCTAGGATCTTTCCGGCGCGTGTTTGAGTGCTCATTTTTATGAAATGACCTGATTCAAGCCTAACAGGAGTCAGCACCTGCCATGGCTGGCGGCGCCGTCCCGCATGTGGTTTAGGTCGTCGTGCCTGCCCTTGGTATCACCAGGTCAATGACTAGAACTACCAGCGCAAGCCCAAGCAGAATATGGATCATGGCTCCGGCCACGTGCAAGGCAAACCCGATGAGCCAGAGGGCAACGAGAATAAAAACGATGGATTTGAGCATGTTTTTCCTCCTCGTGGAAGCAGTGCAGCCGGATTGCTTCCGGCTGCACTCTATCCCAGGTTGAGAATGCGTTGATTTTTTAGCGGGCCGCAGCTTCGGTCTTGGCGTTGCTTACGGCATCAAGAAATGGCTGAGCTTGCGGAGAGGGAGGCACGTTACCGGCGAGAACCGCACGGGTGCCGACTTCCGCGCCATATACCGCGTTCATCGAATCGTCATCTCGGCGAACGGCGGAACCGGACAGGTCAAGTCCCGCAAATGCGCCCTTGGCGCGGGAGTACGTGAGAATCTCCGCATTCATCTTCCAATCTGTGTCGGCTGAAGCGTGACGGCCTACCGGACCGGCGGCAGCGCTTGCATCCGCGCCGAGTTGAAACTTGCTCGAAAGTAGCTGCTGCATGCCCTTCTCGTTCTGCACAATCATCACCAGGTCGACGCCTTCCACGCCGATCTGCAGTCCCCAGCTTCCGCCAGTGATCGCGAAGAATGCGGGTGCGCTCCAGCCATTGGCCGTGCGGCAGGTTGCCACACCGCGCCCGCCTTCAGCGCCAAAAATAAATCCTCCTTTAATCATGTGCGGAACAACAGCGATGCATTTCGCGTGATCCAGAACTTCCTGGGGGATGCCCTTGTCCGGCGCGCTCATCACCTGGTTGATCACCTGCCCCGCCATCGCAAGGCGGTCGGTAGTAGCATCCGTCGAGGTATCCGCGGCACGGCAAAATGTCGCCAGACTCATCACGAAAGCCAACATCAGAATCTTTTTCATCTCGATCTCCTTTGTCTTTCCCATTGCTAAAATTGCTCAAAAGTCGGCTCGATCCACTTGCCCGATCGAGGAAAATGTTCATAGCGGCGGGTAAATTCTCCATGCACAGGAGGTGCGGTTGGCGCGGTGCAGGTCCATCGTTGCCGCTCTTGGTTGGAAGATCAGAACGACGGATTGGTTGCTCGCTTGGGCAATCGATTCGTGCTCCGTGTCAATGCATGTGTATCCATGGTGCGCATGCGCTATGCTTGACTCCTGTCATCTGGCGTTCATCGTCTTTATTGCGAGGGAGCAGTTGTGAGCGGCGAATCCAAAACAATGCGCGAGCGTCGTGGAATTGTTGTGCGCGGCGTTGTGCAGGGTGTCGGCTTCCGTCCGTTTGTCTATCGACTCGCTCGGGAAGAGAGTCTTGCTGGTTTGATTTCGAATGACACCGATGGCGTGACGATTGAGATCGAAGGCTCGTCGGCGTCCATCGATTCGTTTCTCTCGCGCCTTCGTTCCGAGCCGCCTCCGCTTGCGCGCATCGATTCCGTCACCGCGCGCGATCTTGAGCCGATTGGTGATTCCGGGTTTCGCATTGTCTCGAGCGAAGTGCTTGGACGCGTGTCCACGGGAATTCCAGCTGACGCCGCCACGTGTCCGGATTGCCTGCGCGAGTTGTTTGACCCGGCGGACCGGCGCTATCGCTATCCATTCCTCAACTGCACCAACTGCGGCCCGCGCTTCACCATCACGCGCAGCATTCCTTACGATCGTCCGCAGACCTCGATGGCGCGCTTTACCATGTGCCCGGCATGCCAGGCGGAATATGACAACCCCGCGAATCGCCGCTTTCACGCGCAGCCCAACGCATGCTGGGATTGCGGGCCGCAGATTTCGTTTGTCACGGCGGAAGGTGCAGACATACATGCGGAAGATCCGGTTGCCACCGCCATCGCCCACATGGCCAACGGCGAGATTCTCGCGATCAAAGGCATAGGCGGATTTCATCTGTGCGTCGACGCAACCAACGAAGCCGCTGTGATGCGTTTGCGTGAGCGCAAGCATCGCTACGGAAAACCGCTCGCCGTGATGGTGCGCTATCTTGAAGTTGCACGCACCCTTTGCGATCTGGACGACGCGGAAGCTGCGCTGCTGACTAGTCCTGCGCGGCCTATTGTGCTGGCGCATCGCAGACCTGGATCAACGATTGCGGCGGCTGTTGCGCCCGGCATTCCATGGCTCGGCCTTTTTCTTCCCTATGCGCCGCTGCACCATCTTTTGCTCGCGCATGATTTGTTGCACGCTCTGGTGATGACCTCCGCCAACCTGAGCGAGGAGCCCATCTGCATTGACAACGACGAAGCTCGCGAGCGGCTCGGCGGCATTGCCGACGCGTTCCTGATGCACGACCGCGAAATTCTGCAGCGCTGTGACGACTCCGTCGCGGCCGTTGTCGACGGCGCTCCGCAACTGATCCGCCGCGCACGAGGATATGTTCCGCTCGGAGTGGCGCTGCCTTTTGATTCTCCGCCGCTGCTTGCCGTGGGCGGCCACTTAAAGAATGTTTTCGCGCTCGCTCGCGGCCGTTTCGTTTATCAAAGCCAGCACCTCGGCGATCTCGAAAATCTCACCGGCTTGGACTTCTTCCGCGAGTCGCTTGACCACCTGATGCATACGTTTGAGATTGAGCCCACGGCCGTGGTTCACGATCTGCATCCCGGCTACCTCTCGACCGAGTGGGCCAAAGCATGGGCCGCCGAGCGCGGCCTGTCTGCGATTGCCGTGCAGCATCATCACGCGCATATCGCCGGGTGCATGGCCGAGCACGGCGCTCTGTCGCCAACGATCGGCATCTCGCTCGACGGCACCGGATACGGCACGGATGGCCGCATCTGGGGCGGGGAAGTGCTCATCACGCGACTCGACGGCGACAATCCCGGCAGCTTCGAACGGTTTGCGCATCTTGATTACGTGCCCATGCCGGGCGGAGACGCCGCGGTGCGCGAACCATGGCGCATGGCGCTTAGCGCATTGCATGCAGCGGGATTTGATGTTAACTCGGAACAAATTCTGTCGCTGCTTGGTGTGCAGCCCGGCGACGCTCGGGTGGTGAGCCGGATGATCGAACGAAAACTTAACACACCGCAGACCTCGAGCCTAGGTCGGTTATTTGATGCGGTTGCAGCTGTAGTGCTTGGGCGCCGCACGGTGGATTACGAGGCTCAGGCGGCAATTGAGCTTGAGGCAATTGCAATTGATGAGCCTGACCGTTTTGAGCAAGGGAACTATGTCCCGGAATTGCACGAGGCGGAAGAGGGATCAGGCAGCGTGGCGGTGATTCGAACTGAAAAAATGTGGAAGGCAATTATGAATGACCTTTGGCGCGGTGTTCCCGCCAGTCGCATTGTCGCACGGTTCCACGCCGGGATTGCTGAAGGGTTCATCAATGCCGCAGGCAATGCGCGCATCAAGAGCGGTATCAATCAGGTGGCGATGAGTGGCGGATGTATGCACAACCGGCGGCTAACTCGCCTCTTGCGCACCGGCCTTGAAGAAGAAGGCTTCACCGTCTATACACATCGCCAGGTAAGCCCCGGCGACGGCGGTCTAAGCTACGGCCAGGCCGTCATCGCCGCGGCCACGCTCCGCACCTGATCAAGCTGAGAGATGGTGTATAGTCGATGGTCAATACTCTACTCTTGCATCGGCATGGAGTGAACTATCACGCTCTTTTCGGGCGGGTACGGAGGACCGTGATGAAGCGGCTCATATTCATTCTCTACTTGGCGTGCGTGGTACTTGCTTCACCCAGTCGAGCGCAGACAGACTCCTCGAAGCAAACTGGATCGCTGGTCTTCGATCTGAAGAATTACACCTCCAACGCGAAGCTTCCCAAGAAGATAGAGGCGCAACTCGAGCATGCCGGACTCCAATGGGGCATGGTCAAGCACACTCTGCTGATCCCGCTCGTGAATCAAAAATTTGTGAACGTGGACACGTTGAACCTCACGCGATTCGGGGAGCAGAAAACGCTCGAGGTGACACCAGGCGACTACACGATCACCTGTATCGCACACGAATTCAATTCAAATTCGACAAGCGTAGACAAGTTCCTGTCAAAAAATGCTTTCTTCAACATCGATGTTCTGAAATTCACAATTCTGCCGGGCAAAGTCACAACCATCGAGATATCTTCGAAATACCAGCCGCAGTCAGCATGGTTCCGCCTGTCGAAGGAGACCATGTATATTCCGGAAGTCAGTGTAGAGGTGATGGTGGACGGAACCGCGGCAGGCGAAGCCCTTGGGGTTGACCGACGAACGGATAAATCTGTGGCTTGGGACGACTACAAGGGGCCGCTAAAGTTCTGACCCGAAATTAGCGCACTTCTCGCGCAGATTTTGATGATGGGGGAGATACTGACCACAGTCTTTACCCCGAGATCCGCACCAGCTCCTGCGCCTCTTGCCGCGGCCCGAGGATCGACATGCGTGGAATGCGGCCGCGCACCATGGCAACTTCATCGCAACGATGCAGCCGCGGACAGCTCTGGCAGTCCTTGAAAATCTTGTCCGGCAACTCGGTCTTGTCTTCAACCGCGCGAAAGCCGTATTTGAAAAAGAAGTCGGGGATGCGCGTGAACAGGCACACAGATTGAATGCCGTGCTCCTCGGCTTCCTCAATCAGCGCGCTCAAAATGCGGCCGCCGGCTCCCTGGCCTTTGGCTTCCGGCTTCACCACAATCGAGCGCACTTCACACAGGTGCGGACCGTAAAAATGCAGCGCGCCGCAGCCGATCAAAACGCCGCCGTCCGATTCGGCAACCGTAAAGTCGCGAATGTTTTCGCAAATCTCTGCGAAGGCCCGCTTCAACAGCGTGCCGTCGCTCGAGAGCGAATTCACCAGGTCGTAGACGTTTGAGGCGTCCTGCAATAATGCCTTACGCACCAGCATGAACGGCCTCCAAATTGTCGCCTGTCTTCAACGCGGCAATCCGCTTGGATGCAATTTCAAGAGCCGTGCGCACGCGTCCACGCGCGGTTCCTCCCGTCACATCGTGGCAGTCGAGCGTCGCATTCAATGTGATCGCAGGGAAAAAGTCTTCGCCGAACTCCGGCCCAAAGGCACGCAACTCCGCCAGCGTCAGATCGTTCAGCTCTACGCCTTTTTCCAGAGCGAACCGAACAGCGTTACCAATCTTCTCGTGCGCCGTGCGGAAGGGAACTCCCTTGTGCACAAGGGAGGTCGCAGCCGCCATCGCATTCAGATAGCCTGATTGCGCCGCGGCATTCATGCGCTCTGCGTTGAACGTCAGTGCCGCCGTAAAACGTGCCACCAGCTTCAGCATTGGCGCTACAAAGTTCACTGCGAAGGCCGGCTCCTGCGTCTCCTGCATGTCTTTATTGTAGGCCAGCGGCAGGCCTTTGAGCTGCAGCGTGACTGCTTGCGCCGCTCCGTTGATGCGTCCCACCTTGCCGCGAATCAGCTCGGTCAAATCGGGATTCTTCTTCTGCGGCATCGCGCTTGATCCCGTAGAGAAGGCCTCGGGCAGATTAACGAATCCATACTCGGCCGTGGCAAAGAGCGTGATTTCTTCCGCGAAGCGGCTCAGGTGCAACCCGACGAACGTAAGCGCCTGCAGATAATCGAGAACGAAATCGCGATCGCTTGTCGCGTCCATCGAGTTCGCCGTGGGTGCTGTAAATCCAAGCTCCTCTGCTGCAATTCTGCGATCAAGCGCCAGCGTTGCACCAGCCACCGCGCCCGAACCAAGCGGACAGTAGTTGAGCCGTGCCGCGCAATCTTGCAGCCGCGTTGCATCGCGCAACGCCATCTCGACATAAGCGAGCAGCCAGTGCGCCACCAACACAGGCTCGGCGCGTTGCAGATGCGTATAGCTCGGCATCACCGCGTCGCCGGCCTTGCGCGCCTGCTCTACGAGTGCCGCAGCCCACGCTGCCAAACCTTCGACTACCGCATCGATTTCACTGCGGACATACAAGCGGAGGTCGGTTGCGATTTGCTCGTTGCGGCTTCGTCCGGTGTGCAGCTTCAAGCCAAGCGAGCCTACCCGCTCGGCGAGTTTCAGCTCAACAAAATGGTGAATGTCTTCCGCAGACGCGTGATCGCGCACTTCCGCTTTGCCCGCGACGGTCGCATGCGCCTTGGCAATGGCATCGAGCGCGGCGCGCAACTCCGCTCCTTCGCTTGCTGACAAAATTCCCGCAGCGATGAGTGCCGATGCGTGCGCCTTGCTCGCGGCAATCTCCTGGTTCAGGAGTTGCCAGTCGAACACGATCGACCGCTGCCACGCTTCGAAGTCACTGTCGAGTGGCTCGCGAAACCGGCCAGACCACATCTTCCCGGATTGTTGTTCGTTCGACATCGATTTATTCCTTCTCCTTTGCACTCGACAACAGGGGCATCTCGTTCCCTGTGCTCAGGTTCAGGAGGCCCGATGCGGCGTAGGTGAGGAGCTTGTCGCGCGTGTCGGTGATGTCGAGATTGCGCATGGTGAGCTGGCCGATGCGGTCGCGCGGCGAGAAGGTGGACTCAGTCTTCTCCATGCTGAGGCGCTCGGGATGGAACGTGAGATTGGGCGACTCGGTGTTCAAGATCGAGTAGTCGTTGCCACGGCGCAGCTCAAGCGTCACCTCGCCGGTGATCGGCTTGGCGACCCAACGCTGTGCGGATTCACGGAGCATGATGGCCTGCGAATCGAACCAGCGGCCCTGGTAAAGCAGACGGCCTAGCTTGCGACCATTTTCGCGATACTGCTCGATCGTGTCTTCATTGTGAATGCCGGTGATGAGCCGTTCGTACGCAATAAACAACAGGGCAAGGCCGGGCGCTTCGTAAATGCCGCGACTCTTGGCTTCGATGATGCGGTTCTCAATCTGGTCGCTCATGCCGAGGCCGTGACGGCCACCAATGCGATTGGCTTCGAGAAGCAATTCGACCGGATCGGCGAATTGGCGGCCATTGAGTGCGACGGGCATGCCCTCTTCAAAGCGCACGGTAATTTGCTCGCGCTGGATCTCGACGTCATCGCGCCAGAAGGCTGTGCCCATGATGGGAACGACAATCTTGACGGAGGTGGAAAGATGCTCGAGATCTTTTGCTTCGTGGGTTGCGCCCAGCAAGTTCGAGTCGGTGGAGTAGGCCTTTTCTGCGGACATTTTGTACGCGAATCCGGATTTCTGCATGAACGCAGACATCTCGGCGCGGCCGCCCAGTTCGTCGATGAACGCAGCATCAAGCCAAGGCTTGTAGATCTTGAGATTCGGGTTCACGAGCAGACCGTAGCGATAGAAGCGCTCGATATCGTTGCCCTTGAACGTGGAGCCGTCGCCCCAGATGTTCACGTCGTCTTCCTTCATGGCGGAGACGAGCAGCGTGCCGGTGACGGCGCGGCCGATGGGGGTGGTGTTGAAGTAGGGAACACCGGCGGTGGTGATGTGAAACGCGCCGGCCTGCAGCGCGGCGATGCCTTCGCGAACCAGAGGACCGCGGCAGTCGATGAGGCGCGCTTTTTCGGCGCCGTATTCGAGGGCGGCGCGCGGAATGGACTCGTAATCAGTTTCGTCGGGTTGGCCGAGGTTGGCGGTATAGGCGTAGGGAATGGAGCCCTTCTGCTTCATCCAATTCAGGGCGGCAGAAGTGTCGAGCCCGCCGGAGAAGGCAATGCCGACCTTTTCGCCGATGGGCAGTGATTCAAGAATTGCAGACATGCTTAAGAACCTTTCCTAGGGGTCAGGGATCAGGGGGCAGGAATCAGTTTGTCCTTGCTCCTACTCGCTTCTGACGCTTTGACCGCAGTTACTGAAACTTTTCAACGTTGGCGAGGCCACCGAGCAACAGCAGGAGCAATGCCTTTTGCGCGTGCATGCGGTTTTCGGCCTGGTCAAAGATGATGGACTGCGGGCTGTCGAGCACCGCATCCGTGACTTCCGCGTTGCGGCGTGCCGGCAGACAATGCATGAACACGGCGCGCGGGGCGGCCCTTTGCATCAGCGCCTCATTCACCTGGAACGGGCGGAAGATGGGCGCGCGTTTCGTTGACTCGTGCTCCATGCCCATGCTGACGCACACGTCTGTGTAGACGGCATCGGCTCCGTCGACGGCGGCCTGCGGATCTTGCAGCAAGCGTAATTCGCAGCCGTTGGCTTCCGCCATTTCGCGCGCCAGCGTCACGATTTCGATTTCGGGCGAGTAGCCGCGCGGCGTTCCGATGGTGACATTCACGCCAAGTTGCGAGCCCGTCAACATCAGCGAGTGGCAAACGTTGTTGCCGTCGCCGACATAGGTAAAATTCAAGCCTTGCAGGGAACCGAAATGCTCTTCGAGCGTCATGAAGTCCGCAAGGGCCTGGCAGGGATGCTCGAAATCAGAGAGCGCATTGATGACCGGCACGCGCGAGTTGGCCGCCATCTCTGTGATCGTGTCGTGCGCGTAAGTGCGCAGCACAATTACGTCGACCCAGCGCTCCACGTTGCGCGCCACGTCGGCAATCGATTCGCGCTCACCCAAGGGCGAGTTGGTCTGGTCGACAAAAATCGCGTTGCCACCCATGGTGTTGATGCCAGTTTCAAAACTCAGCCGCGTGCGCAGGCTGGCCTTCTCAAACATCAGCACCATCTGCTTGGCGTCGAGTGCGTTCCGGTAGTCGCGCGGGTTGCGCTTCACGTCGTGACCGAGCTTTAAAATCGCGCGCACTTCCGCGGCCGACAAGTCGGCAATCGAACACATGTCTTCGCCAGACAGACGCGCCGCCGCAGCCAGTACGTCGGGATCTTTCTGCACCGGTACCACTGTTTCGCGCGTTTCCATCGTTGTTCTGCTAGCCACGTTTCTGTCCTCCTGCGGATGCGGATGCACCCTGGCCGGTAGAAATCTGTCCGGCATATTCGGTGAAAAGTTCGTCGAGTGCCTCGATCGCGGTGTCCACATGCGCGCGCTCAAGAATGTAGGGCGGAAGGAAGCGGAGCACCGTATCGCTGGTGCAGTTGATGAGGATGTGGCGCTTCAGCATCTCGGCCACAATCGTCTTGCCCAACTCCGCGGAGTCCACTTCTGCCGCAACCATTAGGCCCTTGCCACGCACGTTCACAATGGCTTCGTGTTTCTGTTTCAGGCCGCGCAACTGTTGCTGGAAGTAGTCGCCCACCTCCGTTGCCTTTGTGAGCAATCCATCTCTCTCGATGGTGTCGATCACAGCAATGGCAACACTGGTGGCCAGTGGACCGCCGCCGAAGGTTGTGCCGTGCATGCCGGGATGAATGGCTCGCGCCACTTCTTCCGTGCACAACACCGCACCCAGCGGAATGCCGCCAGCCAAAGGTTTCGCGAGCGTGGTGATGTCGGGCAGGATGCCGTAGTGCTGATAGGCGAACCATTTGCCGGTGCGACCCATGCCTGCCTGAATTTCGTCCACAATCAGCAACCCTCCGGTTGAATCGGCAAGCGCGCGCGCTTCTTCAAAAAACTCCTGCGTGAGCGGACGAATGCCGCCCTCGCCCTGGATCGCTTCCACCAGGATGGCGCAGACATCGTTCGAAAATTTCGCGCGCAGATCGGCAACGTCATTCAGCTTCACGAATTCAACGCCGGGCACCACGGGCGCAAACGGCTCGCGGTACTTGTCCTTGTATGTGGTGGACATGGAACCGAACGTGCGGCCGTGAAAACTCTGTTCGAGCGCAAGAAACTTTGTGCCGATCGTCTTGCCTTCGCTGCGCATCACGCCGGCATGGGCACGGGCCAGCTTCAACGCGCCTTCCCATGCTTCGGTACCGGTGTTTGCGAAGAATGCGCGGTCGAGCCCGCTGCGCTCCGTCAGCCGCAATGCAAGCTCCGCCTGCCCTTCGTGATAGAAGAGGTTCGACGTGTGAATGAGCTTCTGGCTCTGCTCGATGATCGTCTTGGTAATCGCCGGGTGGTTGTAGCCCAGCGCATTCACGCCAATGCCGCTCAGCAGGTCAAGGTATTGTTCGCCCTGCTCGTCGGTGATGTACACGCCATTGCCGCCGGTGAAGAGAACGGGGCTCCGGTCATAGGTGGAAAGCAATAGCCGCGCTTCGGCGGCACGTATTTGATCGAGTTTCGTCAATTTCTAATCTCCTCAGGCGACCATGACTTCGGTGCCATGGGCTACGCGGGAACTGCAAAGGTCAGGAAGGGAACCAGCAGCATCCGCAGGTAGAATCCGTACGCGTTTCACGCCGTTCAAGAGAGCTTCGCGGCAGGCGCCCAACTTGGGCAACATGCCACCGGTAATCACGGCACTCTTCGTCATCTCGGCAATTTGATCGATGCTGAGCCATCGGAGTACAGCGCCGTTCGCATCTTTCACACCGGGCACATCGGTCAGGAAGACCAATGCATCGGCACCGCAAGCAACTGCGCAGGCAGCCGCCATTTCGTCCGCATTCACGTTGTAGTACTCGCCGTCAAAGCCGAGCGCCATGGAACAGATGACGGGCACGCCGCCTAACTGCCACACGGCCTCAAGCCAGCGCGGATCGCTCGCGGCAATCTCGCCCACGTAGCCGAGATCGGGAGCCGTACGCTTCTTGCGTGCGCGGAACATGAGGCCATCCCCGCCGGAAAAACCCACAGCAGGCTGGCCAAGTGCGCCGAGCGCGGCGACGAGACCTTTGTTCACTTTCCCGGCGAACACCATCAGCGCGACGTCGCGCGTCTCCGCGTCGGTAATGCGCAGGCCGTTGATAAATTCACTTTGCTTGCCCAGCGCCTTCAGCGTTTTGGTTAACTGCACACCACCGCCATGCACCACGGCTACCTGGTTGCCATCGCGCACCAGCTCCGCGATGGCGCGCGTGCAGCTCTCCAGCAGTTCGGGATTCTCAAGGCCTGCTCCGCCTAGTTTGACAACATACTTCATTCGCGATCCTCCGCGGCGATACTCATTCGAGACCTTCCGATTCCGGCCATCCGTGCATCACGTTCAGGTTTTGCACCGCCTGCGATGACGCGCCCTTCAACAAGTTATCAAGGCAGCTCACGATCACTGCCCGTTTTCCGCTCGCATCGAGCTCGAAGCCGATGTCGGCGTAGCAGGTCCGCACCGAGTACTGAATTTGCGGCAACCCTTTTTCATAGATGCGCACCATCGGGCTTTCTGCGAAAAACTTTTTGTATGCGGCCAGCAGGCTTTCCCGCGTCTCGACTCCCTTGAAGTGCACATAAATCGTGGAGAGAATTCCCCGCGGAATGGGCAGCAGGTGCGGCGTGAATACAATCTCGCACGCTGTGACGCCGATCTGCTCAAGCAACTCGCCCGTGTGCCTGTGGCCGAAGACGCCGTACGCCGATAGATTGTCGGCTGCGTACATGAAGTGAGTCTTCGCCGTCGGAGATTTACCCGCGCCACTCACGCCGCTCTTGGCATCGGCAACAATGCCGTGCGTGAGATCAACAAGGCCGCCTGCAACCAGCGGCCGCAGCGGCAAAATCACCGACGTCGCATAGCATCCGGGATTCGCCACCAGCTGCGCGCCTGTAATTGCCTTGCGATGCAGCTCGGGCATTCCGTACACAGCCTTTGCCTGCGTTGCGGCGGCCATTTCGGTGCCGTCGTCTAAAAATTTGTACACTGCCCGATTGGATGCTTCGGTCAGGCGCCACGCTCCGCTCAAATCAATCACGCGAATGCCGCGATCGAGCGCATCGGGAACCCACTCGCGCGACTGCTCGTGCGGAGTGGCCAGAAACAGTACCTCAACGCCGCGCTCCTTCAAGAACTCCCACGAAAACGGCTCCTGCTTCAGGTTGCCGCTGCCTTTGCTATCGACGAGCTCGGGATGAATTTCGCTCAGTGGAACGCCGCCGCGCTCTGCGTCCTTCGCTTCCACGCGGCCAGCAAACACTGGCGGCTTTTCCCTGAGGCGTGGATGGTGCAGCAGCAGCCGCGCCAGTTCGGCGCCCGCGTAGCCTGTAACCCCGATTACTCCGGTTTGAACCGACTCTTTCATGACTCCAGCATCGTCCTCAATTGCGTTTCCACTTCCGCCGCTCGCCGGTGATCCGGGCAAATCACCAGCACCGTATCATCGCCCGCAACGGTGCCCACCACTTCGGGCCACTCTTCGTAATCGAGTGCGGCAGCCAACGGCTGTGCCCCACCCATCACTGTCCTTACCACCACTTGGTTCATCGCTTGACGCACGCGCAAACCAAAACTCTCAATCATCTCCGCAACTGACGGCGGAGAATCGTCTTCCGCGACCGCTTCAGCGCGCGTTCCGCGATGTCCGTTTGGCAACGAATATCCGCTGGGTCCCTTGGAAAGCCGCAGCTCGTGAATGTCCCGGGAAAGCGTGGCCTGCGTTACTTCGATGCCGCGTCGTCGCAGCTTGCGCCGCAGCTCGTCCTGGTTGGCAACCAGGGACTTCGCCAGCACCTTCCGTATCGCATCCAGCCGTTCGGTCTTCATTGCTGACCTCTCCAAAAAGTCAAAGGTGCGGTCCGCATGGCGGCGACCGCACCTGAATAAATATACAACGAACCTGAATAAGTATGCAAGCTCTGCCCGTGACCTCCGGTGGGCGGAACCACAAAACGAACCCTTTAGCTGGCGCCCGCGATGGGCTGGCTCTCAATCACTGCATGGTGCTTCTTCATCTTGAGAAAAGGAGTTTCAAAATAGCGGTAGGAGATGGCGGCCATCAAAATCGTCAATCCAAGTGCAAGTAAATCGCTCAGCAACAGTGTCGGCGCCCGGAGTGCGTTCATGAGCGGACCATGGAATTTCGAAGCATTCTGAAGGATGAGCCGGTCAATGATGAAAAGACTAAAGTCGTTAAATACGTAGAGGCCAAAGGAAATGCGCCCGAGATAGACAGCCCATTGCGGGAACAGTTTGCCGTCGGCTCCCAGAAATGCAATCAAAATAAGAACGGAACCCAGCGTGGTGAGTGCGTAGCCGCCCATCAGCACCCAGGCGCCAGGATTTTGACCGCCCCTCATGCCGAAACGGGCGCGCAGGTTATTACACGTATAAAACCAGAGTGCGAAGCTCAAAAAAATCAAGACGACTCTTTGCCAGGTCACAATCCGCGGCAATCGGCCGCGCAGCACAAGGCACAGCAAAATGCCGCCGGCAAAACACTCGTACTGAACGAAGGCGTTGAACCAGATAGCCTTGTCGCTCGCCAGGGTGTGGCCCAGGTAACAAATCCAGAGGTTCGAAACCAGGACAAGAGCAGCGCAGAATCCATAGAGCAGTTTGCGGCTGAGATACTTCATAACCCACGGGGCGAAAACGTAGAATTGCTCCTCGACCGAGATGCTCCACAATTGCGATATGGGCACATAAATGGGGGGCTGGGTTGCGGCATACCACGATCCCATAAAGATGGCATACCAGCCAATTTTCGCCATGGCCCCCGGTTGGGCGCCGGGCAGCAGCGTGAACATCAAGCCGATCGCCAACGCCAGGTAATACACGGGCCATATCCGCAGAATGCGGCGAATGTAAAACTGCTTTACTCCGACCGTTCCAGACGACTCCCGCTCGCGTATCAGCAATTCGCAAATAAGAAAGGCGCTGAGTGCGAAGAAGAGACACATGCCGTATCCGCATGTGGCCCCGAGTGCGTCAAAGGCTGGACCGTACCCTCTCAGCAAGTGAGCGACTCGGGGATCGCTGGTGTCGGGGAGGGTGTGATGGAAGAAGACGAGCACGAATGCGAGAAAGCGGACAACGTCCAGTTCCGGACGGTAAAAACGGCCCCCAGAGTCAGTTTTGGCAACCATCTATCGCTCTACCTTCTCTCGTTTCAAGGAACTCTTCCATTTTGGCGACCTTGTGCTACTGCAGCAGAGCTCGCCGATCGAACCTGACTTCTCTTGATACGAGACGAGGCACCGGAGTGTGCATGGCTGCGAAACCTGCAAGCAACATCTTGCAGGGCGGCACAAGGATGTCTGGGGGAATCCTGCTGAAAGTCTATCATTTGGCCATCTTCCCCTCCACGCTGATACACTCTCCACTGGCCGTGCGCGATTGTTGACGCACTCCTCTCTTCCAAGCTCATGTCAACCATCGCCCCCATTTATACCGTCAACGACCTGTTTCGCCGCGTCACCAGCGCTGCCAACCCCCGCGCCGTACTCTGGCAGGATGCGGCAGATCAATGGCAACCCATTTCCTCTGACCAGATCTATCAGCGGGTTCGCGCCTTGGCGAAGACCTTCCTCGGATGGGGAGCCAAAAAAGGCGACCGCATCGCGCTCATCTCAGAAAATCGCTGGGAATGGGCTGTCACCGATTTTGCGGCACTTGCCATCGGAGCCGCCGATGTTCCGGTGTATCCCACGCTCACTGGCGAACAGATCGCGGCGTTGCTGAATGATGCGGAATGCCGCATCGCCGTCGTTTCCACGCGCCAGCAGTTTGACAAGCTCAATGCCGTGCGCGGAGCCACCAAGCTCGAGCGCATTGTCATGATGGATGAGCCCGCGCCGGAAGGGGCCATTCCATTCAGCTCACTCATCGCGGGTGCAGATGCGCTCGGCTCCGAGCGGGATGCAACCTTCGACGCGCTGGTCACCTCAATTGCGCCCGAGGATCTTGCAACGCTCATCTACACTTCAGGAACAACGGGCGAACCAAAGGGGGTTGCTCTTACCCACGGCAACTTTGGCGCAAATCAAACCTTCGCCGCCGTCGATTTCCATTTCAATGAGACAGACGCCTGCATCTCGTTCCTGCCCCTGTCGCACGTTACCGCGCGCGCTCTCGATTACGTCATGTTTTACTCTGGTGCGCAGGTGGCCTATTGCTCGCAGTTCGACAAGCTACCCCAGGCCATGAAGGAGATCCGGCCCACCGTGATCGTGGGCGTGCCGCGCGTGTACGAGAAAATCCGCCAGGCGGTCGAGCAGAAGTCTGCCGCATCGCCGGTAAAGAAGTTCTTGCTGGCCCGGGCCATCGGCCTCGGTATGGGCCATGTCGAAACCGTATATGACGGCCGCAAGCCGGATGCGCTCGGCTGGAAGATCGCCTCGAAGCTCGTCTACTCCAAGGTGCAGGAGGCGTTCGGCGGCCGAGTGCGCATCTTCGTCTCGGGCGGCGCGCCGCTGGGCATTGACACCGCCCGATGGTTTGCCGCTGCCGGCATTGCGCTCTGGGAGGGCTACGGCCTGACAGAGACCTCGCCCGTTATCTCGCTCAATACGCCCGTTCACCATCGCATGGGCTCTGCTGGCTATCCCTTGCCCAACGTGGAGCTGAAGCTGGCGGAAGACGGTGAACTGCTTGTCCGTGGGCCTTCGGTCTTTGCAGGCTACTGGCAAAAGCCCGAGGCCAACGCGGAGTCCTTCGACAGCGAAGGCTGGTTCAAGACCGGCGACATTGCCAAGTTCGATGCGGACGGTTTTCTTTTCATCACCGATCGCAAGAAGGAACTGCTGAAAACCTCGGGCGGCAAGCTGGTGGCGCCGCAGCCGATTGAAAACAAGCTCAAGAACAATGTGCTCGTGGCCCAGGCGGCGCTGGTGGGCGACAAGCACAAGTTCATTTCGGTTTTGATTTCTCCGAACTTCGCAGCGCTTGAAGATTGGGGCAGGCAGCACGGGGTCGATACTGGCTCGCGCAAGGCCATGGTTGAAGACAAGCGCGTGGTTGCCCTCTACGGCGACATTGTGAACCAAGTCAACAGCTCGCTTGCCAACTTTGAAACGCTCAAGCGTTTCCGCGTGGTTGCGGAGGAGTGGACGCAGGAATCCGGTGAGCTGACGCCTTCTATGAAGCTGAAGCGGCGCGTCCTTACGGAACGATACGGGGCGGTAATTGTCGAGCTTTATGCGGACGAAGCAACCGCGCGTAGCGAATAGGCGCCCAGCTCAACCGGCCCAGGAACATGCCCACCAGCAGGCCCTTGCGCCCGAGTTCCTGCAGCGCCTTGAAGAACGGGGCGCCCCATGCGCCCACCGCCAGCAGGGAGCCGAACAGGATGACAGCGTCGATGCTCAACCGCCCTTCGCGCGACCAATAGGCGTCGGGTTCCAGGTTGAGCCAAATGGCAAATTCATCCAGCGTCAGCGCCGCGCCCACACCGTATCCCACGGCCATTAACCGACTGAAGAAGATGGAAATAGGGGAGTGCGAGCGGCCCAGGTCCATGAGCCAGCCGTAGCCCACCAGGAGCAAGATCAGGATGCCCCACACCAGGTGGTGAATGTGCGTTCCACGCACAACGACCCACTGGAAGTGGCTCTCGTGCAGGATGATGCGGCGAACGAGAATGCGGACTCCGGCGAAGGTGATGAGGAAGGCGACGGAAGCGATAAACATGCGTCGCCGCGGACGGTCCGGAATCGACGTGCGAATTAGGAACCCTAGTCGCGTAAGCTGCAGCAGTACCAGCAGTACGATCACAACCAGGCTGATGAATGCCAACAGCAGTATTGCGCCAATTCCGGGCATACGCTCTATTGAATCACTACGCCCCGCACAAGCCCAACAAAGAAATGACGAAGACAGGGACCAAGGGGCCAAGGGACCAAAGGTGCAGGAAACAGTGAATAGACATACTCTCGGCTTCCTGGTTCCCTTATTCCCTTGGTCCCTCGTTCCCTGTCTTTCGTGCTTCCCGTCACCGATTTGCCTTTACAACCCTGGAGTACACTGGTTAGGGCGTTGAACCCGGACAGTTCCGTTGAGGAGAGCCCGGTTCTTCAGCACGTTCCCGGCTCAGCCTGAAGGGGCGAGCGATTTCACGAGGAGATGTTTCAATGCGAGTTGCACTGTTGACTGGCGGAGGCGATTGCCCCGGATTGAATGCCGTGATTTATGCCGCGGTTCGTAAGGGAATTAACCACTACGGAGACGAGTTCATCGGCTTCCTCAACGGATGGCGGGGCGTGCTGGACAACAATTTCATTCCCTTGACCCTTGAAAATATTGATGGCATCCAGTTGAAGGGTGGCACCATTCTTCACTCCTCGCGCACCAACGTGAAAAAAATCCCCGGCGGCATTGAGAAGGTGCAGGAAGTTCTGAAGCTGAACAAGATTGATGCGCTCATCGCTCTGGGCGGAGACGACACGCAGTCTGTCACGCTGTACCTCAGCGAGCACGGCGTCCCTTCTGTCGGCGTTCCCAAGACCATCGACAATGACATCAGCGGCACCGATCAGACCTTCGGTTTCGACACCGCCGTCATGATCGCCACCGAAGCTGTTGACCGCATTCACACCACGGCCGATTCGCACAACCGCGTTGTTGTGGTGGAAGTGATGGGCCGCGACGCCGGCTGGATCGCCTATGCCGCGGGCGTTGCCGGCGGCGCTCACGCCATCCTGGTGCCTGAGAGGGACATCGATATCGATCACGTCTGCGCGCTGCTGAAGTACAACTACGATCACGGCAAGCATTATGGCGTGGTGGTGGTGGCCGAGGGTTGCCATTTGCCCGAGGTTGGCCAGGTTATCGGCTCTGCGCAAGTTGACTCGTTCGGCCACGCGCGCCTCTCTGGCATTGGCGAAGCGCTCGCCGAGCTAATCGAAAAGAAGACTGGCTTTGAAACTCGCTCAGTCAACTTGGGGCACACCCAGCGCGGCGGCGTTCCCACGGCTTACGATCGCGTCCTTGGCCAGCGCTACGGCCTTCATGCCATCGATATGGTTCACGACAAGAAGTGGGGTCGCATCGCAGTTCTGAATGGCCTGGATATTACCGACATCACCATCAAGGAAGCAATCGCCCAGAACCGGCGCCTCGACCAGCGCTTCTTCGATGTGATCGCCGACCTCGAAGCCAAGGTCTAGTCGACCACTCGCAGCGCTCAGGGTGCCCCATCCATCCGCGTTTTTTGCGGATGGGTGGGATCCGACAATAAGCCATCCTCACTATGAGGGTGGCTTTTTGCTGTGGGCTATAGTTGGCTGGTGGACTATCGCCTTTATCGCGACGACGATTTCACCCGGCTTTACGCGATCGAACAGGCTTGTTTCAAGCCGCCTTTCCGCTTTCCGCGCGGTTATATGCACGACCTGGTGGAAAGCGCGCACGCTGCCACCTGGATTGCCGAAGACGAAGGCCGCATGACCGGCTTTTCCATCGTGGAGTGGGAGCCCGGTTCCCATCCGCCGATTGCCTACATTCAGACGCTGGAGGTGGCTCCCGGGGATCGCAGGCGAGGCATTGGCGAGGGACTGCTTGGCCGGCTTGAGACTTCAGCCTGCGAGGCTGGGGCCAACATCGTCCGGCTTCACGTGGCCGAGCAGAACACCTCCGCCATTCGCCTTTACGACGCGCATGGCTATCTACCGCAGGGCCGGGAACAGGACTATTACGCTGCAGGCGTCCACGCCCTCGTCTACGCCAAAAGCCTCGCCTAAACTCCCGCCTGAAGCGCCCCAACGCCCCAAAATCCGAATGCGCGTAAAATAAAGGCAGCTTTCCATGTCCATAAGCAATCCGAACCTGCCGAAGTTGGTTCTGGCCCTGCGCGTCTATACCGGCCAGATGTTCCTGCACGACCTGCTCGCCGGGGTCACCGTGGGTATGGTGGCGCTGCCCCTCGCCATGGCCTTTGGCATCGCATCCGGCGTTACGCCGCAGGCCGGACTTTACACCGCCGTGATCGCCGGATTCCTGATTTCCGCGCTCGGAGGCTCGCGTACGCAGATTGGCGGCCCCACCGGCGCCTTTGTCGTCATCGTTGCCGGCATTGTGGCGAAATTTGGAATGCCCGGCCTGGCCATGGTCACCGTGATGGCTGGAATCATCCTGCTCGCCATGGGCCTCACTGGCCTCGGCTCGACGGTGCGCTTCATCCCGCGCATGGTGGTCGTTGGATTTACCAACGGCATTGCGGTGCTGATTGCCTCAACCCAGATCAAGGACTTCTTCGGCCTGCGCACGCCCGCCGTGCCCAGCGAATTTCTACCCCGGATGAAGCTTCTGGCCGCGCACTACGCCAGCTTCAATCCGACTGCGCTGGCCCTTGGCGTTGCGACACTGGCCATCCTCATCCTGCTGCCGCGCTTGACTCGTCGCGTGCCGTCTTCCATTGTTGCGGTCCTCGGTTGCACTGCCGTTAGCGCCCTGTTTCATCTTCCGGTGGAAACCATCGGCACTCGCTTCGGTGGCATCCCACGCGGCTTTCCGCCTTTTGCCATTCCCGACTTCCACGCCGAGCATATTCTGCCTCTCATCCCCGCGGCCTTTACCGTCGCCATGCTGGCCGCGCTCGAAAGCATGCTCTCGGCCGTGGTTGCCGACGGCATGACGGGCGACCGTCACAACTCGAACGTGGAGCTCGTCGCCCAGGGATTCGCGAACCTGATCTCGCCGCTCTTCGGTGGCATCCCTGCCACGGGAGCCATCGCCCGCACGGCCACCAACATCCGCGCCGGCGCTCGCTCGCCCGTCTCCGGCATCATCCACGCACTCACACTGCTGGGCATCTTGCTGGTGGCCGCGCCCCTGGCAAGCTACATTCCGCTCACCACGCTCGCCGCAGTGCTTTTTGTGGTGGCCTACAACATGGGCGAGTGGAAAGAAATTGGCGCCGTGCTGCAAATGGACTATGCCGCTATTTCGGTCTGGCTGGTCACCTTCGCGCTGACGGTGTTTGCGGATCTCACCGTCGCCGTAGGCGTCGGCCTCACGCTGGCAGCGCTGCTGTATATCCGCAAAGTGGCCGACACCACCACCGTTTCGCCGGTCACCGACGAATACATTCGCGACGGCATGCCGCATGTTTTGCAAGGCCGCATCGTTCCTCCTTACGTGACACTCCTGCGCATTCATGGGCCGTTTCTGTTCGGCACTACCGAAAAGCTGGTCGAAGCCACTGTCAACCTCGATGCCTTCGAACCGATCATCATCCTTCGCCTGCGCAACATGACGGCCATCGACGCTACCGGCATCCACGCGATTGAGACCTTCGCCCGGCGTCTGCACGATTCCGGCCGCGCGCTGATTCTCTGCGGCGCCATGGAGCAGCCCTCGAAGCTGCTCAGCGGTGCGCGGTTCTTGGAGCGCGTGGGCCCGGAAAACATCATGCCGAACGTGCAGGCCGCGCTGGATCGTGCCGGCGAACTGTACGCCGCACGGGTCGCCGCAGCCTCTTAAATATCCGCCTCACCCGAGCCGCTCCGGAACCTTGCGAAATACGCGGTTGTAGATTTCGAACGCCAACTCGACGCTTTCGCCAATGGCTGTTCCTGTAGGCACCACGCGGACATTCACTTGTTTCTCGCGCGCAAACCGGATACCGGCGATCAGGCACGCGCCCAGGTACACCATTCCCTTGTTGATCCGTGGCATGCCTGCGGCGGGGTCAGACATCACCGCGCCTCGGCGCGGGCTTGATGCATCACCAGGTGGTCCGGCCGGCCCAGAAACACCTCCGACGGCAGATAGCGGCGCGTCTCCCCGCAGAGTGGGCAGGGTACGGTAATCGATTGGAACGGAAACTCTTTCGTCCCTGCAGGCACATCCCGCCGGCACCGCTTGCAGGCAACCACGAAGATCTTGCGCGTTGTAACGCCGGGAAACATGAAACCCAGTTTAGGCGAATATAAGGCGAAAGTCCATTGAGACTTTTCCACCGCGCTCTGCCGCCAAAATGAAAGAAGCTCGGGCCTCGTACGAGGCCCGAGCCAACTCGTCATTCGCTTCGCCTACGGCTTTGCGTCGGTCTTGGTAATGAATGCAGCTACACGGTCGTGCAACTGCTTCAGGCTTTCGTCGCGCACGTAGACCATGTGCCCGGACTCGTACCAATCGTACTCAATGTTCTTGGCCAGCGACTGCGGAATCGGCAAATGCTTCTCCTCGTACTCCGCTGCAAAGAAAGGCGTTGCCAAATCGTAGTAGCCGCCGTTCACCATCACCTTGAGCCGGGGATTGGTCTTCATCGCCTCGGCCAGGTCCGGGGCCACGTTCACGCTTACCGGATTGTCGCGATGCTTGAAGTCCCACTGCGTGCCATCGAACAGCGCTTGCGGAATGTAGGTTTGCCCTTCGCCGTACTTCAGCGTTTTGCGGACGTAGTCGTTGAACAACGAAACATACGCCGATGAGATGGCCGCGCTCTGCGGATCGTAATCCGCAGCTTGACTCAGCGGGTCGATTGATGGACCGGAGAAGCGCGTGTCGAGGCGTCCCGTCGTCATGCCTTCGTCGTCCTGCAGCGTTTTTTCAAATTCGCCGCCGCTCACGCGCAGGTCTGCCTTCAGCAGGTACGCCACCGGCAGGCCTGTGTACGCATGCAGCTTTTCGGCAACTGCCTGTTTTTCCTCCGCGCTGATGTCCGTGCCCAGTGCCAGCGCGTGCGCGTAGGGCCCGTTGGTGAACTCTTCCACTTCCTTTAAAAACGGCTCCAGCGCCGGCGGCTGCGTGGGCAGCTTCTTGTGGTACCAGGCCGTCGCTGCGTATGTTGGGAGACCCAGCACGTATGGCAGATCCACGCCCGGGTTGGCGTTGGGGACATCAATGTCGGTTGTAAAGTTAAATATTTGCGACAGCAGAATCACGCCGTTCAAATCGATGTTCTGCTTGTTCTCAAGGATGTCCGCCAGCACTGCGGAGCGCGTGGTTCCGTAGCTCTCGCCAAAGAGGAACTTCGGCGAGTTCCAGCGGCTGTACTTGGTAATGAAGCGCGCAATGAACCGCGCAAACGCATTTCCATCTTCATCGATGCCCCAGAAGGCCTTGCCCGCGTCCTTGCCGGTCAGCCGTCCGAAGCCCGTACCCGGCATGTCGATAAAAACGAGGTCTGTTACGTCGAGCAGGGAATTCGTATTGTCCACCAGTTTGTACGGTGCGGCCGGCAGGTGCGTGTCCGTATCCGTCACCACGTGCTTCGGTCCCACGGAGCCCATATGCAACCACACGGTCGCCGCGCCGGGGCCGCCATTGTAGAGAAACGTGATCGGGCGGTCTTCGGCCTTCGCATCCTTCTTGAAGTACGCCACGTAGAACATGCGCGCGGTGGCCGGCGCATCCTTGGGTTCCTTCGGCGCATCGAGCGAAAGCTGGCTGTCGGCCTGTGGCTTACCGTCGAGGCCGAGTTGCGCGTCCTGTATGTCACTGGCGCCCACCGTCAGCGTGCCCGCAATTGCGGTGTAGGCAACGTGCTGGCCTCCGGCTTCCACCGTGCCGTCGGTTGTAACTTCTGCCGGGGCGGGTTTTTCCGCGGTTTTGTCACCGGTCTTATCGGTGGCCTTGTCAGTGGGTGCTTTCGTATCCGGCTTTTCTTCCCCAGCAAGGCAGACCGGCATGGTAGCCAAGGACACAGCAAGTGCGGCAGCGGCAATGCTACGAGCGATAAGCATAATGAACCTCTCTCAAAG
>Ga0302320_10003288_pt1 | contig 37732 bp, 41 predicted proteins | sample Bog_T0_3_FD_202130 | JGI IMG/M metagenome (GOLD analysis project Ga0302320, IMG submission 202130) | Peat permafrost microbial communities from Stordalen Mire near Abisko, Sweden - Bog_T0_3 | ecosystem: Environmental > Terrestrial > Soil > Wetlands > Peat | place: Sweden: Abisko, Stordalen Mire... | reverse complement strand
GGGTTTATCAGAACCGATGGGCCCAACACCGTTACTTACGGTATCACCCGGGCTGACGGCGGCAGGGGCGAAGGGGGGGAGCTCCACTTCACCCGTGCTGAATCGCTGCGTGTCCATTTTACCTGGAAGCTCGGAGCGCCGGGCCAGACCTACAATGAGTGGGAGCAAATTGGCAGCGGCACCATGAAGTCAAACCGGGCCGAGTTTTATCTTCACTGCCGAAGGTAATTTACCGTCGCTGACAATAAAAATTTAAGCTCGCGGGGGATCGATTCCGAGAAATTCCTGAATAGTTAAGCCAACCTTGGCTTGAAAACGCTGAGCTAAGGAAGGAAGGGTACCACTGGCCTCATCCACCATGATGCGTTCAACCCGATGCATGGGGAAGAAGACAGTGTTCAAACCCACGGCTGTCTCCTCCTGTTGAACGATCTGGCGGATGAAGTCGTCAAAGGAATTGAGGTCAATTCCCCGTACCGTTACCCCCTTCGCTTCCAACAGCAGAACCTGCCCCCAGATTTTTTCCCTAGGCGAAGTAAGGCTGACGATCACGATGTTGTTGATATCCACGCGTGACTCCTCTTCAATGGCCGTAGCGTAATTCCCCTGCTTCGATGCGCACCGGGAGGTGATTCTGCGCAGGTGGAAGCGGGCATGTGGCATAAGGGGTGAAGGCGCAAGGCGGATTCACCGCTTGATTGAAATCCAAAACGACTTCGCCATTTTGTGGTAGATCGGTGGAAAGAAATCGCCCCGGCGGGTAGGTTTCCTTGCCTGAAGTCAGGTCCTTGAAGATGAAAAACAGCCCGTCACCCTCACTGACTGGATCGAGCCTGAACTTCTGCCCTTTCAGCGTGAATTCCACGTAACCCGGGCTGTCTTCCTGCTCCACATCGCCCAGAATGTTGGGAACCGCAATTTTCCTGGGCGGGTTGTAAGGCACAAACTTTGCGGTCACGCGGTACTCCTCAGCAATGGGAAACCACCTTGTGCCAGTGAACTTTCGCCGCGCCTCGCTGTCATTGTCTTTCAGGCGAATCCCAAATCGTTTTCCCCGCTGGACGACAAACATGGAAAGATTGGAAATGCCTATGACGTCGGGTGAGCCCGTCGAATCATCCTTCAATGTTGCTGTTTCCACCCAATTGCCATTCAGCTTCACACCAACGCCTGACGACGCGCGAAATGTGACTTTGCCCCCATGGAAATCAAACGTCCCCAGGTTTTCTGGAGCGGAACCCGGCGGAAGCACAAAATTGTTCTGCCGCCCGCTGCCCATGGTGTTTTCACCTTCCTTCAGCCAGAAGAGTCCGGCCACCGTGAGCCACCCACCATCCGCCTTCAGGTTCTCTTGGCGCTGCTGGCGCCATTTTCCCATCTGGGCGTTATAATTCGCCTGGTCGACGGGCAATATTGCCAAAGCGACTACGGCAACCAGCAATCGTGAAATCAGCATGGCATCCCAATCCTTCCAGAATTTAGCGGGATTTCGTTCCCGTGTGGAACTTGCCCGCCGCGCTCACCTTAACTCATAGAAAGCCCGCATATTTCCTATTCGCGGGTAAAGGGCATAGCGCTTGATTTCCAGGATCTGCTTCAAGTGGCCCAAATCGTGAAAAGCCCACTCCGTGATCAGCTCTTCCACAGAGATTTTGCCCACGGTCTGATGAACCCCGGAGCGCTTCAATTGTGCGGGTCTAAGCTTTTGGAGCCAGCTTACATTGGTGCGGCGCTGGATCGTTAGGCTGGCGAGGCTTCGGTGCGGATCGAGAGTGTTGTACATCAGTTCCACGGCGCGCGCGTCCTGATCAAATGATGCCAGCGTGGGATTTTCCTGCTCAAGCATGGCTGCCACACGCGCGCGCATGCCAAACTCTTCCACGTCTGCCAGATGCGCCAGCACTTGTTGGACGGACCACTTGCCGGGAGCCGGCGGCGTCACCATTTCGCGCCGGGAAAGAGAGGAAATTTCCAGTTTCAACTTTTGCGGTGTGGTGGCGAGAATCTCCAGAACGCTTTTCAGCATGAGACTATCCTCCCGTGCCGCGTCAGCTCATCTCCCGCAGCTTGTCACGAAGCTGGTGGGCGGCAAGAAACTCACGCTCAAGCTCGCGGTTGGCCAGGTGAACCTTGATCGTCTCAAGCTTCTGAATGAGCGCGTCCAAAGCCTTTTGGATATTCTCCGTGTTGGTTAGACAGATGTCGCGCCAAACCGAGTATGGACTATCAGCCAGGCGCGTCACGTCGCGAAATCCCGTGGCGGCGACTTCCAGAATCAAATCCTCGGGTCCGTGGTTTTCTTCAATCAGGCTGGCCAAGCCGGAGGAGAGCAACTGGGGGAGATGGGAAAGATAGGCGACAGAAAGATCGTGGCTTGCCGGGTCCGTGGTAAGAGGGCGAGCCCCGATGGTGGTTACCAGGGCGCGAAAAGCCTGCACGCGGTTGTCTTTGAGATCTTCGGGCTTGAGGGGAGTCAGCACGTAACGGGCGTTTTCAAAAAGCGTCGCGTCGGCATTCTCAAGCCCCGAGCGCTCCTTGCCAGCCATCGGATGCCCACCCAGGAATAGCGGCCCGTGGCCGTAGTGTTCTGACGCCAGTGCGCAAATCCGCCGTTTGGTGCTGCCCACATCGGTGACGAGTGCCCGGGGCGAAAGGTGCGGTTTCAGGCGGGGAAGGTGGTCAAGAATCACGGCGACTGGCGTGGCCAGAACCACCAGGTCGGCCGCGTGCACGGCCTCGTTCACATCGGCGAATCCCTCATCAATCGCGCCCGTGCTGAGGGCCTGCTCACGTGTTTCATCACGCCGGGCGTAACCCACAATGCGGCCGGAGAACCCTGCCTTCTTCAGGGCCAAGCCCAGCGATCCGCCCAGTAACCCCAGGCCGACAATCGCCACTCGCCGAAATTGAAATTCTGAAATTGTCGTTTCCAAGGAATGAACTCGCGGAAACAAGCTTAAAGCGGTCGGCTCTCAGGCGTCATCCAAAGCTTTTGTAAATTGCTGGGAACTGACTGCTGACCGCCCTGCACTTCACACTTTTCTGCCCACGGCCGGCCCAATCATTCGTAATTCATTCATCAATTTCTCAAACTGCTCCGGATAGAGGGACTGCGCGCCGTCACTCAGCGCCTTTTCAGGATCGTTATGAACCTCGATCAGCAAGCCATCCGCGCCCGCCGCCACCGCGGCCCTTGCCATGGGGGCAACCTTGTCGCGGCGGCCTGTCCCATGCGAGGGATCCACCACGATGGGCAGATGGGAGAGCTTCTGGATCACGGGAATGGCGGCAATATCGAGGGTGTTGCGCAAATAACTGTCGAAGGTCCTGATGCCGCGCTCACACAGCACCACGTTGTAGTTCCCGCCGGCCATGATGTACTCGGCGGAAAGAAGCAATTCCTCAATGGTGGCGGAGATTCCCCGCTTCAGCAAAACGGGTTTGGCCACCTTGCCGAGTTCCCTCAGCAGGTTGAAATTCTGCATGTTGCGGGCGCCCACCTGAAGCATATCCACATAATCGAGCATCTGCGGGATCTGGCTTTGGTCCATCACTTCCGAAACCACCGAGAGGTTGTACTTGTCCCCCGCCTGACGCAGAAGTTGCAGACCCTGCTGGCCGATCCCTTGAAAACTGTAGGGGGAAGAGCGGGGTTTGAAGGCGCCGCCACGCAGGATGCGAGCGCCGCTGGCCGCCACGGATGCAGCGATGGCGTCAATCTGTTCGGGGCTTTCCACACTGCAAGGGCCGGCCATTACGATCACTTCTCCGCCGCCGATGGCCACCCCCCCGCTTAGGTTGACAATGGTTCCCTCGGGCCGGAAATGGCGGCTGGCCAGTTTATACGGCGCGGTTATTCGAAGCACCTCCTCCACACCGCCCAGCAACTCAATGTCGCGGGTGTCAAAGTCCACTTTTGCGCCCACCGCGCCCAGCACCGTGTGGCGGGCCCCCGTGGAACGGTGAATATCAAAACCCATTCCCATCAGCCGGTTAATAACATACTGGACTTCTTCTTCTGTTGAGCCTTCCTGCATCACAACGACCATAGGGCATTACTCCTTCCCGAAGGAACTGCCACCCTCCATCGAATGCCGCTCCAGTGAGCGCGCCTCATCAATGATGCGCTCAAACAGGCGGCGAATGGCGGCGTCATCCAGAGGTCCTTCATTTGCCATCACCACATTCCGCAGAATATCCAACTCGCGCTGCGGTTGCCACGTGGGGAGGTCCATGGCTTTCTTCAGGTGTCCAATCTCCAGGGCGCATTGCGACCGCTCATTCAAAAGCTTCACGAGTTGCTGGTCAATCTCGTCGATGCGCCTGCGCCAGCCCGCCAGATCGCTCATGCGGGTTGCTCCTCCGTCACAGTTTTAAGGCTCCGAACAAATTTCTCAATCGCCACCGCCCCTTCCAGGGCAAACCGCTCTTCAATCGCATGCACGACGGCGCTTCCCACCACCGCCGCGTCGGCGTAAGACTGAACTTCACGCACCTGCGCCGCAGTGGAGATTCCAAATCCCACGGCCAGCGGCAGTGAAGTGAGTTGGCGTGCACGTTCCGCCAGCACTTTTCCGCTGGAAGCCATGTCGGTTCGCTCGCCCGTAACCCCTGTGCGCGAGATCAGATAAAAGAAACCGGTGGAAAGTTGGGCCGCACGCTTCAGTCGCGCCTTCGTGGAGGTGGGTGAAGCCAGGAACACGGTGTCCAGATTCTTCGCCCGCAGGGCTTGGACGTAACCATCCGCCTCATCCGCGGTTAAGTCCACCACGAGGGCGCCATCCACTCCAACTTCCGCGGCCCGGGCGGCGAAGTTCTCCAGGCCGTATTGCAGCATGGGATTGAAATAGCTGAACAGGATGATGGGCGCCTGCACGCTTTGACGCCAGACGGGGAAACGGTCAAGAATCCCCCGCAGCGTCGTCCCAGAGCGAAGAGCCCGCTCTGAAGCACGCTGGATGACCGGGCCGTCCGCCAGGGGGTCAGAAAAAGGCACGCCCAATTCAATGACGTCGACGCCGGCACGGTCTAGCGCCACCAGCAATTCACCGGTCGCGTCCAGGTTGGGATCGCCCGCCGTCAAGTAAACAACCAGCCCCTTGGTGTTCTTCGCGCGCAGATTTTCAAACCGGGCGGCGATGCGAGTTGTAGGTAGTGTAGGCATCAGAGAATTCCCGCCGATTGAAAAATCCCCAGGTCCTTATCGCCGCGGCCCGAAAGGTTCACGATGATAAAGCTCTCGCGCGGCATTGAGGGCGCGCGCTTGATGACCTCAGCAATCGCGTGCGACGATTCGAGCGCAGGAATGATCCCTTCAATGTGCGCCAGCAGGCTGGCCGCTTCCAGTGCTTCCTTGTCGCTGACATTGGTATATTCCACGCGCCCCTGGCGATGCAGTTCGGCATGCTCGGGTCCCACGGCGGGATAATCAAGCCCGGCGGAAACTGAGTGTGTGTTGGCGATCAAGCCGTCCTCTGTCTGCAAGACGTAAGTGTAGGAGCCATGCAAAACTCCGGGCTTGCCGCCGGAAAAACGCGCCGCGTGGCTGCCGAGCTCCGGCCCTCGTCCGCCTGCCTCCACACCCACCATCTTCACACCGGCGTCGGGAATGAAATCGTAAAACAGGCCAATGGAATTGCTTCCGCCGCCCACGCAGGCCACCAGCATGTCGGGCAATTTCCCCACGTTCTCCAGTGACTGCCGCCGCGCTTCCTGGCCGATGATCCGGTGGAAGTCGCGAACCATCATCGGATAGGGGTGCGGGCCCAAAGCTGATCCCATCAGGTAATGCGTGTTGTGAACGTTCGTCACCCAGTCGCGCATTCCCTCGTTGATCGCATCCTTTAATGTCTTCGTTCCGGAGGAAACGGAAACTACTTTGGTGCCAAGCAGCCGCATGCGGAAGACGTTGGGAGCCTGCCGCGCCATGTCATCTTCGCCCATGTAGACGACGCATTCCATGCCCAGCAAGGCCGCAACGGTGGCAGTGGCCACGCCGTGCTGCCCCGCCCCAGTTTCCGCCACCAGCCGCGTCTTGCCCATGCGTTGCGCCAGCAATCCCTGCCCCAGGCAATTGTTGATTTTGTGCGCGCCGGTGTGCAGCAGGTCCTCTCGCTTCAAATAAATCTGCGCCCCGCCCAGCCGTGCCGTGAGGCGTTGGGCATGAAACAGCGAAGTAGGCCGGCCGGCAAAGTCTTTGAGCAGGCGCGCCAGTTCGGCTTGAAACGCCGGATCGTTGCGCGCCACAAGATATGCCGCTTCCAACTCCTCCACGGGAGCCATCAGCGTTTCCGGCGCGAAGCGCCCTCCGAATTCGCCAAACCACCCGCGCGCGTTTGGACCAGTTGAAGTTTCAGATTCCATCATCGATTCCTTGATCAGCCCGCCGGACCTCCTGGAAAAATTCCCGCAGCTTTCCAGCGTCTTTCACACCCGGCGAAGCTTCCACCCCGCTGGCAACATCTACTGCGAAGGGCCGCACATCCCGGATGGCCCGCCCGACATTCTCAGGCGTCAACCCGCCTGCCAGAATTATAGTTCCGAACCGCCTTGCCTCCCGGGCAAGGGCCCAATTAAAGGGCTTGCCGGTCCCTCCCAGAAGTTTCGGGTCGAAAGCATCCAGCAGGAACGCGTCGCTTCCAAGGTCGCGCAGTGTTTCAGGCTGAAAGCCCTCTCTGACGGCTACGCCGCGAATGCGCGTGAATCCGGCCAAAAACCCATGCAATCGCGGCAGCCGGGGGCCGTGCAACTGCACCACCGTTACGCGAGACTCCCTGGCGATGCCCGCCACGTGCTCGTCATCCGCTTCATCCGCGAAAATACCCACCGCCGTAACCAGGGGCGGCAGTTTCAAAATAAGCGCTCGCGCCACAGCGGGATCAAGATACCGGGGCGAAGGCGGATAGAAATTAAAGCCCAGCGCCGCGGCGCCCAGCTCAATGGCAAGTTGCGCGTCTTCCCACCGTGTGATGCCGCAGATCTTTACGCGTGTGAACATTCAAAACTCAAAATCTGAAACTCAATGGCGGTGAAGGTTTCAGCATGAAATCAAGGGCTCGATCCTCATTGTGTTTCGGTCTTCGAGTTTCGATATTCCAGTGGCACCGCTTGCCTCGCCAGATCCGCCAGCAACCCGCTCAAGGCCGCGCCCGGCTCCGGTTGCGTCATAAAGCGTTCGCCAATCAGGACCGCATTAAACCCCGCGTCCTTGATTCGCCGCAGGTCCTCAGCCGTCTTAATGCCGCTTTCGCTCACGGCCAGGCAGCCCCGAGGCATCTTCGCCCGCAATTCGAATGACGTCTCCAGATTAACTTCCAGGGTCTTCAGATTGCGGTTATTTACGCCGATGATTCGGGCTCCCGCTGCCGCCGCGCGTTCCAATTCACCTTCCGTGTGGACCTCAACCAGGGCGGCAATGCGCAATTTATCGCACAATTCCAGCAAGCTGCGCAGGTCATGCTGAGAAAGGATCGCCACGATCAGCAGCAGGGCGTCCGCACCGATTGCCACGGATTCATACACCTGGTAACCTTCCAGGATAAAGTCCTTGCGCAACACGGGAATGGCCACGGATTGGCGCACTTCCGTGAGATCCTTGGGGGAACCCAGAAAATATTGATCTTCCGTCAGGACGGAAAGCGCCGCCGCACCTCCACCGGCATATCCCATGGCAATTTCGCGGCGGCGATAATGTTGGCGCAACAATCCACGCGAAGGCGAGGCACGCTTGAGTTCCGCGATGACGCGCAACCCCCGAGGAGCATCCGGGTCCGGATTGGGAGAAATCGCTCCGGCGAAATCCCGCCGCTCTAATCGACCCTCCGCCATCTCCTGCACGCGCTTCAGCGGGAGCACCAAACGCGTTTCCTCCAGCGAGCGCCGCCGCGTGGAAACAATGTTGTCCAGGATGGTCCTTGCCGGATCGTCTGGCATGGGGCTCAAACTCCCAATCTTAGTCTGAACTTTCGAAAGAAAGGTAATCTGTCAATGTATGCCGCAGTTAAGTGCAAAGTCAAGAACACGCGTTGCGATTGGGCAGATCCTTCCCTCCTCCCCGAAACCGGTCCCGGCCCCGGGTGAAAGACCCGACTATGTGAGCGGAAAATGGTCTACAATTTATCTTCGACATCCTATAGTAGTTCATTGCCCGCAGGTCCCGCATGACCGCCCGGCAGGCCGTGAGGCGGCACGCTTAAGTGCCTGGCTCGAAAAGAGATCAGCGTGAAGCATGATTTGAAATCCAATTTTCATAACGAGAGAAGGTAAAACCATGTCCTGGACAAAAGAAAAAGCACTCGGAAGAATTCGCGAAGTCGGTTTGGTGCCGATTGTGCGCGCCCCTTCAGCGGAGGACGCACTGCTCGCCGCGGAGGCCATTGTCGAGGGGAACATCGGCATCCTCGAAATCACCATGACCGTTCCCAACGCCATCCAGGTTATCGAAAAGGTGGCCAACAAGTTCGGCGACAAGCTGTTGCTGGGAGCGGGCACAATTCTTGACACTGAAACCGGCCGCGCCGCACTGCTGGCGGGGGCGGAGTTCATTGTTACCCCGGCGCTGAACCTCCAGGTGATTGAACTGGCCCGCCGGTATAGCAAGGCGATCTTCCCGGGAGCACTGACGCCCACAGAGGTTCTCGCTGCATGGCAAGCTGGCGCTGACATCGTGAAAATCTTCCCGTGTGGTCCCGTCGGCGGCGCCAAATACATCAAGGCGCTCAAGGGACCGTTCCCGCAAATCGAGATGATTCCCACTGGCGGCGTGAATCTGGAAACGGCCCCGGATTTCATCAAGGCCGGAGCCGCCGCCGTTGCCGTGGGCGGGGAGCTGGTGGACCTTAAACTGTTGCGCGAAGGCAAGTTTGACGTGATTACCGCCAATGCGCGCCTCTTCCTCGATGCCGTCCGCACGGCGCGAGCGTCCCTGGCAAAGTAAGGGACTACGCACCCGGCTCCGCCTCGCGCCAATTCCGGAGGAATGATGACTGGACCTGAGGAGAAGATGGGACGCCGGCAGTTCATTGGCGCTGCCGGCGCCGCCGGGTTCATGATGATCAAGCCGGAGCTTGTGCGCGGCACGGCGGCCAACTCCGCCATTCGACTTGGTTTGCTCGGTTGCGGCAAGCGCGGCACCACCGTGGCCACATCGTTTGCCAACAACACCCCGGTTCGAGTGGTTGCCCTGGCCGATCTCTTTGCGGACCAGTTGGAGAAGGGCAGGCAGCATTTTGACGCCCTTGCTGCCACCCACGGCTATGCCGGAGTCGATTCCAAACTGCTGTTTCGAGGGTCGCGCGCGTACCAGGCGTTGGCAAGTTCTTCCGAGATCGACATCGTGCAAATCTCCACGCCCCCCATCTTCCACCCCGTGCATCTGGATGCCGCGGTTGATGCAGGAAAGCACGTATACTGCGAGAAGCCGGTGGCGGTAGACGTTACCGGCTGTAAGAAAGTGATGCGCATCGGGGAAAAGGTGCAGAACCACTTCAGCCTCGATATTGGCTTTCAGTGCCGCAATTCCCCACCTTTTGCGGAACTTGCCCGCCGGGTGCAGTCGGGTGCCTTGGGAAAGATCTCCTGCGGCGCCGCCTATTATCAGTCCACAGGCGCCTTCTACCCGGCTTATCCCAATGCTTCGCCTCTCGAACAGCGCATTCGAACCTTCCTTTGGGACCGCGTCATCTCCGGTGACATCATTCAGGACCAGAATATTCACCTGGTGGACCTCTGCAACTGGATGCTGGAATCTCATCCCGTGAAAGCCATGGGCACGGGCGGGCGAGGAGTGCGGAAGGATGCCGGCGATTGCTGGGACCACTTCGATGTGACTTTCACCTACCCCAATGACGTGCATGTGAATCTGAATTCGTTTCAGGGCGGCAAGGCCCTGAGCGACGTCAGCATTCGCCTGTTCGGAGCAGATGGTGTTGCCGAGCTTCACTACAAGGGTATTGTGGGGATTTACGGCAGCCAGCCCTGGGAATGGGCGGGCAGCGTTGGTCCAGCTTCGCACCAGCGTGGGCACGCCAATATTTACTCGACCGATCAAGATTCATCGGCGGAGAGGGCCGCGGGCGTTTTCCATGACGCACTGGAACAAGCCGATGCGGAAAAGGAGAAAGCCTTCATTTCCAGCATCACCAGCGGCAGGTTTCACAACCAGGCGGCGCTGGGTGCGGAAACAGCGCTCAGCACCATCCTGGGAAGGCAGGCCGCGTACAGCGGTCAGACGCTAACCTGGGAGGAACTCCTCGCCTCCGACCAGTCCTACGATGCGGAGTTGGCGGGCATGAACCTGGGCGAATTCGATTGAAGCCTGCTGGCGTAACGACACACCGCCGATTTCCCGCCTGCGCTGAACTTTCTTCCGCCATAACTTCAAATTGTGGCAGAATACCCGCAACAATCGGTTTCTGGGCGGAAAACATTGATTCATGGTTGCGTGGACTCGCAACCCCAATTTGTGACGGAGGACTTGCAAATGCGATACGCACTCGCGATTGGGCTTACCCTCGTGTTGTGGGGAACTGCGCGCCCAGGCTGGGCAGACGACAAGCAGGCGGAGAGGCTGGAGAAGTCCGCCGAAGTCATCACTGAAATTCTGCACACACCCGAAAAGGGCATTCCCCACGATATCCTGAAGAAGTCCGTGTGCGTTGGCATCATCCCTTCCGAGAAGAAGGGCGCCATCGGCCTGGGCGCCAGTTATGGCCGTGGAGCGATGGTTTGCCGGCGTGGTGGCAACGGCGCCTGGGGCGCACCCTCAATGTTCACAGTTGAGGGGATTAACGTGGGCTTTCAATTGGGCGGCCAGTCCACCGATTTCGTCCTGCTGGTCATGAACGGAGAGGGTGCGAATAAGCTTCTGCACGATAAGACCAAACTGGGTGCAGATGCCTCCGCCGCGGGCGGGCCGGTGGGCCGCAGCGCCGAAGGGGCCACGGACCTGCAACTCCACGCCGAAATCCTTACCTACTCGCGCTCGCGCGGCGCGTTTGCCGGTGTCTCACTCGATGGGCAGGTTTTCAGGCAAGATGGGGAGTCGAATGAGAAGCTTTACGGCAGCAAAGTAGCTCCACAGAACATCCTTTTCAAGGGTGCTGTATCGGCCCCGTCCGCGGCAGTCCCGCTGGATACCGCGTTGACCCAAGCCTCGCCCCATGGCGGCGAGCCATTCAATCCAAGGTAAGACGCCATCTGCATCTTATGCGGGTTAGAAGAGGCCATTCTACGCGGGGCCTTAGCGTATTTCTGCCTTTTTCCCATCTGTGGAATCTGTGTAATCCGTGGATCCCCCCACCGGCAGAAACACCTTGAAGCACGCGCCCTCTCCAGGCTCACTGGTCACATGAATCGATCCGCGATGATCGTCCACAATTTTTGAAACGATCGAGAGGCCCAATCCCACGCCGGTTTCCTTGGTGGTGAAAAAGGGATTGAAGATCTGTTCGCGGAGTTCGGCGGGAATGCCCGGGCCACTGTCCTGGAACGTTATCTCCACGCCCCCTTTTTCATCGGAGCTTGTTGCCACCGCCACGCGCAGTTTGCCCCCGGCCGCGCCCATCGCTTCGTAGGCATTCAGGGCCAGGTTGGTAAACACCCGCTCCATCAAATCACCGTCAATGACAACCTCTGGCAGGTTCGCGGCGAACTGCCGCTCCACCTCCACTTTGGCATCGGGCCAGCGGTCATGCGCCGCCTTCAGCGCCCGCTCAATCAACGGGAGAATCTGTTCCCGTTGCTGCTCAAGGTGGTGAGGCCGGGCGAAATCAAGGAAGCGCGTCACCAGCGCGTTCATGCGGTTTACTTCGCTGGAAATGTACCCCGCCAGTTCCGTGGTGATAGGGTCGGTGCTGGCGAGTTTGCGCGTCAAAGTTTCCGCCGAACCCTTGATGACCGCCAGCGGATTCCTTAGTTCATGGGCCAAACCAGCGGAAAGCTGCCCCAGGGCGGCCAATCGCTCTGACCTGCGAGCTTCCTCCTGCGCCAGTTCCAGCCGCCGATTGGTCTCCGCCAGGGTTTCGGCGAGTTCGCGGTAGAGCTTCGCCTGCTCGCGGTTTTCCGTCACGAAGCGATTGACAATGATGGCGGCAAGGAAGAAGAACAAGATGCGGATGGCCAGTTCCGTGGCGCCTTCCGCCGTTAATTCATATTCACTAAGTGCCCAGATCACAAAGGAGCAGTAGGCGAGCGAAGTCAACGCGGTCCAAGCCAGCGTGGCGACAAGCTCAAAGTACATGGCCGCTGTGGCCACGGGCACAAAATAGATCAGGTAATAGCTGCTCCAGATTCCGCCCGTGTGATCCACCAGCAGCGAGCCCAGCAGGATTTTCAGGATGACGCTGTAGGCCTGGCCCCTGTTGGGAACCCATTGAAGAAAGCGATGCTCGAAGATTTGAAACGCGCCAATGGCAATAAGAATGAGCTGCTTGTGGATCTCCAGGCGCGGCTCCAGCGCCGCCAACCCGCCCAGAAACGCCAGCCACAGAAGGTCCATCCAAGCGAAATTGCGTCGTTGAGTCAGCATAGGGGATACGAGACACGGGAAACGGGACAAGGGGCAAGGGACACGGGATTTGGGAATACGGACGAGTGGTTCAAGTTTCGTTTCATTTCAGGATCCACTCGAACGACATTCATTGAGCCTGCAACTCTCAATCCGAGGGCTTTCGCCCCGTGTCCCTTATCCCGGATCCCGTGTCCCGTACTTTCACTTCTCTCCCACAATTTCCCTCAGCGTCTGCGCCGCGTAGTGTGCCTGCTCATCGCTCATTTCCGGGTAGAGAGGCATGCTGATGACGCGCTCGCAGGCCTTTTCCACGTGGGGCAGATCGCCGCGCTGATAGCCGAGGGTTTGATACGGTTTTTGCAGATGAATGGGCAGCGGGTAATAGATGCCCGTCTGCACCCCGCGTTCTTCCAATCGAGTGCGGACGGCGTCGCGGTTATCAACGTAGACCACGAAGAGATGATCCACGCGCTCGCTGGACGGGCCGCCAGTCTGAAGTTCCACGCGCGCGCCGGCCAGCGTGCTGCGGTAGATGCCCGCCAGTTCTTTGCGCCTGACGTTCCACCGTTCCAGCCGCGGCAATTTGACGCGCAGAACCGCGGCCTGAAAGCCTTCCATGCGATAGTTGTAACCCACGACGTCATGAAAATACCGGCGGGACTCGCCATGGCAGCGCAGAGTGCGCGCGTTCGCGGCAAGTGCATCGTCATTGGTGGTCAAGGCCCCGGCTTCGCCGTATGCGCCCAAATTCTTGGAGGGGTAAAAGCTGAACGCCGCTGAGTTGCCGATTCCACCCACGCGCTTGCCGTGGTAGCTGGCTCCGTGGGCCTGGCAGGCGTCTTCAATCACCGCCAGCTTGTGCCGGGCGGCAATTTCCATGATCGGGTCCATCTCCGCCGCCAGCCCGTAAAGGTGAACGGGCAGAATGGCCCGCGTGCGCGGCGTCACGGCTGCCTCAATCTGGTTGACGTCAATGTTGGCCGTGTGTGGATCGATATCGACAAACACAGGCCTGGCGCCGATGTAGGAGATGGCTTCCGCCGTGGCGATAAACGTGTTCGGCGTGGTGATGACCTCGTCGCCCGCCTGCACGCCCACTCCCAGCAGAGCGAGGTGCAGGGCACTGGTGCCGGAATTCACACCCACGCAGTGCTTCACGCCGCAGAGGGCGGCGAATTCGCGCTCAAACTCCTGCACCTCTTCGCCCAGGATGAAGGCGGCTTTCGTGCCCACACGGTCGAGCGCGGCCAGAATCTCCTCTCGCAGCGTGGCGTATTGGCCTTTCAAATCGGCATAGGGAACGAACATGGGTATCCTTCTTGCACTGAGCCTTGCCTTGAACGACGCGGGTTCATACTTTTGCATGCAAATGAAACCACCGCACGGCCACTCAATTCGACATCGCAATTCTATTCCCAGCGGAGGCGATTGTCATATGAGAAATCCGAAAACGGGCAAAGTCGAAACCGCTCGCACCAGTGAACCGTGGTGTATCCAATAGTGAATCAGCTGCATACGGCGCAAAGCGTGGATCCATCCCTTCAAATTGCTTACCTATAAGGGCCATTGCATCCAGGTATAACTCTGGTTATACTTCCGACATGAAAACAGCAATCTCCATTCCTGATCGCATTTTCCGTGCGGCGGAGCTGGCCGCGAGGAGCCAAAGGGTCTCGCGCAGCCGCTTTTATGCTCAGGCGGTTGAAGCTTATCTTAAAGCGCAGCAGGCCAAGGGAGTGACCGAGGCGCTCAACGCCGTCTACGGAACCGAAAACTCCGAGCTCGATCCTGACCTGGCAACCGCCGCATACCATCTATTGGCCAAGGAGAAGTGGTGATCCAGCGAGGTGATATCTGGTGGGCGAACATACCTCCGCCTGCGGGCTCAGAACCTGGCTACCGGCGTCCCGTGTTGGTTGTGCAAACCGACCCCTTCAACCAAAGTGGTATTGGGACAGTGGTGGCCGTTGCGTTCACTTCAAACCTGGATCGGGCGGCTGCACCCGGCAACGTTCTATGTCGAAGGCGCGACACCGGCATGAGCGAGGATTCGGTGGCAAATGTCTCACAGCTTACGGCGCTTGATAAGAGGTGGCTGACAAGCCGCATTTCCAAACTGCCACAGCACCTCCTCCACGAAGTCGAGAACGGCTTACGCTTTCTGCTTGGCTTGTGACTCAAATCGAATTTCATCCCTGGCAAGAGGACGCGGAATTGGCGACGCCCGCGAACTGAAGGATTCTCCAATGGATATTCAACCTCGCATTGAGGAGTTGTATGCGCGCACCACCAAGGAATTCGGCGACGAATACTTTAACGCCTTTGATGAATTCAAGGCGGCGCTGAATGAAGGCCGGGTGCGTGCGGCGGAGCCGGATTCCACTTCGGCTTCCGGCTGGCGCGTGAATGGCTGGGTGAAGAAAGGAATCCTTCTCGGGTTCCGCCTGGGGCGCGTGGTGCCGATGCCGCCGACTGTAGCGGCGATGTCCCCATCGCCGCTAACACGGATCGCCGGTGGGGACACCGGCGCTACAGAATGGCAATTCCGCGACAAGCACACGTATCCCTTGAAGCAACTCCCGGACGGGCAGAACATTCGCGTGGTGCCGGGCGGATCTTCGATTCGCGATGGCTGCTTTATCGCCAGGAACGTCACCTGCATGCCGCCCATGTACATCAACGTGGGCGCGTATGTTGACGAAGGCACCATGGTGGATTCGCACGCGCTGGTGGGGTCGTGCGCGCAGGTGGGAAAGCGCTGCCACATCAGCGCCGCGGCGCAAATCGGCGGCGTCTTGGAGCCCATTGGCGCGCTGCCCGTGATCATTGAAGATGAGGCGCTGATTGGCGGCAACACTGGCGTGTACGAAGGCACAATCGTGGGCAAAGGCGCGGTTCTGGCCGCCGGAACCATCATCACCGGCTCTACTCCCGTCTACGACCTGGTGCGCGACACTGTGCATCGGCGCGAAGGCGACTCCCCATTGAGAATCCCCGACGGCGCCGTGGTGGTCCCCGGCTCACGCAACGTCACCAAGGGCCGCGGCAAGGAGTTGGGGATCTCCCTCTACACTCCGGTCATCATCAAATACCGCGACGAGAAAACCGACCAGGCCGTGCGGCTGGAGGATTTGCTTCGTTAATTAGTATCCGGAATTGGCGGCTAACAAAGAGGTCTTAGAGCCGTACCGCTCTCTATTTCCCATACTTTGGTTTTCTTCAAGGGAACCGCATGCAACCCGATCAAGAAATCGTCGACCGTTGGAGCCGTTCCGCTCCATTCTGGGAGAAACATCGTGACATCATCCGGCAGATGTTTGCTCCCATCACTGACGCCCTGATTGAGGATGCGCGGATTGGCAGCGGAGAAACGGTTCTGGATGTTGGCACCGGATCCGGCGAGCCGGCGTTGACTCTGGCGACCCTGGTGGGGCCGGAAGGAAAGATCAATGCGATCGATCCGATTCCCGGAATGGTGGAGGCGGCGCGCCGGGAAGCTGACCGTCAGGGACTCAAGAACGTGCAGTTTGATATCGCCTTTGCCGACCATCTCCCCTTCCCCGCCGACACGTTCGATGCCGCCGTCAGCCGCCTCGGCGCGATGTTCTTCCCCTCTCCAATCGATGGCATCCGCGAGATCCTGAGAGTGCTGAAGCCCGGGCGCAAACTGGCGCTCGCGGTCTGGTCTTTTGCCGAAAGGAATCCCTTCCACTCGGTGCTGTCAGAGGTCATGGACAGGCATGTTCAGCCGCCCCCGCTTGCGCCGGATGCTTTGGAAGCATTCCGCTTTGCCCTTCCCGGCAAACTGGTGGAGATTTTCGCCCAGGCTGGCGTCGTGGCTCCATCGGAGCGGTTGCTGGAATTCAAGATACAAACAGATCATCCCGTCGAAGCGTATTGGTTATTCCGCCGTGAAATGTCTGAGAAGATCCGGGAAAAGCTCAAGGAGCTTCCCGCGCAGCAGCAGGCTGCAGTGGACCGCGACGCACTCAAAGCCCTTGCCCCGTACTTCACCGGCAGCGGAATGAGCTTCCCGGGCGAGGTTTTGATCGTGAGCGGAACCAAGCCGCATTCCCGCTAGCCGATCAACCATCGCCAACGAAATTCCGTTCCCAATTGCGGTGAAGTGTAATGCCCATCAACGCCCGCAGCATTTCTTATACTTTTTCCCACTGCCGCACGGGCAGGGCTGATTGCGGCCCACCTTCGGTTCGGTCCGGCGAATGGGCTCCGGGATATAGTGCCCGGCCCCGAACAGCGGCAAGGTGCCGTCAGCGTCATCCTCCAACCTTGGTTGCCCCTCTTCCCCTTTAATGCCAGCGCCCGCCCCTTTTCCCCCACGCTCATGCTGATGGAAGGAACTCCACCAGGTGATGGCCTTCGCAGTATCTGTGATCAGGCGATTTCGATGTCGGGATTTTTCCAGCGCCACTTCCGGGCTCACGTCGAGCAGTTCTTCGACCTCCTCCCAGCCAATTGACCAGGGATCGACAAGCCCCTCGTCGTATGCCTGCCGAATCTCTGTTGCGAATTCACGTGGGCCAATATCGGCGCAGGCATTCGCCAGGCCATCCCAGACCGCGCTGTGCCTTCGCACCAGGGTTTGAAAAAGGTGGCGGAAGTATGCTGTGACCTCGTCCCGGCTCAGCCTGCCGAAGACCATGAGCGTCACCAAGCCGTCCAATGCGGCGCCGCGAACGTAATCATTGGCGCTTTCATTCTCCACCAGTTCCACCATGCCACTAACATCGCCATCCGAAACTGAGGCGAGAATGCTGGTCAGGTCCTGCGTCACCACACTGCCAGCCAATTCAAATGGGGTCTCGCCCGGCGCAGAAAAGATCTTGACCAGCAAGGAGTAGGCGCGGGTCTCCCGAAACTGCGCCAGCAAATACATGGCATAGATATGAACGTTGCGATCCTTATCCTCCGCAAACAGAGCAGGATCTCTGGCCACATCCTCCAAAACTGCAAGGAGGTGGGGAATAATCTCTTCACGCTGGGCAACCGCTTCCTCCAGGGCAATGCGCGGCACCTCCGTGTGCTTCCGGTCAAGCTCAGCCAGAATCTCTTCCACGTTCATCAGACTCCTCCAAAAGAAACCCTGTTACCATAAGCGCATTCCCCTGCCTCAGTCAAAGCCGGCGGGCATGAAATCCAGCCCACCAAGAAAACGGTTGACTGCAAAAATCCAGGCATGGTATTTTTACCTACCGACTGGTCGGTATTAAAGATTGGTCGGATTTTGAGAGTGACATCATGGGTAGGGCTGTTTCCGGTTCTGAAATCCTGCTTGAAAGCTTGAAGCGCCAGAAGGTGGACGTCTTCTTTGGACTTCCGGGGGGCACCGTGCTTCCCCTCTACGACGCCCTATACAGTGGCGGCATTCGCCACCTGCTGGTGCGGCATGAGCAGGCGGCGGCCTTTGCGGCTGACGGCTATGCGCGCGTCACCGGCAAGCCCGGAGTCTGTTTGGGAACCTCCGGCCCTGGCGCCACCAACCTCATCACCGGGTTGACCTCCTCGATGATGGATTCCGTTCCCGTCGTCGCCCTGGCTGGTCAGGTGCCGACGCCGCTGATCGGCAAAGACGGCTTTCAGGAAGCGGACATCATCGGAATCAGCCTGCCTTCCACCAAGCGGTCATTTGCCATTCGCAAAGTGGAGGACATTCCCAGCATCATCGATCGCGCATTTCGCGCCGCGGTTTCCGGGCGGCCGGGACCCGTGCTGATCGACCTTCCCAAGAACGTGCTGATGGAGATGACAGAGCCTGTCTACCCCGCCACGATGGGGGCGACGGAGCCGGAGCGAAAGCGCGAGTTCAGTGACGCAGACATTGAGCGCGCGGCCGACATGATTCTGGAAAGCCGCCGCGCCGTGCTCTATGTGGGCGGTGGAATTGTTGCCGCCGATGCGTGGAAGGAATTGCGCGAGGTGGCCGAGATTACGCACATTCCCGTAACCACAACGTTGATGGGCTTGGGCGCGTTTCCTTCGCACCATCCGCTCTCGCTTGGAATGCTGGGCATGCACGGTTCCTATGCCACCAACATGGCAATCTGCAACTGCGACCTTCTGGTTGCCCTTGGCGCGCGGTTTGACGATCGCGTGACGGGCCGCTTGAACGGTTTTGCCACGGGCGCGAAAAAGATTCAATTTGACGTTGATCCTTCCGAGGTCAACAAGAACGTGCGCGTGGATCTCTCCGTGGTGGGCGATGCGCGGCAGGCTCTCGAGGCGCTGATTGACGTGTTAAAGAGCCGCAAGGCAGCTCCCACTGCCGAACGCCGGCGCTGGATGCAGCGCATCGAATCATGGCGTGGCGAACACCCACTGACGTACGACCGTTATGCCAACACGGTGAAGCCGCAGATGGTGATTGAAGCCGTGGCCCAGCGCGCTGCGGACGACGCCATCATCTCCGTCGATGTGGGCCAGCACCAGATGTGGACGGCGCAGTTCTACAACTTCAAGCAGCCGCGCACGTGGCTCTCCTCCAGCGGACTCGGCTCCATGGGCTACGGCTTCCCTGCGGCGATGGGCGCGCAGATGGCGTTCCCCGATCGCCAGGTGATTGCCTTCGTCGGCGACGGCGGATTCCAGATGACGCTGAACGACCTGGCCACGGTGGTGCAATACCGCGTGCCGGTGAAGATTGTCATCATCAACAATCGCGCCCTCGGAATGGTGCGCCAGTGGCAGGAGATCTTCTTTGAAAAGCGCTACTGCGACATCAACCTGGATTTCGCACCGGACTTCGTCAAGCTGGCGGAGGCGTATGGAATTGAAGGCGCGCGCGTGGAGCATCGCACCGACGTGCCCGACGCCATTGAAGACTTCCTGAGCGACCGCGAACCGCGCCTGCTCGACGTCTGGGTGGACCCAACGGAGAACGTCTATCCGATTGTTCCGCCCGGAGCCTCGCTTGCCGAAATGGTGGTGGAGCCGCCGCGCGTGCAAGTGGAGGAAGAAGTGTTGGACGATCTCTGGGCAGTTTGAATTGGATGAAGCGGAGTGGAAGGTTAAGGTGTAAAGGATAAAGGGTGAACCGCGCCTGGCGTCTACTTTAGCCTTTACCCTTGAGCCTTTAACCTTATCTCTAAACTGTCCATCACCGGTAATTGATGCGGCAAGGATGCCACTGGGGAACCAAGATTGGAGTGGAATATGCAATGGCTGATTACGCTTGAGACTGAGAATGATTTGATTGTCACTTGCCGGCTGATGAATGTGTTTCGCCGCAAGGGGATGAAGATCACGACGCTCGCGATGGCCGCGCGGCCGCACTGCTTTTCCATGATGGCGGTGCTGGACTCGCCCGAGGCGGACATCGATCATCTCTTCAATTTCCTGCGCGTCATGGACGGTGTTGAGCGTGTCTCCTATTACCAGCATCAGATTTCCGCTGACGCTTCGTTTGTTTTCCTCGATGCCGACGCGGACACATCGCGCGTGGCCGAGGTTCTGAACACGTTCCCCGGTTCAAAGCTGATCTTTGCCAGCCACGGAAAGTATCTGCTGGAAGTTCCCGCCGAGAGCCGCCGTAAGGCCGCCGCGCCCGTTTTCGGCCTGCCCGAATTCCTTCCCTTTGCCTGCATCAAGAGCGCGCGAACCGCTCCCAGCGCGGTGATGGCGGCGGCGCAGGCGTAATAAGAAAAGGATTCAGAAGTCAGGAGACAGGAGTCAGAAACATCTCACCCCATCGTGTTGCGCGTCTCCTGACTACTTACTTCTGGCTCCTGACTCCCGCACTTGGTATATAATTCTTGTTTCACAAATTCAACGCATAAAAGAGGATTGGAGAGCTATGGCAAAAGTTTATTACGAGAAAGACGGTGACATCAAGAATCTGGCGGGTAAGACCGTGGCCATCATCGGCTATGGCAGCCAGGGACACGCGCATGCTTTGAACCTGCGTGACAGCGGCGTGAAGGTGATTGTGGGACTCGCGCCGAACAGCGCCTCGCGCGCCAAGGTTGTGGCCCAGGGACTCGAAGCGGTGGATGTTGCGGAAGCCACCAAGCGCGGCGACGTCATCATGATCCTGGTGCCGGACCAGACGGCGGCGAAGGTCTACAAGGAATCCATTGGACCGAACCTGACGGCAGGCAAGACGCTGGCGTTCGCGCACGGCTTCAGCATTCACTTCAAGTTCATCGCTCCGCCCGCGGATGTTGACGTCATCATGATCGCGCCCAAGTGCCCCGGCCATCGCCTGCGCGAACTCTTCACCGAAGGCGTTGGCGTGCCGGCGCTTTTGGCCATTGAACAGAATCCCACCGGCCATGCCGAAGGCACCGGCCTTGCGTACGCGAAGGGCATCGGCTCACTGAAGGCGGGCGTGATCTTAACCACCTTCAAGGAAGAGACGGAAACGGACCTCTTCGGCGAGCAGACGGTTCTTTGCGGAGGAGTCTCCGCGCTCATCAACAACGCGTTTGAGACGCTGGTGGAAGCCGGTTACCAGCCGGAGATTGCCTACTTCGAATGCCTGCATGAACTGAAGCTGATCGTCGACCTGATCTACCAGGGCGGCATCAAGTACATGCGCTATTCGGTGAGTGATACGGCCGAGTACGGCGACTATACGCGCGGACCCCGCGTGATTGACGCCCACGTTCGCGAGACCATGAAGAAGGTTCTGGCGGAAGTGCAGAGCGGCGAGTTTGCCAATCAGTGGATGGCTGAGAACGAAGCCGGCCGCGAGAAGTTCCTGGCCATGCGCGCGCAGGGCGCGGGAAACCTGATCGAAAAAGTGGGAAGCGAACTGCGCAAGATGATGCCGTGGATCTCCACCTCCAAGGAAGAAGTGACCGCGGCCCAGGCAGCGGCGCGGCAGTAGGCGGAAAGCAGTCGGCACCTTCGTAGGGGCGGTTCGCGAACCGCCCCTACGTCATTTCTGAGGAAAACATGAAAACCGTAGACACCAAGGCAGTGCGCGGGCCGCGCGATTTCCAGAGCCGCATCAAGAAGCTTGCCCTCATCGGCTGCGGGAAGCTGGGGGAGGGCCTGCTTTCCGGCATGCTGGGTTCGCAGCTGATTCCGGTTGAGAACGTGGAAGTGACCGTGGCGCACCAGCCGCGGGCGGATTACCTGGCGGAGAAGTACGGCGTGCGGGCCCACACCAATAATATCCAGGCGGTTAAGGGCGCTGACTTGGTATTAATCGTTTTGAAGCCCCAGCAGGTGAAGGGGTTTCTGCACGACGTAAAGAAGGTCCTGCGCAAGGACGCGGTGGTGATTTCCGCCGCGGCGTCCGTCACCACGGCGCTGATTGAGCGTGAACTGGGCCGCCCCACGCGCGCCATTCGCGCCATGCCCAACACCCCGTGCCTGATCCGCCAGGGCATGACGGCCATTGCCGCCAGTGTTCATGCGGCTCCGGACGATGTGACGCTGGCGCGCGAAATTTTCGCCTCCATGGGGCGCACCGTGGTGGTGGATGAGAAGCACATGGACGCCATCACCGGGCTTTCCGGCTCCGGCCCGGCTTACGTTTACCTGATGATCGAATCGCTGGCCGAGGGTGGCGTGAAGATGGGCCTGCCGCGCGAGCTGGCCACGGAGCTCTCCGCCCAGACCCTGCTGGGAGCGGCGTCGCTGGTGCTGCACACGGGCGAGCATCCGGCCAAGTTGAAGGACATGGTCACCACGCCCGCGGGCTGCACCATCGATGGCTTGATGGAGCTGGAGGAAGGCGGCCTGCGCGTCACCCTGATCAAGGCCGTCGTCCGCGCCGCCCAGCGCGCCAAGCAATTGGTGGAAGGGCAGAGCTCGTAAGGGATCATTGGCCATTGGTGATTCGCGATTTGTGATTGGCGATTGACCATTGACGATTGCCGATTGGTGATTTGTCATTGCCGATTAGCGGGCTACCCAAGGTCCATGGCGATCTTCAAACCCGCGGAAACCACGCGCATTGAGTTAATGCAGTCAGATCGACACCGCTTGGATAATTCAAATTAGCCTTTGCACAGGACCTTACCCTTCAAGAAGACTCGCCGTCGCCCCATCGCTGCTTTCAAACTCTTCCGCCATGAGGGTGGATTCTTTCTGGTAAGCTGCATCTTCCGACATCGCCGCAAACTTAGCGTCGAGTTCTTTGCGCTTGAGCACGTCGACTCTGAGTTGCACCGATTTGGCAATGAAGTCGTTCATGGATTCGCAGCGGCCGCTTGAGCGGATGAGGTCCTCAGCTTCCTTGAGCAGCGGCTGGGGCAGGCGGATTGTTTTCCAGGTTTTGATTGAATTTCGGGTTCGCATCAGCCTCTTGCCTCCGTCTGGCCTTCCAGTTTCTCCATTTAAACTACCATCCCCTTGGATGGGTTTCAAAACTTCAGACGCGAATCTAAAGTCAAATCCAAGGGGTGATCCCCCGGGTCTGTCCGGGAGGTAGCCGCAATTTGACAGTTCCGGGGCTTGGGTTGGGGGCAAGACCCCTCACCCGGCGGCACATGGCCGCCACCCTCTCCCCTCGGAGAGGGCAGGTTGTTCTGGGCGCGACGCCGCGCGCTGAAGACCTTTCCCTCTCCCCAGGGGAGAGGGTGGCCGAGGGACGAGGTCGGGTGAGGGGTCTTGTCCCAAAGGTGGCGGTCAGGCACCTTTGAGGGACCTGCCACTGTAAGGCCCCAGGCTCTGACGGGGGATACTTATTCACAAAACGCATCACAAAAAGCTCAAACTGGAATTGAGGATTGCGTTCAATCGTCATTTCCGCTCCCCCGGCTCATCGGCTGGCTTGCTGAACCCTTGCCATGCCCCGCAGCCCCGTCAGGGGCGATAGATTGTAGCCCATGGCGTGAGCCATGGGTCAAACGCTCGCGATAAGAACGAGCCCCAGCGGGGCGAAAGACCTTTGCCGAACCTGTGGTAATGGTTTCGGCCATGAGAAAGACTCCATGGCACGAGGTCTCTGTCGCCCCTTCCGGGGCTTGGGCCGATGGCCGCACGGCGTAAATCCCACGGCTTACGCCATGGGCTACGATCTTTCGTCCGTCAACTGACGGACTTTCAAGACGGCAGAATCGCAATTTTGACATCCCCACACTTCCTTTCATTCGTCATTTCGGCGCTCTCCGCGATCAGGGGCGGGCTTGATGAACCGTTGGCGCGCACAACAATCGTTGCAATAATTGCGCCAGGAAGGCGGGAGCTGCGGCTCCCGCACTCTAAGATGGGGTTCGCGCGCACCTAGGCTCCCTGCTCCATGGCGACTCCTAAGTGGACGGCATTGGGGGGCGGGTCGGGCTGGAAATCCTTCGCTTTGGTTTTGTCCTCTCCTGTGTTTTCATCAACATCGCCGGATGCACCTTCATTTTTGCATGCTGTGTGCGCGGGGCTAGTCTCGGCGTTTTCAGCAGGCGGCGAATCTGGATGGACTTGGCCAGACTCGGGAAGGGCAGAGCTCTGCTCGCTCCGGACCAGCTCGGGGCCGCTAACGGCAGAGTTGTACTCACTCCCGGCCAGCGCATCTGAATCCGGCTGCGGCATTTCCTCCGCCTTCTCCGCCCCTGTGGCAAGGTCTTCCAATGACTCTGCTGAATCTTCAGCCTGAAGTTTTGCCAGAATCGTTCCCAGCCGAAAGAACTCGCGAAAACACGAATGCTCCTGCCGGCGGATTAATTCCGTCGATTTGTACGTACTGGCCGCCAACTCATCGCGGTCCTGCTGGGAGAGGGGCTTATCGGCCTCGGGCAAAAGCTGGTCTTCATAAACGAGCTTCACTGCCTCCAGTTCCGCGGCGGCGAGGTCGTGCAATTCGGCGCGCAAATCATCGCGCTCCTCGCCTTGCGCGATGGGAATTTCCGGCTGGGGGATGGCGGAGCCGTCCTCGAAAAGCTCCCGCGCCTCCTTCCAATCCTTGTGCGTGATCGCGCCGGCGGGCAGCCTGCCAGTGAAGAGCTGATATCCCTTCGGCCGGCGCAGGCGGTGCAGGAGGTGCAGAATCTCGTCCATGCGCTGCCCCGGGTTCACCTTGAGCGCGCCCGCAAAATGAGCAAAGTAGCCGGGAGGTGTGTAGTAATCGGGGCGCAGCGCGGCATCGGAAATCGTCCCCAGGGGGCCGTGAGCGTCGGCATAACAAAAACGGGTGTTCAGCGCCGTCTGGGCGCGCTGGTCGGCCACCCGCTGGACGGCACGCGCCATGGCGTTCTCCTGCATGCGGTCAGAGCGGTCGATTTTCCATTGCAGCCGCGCCAGTCGCTCGGTAATCCAGGCTTGATGCGGGTTGGCTGGCCGCCACTGCTCATGCGCGCCGTCGATCAGGGCAGCAAGCGCCTGGGGGTCTTCACCCAGCGCCGTCAAGGCCTGGTCATTGATCTTTGAGTAGTAGCCGTGGCGCAAATTGGCGGCGCGGGCGCGTTCCTTGCCTTGCGGGGTCGAGGCGCCGCGCGACTGGCGGCCGTTCTGCCGGTGGGCGGCCAGGTTTTTGTCAGTCATCTTGGGCGTTTGTACGAGTGCCATATAAAAGCCTCCGGGGGTGAAGTTGGGTGAAGCGTGTGGATGGTCGCTTCGCGCGCGCCGCTCGGCCTGCCGGCGGTTCTTGGTTATCAGGATGAAAAAAGGATAAGGGAAGGCAGGTGGTGTAGCGTACAGCGGCCATAATCGCTATAGACTAGCATGTGGGGCTAGTAGTTGTCAAGTTAAATAAGTGGCCAGGTGGGCAGCAAAAGGACAATTGGCCTGATATTTCAAAGATTTTCGGGAAAATCCGACATTCTGTCGCGTCGCAGGGTGTCGGGCGTAGGGCCGAACGGCGTTCGGCCAGGGCCAGCGCGGTCACAACAATCCTGGAAGGTCACGCGCACCGTGGAGGACGCGCACGATTTCGACGGGCTTTCGAGGGGCGTAAACAATCAGGTACGAGCCGGTGGGCCAGAAGAGCACGGGCTTTTCAGTGATGTCTTCCCGGCTATGTCCAATTCCCGGGTTTTCGGCAATCCTTTGGCAGGCATCAAGAATCTGGAGGCGAATGTGGCGGGCGGCTTTGATGCTGTCATCTGCAATATAGGCCCAGATTTCGCGAATATCCTGCGCGGCTTCAGGCGAAAGTCTGAAGCGCTTCATTTCCGTTTGGGCTTCCGCGCCATCGCTTTCTCTTCCCGTGCAAGACCCCGGAAGAACGTCTCTCCATCCACACTTTCGCCGCGTTCGAGAGATGCCCAACCGTGGTTGATTTTCTTGCGCAGATCCTGAATCTGGAGTTGTCGAAGATCGTCCCTCTCTTCAAACAGGCGCAAAGCTTCGCGCACCACTTCGCTTGCCGAGTTGTAGCGGCCGGTCTTCACTTTGTTCAGGACGAGCGTTTCCAGTGCAGGCGTAAGGTTAACGTTCACGGCAAATCCTCCTCAATCGACAAGTCCAAAATATCGCCATTGTCCATCATTGTCAATCTTGGACAGTCTGCCGGGAGCTTTGCTATTGAGTCGTCTTATGTAGTTTTCAGTCCCACGGCGCGGGCCAGTTGTTTCTGCCGGTCGTCGAAGGTCCAGAAGCGCTCGGCCTTCAGTTCGAGTGCCGAGGCAACGTGCAGGGTGTCGAGGGTTCGAAGACCCAACTTGGCGGCGTGACGGCGGGCCAGTTGGGCACACACAAGAAAGACCGATTCCGGCATCGCAACCTCCACCCACAAGCCGCTGTCGCGATGCTGCTGAAACCGAGCATAGGCCTGATCGGCTTCGCTTCGAGTTGCAGCCCGGCGGAAGACCTGCTGCTCAACCGCGTGCGTCCACTCCGCCACGTGAAAGGGAGTCAGCCACACCGCCGGATGCGTGGCCATGTGGCGTCCGGCCTCTTGTGAATGTGTGTCGGGAATGTAGAGCGAAACAAAGAAGCTTGTGTCAGCGTAGGTGCTCAATAGCGCGATTTCTCCCGCTCTTCGATCAGCAAGTCGGCGCCGGGCAGGATCCGGTCCCCAAAAATCTCTTTGCGGATGGCGGCGAAGTCAGGGTATTTGCGGGGCTTTGCCGGTGCGGCCTCCGGAACAATGCGGCCGATGACCTTGTCACGCTCCCGCAATTCCACGGTCTTGCCGGCGCGCAACCAGGCCTTCAGTTGCTTCGTGTCCCGGAGCTGGCGGATGTTCATCTTCGGCATGACGCCAATGTGACACATCATGTGCCACATTGTCAATCCTGGGAGCATGCGGGTAACTTCTCCCGCCTCCACGTGAAACTTCGGCATCACCGCCGGCGGCGGGATTGCCGCGCGCGCCTCATCTTGAAATGGACACTTTTCTTGGGCATAATCACAGCCACGACGACTGGCGGAGCATACACATGCCAAAACTGAAACAAGCAGGAAAAGGCGAACCCAGAAAAGCGCCCGAAAGCAAGGCGACAGGCACAATCGATTTTGACACGGTACGGAAGATCGGGCTGGCGCTGCCTGGCGTGGAGGAGGGGACGGCGTACGGGTTCCCGGCGCTCAAGGTCCACGGAAAGCTGCTGGCGTGCATACCCGCCAATCGCTCCGCCGAACCGGGTTCGCTGGCGGTGCGCGTGGATTTTGAGGATCGGGCCGAACTGCTTGACGCCGCCCCCGATGTCTACTACGTGACGGACCATTATCTTGCGTACAACGCAGTGCTGGTTCGCCTGGCCCGCACCAATCCTGGCATGCTGAAGGACCTGCTGGGAATGGCTTACAAATTTGTGACCGCCGCCGATGCGCCCCGCCCGCCCGCGCCGAAGCGGAGAAAGGCTTGATACGAGAGACGGGGTTTGGGATCAGGGAATAGGGATTCGGGGTTGGGACTTCGGAGGGGGGCGCTTGTCACATGTCACAATCTGTAGCGTTGGGACGTCTCGCCCGAAGGCATGGTTTGTGGACTTGGGGAAGAGAGCGAAGGCGTTCAACTTTGGTGTTACAATGAGGCCCGGGAACAGCCGGAGTCAAGAATATGCTTGGCAGAGGGTTCCAGAGGTTATTCCATGACCATCACGGCAAAGTTTGAAGACGGTGTCTTTAAGCCCCTCGAAGAAGTGGGCATCGTCGAAGGAACGGTGGTTGAGATCCACGTACCTTCAAATTTGCACCGCCCCAGGAGCAAAGCCCAATCGGTTGGTGATTTCGATTTCTACGGCATGTGGAAAGACCGAACCGACATCAGCGACAGCGTGGAATACATCAACAATCTGCGGCAAAATCTAAGAGGCTGAAAGCCTGCTCCACCACTGCACATGCCCTACCTGATTGACAGCGACGTCCTCATTGACATTTCGCGTGGCAAACGGGCGGCACTCGATTATGTGGATGCGCTCACAGAAGCGTGGGCGATTTCACAGGTTTCAACATTGGAACTTATTGTTGGTGCGCGGGATAAGAGGGATCTTGCTAACATCGATACTTTTCTGTCAGCCTACGTGATCATGCCGCTTCGGGACTCCACGGGGAAAAGGGCTTACGAACTCCTGAAGCTTTATGCGAAAACTCACGGACTACACGTTTTCGATGCCTTAATTGCAGCCACAGCGATCGAAGATGATCTCACCCTGGTAACCTGAAACCGCAGGCACTTTGAAATGATCAAAGGATTGCGCCTGCAGATTCCAACCTACTGACCTTTCGAGGGGCAGGGCAAGTCCAGCCCCTACGAAGCCTGTCGGGGCGCGGTTTCGCTGCACCGCGCCGCCAACGTCTTAATCCAAAATCTGAAATCTAAAATTCTACGACCTCAGCAGCGAACGATAGCGCAGTTCCGGGCGCACGGGGAATTCATGCGCGAAGTTCTTGATCTTCTCAAAAATTCCATCCACATCCAGGCCGTACTTGGCATGGAGCAGAGCGGGCGTGCCGTGGGGAATGATGCGGTCGGGCACGGCGATGCGCAGAATGCTGGCGGGAATCTTCTTGTCCTGAAGCAGCGTGGCGACGGCTGAGCCGAATCCGCCGGCTTCCGTGCCTTCCTCCGCTGTCACCAGGAACTGCTTTTCCGCCGCGAGGCAGCAGATCAGCTCTTCATCGAGGGGCTTCATGAAGCGGGCGTTGATGACGGTGGCGTGAATGCCCAGGGCCTCCAACCGTGCCGCTGCTTCCAGGCAGGGATAGACCATGGAGCCGAGCGCCAGGATGCCAACGTCGGAACCCTCGCGCAGAATCTCACCTTTGCCAATCTCCATTGCCTTGGGTTCCGCATCCATGGGCACGCCCAGGCCGTTGCCGCGGGGGAAGCGCACGGCCGCGGGCCCGTTGAGATTGATGGAGGTGTAGAGCATGTTGCGCAGTTCGTTCTCATCCTTGGGCGCCATCACCACGATGCCGGGAAGAGCGGAAAGATAGACCAGGTCGTAGAGCCCGTGGTGAGTGGGGCCATCAGCGCCCACCAGGCCGCCGCGGTCAAGGACGAACGTTACCGGCGCGCGCATCAGGCAGGTGTCATGCATCACGCAGTCAAAGGCGCGCTGCAGGAAAGTGGAATAGATGGCGCACACCGGGCGCATGCCTTCGCAAGCGAGTCCGGTGGCGAAGGTGACGGCGTGCTGTTCCGCAATTCCCACGTCGTAGAAGCGGTCAGGAAATTTCTTGGAGAATTCGTCCAGGCCGGTTCCCTCACCCATGGCGGCGGTGATGCCCACCACGCGCGGATCCTTTTCCGCAAATTCGCACATGGCCTTGCCGAACACCGAGGTGTAGCTGGGGGCGGTGGCCACGGGGCCCTTGTGGAAGGCTCCGGTGGAGAAGTCGAAGGGAGTGACGCCGTGGTACTTCACCGGCAACTGCTCAGCAATGGGGTAACCCTTGCCCTTCTGGGTGACGATGTGGACCATCACGGGGCCGGGGCGCTCCTTGGCCTTGGCCAGCACGTCCAGCATCTCTTCCAGGTTGTTGCCGTTGATGGGCCCGATGTATTCGAAGCCCAGCTCCTCAAAAACCAGTCCCGGAATCAACATGCTCTTGGCGGACTCCACCAGGTCCTGTGAGACTTTCAGCAGGCGGGGACCCAGCCGGGGAACAGAGCGAATGAGCTTCTCCACTTCTTCGCGCAGGCGGTTGTAAGCCTGGCCGTGAACGATGCGGTTCAGGTAGCCGGCCAGCGCGCCCACGTTGGGAGAGATTGACATCTTGTTGTCGTTCAAAATGACGAGAACTTTTTTCTTCAGCGTGCCGAGGTTGTTGATGCCTTCCAGCGCGAGGCCGGAGGTCAAGCCGGCATCACCCACGATGGCGATGACGTTAAAATCCTCGCCCTTCAGGTCACGCGCCACGGCCATGCCGAGCGCCCCGGAAATGGCGGTCCCGGCGTGGGCAACGTTGAACGTGTCGTAAGGGCTCTCGTCACGAACCGGGAAGCCGGAGATTCCCCCGTACTGGCGAATGGTGGGGAAGCGGTCGCGGCGGCCGGTGAGAATCTTGTGACCATAGGCCTGGTGGCCAACGTCCCAGACAATCTTGTCCTTGGGCGTGTCAAACAGGTAGTGGAGCGCAATGGTCAACTCAACCGCCCCCAGACTGGAGGCCAGGTGGCCGCCGATCTTCGCGATCACGGAGACCATGTAATCGCGCAGCTCCTCCGCGACGATGGGAAGGTCCGCACGGGGAACCTTCTTTAAATCGGCCGGGGATTCGATGTGGTTAAGATATCGATAGTCCATGAGCACCTCTATTTAAACAGTAGGCAGTAAGCAGAAGGCAGTAGGCAGCAAGGATCTGATTTATTTGGCAAATTTTCCTTGCGCCACATAACGCCAGGCTTGATCCATGCAAGCCCGATGGCAGGTTTCTGCCTACTGCTTACTGCGTTCTGCCTACTATGTATTGTGCAATACCTTGCAAAATCTCGGCGCGCGCGCCGTAGGGTTCCAAAAGCTCGCAAGCCTCTTCCACCAGCCGGGCAGCGATTCGCTGGGAAGCTTCAATGCCATGAATGGCGGGGTAAGTGGCTTTGTGCTGCTGCTGATCCTTGCCAATGGTCTTGCCCAATTCAGCCTGCGAACCCAGGATGTCGAGCAGATCGTCGGCAATTTGAAACGCCAAACCGATCTTTTCCCCGTAGGAAGTAATGCGGGCCATGTCGTCAGAATTGGCGCCCGCCAAAATTGCTCCCGCGCGCAATGCCACGCGAATGAACGCGCCAGTCTTGGCGGAGTGGATGTACTCCAGCCGGGCCGCGTCGCCCGTCGAGTCACTCGCTTCAAGGTCCGCCACCTGCCCGCCCACCATTCCGCGCACTGTGCCGATGGCGTGGGCGAGTTCCTGGATGACCTGCAAAATGCGGTCCGCGGATTCACCACCAGCGCCGGCAATGGCTTCAAACGCCAGCGTCAATAAGGCGTCACCGGCAAGAATCGCGCCGGCCTCGCCAAAGACCACGTGCGAGGTGGGCTTGCCGCGCCGCAGATCGTCATTGTCAAGCGCGGGCAGATCATCGTGAATCAGCGAGTACGTGTGGATCAGTTCGAGCGAACTTCCCACGCGCAGCAGGACCTTTTCATCCCCGCCGAACAGCCGGCCGGCCTCAAGACAAAGTGTGGGGCGCAGGCGCTTTCCCCCGGCAAACACGGAATAGCGCATGGCCTTGTGAATGCTGGGCGGATACTCCTCCGCGGGAGGCAGAATGCGGTCAAGTTCCGCATCCACAAGGGCGCTGTTCCTTTCAAGCTGCTGGCGAATTGTGCTGGTCGAGATGACGTTCATGGGAAATTTTGCTGGAGGAATCAGGAGACAGGAGTCAGAATGGAAAAGCCTTCGGACACCGTTCGCTTTCAAAAGGATGCGTTCCTATTCTGAATCCTGAATCCTGTCTTCTGTCTCCTATTTTTTCTAACTCTCCTCCGCCTCAAACGGTTCGGCCACCATCTTGCCGCCGGCCTTCTTGGTCATGATCTCCACTCGTCCCTCTGCCTCCTCCAATTGCTTGTGGCAGAAGTCCGAGAGTTTCATGCCTTCTTCGTACAGCACCAGGGCCTTATCGAGGGGAAGCTCCGTATCTTCCAATTGGTGCACAATGGCATCAAGCCTCGCCAGGTTTTTCTCGAAAGGCTCCGGCTTGTCACTCTTCGCGGGCTGCGACATGGCTGTACCCCTTTCTTGAAATCCTCGTCTCTTTTTTCGTCCTGCCATTGTCCCGGGACGAACGTCCCAAGCCTCGCCGCTCAGTCCTTTGCAGGAAAAGGGCGAATCAGATAATTCTATCACGATTGAGGGGCGGATGGGGCGGTCTGGCGGGCGCCGAGGGCCTGGGCCACTTCCACGGCAAGGGCATAACGTCCGAAAGGCGCGGCAATCTGCACCCCTTGTACGAGCGGACGAATCTCCACCAGCGTTTCCTGGGCGATTTTCAGGCCTTCCAACCGGGCCCGCTCTCCGGAATCCGCCGCGCGCATGCGTTCCATCACCGCGGGTGGAACCGAGATTCCCGGCACTTCATTGTTCATAAATTCGGCGTTACGGAAACTGGTGAGCGGCCAGATTCCGGCAATAATCGGGAGATGCGGGGCAAAGGCGCGCGCCCGCTCCAGGAATTTCACCAGTTGCTCCACCTGAAAAACCGGCTGAGTGACGGCGAAATCGGCGCCCGCTTCCACTTTGGCCTGTAGACGGCGCAGCTCCTCTTCCAAATTCAACGCATAGGGATTGATGCTGGCGCCCAAAAAGTAAGCTGTCTGCACGCCAAGAGGGTTGGCGCCCACGTCTAGGCCGCGATTCAAATTGTTCAGCAGGTTGACGAGCCCAATGGCGTCAACCTCGGAAGCGCCACTTTCCAGCACCGTGGAGTATTGCGGCGTATCGCGCGTGAGCGCGAGTACGTTGCGGACCCCCAGGGCGTGCGCGCCCAGCAGGTCAGACTGAATCGTCAACACGCTGCGGTCGCGCGAACTGTAGTGAAGCAGAACGTCGATTCCGGCGCGCTGCTGAAGCAGTGCCGCCAGCGTGAGGGCGCTCATGCGTGCGGTGGCGCCCGCGCCGTCAGGGATGTTCACCGCGTCGATACCCTGTTCCAACAGGTATTGCGAGCCTTCAACTTCCTTGGTGGCGTCGCAACCTTTGGGCGGAACCACTTCAACGAGAACGGGGAACTCCTGCCGCGCCAGCTTCCCCGCCAAGGGCGATCGCGTGGCGACGGGAACCGGAGAAAGCGTGTGCGCAGGTCGGCCAACTACTTCCACCGGCACCCGCGCCCGCTGAAGGCTCAATGTGCGCACGGCCGTTTTGATGGCCTTGATGTGCTCAGGAGTGGTGCCGCAACATCCCCCCACCAAGCGTACGCCTGCTGCGATGAAGCGCTCGGCGTAGCTGGCCATGTATTCGGGCGAACAGAGATAGAGGCTGCGGCCCTCCACGGTGCGCGGCATTCCGGCGTTGGGCTGGGCGGAAAGTTTCTTCGCCGTTACGGCGGAAATGCGCTCCAGCGTCTCCTGCACGGCGGCCGGACCGACACTGCAATTGACGCCAATCAGGTCCGCGCCCCACTCATCGAGAGCGCGGGCAAAGTCTTCCGCCAGGGTGCCGGTGGGCGTGCTGCCCTCGGCCTGAACCGTCATCTGCACGATGACAGGAAATTGGCCCACGTCCCGCGCCGCCAGCAGCGCCTGATGCGCTTCGTTCAAGTCCATCATGGTTTCGACAATAATCAGGTCAACGCCGCCTTCAATGAGCGCCGCAATCTGTTCGCGAAACGCCGCTCGCGCTTCTTCCAGCGTGGTGCTGCCGAGCGGCTCCAGGCGAATCCCCAGAGGTCCCACGGCGCCTGCCACATAGAGGTCGTCGCCGGCAACTTCGCGGGCCAGGCGTGCTCCTGCCAGGTTCAGCTCGCGCACGCGTTCGCCAAAGCCGAATTTTTGCAGGCGGAACCTGTTGGCCCCAAACGTGTTCGTCTCAATCACTTCCGCCCCGGCCTTGACGTAAGCCAGGTGAACCTCTTTGACGAGCTGCGGCATCGACGCATTGAGCTCGTCATAGCAGCGGTTCAGGGGGATGCCTTTGGCATAGAACATCGTCCCCATGGCCCCGTCACAAACCACGGGCCGCTTATCGATTCTCTCTAGAAATGGTTCACGCATCCCTAATTAAGTCTAGCATATCTGGTTGAGGGCGCCAGAGGGGGCTGAGTCTGAAGTTCGTTGATCATTCTAGAACCCCCTCACCCCCGACCCCTCTCCCCCAAGGGGGCGAGGGGAGAGTTGAATTCACCACGCTCAATCCTTTGGGGGAGAGGGTGGACCGCATCCGGGGCTTTCATCAGCCGCGGCGAGCACGAGATCCCACGTTCTACTGGTCGTGGGGGTGAGGGGGTTATCGTGGAACAATTGAAGGCGCCAAGTCTGATGGCGGCTGCGGACGGGTTAGCACGGTGGCGGAGCGCTACTTAATCGGGTGGATTTCCTGGGGATACAGTCGTCGAGCCTTGATCTTGCTTTCGTTCTTCAGCGCGGCTGCAAGGTCATAAGCAAGCTGCATCCGCAGCCAGTTCGCAAGCTTGCTGGAACCAAAAGCGGCAACAAGCTGCACGCACTCCAAAGCTTCGCTCCGAATGCCAGCGATGGGAAATCCACGCGGACAACAGCGATGCTGGTGTGACACCCGGCTGAATTTGTGGATCGACATCCAGCGGCTAATTCCCGTTCGCCGTCGGAAATTGCCAGCCTCGGTCTATCTTTCGTCAGCTCAGCGCCTCCGCGCCTCGGCGGTGAGACACTTAAAGTCACCCCTCCAGCGCCTTGCGGCAATATTCGTAACTCTTCTTCACCTCAGCAAACGTGTCGAGCCCCGGCGCATACTTTCCGTATTCGTATTCGATGTTGGCGGGGAATTTCCAGTGGTTATCCCGCAGCAGGCGCAGAACCTCAACAATAGGAGTATCGCCCAAGCCGAAGGGCACGTTGGGGCCGTGATCACGCTTGCGGTCTTTCAAGTGCAGCGTTACGACTTTCGCGTGATGTTTGCGGAGAAAAGCGACGGGGTCCTGGTTGGCGGCGGTGAAGTGGCCGATATCAAGGTTGATCTGCGCATAGCGCGACGCGCCCTTCAGCGCGCGCTCAAAACTTTCCGCCGTGGCGAAATCATCCGGGTCGGAGCTGTGATCGTGGTTGTGGTATCCCACGCGGATTTTGTACTTCTGCGCGTACTGATCGATGCGGGGGACCATGCTGACCTTGGTGCTGGTAGTAAGAAGTTTCAAGCCCATCGCCTGGGTCGCCTGAAAGACATTCTCAATCATCTCATCGGTGAAATTTGCGTGAACATTGCAGGCATAGGCGTAGAGGTTGATTCCGGCATCGTCAAACTTCTTCCGTAGCGTGGGGTAATAGCTGAGGGGCATTTCAAAGCGCGCCTGGCTGATGTCCGCCGCATGATTGGCCGGCAGTTCGATGTGGCCTTCGGAAACTTCGCACTCACCGATCTGAAGCTTAACCAAAGCATCGATGCAGGCGTCAAGAGAACGGTCGCGGAACGAGTATGATTGCGCGCCCACAATCACACCGCGAATGAACGGATTGATTTTTGCCTCGCCCAAAAGCTGACGGGCAGGCAACAGCGCGCCTGCACATCCCGCCAATAATCTCTTGCCCGCCTCACGCCTGGATAGCAGCGACATAAGTCCTCCTCACCCCAAGCTCTTCAAGGGTGGCGGAAGTATAGGTGGAAGGCAGGCCGGTTGCAAGCGCACCCGACTCACTTTTGATTGGAGCTGAAGTCCGGGGGCGTGGCGATGGTGCAGGCCATCACCAGCGCATCCTCGGCAGGGTTGTGATAGTAGTCGCGGCGGGTGTGCAGCACGGTGAAACCATCTGAAGCATAGAAGGCAATTGCCGGGATGTTGGAAGCGCGAACTTCCAGGAAAAGCCGGGACACTCCACTGGCCTGAAGGCTTCGGATTCCTGCCGCCAGCAGGGCGCGCGCAATTCCTTTCCGCTGACGCGCGGGATCAACGGCCATGTTGCGCAACTCTGCTTCATCCAGCACCCGGTGGAACGCCGCAAACCCCGCAAGCTGCGGCAGCTTTGCATCATCCTCCGCCACAAGAATGAGTCCCAAGGGGTCGCGAGCCAATTGCTGGTAGTCCTCCAGGCGCCACTGCGCCGACTGGAAACACTTCAACTGGATCGCATGGATTTTCTTAAGATCGGCGTCGGAACAAGGGCGGACTAGCGCGGCACATTTCTGCATGAGGGACCCAAAAGTGTAAAGGGTTAAAGCGAAGGATGAAGGGTGAAGGCTGAAGGATGAAAGCAAAATGTAAATGGTAAATGGTAAATGATGAAGCCGTCGTTTTCGTTTAACCCTTTAGCCTTTACCCTTTATCCATCGCCTTCACCCTTTAACCCTCAGCGTTTGCGCCCAAGACGATTTCATCCTCTTTTATACTTTACCCTTCACCCTTCAGCCATTACTCCCACCACCCAGGGTACGGCTGACTCTTTTTATCATTTACCATTTACCATTTACATTTTGCTTTTGACCTTCACCCTTTAGCCATTACCCTTCACCCTTTTTATGCCCCTGACACCTAACACCTGGCACCTGACACCTTTTTCACTCTTTCCAATTCACTTCCGCATCAGGGCGGCGAAGGTAATAGGCGTCGAGTTTCGCAGCGGGCAGAGCGCTGCCGGAGCGAACTTCTTCAACGGCGATGCTGGCGATGGCGTCCACCAGCGTGCCTTCAATCTGCTGCCATTGCAATGATGCGGGCATGCTCGCACGCAGCTCGATGGTGGACTTGTCATTGGCGCGAACCAGGCACGCGGCAGAAGCGCCGCTCGAAAGGCGCTCTTCGATGAATGCTTTCGCTGATTCCGGCTTAAACAGCCAGCCGTCATCGGCGGGTTCATATTCCCGCAATGTTTCGCCCGGCCCATTGGACGGCTTGCGGCGAAAGCTTGCCAGGTAAAATTCTCCCCGGCGCGCATCCACAATCGGGAAGGCCCAAGCGGCTTCAGGGCGAGCTTTCCTCACCATCGCTTCCAGCACGGAAACGCCGCGAACCGGCCGATCAAAAGCTTTTCCCCAGGCCATGGCCGCCGCCAGGCCCACGCGAATGCCGGTGAATGAGCCGGGACCGTTGGCCGCCGCGTAGAGATCGATCTCGCGCAGTTCCAGGTGCGCCGCGGCCAGCGCCTGCTCCACCAGTTCGAACAACGTTGTGGAGAACTGATTCGCCTGCCCCAGGTTGGGAGCCAGCGCCACGCACTCGGCGTCGCGGAAAATTCCCACGCCGCCATCTTCATTGGTTGTGTCAAATGCCAGAATGATCATCGCGTTCCATTATATCCAAGCGAGCGCCGTGCGGGGATTTGGAAATGTGTGGGTTGAAGGAGTTGCGCAAATTAAACGCTCAACTCTGAGGGCAGAGAATGAGGTCACCTGCGACCCGTATGTTAGAATAGATGTTTAGCAGCAACCTTATCCTGACAACAGGAATGCCTCTCCGTCAGCAGCGCCTGATGAGCAGGGGAATTGCAGGCAAGTGAAGGAAATTAAAGGGCATAATACCCTTGTAACGCATTCCGGCAGGAAATCGCGGGCGCGTTTTACAGTACGCAATCCATGGCAGAAACCAATCGTTCCATATCCCGGCCGCTCGAGGTGACGGAGCTCCTGACCTTGATGATTGAGGTCACCGAGCGGATCAACTCGACCCTCGACCTTGATGAGCTGCTCAGCCGCATCGCCGAGATCGTCAAGCGCGCCATTGACTATGAGGTCTTCGCCATCCTTCTGCTCAATGAGAAGACGCAGGAGCTGCGCGTTCGTTTCAGCCAGGGTCATCCCAAGGAACTGGTCAAGGACCTTCGCATCAAAGTGGGCCAGGGAATTGTGGGACGCGCCGCGCAAACACGCCGTGCGGTGCTGGTGAATGACCTCAGGGACGATCCCTCGTACATCCCTTCGGTTGAGATGCGCTCTGAACTGGCGGTGCCGCTGCTGTTCAAGGGCCGCTTGATTGGCGTGATTGACCTTGAAGCGCCGCAGCCGGACTTCTTCAATGACTCGCACGTCAGTCTTTTGGAACTGTTGGCCAGCCGCATGGCGCTGGCGATTGAGAACGCTCGTCTCTACCGCCGCACGTTGCGCCAGGCGCGCACGCTCCACTTGCTGAATGAGATCAGCCGCGAACTCAGTTCCGTGCTGGTCTTGGGCGAACTGCTGCGCAAGATCGGAACCTTGACGAAGAAGCTGGTGGATTATCACCGCTTCGGCATTCTGCTGGCCGATGACCAGACGCACACCTTCAACGCGGTGATCTCCCTGAAGCAGGATGAGCGCATGCCCGAGCGCTCA
>Ga0302320_10003286_pt1 | contig 37747 bp, 32 predicted proteins | sample Bog_T0_3_FD_202130 | JGI IMG/M metagenome (GOLD analysis project Ga0302320, IMG submission 202130) | Peat permafrost microbial communities from Stordalen Mire near Abisko, Sweden - Bog_T0_3 | ecosystem: Environmental > Terrestrial > Soil > Wetlands > Peat | place: Sweden: Abisko, Stordalen Mire... | reverse complement strand
GGTTAACGGCCCCGGTCACGAATGCGCAATCGCGGCGTTCTCACAAACGTCGCGACGACCCCAAGGAAAGGGGGTTCTCAATCCCGAAAATGGCAGGGATTGTGCTTGTGACAAGTCCGAGATTATGAAGAATATAAGAGACACCAACGCGGGCAAGCGCGTGCTTTTAGTTGATGATGAACGACTTGTGCGCGAGACCATCCGGCTTATGCTCGCCCAATCCGGCTATACCGTCGTTGAAGCCAATAACGGGGCCGAGGCGCTCGGCTTGTTCCGGCAATCGCGCTTTGACCTTGTCATGACCGATTACGAAATGCCTTTTGTCAAAGGCAACGAACTGGCCAGCCGCATCCGCAGCGTCGCGCCAGAACAACGGATTTTGATGATGACCGGCTTTGGAAATCGCCTCGGTTCGGACAATCCGGTGGACGCCATCATTAACAAACCGCTCAGCCTGGAACACTTGCAATTCGTCATGGGTCAACTGATAGGTGGCGGCGAAGAGGGCTACGACACGCTGTTCGCGGAAATGGATCACAACTAACTTGGGGACTCGAACTTTCGGTCGTGTCCGTTGCGGAATTTCAAAGTGTGGTCCTTCGTTATTTTCATTCGCACGATCGTTGGGTCGGCTGAATGCCCGCCCCACCTTGAATCTCAAACAGGTTCCTCCCCATTTTGACCCGCGGTGAAGCGGAGCGCCGGAGCGTTCGCCGGCCGTTTCAAGGTTCCATGCCATCTCCACAGTTTTCGCCCGGGGCGCCGTTCCCCCGGATGCCGCGGACAATTTGAAGTTTTTCGTATTTCCCCCTTGACAAAGTGAAGCTACTTCACGTAAAGTAGCTTCACAAATATGAAAAAATCCTCCAAAAATCAATCACTCGATCATGCGCCGGTTCGCCGAACGGGCGCCCTTTCCCGCGGATTGCGCCCGGCCCCCCCCGTGGTCGTGGCTCATGTTCTCAACACCTTGCCGGACTCCCTTTCGCAACGGCAGGAATTGCTCGAGGCCTTGTCCGCTTGCATTCCGCCGGGCGAGGAAAGCGGCGTCTGGGTGCGCGCGTTGCAGTTCCATTTGCAGGAACATCAGCGTCTTCGTTCCGACTGGCCGGAAGCCCCGGCCCAGGAGTGAGGGAAGGTCAACGCTGCTCTTCCAAACGACCGTCCAGCATCTGGCAACGCCGGCCCATTTTCGCGGCCAACTCCGGCGCGTGGGTCACCAGGATGAGCGTCACCCGCTCCTCGGCGTTCAACTCCACCAGCAGCCGCGCCAGTCCTTCGGCGGATGCCCGGTCCAGCGCACCCGTCGGTTCGTCCGCCAGCAACAATTGCGGCTGGCAGATCAAGGCCCGCACCACCGCCACCCGCTGGCGTTCGCCCCCGGAGAGCTGGCCCGGACGATGGTCCCGGCGCGCGCCCAGGCCGACGCGGTCGAGCAAACGTCCCGCCCGCTCAAACGCGCTCTCCCGCTCCGCCGCCGTTTGCGGCCCGGCCAGGGTCGGGAGGAGGACGTTCTCGACCACACTGCATTGGGGCAGCAGATGATGGGCTTGGAAGATGAATCCCAGCCGCCGGTGACGGAACTCGGCCAGTTCCTTCTCGTTCCATTTCCCCAAGTCCTCTCCCCGGAAGGACACCTGGCCGCTGCTGGGGCGGTCCAGGCCGCCAATGATGTTGAGCAACGTGCTCTTGCCGGAACCGGACGGCCCCGCAATCGCCACCGACTCGCCCTCCCCGATTTCGAGGCTGATCGAGTCGAGCACCCGCACCGGTGGACCGTCCTCGATTGATTCGTAAGACTTGGCCACATCCTGCAGTTTAAGAAAGGACGGCATTCCCCATTTTTGGCCAAAACCCGGCACGGGTCAAACCTTTGCCGTGCGGGACACCCGCGGGTGACCGGCACAACGGGCAGTGCGAATAAGCCAAAATAAGTTAAGGCACGATTCAATCCATCCGCTATTATTATGATGATGACTGGAATTTGAGGATTCGCATCCGTCATCGGGCACGTACGGGCGGGATTTCGAACCTGACGCCCTCTCAAGACGGCCACAGCTTGGAGTTGTGAATAAAATGTGAATAATTCGGTTGAATGCGCATGTTCGATTTGTTAAAAAAGCAGGCAATGTTACTGGTTGGCGATTGGCCGATTGGTTTACTGACTGCTTCCTTCGTGCCGAGGTCCAGGTACTTGGGGACGGAATTGGCGCCACCTTGGGCTCTTGCGCGAAGGAATTCTCCACTATTGGTTCATTTTCTTGCTGATTTACTTATGCGCAATCGGTATCGTCGCTTTTGTTCCCCGATAGTAATGGAATTAGTTTGTCTAAATGCAGCAGTGTGCCAATTAAGGCCAGTTAACCGATTATGAATGTCGAGAATATGAGCCGGCGGGTGGTAATCACAGGCATGGGCGTTATTTCGCCGTGCGGGAATGAACTGGTCGAGTTTTGGGAGAACGTGCGGGGAGGAATCAGTGCCGCCGCCCCCATCGGGCGCTGGGACGCCACCAAACTCCCGGTCAAAATTGGCGCCGAAGTCAAAGCCTTCGATCTCGGCAAATACGCTGACGTCAAGAAATTCGGCCGGTATGAATTGACGGTCCAATACGGCATCGGCGCCGCCACTCTGGCGATCAAGGATTCCGGGATTCAGATTGATAAGATGGATCCCGATCGCACCAGCGTGGTGGAGGGCACCACCATCAGCGGAGCGGTCAGCGTGATCAAGTTGCGGGACAGCTACAATTCCAGCAATCATAATTTCCGGGCGCTTCATCCTTACAACGTCGTCGGTGGCTACTGCGGCGAAGGCAGCAGCACCATCGGTCTCCACCTCGGCATCCACGGCAATGCGGTCACGTACTGCTCCGGCTGCGCTTCCGGCAACGACGCCATCGGTTACGCCGCCCATCTTATCCGTTCCGACGATGCCGACATGGCGGTGGCCGGCGGCTCGGAGGAGATGATCGAGCTGATGCACATGAGCTTCTGCCGCGTCCGCGCCATGTCCGAGCTGGATTGCGATCCGACCGCCGCCATGCGGCCCTTTGACAAAACCCGCGACGGCTTTGTCCTCGGCGAGGGCGCCGCCTTCATGGTTTTGGAGGAACTCTCCCACGCCTTGGGGCGAGGGGCGCGCATATATGCGGAAATCGCCGGGCACGGCCGCAGTTCCGAAGCCTATCACCCGACCGATCCGCACCCCGATGGCATCGGGTACCGGCGGGCCTTGGAAAAAGCCTTGCACCAGGCGCAGTTAAATCCTGAAGAGGTGGACTACGTTAACGCCCACGGCTCGGCCACTCCCTTGAACGATCCCATTGAAACCAATGCCATCAAGCGGGTTTTCAAGGACCATGCCCGGCACATGGCCATCAGCGGAACCAAACCCATTACCGGGCATCTCATGGGCGCTTCCGGTGCCATCGAAACGGTCATCAGCGCCCTGACCCTGCACCACCAGGAAATCCCTCCAACGATCAACCTGGTGGAACCTGACGACGAATGTGACCTGGACTATGTCCCAAACGACGCGCGGAATTATCCCGTCCGCGCCGCCGCCAATCTGAATGCCGGTTTTGGCGGGCGGTATGCCTGTCTGGTGCTGAAGAAAATGTAACATGCATCTAAATGACGTCATAAAATATACCGCCTTGGTGGCCACGTTGTTGAACATGGCGCTGACCTTGTTCGTGCTGGCGCGCGATTATCGGTCCCGTTTGCACCGGGTTTACGTTCTATGGGGAATTTCCGTAACGCTCTGGAACCTGGGCGTCTATCACCTCAGCCAAAAACAGCTCGATTCGGATGCAGCCTTCAACTGGGCGAAGGTTCTGCAGTTGGGGGTAATTTTCATGCCGCTGACCTTGTTTCATTTGTGCGCCATCGTCTCGGGCACGCGCTTCCCCAAATGGGTGCTGCCAACACTTTATCTCATCCAGGTTGGCTTCGCCGTCAGCCTCTTTTTCAATCATTTCATCAACGGCGTGCAGTGGGTGGGAGAGGCCGGCTACTGGTCCAAACCGGCGTTGGGATTCCACCTCAATACAGTGCTTTACATGGTTCTGACCGCCAGCGCATTGATCATGCTGTACCTAAAACAGAGGTCCTGCGCTCCGACCCAGCGCACCCGTCTGCGCGCCATGTTGCTCGCCATTCCCGGAATGTGGGTTTTCGGCACCAATGACATGCTGCCCATCATGTTCTATAAGGACACGAGCGTGCCTTTCACTTATCCCATTATTCACATTCCGTTCTATCCGCTGGGCAGTCTGTCGGCGCTTTTCTATGTCGTGGTCATCGGCTACAGCGTTTTGCAGCATCAACTGCTCGACATCCACGTCACGATGAGCCGGTTTGCCGCGCAGCTTGTCCGGTTGGTCTTCATGTTCCTGACCGGAATGACGCTGCTCCTCTTGATCTGGCACTTCGCGCCGTCCGACAGCTTTACCGGTCTTTCTTTTGTCGCCGCCATCGCCGTGCTCGTGGCCAGCGCCACCATCACTTCGTTGTTTTTCCCGCAGTTTTTCGGGCGGGGAACGGACAAGCTGGAACGGAAAATCCTGGGCGACCGTTTTGAATACCACGCCCGGGTGCAAAGTGTGATCGAAACAATCCGGGGCTTCCCCGAACCGCAATTTGCCCTGCAGGAGGTCAACGACCTCCTTGCCATTACGGTAAGGGTCCGCTCCTACCAGATCATTCTCCTGGACGAAGCCACCCGCGGATTTGTGCTCTTCCATTCCTATCCGGCGCGTCCGGAGACCTCATTGTCGGGTTGGCAGATCGACTCGCCGATCTTCCGGTATTTTCAGCAAACGCGGGTGAAATACCTCTCGTGCAATCCGCTTTACGAAACCGATCATGAATCCATGTTGCAACGGGATTCCCGCCAGCAGTTGGCCGACTTCACCCCGGAATTCTGTTTCCCCTTCTTTTCCGGCGATGACCTGGTCGGATTCATGTTGATCGGCGCGAAGAGGAGCGACGATCTCTTCACCCCCCACGACTTGCGTCTGCTCACCGAGCTTTCTTCCAGCCTCGGGTTGCTGCTCAACCAGATCCGCCTCCGCCATCAGTTGCAAGTCGTCCACGAGCAGGATTTGCTGGGCCGCATGTCCCGCGGTCTGGCGCACGACTTGAACAACCTCCTCACGCCGGTGCAGACGCTGCTGCAATTGATGCGCGAGTCCACCCTCAATCAAGCGACGATTGACGAATTGCTGCCCATGGGGCTGCGCAACCTCGAAACGGTTCGAACCTACGTCAATGAAGCGCTCTTCTTCTCCCGCGCCTCCACCTTGCAGGGCGCGCCCGGGTTGCTCAACGAGACCCTCCGGGACGCCATCGCCCTCATCCAGCCGGCGGCCAGCGGCAAGGGAATCGAAATCTGTTTCGATTTTACCGAAGACATCGTGATCGAGATGGATGCCGTTCTGATTAAGCGTTTGGTCTGCAATCTCCTTTCCAACGCCGTGGACGCCTCGCTCCCGGGCGGGCAGATTTCCATCGAATTGTCTCATTTGCCAAAAACGGAGTTGAGCCGCGACTGGCTCCGCCTCAACGTCATCGACCGTGGCGCGGGCATCAGCGCCGAAAATCTGCAGCGTGTGTTTACTCCTTATTTCACCACCAAGAACACCGGCGACGGAAAACGCGGTTTTGGCCTGGGGCTCGCCATTGCCCGAAAAATCGTCCATTTGCACGGCGGCACTTTGAGCATCAAGAGCGCGGAGAACAAGGGCACCACCGTCCAGGTTGATTTGCCCAGCAAGCTCCATCCCGCCCAGAGCAGTCTCCGCGTTTCCGTCGAGGCCGGCCAGGAGACCATCTCCGCATGAATACCGTCGTAGTCATCGCTCCCGAATCGGATCTTCTCGCCGCCGTTCGCGCCGTGCTCGACCCGGCCTCGTACCAGTTGATCCGCCAGGACGAATTAAACGAGGACGAATTGAGACTGTCAGCCGCTTCGATTGACGCCTGTATCTGTGATGTGGATTTGACGACGGTCAAACCCATCCGTGCGATCACACGCCTGCGCTCGATCCTTCCCGAATGTCCTTTGATCCTCTACACCGCCACCGCCAATCCGGAATGGGAAGAGGAAGCCTACCTCGCCGGCGCGGGCCAGATCTTGGTCAAACCGGTTCGCGGCCGCTTCCTTAATGCCGTCCTGTCGCGTCTGCTCGCGGCCAAAACCGCGTCCGAGCAAACGCCGCCGCCGCCGGCTCAGCGCCGCTTTGAATCCAGCGTCAACGTCGAAACGGCGCAAATTCCCCCCTCCACCCTCGAGTTGCTCCGCAATTATTCGTCCATCCTGCTGAACAATCTCAATGCCGAATCGTTGCTGAAGGAGTTCCTGCTCTCGCTCCGCAAAATCATCGGGGTGAATCGCGCCGCCATTTTCCTGCGCCAGCCCACCGGCGCCCTGGCCGACAGCCCCGAACCCGTCGGCACCCGGCGGCTGCATTCCGCCTGTGCCATCGGCATCGCTCCGGGTTTGCTCGAACATTTTGAACTCTCCCTCGAATCCGGCATCGGCGCTCATCTTTTCCGCCACGGCCGCATTCTCCGCCGCGACAGCCAGGAGGTCGAACGTAATTCGCAAATGCGCAAGGAGTTTGATCTCCTGAGCGCGCAAGTGGCCATCCCGGTCCTGGACCGCGAATCGCTGGTCGGCCTTGCTGTATTCGACGGGCGGGTCACCGGTGAAAGCCTGACCAAGGAAGAGTTGCAACTGGTCTTTCATCTGCTCGAACAACTGGGCCAGTCCATTAAAAATATTTGGCTGCACGACCAGATCGCCGCCGACCATGAATTGATGGGCGACATCCTCCACCAGTTGAGCAGCGGCTGCATGGTGGTGGCCCGGGATCTCACCATTCTCCACGCCAACGAAATGGCGCGGAATTGCTTCCCCCGGCCGGGCCGCCCCCCCGGCGCCCTGGACTTCAGCGATCTTCCGCAGTCCGTGGGCAGCCGCGTCTTTGACGTGCTTAAGACCGGCGCCACCATTCCTCCGTACCGGTACTCGCCGCCCGGCGCCCCGGACAAGCATTATCTCGTCACCGCCACCCCCTTTAAGAAGCGCCATTCCAATGTCCCCAACGCCGTCCTCCTGACCATCGAGGATTGCAGCCAGACCGACCGCCTGCGCCAGTTGGAGGTCGAGACCGCCAACTTGCGCCTGGTTCAGGAAATGGCCGAGCGCCTCTCCCACGAAATTGGCAACGCCGTTCTGCCCATCTCCACCCACCAGCAATTGCTCAAGGAACGCTTTGATGATCCGGAATTCCAGCAATCCCTGGCGGATGCCCTGCAGGAAGGGGTCAAACGCGTCTCCCGGCTCGTCAGTCAGATGCGTTATCTGGCCCGCGACCGCATGGAACTGGTCGAGCCGGTTTCCGTAAAACAATTGATCGAGGAAGCCTTCCGCGAAGCCCGCTCCTATCATCCGTCGAGCACCGTGTTGCTGCATTTCGAATCCAACGAACCCCTCACCGTGGCCTGCGACCGGGTCGGCCTGCAACACGCCTTTGCCGAGATCATCTTGAATGCGCTCCAGGCCAACACCCAGTCCTGCCAGGTGCGCGTTCGCTCGCGGTCGGAGACCGACGCCACCGGTTCACGCTGGGCCCGGATCGAGGTTCAGGACAGCGGCGCGGGGTTCAGCGCCGAGGCCGCCGACAAGGCTTCCCGCCCGTTCTTTACCACCCGCAATGTTGGCCTGGGACTCGGGCTGGCTGTCACCAACAAAATCATCCAGACCCACAGCGGCAAACTCGAGATTCCCCCGCCCCAAAACGGACAGCCCGGCCTGGTGCGCATTTCGCTCCCGCTCGATCTCGCTCCCGGCACTCCTCAAAACTGAACATTCTCAGCCCGATGCGGCCACCATTTGCGGTTCGGTATTCCTCCCGACCGCCACCGCCTTGACTTCAGCCACGTGGACCATTTCTTTGCACTGCGGGCAGGCAATTACCGCAAAGCGAAGTGATTCAGGCATGACCAGAACCGAAGTGCAGTGGTGGCAGGTCGTGGCGAAGTAATCAACGGCCGCGGCGACATCCGGCGGAGGATGGGCCGGGAGGAAAATCGACCTCGTGGAATCCTGCCGGGCCTCTTTACAAAGTTGGGCGATGCGCTTCCTCTTGAGGCACCCATGTATCCCGTCGATCACCAGATACACCACGATCGCCACGGCAAGCCCTGCCAGGGGAAAAAGTATAAGCGCACCATGGTCCGCCATGAAATTCGAGTTGCCGTCGATCATAGCGGGCAAGGACCTGCGGCTCCTGCGAAGACGCCGCTTTGACCGTTATTTCTGCACCAGAATCTCCGCCTCTGCGATTTGATTTTCTCTAACGTCATGTCTCGCCTTTCCCAACGGAGCCATCTCCGTGTTTCCAAGTTTATGGCTTGCCAGGACTGATTCCTCGCGTCTGACTCGACCGCGCTGGCCCATGCTTCCCGCCCGAAACATCCCTGCGAACCGGTTTTCCATTCCCTCAAACTCAATCGTCAGACATCAATCCAATTCCGCCCCGGCATTCCGGTTGTAGTCCCTTTAACAACCCGTATTGTAAGGGAATTCATTACAATTTGCAACAGAAAAATGTGCCGCGAAATCGAATTAATCGAATTCCAGTGCTTGATTGCAGAAATAAGCGATACAGTCGGAAGGCCATTTGGTCGGCTGGCGCGGCGCGAGCGAGGAGCATCCCCGCAGCGAGCTGCGACGAGCGAGCAACAAAGCCAGCCGACCAAAGGGCCGACGAATGTGCCGCTTGTTTCTGCAATTAAGCACTAGTTTTGGGAGACTTTTCCGCGGACGCTCTCATTCCCGCTGATTCTTCCGGTGATCTGAGTGCGCACGAAATTCATGACATCGAGAATCCGCAAGTCATCCGGCAGCGGCGCCGCCCTCGAGACCCCGCTCGGGAAGGCGGCAGAGCACCCGCAAACGTGGACAATGCAGGGAACGTACTCGGCGGTTCCGTTTCGAGCGGGATGAAAATCCTGATAGTCAACTCCCGCCGGATGGTCCCCATAAAGAATGACCATGGTGCCGTCTGGGAGCGAGCTGACGTAATCTTTCAACTCGTCGTCCAACACGCGGACGCTGTTGAAATAATTCTCCGCCCAGGAAGTCGCGCCGGGGAAAATCCGTTTCTCATCCTCATCAATCTGGCGGAACGGGGCATGGGTGTCCACTGTGATAATAAAATGAAATTGCCGCCCCGTGGCCCGCTGCATCTCCTGCTTGGAAAGGCGGAACAATTCCAGGTCGCGCACTCCCCAGGAACTTATTTTCACGTTCCCGGAATCCAGATCCTCCTTGAACCAGATCTCGTCAAATCCCATCCGGGAGAAGTTCCGGCGGCGGTTGAAAAACCCGCCGTCGTTTCCGTGCAGCGCCACCGTGTGATAGCCGCGCGCCTGCAGGAACGCGGGCAGGGCTTTGCCGTAATCAATATCCGGAATATCGTAACTAAGCATGTTCCCAAGCGGAGTCCCATCGGACAAAACCGCATAATCCATGTCCTCGCTGCCCGTGGTATGATACGTTTGAATCCGAAAACAGCGTCCTAACCCGGCCAGGCTGTCCAGGTACGGCATCACCTCATTTCCAGCGATTCGGGCATTCAGCACCTCCCAACCGATGCTTTCCATCTGGATGACCACCAAGTGACCGGGCACCGGCCACGGGTTTTCCGTTCGGGCGAGCCGGTTCGGTGAAACCTGCTGCAGTTCCCGCAGTTTTTGTGACATCTCGTGCATATTCGGTCCGTAGATGAATTCGCCGGTCCACGAAGTCAGGTATCCGTAGGCGAAAACGGAGCGGGACACCGACCGGTTCCGCAGGGAAGGAAGCCGGAAGGTGGTGAATTGCAGCGCGAGAATGCAGGCGCCCCACGCGACCACGAAGGCCACCCCGCAACTTCGGCGCCACGCCGCCGGCTGCGGAGTGATCTTGAAGACCCAATAAACCTTGAGCGCCAACGCCGCCAGCAGTGCGAGCCAGATGGCCGGCGGAAGGACGTTGACCCCAACATTCGATACCCGGATTCCCTCCGATGCCGTCGCAAGCGCCGTTTTAATTGAAAGCGCGTTGTGAAAATAGAAGCCGTAAGGCAACGCCAAAGCCGACAGGACAAAATCGCCCACCACAAGAGCAATCAGCCATCGCCGGCGAAAAAGCAGCAACACCGCTCCCGCCGCCAGCACATCAACGGCTAATCTGGCCGACTCATAAAAGTAAGGGTGCAGGGTGGTCGGCTGAGCGTCAAAAAGCACGCCTTGCACAAAAAAGTTCTCAAGAGCCCAAAAAACCGCCAAGGCCGTAATGCTCAACAGGTAAGGAACGGACCAGCGGTGAAATTGCGCCGGCTTGGATTCCAAGAGGGTCCAAGGTGACAAAATACTTCCTTTGGTCGTTGTATTCAATTTCTCAGCAACAGCCGTGAAGGGAATTGTGAGGGATCGCCCTACATCACGCAAGTAAAAAACAGCACAAAATTCACTTTATTGTAACTTTTTTCGCGGCTAAAAAAGGTGGTTTGATCAGGTCGGATTAGGTCGAACGGGTGACCCCTTCGGACAAATGACTGCGGCTTTCCGGCTTCCGACCGCCTCATCCTTGACGGAAATAGTGCGTGATGCCAAGTTTCCGCGTGCGTAAAGTCTTCTTTTTGAATTTGGCGGGATGGAAAACTCTGTCTCGCTACGTTGGGTTGGCCATCGTTGCGACAGGCTCCTGCGGGACAGCCGGGGCTCAAAATCCGGCCCGGGCGGTTTATCACGAGACCTTCGTCTCGCCCGACATAAAAAGCCATCAGGGCTACGCCTGGGATGGCACCAATCATTACACGTTCGACAATCAAACGATCTACAAGTGGCGGGACGATCAGAACTGGACTTCGGTTCGCTCCAATGGAACTGCCTTGGCCGGGTTGACCGGCATCAATCATCTGGGCGACGGGGACTACTTTGAGGGCAAGATCTACATCGTGGCCGAGGCCTGGGCCAGTTGCACGAATTTCGCCTTCCAAAGCATTCTGGTATTCGATGCGGGCACGCTGGACCGGCGGGAAGCGCACGACGTCAGCGCCCAGCGGCACGAAGTGTCAGGTTTGGCCGTTTCTCCGCTGGAGGGCTTGGACGGGATCATTTACGTTACGTCCTACTGCGACGGATCGAAGATCTTCAAGTATGACCTGCGCACGTTTGATTACCTCGGAACGGTGCCGCTGATGCAATCGCTTAATTTCCTTCAGGGCGTGGCATGGCACAACGGGCGCTTTTACGTTCCCGAAGACGGCGGCAGCCTTTACTCTTTCGGAATAGATGGCAGGGTGTCGCTCCTCTACCAGGACTCGCATAGCGGCAGTCACGAGGGGCTCAAATACGTCGGCACCGGGTTTCGCTGGCTGATCGACGAGGGCCGGGGCAAACAGTGCATCCACTACGTTTCACCGCTGCCGTAACGGCCGGATTATCTGGGCTGCCGGAGGTGGTAGAAGACATTTCCTGACGGGGGCTCGAACGAGACGGCCAGGCTGCCGTCGGGATTTGCGGCGCATTGGCCGATGGGCACGGGAATCCATGGTTGTCCAATGCCCGCGCTCCCCTCCAGGATCCATCCGGCCGCGCTTGCCGGGATGGAAACCAGCAAACTGTCAAGATTGACATAGTAGATGAGCTTGTGCCCTAACCCGCCGTCAATCAGCCAGCGAATCTGCCCTTGGACGTACTTCAAACCCTCGTGGCTGCCCGGTATGCCGGTGGAAAAGACAAGCGAGACGTTGCCGTTGTAATCAAGCGAATAGATGTTCCCGGAGTCTTGTGACAAATAGAATTTACCGTTGCCAAGCGCGATGCCCTGGAGATACAGAAGCGGCTGGCTCAACGGCAGGGTGCCGATCAGCGCGAACGTGGAAAGGTCGTATTCCCAAATCCGGGAGCCATCGCAATACGAGGTCACATAGATAATTCCGTTGGTTCCGTCCGCGGGCGCCACCGCCAGACCAGAAACTTCGTGAGCGTCGCTGGCAACATTATGGACGCTCAGACGTTGCAGGGTGGTGGCATTGAAGGTCAAGAGACTCTGGTTGGTGTAGCTCCCGCAACCGTTCCACCACTCGCCCACGATATAAATCATGCCGTTGTAGTAATCCCCGTCGCCCAGATGGTTAATCCCCGAGACACCACTAAAAACCGCTGTGTTCGAGGCGATCGAGGTCCAGTGTATGTCGTTGCTCCAGACGTAGATCGCCTGGTTATCAAAGGTGAAATGGTTGGTGCCGTCGGTGGCGTAGCCTTGGTGGCTGAAAGTGTTGGGGGAGACGAAAGTGATCTGTTTTTGCTGGTGCGACATTCGCAGCACGGGCACGGAGCCAGGCGCGTTTTGCGCGCGGCCCAGCGGGCCGACCAGTTCCAAACCCACGAGAAGAAAAATTGCATTCGCGATATTCATGGCTAATGCCTAAACACTACGCCATGAACGGGATACAATCTGCCGGGGCGAGTGGGGTACTTTGCCAACGGATACCCCTACATTCTGCCGGAAACTGAGGGAAAGCCGGTTGCGTTTGGCAGGGAACGCACTACGCCCACGATGGCACGTCAGCCGACACCACCGAGGTGACTCGCAGCCAACAGGTTAAACACTATGGTGCTTCGATCCTGGCTCTCGGATTAGACGTCTTTGACCCAATCCCGTTCCTGCCAGAGGGCGCGAAGGGAGGTAAAGTTGCGGCGGTCGAACACATTCTTGCCGGCGGCGGCGAGTTTGCCGGCCTTGAGATTCTGCCAGGCGTCCATGACGCTGATGGCGGGGAATTGCAGCACGCTGGGATCGCGGTAGCAGTCAATCATACAGCGGGTGCAGCCGTCCCGGATCAGTTTGCTCTGATCGAATTCGTAGATGTGGCACATCGGCCGGTGCCAGGCGTGACAGCGGTAGAGCTGGAGATTCCAGTCGAGGTAAAAATACTTGTGCCCGCCCAGGCAGCCGAATTTCTCCGTCTCCTTCCGCAAATGCCGCTGCATTTCGTTGAGCGATTCCCCGGGGTTGACCACCGTGATGCCGCCCGCCTGCCGCAATTGCTTGATCTTCTCGAAAACCTCGATCAACTCGTCCGTCTGGTAACTGACCAGGTTCGAATCGCTGAAGCTCAGGTAGCTGGACCCCAAATTGGTCAGCGGATAACTGAACGTGCAACTGGAGAAGCCCAGCTCACGCAGGAACGCCGGGAGCTTGGAGTAATCCCCGATCAGCCGGCTGGCCGTGACGCTGGCGGTCGTCTGCACGCCCAGTTCGCCGAAAACCTCGTTGGCGCGGCGAATCTTGCGGCAGACTTCCGGCAGGCCGCGGTTCTTCTCGTGCAACTTCACGTCGTGGGCGTCCACGGACATGATGGCGCTGCTCAAGCCCTGGTCGGCGAACTGGCGCAGGTTGCGTTCCGTCCAAAGCGAGCCGTTGGTGCAAACCATCGGCCGGATGGATCGTTCGGCGGCGTACCGAATCATCAGCCAAAGATCCTTGTGGACGAGCGGCTCGCCGCCGACAAACAAGAGGTAGCCAATGTGATTCTTGACGCAAATGTCTATCACGTTGCGGGCCTCTTCCAGCGTGACCCCCCGGCGCTGGCGCGGATTGAACTTGCTCCGGGCGAAACCGCAAAAATCGCAGTCGGCGTTGCAGACGTTGGTGATGGCGAACTGGAGGAAGCCGGGGCCGCCATGATCCAGCACTTCGCCCACGAGCTTCCAAAACGGCTTTTTCTTCAGGACAACCGGCGGCAGGGTGGCCGGCGGAACTTCGGCCGGTTTCAATTCGCGAACCGGGACGGGGAGCGGCGCAAAGTGTTGGCGCGCTGGCGCGGCAGCGTCGGAACCACCTGGTCGAAGCGCGGCCTTTTTTTCCCTGGTGGCAACGGGCTCAGCAGTCGTTTTCATGTTAATCGCGAATTTAGACCAGCTGCTGCCAACTTTCCAGTTGGCCATCTCATTCGTGACGCAACGGTTTGCCGCCCCAATCGTTAGCGACTTTTCGGGGAGCGCGACCGTCCCGATCGCAGCCGCCGGCGGAACGTTGCGCAACCGACAAGTTCACCCATTCGGTGGCAGTTCGTGCGTGTCGCTCATGATTGGGGTTTGCTTCTGCCCTCCTCTTGCCAAGTATTCGATCCGAGCGTTGACAACGTTGCTCGGTTCTGCCCCATCTATGCGGCAGTGAAGTATGTTGTCCCGCACCCTCGGGTCCGATTCGCTTAACGCCGGCTCTGCAACTTGCTGAGGAGCCGCAGGATTTCCAGATAGAGCCAGACCATCGTGATCAACAGCGCCATGCCGCAATACCATTCCATGTATTTCGGCGAGCCTTCCTGCACGCGGCGTTCAATCATGTCGAAATCCAAAAACAAATTGAAGGCGGCGACACCGCAAATCACGAGGCTGATGCCGATGCCGAGCCAGCCGGAGCTGTGAATGAACGGGACGTGCCAGCCGAAAAAGCCCAGCACCATGTCAATCAAATAAACCACCAGAATGGACAACGTGGCCGCCATGACAGCCGCCCTCATCCCGCTGGTGACCCGCACCACCCGCGTGGCGTAAAGGGCCAGGAACAGACCCAGGACGGAGAACGTCAGCAAAATCGCGTTGACGGCGATGGCCGGATAATAACGTTGAAAAATGGCCGTGATGGCGCCCAAGGCCAAACCCTCCAGCGCGGCGTAAAGCGGGGCCAGATAGGGCGACGTTTTCGGCACGAAGATGGCGACAAGCGAGACGATGGCGCCGCCGATGATGGCGCCCCATAACGCGGGCCCTTGCATTACGGGCGCGTCCCACGCCCAGGCGCCGGTGGCGATGGTGATCAGAAAAAGCAGGCCGGTCTTGTTGATCGTGCCGTGGAGGGTCATGACGTCGTCCCCGGTTGCCGCAACGCTGCCCGCCCGTCTCAATAATGGGTTTGATGTATCCATGGGCCACAACGTGCCATAACCGCCCGCGTCTGGCAAGCCGCCTGTCGCCGCTCCGATTCTGCGCCCGGAATTTAACGAGAAAAAGAAAAGGGGTCAACCCATAGTATGGTGCGTTTTTATTGACTTCGGCCACGGTGGCGGTAGGATTGCCGGCATGCCACGCCAAATGAGAGTGGAATATGCCGGGGCCATCTACCACGTCATGAGCCGCGGTGACCGCCGGGAAGACATCTTCCTGAATGATGTGGACCGCCAGGATTTCCTCAAAACACTGGCCGAGACCTGTCAGAAGACCGGCTTTCAAGTCCACGCTTACTGTTTGATGCGCAATCATTTTCACCTGGTCGTGGAAACCCCCGAAGCCAACCTCGTGGCGGGCATGGCATGGTTGCTCAGCACCTACACGATTCGCCTGAATCATCGGCACAAGCTCTCCGGACACGTGTTCAGCGGGCGTTACAAGGCGCTGTTGGTGGACGGCCGCGGCGGCTACCTCAGAACCGTGTGCGATTACGTCCATTTGAACCCCGTCCGGGCGCGGTTGCTCAGGCCGGCGGACGAGTTGCGGGCTTACCCGTGGAGCAGTCTGGTGTGGTTTGCTGCGGCCCGGGCGCATCGCCCTGCATGGATGCGGGTGGACCGGTTGCTGGGCGAGCACGGTATCGCGGAAGACTCGGCGGCGGGACGGCGTGAATTCGAGAGCCGCATGGAAGCCCGCCGGACGGAGGAAAGCAACGAGGCGGCGCTGCAACCGTTGCGGCGGGGTTGGTGCTTCGGGAGCGAGGAATTCCGGCAGCAGATGCTGGAGCGGATCGAGGGGCAGACGGGCGATCACCACTCGGGCGGGCTGCGCCGAGATAATGCGGAAAGCCGGGCCAAGCGGATCATCGCGGAGGAATTGCGTCGTCTGGGCTGGAAAGAAGCCGATTTGGCCAAACGGCGGAAGAACGATCCGGACAAACTGGCGCTGGCGGCCCGCTTGAGAAAGGAGACGACCTTGAGCCTCAAATGGATCGCCGAACGAGTGGGATTGGGGACGTCAAAGAGCGCGAATTCCAACTTGCATCGCTGGATGAAAACCAGCGGGGAAAAGGCCGCCAAGCGAACCCTCGCGACGAAAAAATGACAATGACAAACGCACCATACTATGGGTTGACCCCAATCCTGGAGCGGTTGCAGCTTGGTCCAGATGGCGCGCAACGCCGAATCGTGTTCCAGCAGGCTCTTGTCAATTTCCGCCAGACGTTTGAGGATGGCGGCGTTGGCGAGGAGTTGCTCGCGGGCGCGCACAAAGGCGCGGATGACAAACACACTCATTTCCACCGCCTGTTCGCTGTGGAGGATGTTGGCGGCCATCAACGCGCCGTGTTCGGTAAAGACATGGGGCAGGTATTTGATATTTTGCCCGCGCTTCAAGGTCACAATTTGTGACCTTGAACGCAGAACCGCCTCCGCTTCCTCCACTGTGAGCTGAAAATAAAAATCCGCGGGAAACCGCCGCTCATTGCGTTTCACCGCCTAGTTGAAGACTTTCGTCGGGACATCGTATAGTTCCGCCAGATCCGCATCCAAGATCACCTTCTGTCCGCGCAGGTTTAGAATCAACGTTTCAATGGGCTTCTTTGGTTTTATAATTTTCACGGCAGAAATAATCCAGCCGCGCGCACCTGCCGGCATTCCCGCTTTCCCGAAATTTGGGCGGTGACGGGAGAACTGCTTCTTGCGCAATTTGATTGTTCGCGAGGCGCGAACAGGCGCCGCCCTGCCATTTGTCATTATTCTTTGCCGGAAAGCTTGACGTGGGAGATGCGAAAAAGAGCCCCCTGGGGCTCGTTGGGGAGGCATTCGATGTCCCAGCCGTGAGCCTGGACGATCTGCTGGACAACGGAGAGGCCGAGGCCCGTGCCTTCGGGATGGGTGGTGAAATAGGGTTTGAAAATCTCGGCGCGGTTGGCCTGGGGCACGCCGGGGCCGTTGTCGGAAATGTCAATAAACGCTTCCTCGTTGTTGCGCTTGCTGGCGCGGATGCGGATCTCCCCCTTGGCCGGGACGTGCTGGACGGCGTTGAGCACGAGGTTGAAGAGGGCCTGGCGCAGGAGTTGTTCGTCGGCCTCGATGGTGAGGGGTTCCATCACGATCTGCAACTGGATGCTTTTTTCCTCGATGTCGTAGTTCAACGTGCGGGCGACTTCGCCGACGACGGCGCTGAGGTCGGTCGGGCCGCGGCGAACTTCGCGCGGGCGGGAGTAATTGATGAATTCGTTGAGCTGGGCGGTGACGCGGTCGGTCTCGTCAATAATATCCCGCGTCTTGCTCCGAATTTCCCCGGACGCGTCCTGTTGTTTGGAAATGATCTGGGCGAGACCGCGGATGATGTTGAGCGGGTTGCGGGTCTCGTGGGCGAGGCCGGCGGCGGCCAGATTCATTTCCTTGAGATGGAGATTCATCTCGCTGGCGCGAACAAGGCGGACCTGGAGGTCGTTGGTTTTAATCTGGGCATTCCAGGCCATGGCGTAGCCGACAACGCCGATCGTGCCGAGCAGGGCGATGATCAGACGGATGAGAAGGTCCGCGCTGTCGGCATCGTGGACCGGTTGGGTGGACATGCCGATGAAGAAATTATGGGCGCCGGGTTTTTGGCGCAACGACCGGTATTCCTCCTCGCTCATCCAAGGTGGACGGACGAAGCCGCGCGGCGACGTGTCACCACCACCCCCCCGGCGACCGCCCCGAGGTCCAGCCACCCGCGCGCCGGACGAGGCATTGGTCGCCGGAACGACCGGGCTCGTTCCGCCGCCGCTCGTGGCCAGATTGGTGTTCGAGGCGGTATTGCTGTTGGTGGACGGCGGCTGGTTGGTGATCACTTCCAACGGCACGACCACCAGTTTCATGTCGTCGCTCAGGTTGGTGCCCAAATCCACCAGGTTGTTCAACCAAACAATCGGCCCGTCCCAATTGGGCTCGCGCTGCATTTCTTCGGCGGACGGAATGTTGACGTTGGTGCCGGCGGCCGCGACGATATCGCCGGTGCTGTTCACCAGAACGACGGAGCGAAGTTCGAGGGAATGGAATTCGCCCGGGTTGACCAGTTGGTTGATCGAGTTTTCGAGGCGTTCCTTGGAGATGATGCCGGAGATACCGCCGCGGGCGCGCATGATGCGCCCGCAGGTCATGGCCACGTAACGACCGCGTTCGACGAGGACGGCGCGCGCGTCCGACTTGACCCGCTGGTGCTCCATCACCTGCCAGACGAGCAACCCCGCCCAGATGGCGAAGAGCATTCCGTAGATCAGTCCGTTGCGGCGCGACATCATTTTGTGTGGCTGTGGAGATTGGGCGACCTCAGCGGCGGGCGATTCTCCAACAGATTAATTAGAGACTCCCTGCGTCGTCTCCGACAAGGATTGGGGCAATGCAACATTCAGAACTTAGGGTACACGAGCAGGCGCGGGCATGGCAACTCCAGAAGAAGACGACGTTGGCGCTTGCGGATCAATGTAAGTGCTGCGCTCCTCTTGGGGGAAGGCCTTTTGCGACATGCGCAGCCGGCTGGTTTCATCGGTGGACATCCGCGAAAGTTCGTCATCCGTGCTCATCACGGTCGGGGTGACAAAGATCATGAGTTCGGATTTGCTGTCGGCCTTGACCTTGTGTTTGAACAGGTTGCCGAGGAGGGGAATGCTTTGCAGCACCGGGATGCCGCTGTCGGTCACGGTTTTGCTGTCCTGCATCAGGCCGCCGATGACCACGGTCTGCCCGCTGGGAACGGTGACGACCGTATTGGCCGAGCGCGTGTTGATGTATGGCGTGCTGAAAACACCGTTGGACGAGCTGGAAACCTGGGTGGATTGAGAGGCCACCTCGGAAATAGTGGGGGCCAGGATCATTTCCACCTTGTTATCGGTGTGGATATACGGCGTCACATTGAGAATAATCCCGACGTTTACGTAATTAATGGAGCTGGTGGTCCCGCCGAGAGCCGATACGGTAACGCCATCAATGATGGGAACATTTTGCCCGATGACAATCTGGGCCGGCTGCTTGTCCTGGGCGATAATGGTGGGACGGGACAGGACGTTGACCTTGCCCTTCTCCTCGATGGCTCGCATGGTGGCGGCGAAATTGTCGCCCGTGAGAGTCAGGAACGAAGCCCCCGCCAAAGTGTTGACGCCCTGGGTCGGGTTGATCCCTTGTTGCGCCAGGCCAAACAAGTTGGAAAAGCTCAACGTCTGGGAGTTGAACTGATGGGTGATCCCTCCTTCCACACCGACATCCAGGCCATTATTATAGGTGACTTCGAGAAAGACGACCTTGATCATGGCCTGGCGCTTGACAATGTCCAGGTTGGTCAATGCGTTCATGACATTGGCGTAATTGTTGTCGGTGGTCTCGAAGATGACCGCGCCGGTGTCCGGGTCAATGGTGAACTGGACCGGCGGTATCGTTCCCGCCGACGGATAGGCGCTGTTACCACTCGTTCCACTGCGACCGCCGCCGCCGCCACCACCGCCAAAGGCACCGCCGCCACCACCACCGCGTCCGCCGCCGCCGCCACCACCGCCGCCGCCGCCGCCGCCACCGCCGCCACCACCTGCGAACACGGGCACGGCCAAGGCGGCGCAGACCAGGGCGGCCAGGCCGAACGCCAGGAAGCGCCTCGCTACGCCCGTTCGCCGGTCACTCGAGCATGGGAAGTTGTCTAGTTGCATAAAAATAGAATTGTCAGATTTTTGGTTTTGGATTGGGCGTGAATTGATCAGGGTTGGCATAGTGTTGGACGATCAACGGGCAGCCCCGCCGGTGGTCGAGCCCATCGAGGATGACTGGGTCATCTGCTGCTGTTGGGCGGCCTGGGTTTGGCGCATGTAGAACGGGTTTTGCTGTGTGGTGGTGGTCGTCGTCCTCCCCTGCTGGCCGAAGAGGTCGGTGAGCGGGCCCGAGAGGTCCAATGGATTGGCTTTCTTCGGGTACCAAACGAAAACATGGATCTGGCCGGCCGGGTTTTCATCCATTTTATCAATGATCTTGGCAATCTCGTTCATCGTATCCTTGGAGGCCGTCACAAGGACGGATTGAGTCCGGGGATCGGGAACAGCGACAACGGTGACTTGCTTCTTGAGCCGGTCGCTCATGCCGGCGCCGGTACCGCCGCCGCCGCCGCCGCCGCCGCGGCCACCAAATCCGCCGCCGAAGCCGCCGCCGAAAGTCGCCGCGCCGCGCCGACCGCCATTTTGGTTCTGGGTGGTCTGGGTATTGGGATCGGGAAACAACTGCGTCAGTTCATTGGCCACGTCCGTGCAATCGGCATTGCGCAGCGGGAAATACCGGATTTGAATGGTGTCTTCCTGCGGAATGTCGAGCTTGGCGATGATATTCGAGATGCCGTCCATATAATCGGCGGGGGCGCTGATGAGAACAGCGTTGTTCTGGTCGTCGGAGACGGCATTGATGTGGATGGCCGCGCGCGCTTTGTTGGCGTCGTCTGTGGCCGCAGCCGCACCGAAGCCGCCGCGTCCCCGGCCAAAAATGGCAAACGGGTTTGCCGCCCCAGCCTGGCCGGCCCCGCCGTCGGTGGCGAACACATCCTTGATTTCCTGGGCAATGGACTTGGAATCAGCGTAGGTGAGCAGGAACACTTCAAGGTCCCCCGTGCCGGTGGTGTCGAGGGCTTTGATCAGGGCGACGAATCGGCGGATATTGGACTGGCTGGCGGTCATAACCACAGCGTTGCCGGATTCGCTCGAGTTCATTTGCGCCCCGCGCGGAATGAGGGTGTAAAGGTCTTTGATGACCTGGGTCGGATTCAAGGAATGAACCGGGATGACTTCAGTGACCACTTCTTCGTCTTCGGGGACGCTGTTGGTCCCGTCGATGTTGACGACGACCGGAGTTTGGGAATTGTTATACGCCTCGTCGAGAGTTTCGATGGTGAGCGTCCGGCCGTTTCGCAACGCGGTTAATCCGTGGTCGGCGAGCACCTGCTTGAGGGTCTTGACGATTTCGTCCTTGTCCAACGGCATGGCGCTGACCAGATCCACCGTGCCGGGGACAGTGGCGACACTGGTGCTGGTCTGGCGATTGATGATGAAGCCGGCGGATTCGCTCAGGAAACTAAGCACCTTGTCAATGCTGGCGCCGCGGAGATTGAGGGTGAGGCCCTCGTCGGCGGGGCCGGCGGTGAGCTTGGCGTTGGGATTGGCCACAATGGGGGCCGGGTTGGCGTTGGTGCCCACCGTGGCCGGCGGCGTGGAAGTGGGCGGCGCGGCAGTTTGCGCCCGGGCCGTGGTGGAAAACCAGCCGGCGATCAGGCCGGCCAACAGTATATTTGACGTCTTTTTCATAAAGTTAAGTGGGGTTCCGGAGTTTGTATGGTTAAAGGGATTGATTATTGACTCAGTGAATTCATTTTACTGGCCTTCCGCTTGACGGCGGGCCTGAAGACGGGCGAGAACCGCCGGGTCCGGCGCCGCCGCCGGGGCCGCGGGTTGAACTTGATTGAAGCCGCCGCCACCGCCAAAACCGCCGCCGCCGCCGCCAAAGCCGCCACCTCCGCCGCGCCGGCCGCGACGCCCCGTTCGACCGCCAAATCCCTGGTCGGTTTGATCGGAGTTGTCCTGATTGATAATGGTCGGGGCCACAAATTGCGGGGCTTGGAACGTCGGCGCCGCCGTCACGTCCGTGAGGGCACGGGCGCGGGGCACGGTGGCATAGACTGGTTCCTGGTAGGCCGGCTTCCACGGCCCGCCTTCCGAACGGGTCAGCCCCTGCGTCACATTCAAGACGAAGTCGGCATTGGTGGAGGCCGTGTTGGTATCGGCCAAAACCACCGTCTCGTCGGTAATGTCCTTGATCTTGAAGCCGTTCAGGATGGCGCCGATGGAAAGCTCCGTCGGATAATCCGGCACGCCCGCGCCGTTAAACATGGCGAGGTAACCTTTGCCGATTTTCCGGGCGGTGCCGGTGCAGATGAATGTCTCAACGCGCGGCAGCCGGGTCACGACTACAATGTTCGACCGCCACGGCTGGCGATTCGGGTCAAAGATGTTCCGGTGGGGGATGATCTGCAAGTAAGCGAAATTAGTGGGAAGACTGGCGGCGATCTCAGCCTCCTTGAGGGCGGCCTGGATGGCGGCCTGGCGGCGGGCTTCGTCGGCGGCGGCGGTATCGGCAGCGTTGGTGGAGGTGGTGTCGGCGGCGGCGGCGACCGCGGCGGTATCGTTCGTGGCGACGTCAGCAGGGGCCGGGGTCGCGGGCGCGTCGGGAGCGGCGGCCGGGGCGGGGGTAGCGCTGCCACCCGCTTCTTCAGCAGCGCGACGGGCGGCCAACCGCGCCAGCACAGCCGGGTCAACCCCGTCGTTCTGCGCCAGCAGGGCGGTGCCGGCAGTCGCAAGGGCAACTGCTGTTACGGCGAAAGCTAAAAGGTGCTTTTTCATTGTGGGACGGAGTTGGTCTGTTGGAGGAGGATTAAGCCGCTGACAGTCAGCCCCAGGGCGAGCTGGCGGCCCGAATCGTCACGGGAAGTTAATTCGACGCTGTCCACTTTCAAACCCAGCGGACTGCTTTCCATTTTGTAGAGGAAATTAAATAGCTGGTCGAGGGAGCCGGTCATATCCACGTGGAATTCCTCGTTTTTATACGGCGCATCCTGATCGGGCGGATCGGACATGGTCGGTTGCTGCCGAACCACGGTCACGCCGGCGGATTGTTCCCAGCCGAGGAAGGAGGAGAACAGCCTGTTCTCCGCCAGCGTCGAGTTATCGGGCAGGGTATTGGTGCGCATCGTGTTCCACTTGGACTCGATGGCGCTCTTGTTGCCGAGGATGGAAACGCCGTGATCAATCTGTTCCTTCAGCTTTTGAATGGCGGCTTGACGATCCTTGTAAGCCTGCGTCACGGGGTCAATGACGACGAGGTCAAACACCCAGAGGGCCACGACCACACCGACGGTGATCAGCAACATCTTTTCGCGATTTTTGGGATCCATAATTGGTTGGTCTTAAAGGTTCGGGTTCCAGTCGAAGGCCAGGTTGTATTGCATTTGGGGCGCCGTCCCGGTGGTGTCCCCTTTGACATTAACGCAGCCGGGAATCGTGCCGAGCTTCTCGCGGGTGGCGTTAAAGACCGCTTGTGTTTTGGCCGAGCCATGCACCGTCACCGCGCTCAGGTCGCGCACTTCAATGCTCTTGGCGGTGATGGAGCCTTCGTCCGGAAAGGCCGAGGTCAGCCGGGCCAAAACCGTGAGGGCCGGATAATTCTCATCGAACCACGGGTGGTATTTCTGAATGTTGGCCATGTCGGCATCCAGGTTGGTGACCGTGTTCTCCATGGTGTGCCACTTGCCGCGAAGTTGGAAAAGCTGGATTTGCTGCCAGCCGAACAAGGCGCCGACGATCAAGAGCACCAGGCCGGCGGCGGCCCCGGCGTAGGCCAGCTTTTGCGTGCCGAGCTTGGTGGTGACGAACTGTTTCCACGGCGACACCTTGGGCGGAAGCAGGTCCGGGCCGATGTCGGTGTTGCTGACAAAGGCGGCGGCCAGCGCCAGCGCGGACGAAGTCGCGATTTCGCCTTTGGGCGCCGTCTCGAATGTGACCGAAGCCGGGCGATCCATCGGCTCAACGCGGAGGTTGAGGACGGCCAGGCGCGGAGCAATGTCGGTCACGAACTGCCGGGTGGTATCCGGGTCCCCGAAGATCTTGATCGGGCCGGAGGCTTCGGAGAACCCACCGGGCAACTGGCCGAGCGTAATGCGCAATTCGCGGGCGACGAGGTCGGCGGAAACGGAGCGCCGGGCGCCTTCGGCTTCCACCGCGGCATCGAGGGAACGCAAGGCGATGATCCCGCCGCCGCCGGTAACCTGCAATTCGAGGCCGTGACCAGTGAGCGCCAGCGTGAGAACACGCCCCGCCGCCTGGGAAGGACTCTGGGTCGCGCTGATGCCGACCGCAAAGGCCATCGCTTTGAGTTTGGCCGCTTTGAGCGCGCGATCCAGCAGGTCCAAATGGTTGCGCGGCACCGCCAGCAAAGTGGCGTAGTGATCGCCATTGGGCGCCTTGAACATCGACCGCGTGATAAACAGGGATTCGTAGCCGGAGGTAAACCCGCGCTCGGCTTCGATCTGGAGAAAGCTCTCCACGTCGGCTGCCGGCATTTCCGGAACTTTAACTTGCAGCGAGAGAACCCAGGTGAGCGGGATGCAGACGACGCAACGGCTTTCGCGGATGCCGGCAGTTTCGAGGTGATTGCGAATCTCGCGGCCAACCAGCTCCGGGTCGCCGGTCAGCGGTGAAAGCGCCAGCGGCGCGATGGCGGATTGGCGGACTTGCACCGAACTGCCGCTCCGCCGGACGACGGCGGCTTCGAGCCGATTGGCGTCAATGGCCAGTCCCAGCACTGAGGACACTCGATTTTTGGATTTTGGGTTCATTATGTTAAATCTTTCCGGCCACTACCTGATCGTGAATTTTCTTGCCCAAAGCCCAGCCGAGGAAGGTCAAGTCCTGGCGATAGACGATCATGGGCACCCCGCTGCTGCAATCATAGACAAAACGGACACGGCGGAATCCCCGCCCGTGCCGGCCGACCGCCGCAATGTCGGCGGAATACTGAAAAGATCGGGAAGTAATCCACGGGCCGGCCTGAAGGATGGCATTGGTGCCGCCGGCGCTGGTCAGAGCGTCTTGTATCCAGAAGACCGAGTTGAGCCGGCTGGGATTGCTCTGACGGAACGCGACGACGCTGGGCGCATAATTGTAGCCGATGCCGGGGACGGTGGCGAGGACGGCGGCGCTGGCGGTATTGATATTAATCAGGCCGACGGTGTTGGAGCCATACAGATAGGGCTCGATGGTGATGAAGTTCTGTTCGCTGATCCCGCTCTTGATGGCAAAATCAATGACGCTGGTCGGCGCCGTCCCGCCGGTGGCCAGGGTGTTCAGCTTCTGGCTGATGGAACTGTAAACGGACGCAAAATTGGTTTCGATGAAGCTGGCAACCGCGGTGAGATTGGTCACGCAAACGCGGTTGGTGATGGTGGTGGTGGAGCTTCCGGTGATGGGCGCCCAGAAGTTGGTCGGCTCGTGGGTATAGACCGTGAAAAACTCGATCAAGCCCGGCTCCAGCAAGCCGTTGGCATTGTCGTTGGGCGGAAGCGCCATCCCGTCGTTTTCGTTGGGATCAAGCGCGCCGTTGAGATTGGCGTCTTCTCCGTAGAGCAGATCGAGGTTCATCCCATAGACCATGCGAAGTTCGGCCACGGTATCGTAATTCGTATTCTTGACCGAATAGCCGGGGCTGAGCCCGTTATAGGTTTCATTCTTGGCCCCTCCCACGCTGGCGGTCGTGTTGCTCGTGTTCCAGTCGTACATGGCCGCAAGCAGGTTCGGGTTGTATTGGAGTTGCGGGAGATTCTGCAACCAATTGGTGGCGTTGTTGTAGAGGTTGGTGTTGTTAAGATTGGCCTTGGAGGCTTCATCGACCAGGCAGAAGACGGGGTCGGGGGAGCGGTGGGAATAATCGGAATCGTTGGTGTCGCGGCCAATGAACCAAAAGGTGGCTTCACCTACTTTGCCGTTAATTTGATAGAAGTTCGTCTGCGGGAGCATGTAGGGCTGAAAATTCATCGCGCCGGCGCTGGTGGGATTCAATTGCATGACGTTGGCGAGAACATTGCTGACATACACCGCACCACCTTCAATGGCTTGATCGGCCTGCTGGCCGGCCAACTGGTTTTCCGACGCTTGCAAATCCATCTCCATCGCGTGCGCAAAGTAGAGCGCAATGCCGACAACGCCGAAAGCAATCCACATGACGACGATCAGGACCGAACCTGATTGCGGATTGCGGATTGCGGATTGCGGATTTGAAGAAGCCAAAGATGAACACAGCGCGGCGACGCCGTAACCGCCAGGAGCGTGGACAGCCTTGTCCGCGCGTTCCTTACCCGCTACAAAATCTTGCGGACAAGGCTGTCCGCGCTCCGGCGAAACCATCGAATTCGCCGGCTTCACGCTGCCAATCCGCAATCCGCAATCCGCAATCCCCAATCCTTTGTTGTTTCGGCTCAGGTTCATTGCAGCGATGACGTCACGTTGGTGCTCATCTGGACATCCACCGGGATGACCAGTTCGTAGATCTTGCCGATCGCCCCGGCCCGAACCATGCCTTGCGCGGCCATGTAAATCTGCATCTTGATCGCGTTGGGCAAATTGGTCTGCTGCGTGGAATCCCAGGAATTATCCCAGGACGTTCCGTCGTAGTAGGTGAAGACGACGTTCTGCACGCCGCTCAGGACCACGCGCTTTTCTTCGGGCTGCGGCGGGCTGGTGACGGAAAGGATGTTATGAGTCACCGCGCGGACCAGATCCTGCCCGGGCATATAGCGATTGGTCGAAGGCTGGAGCAGATAATCCACTTTTTCGACGTCGCCCCAAGGCAGCAAGCCGTCCGGCTGGCCGCCGGTGGTGTAGAAGTCAGGACCGATCTGACCGGGCAGAACGTTGGTCTGGTTAATGGTCTGAAAGGAGCCGATGAGCATGATGTTGTTGCTCGTGTTGTTGCAGACAATATTGGCCAGATCACGCTGAATGGAGAGCAGCGCGGTCTCCGGCGGCAATGCTTGTTCGAGGGATTCGGTGACGCCGTTGTGCAAACGGTAAGCAACGTAGAGCACCCCGCTCATGGCGGACAAAATGAGCGACATGATGGAAATGGCGAGAATCAACTCGATGAGAGTGAACGCGGCCAATCGCGGATTGCGAATATCGGGAGGGGCGAGCTCCTGCGAGCCCCTGACTTCACAGCCAGCCGTGCATCCGCAGGAAAGAGGTCGTCCCTTGGAAGCCTCGGCGAAGGAGGAAATCCGCAATTCGTTTCGTCGTGCCATTTTCATCACGTCGGCGAAGGAATAAGGGTGCTCATTTGAACCTCGCAACGCCGTCCGGCCACGCTGTAATTCACCGTCACGGTCGCCTGATACATGCGACTGTAGTTGTCGCCGCTCCAAAATTCCGTTTTCTCCGACCAGGTGTAGCCAACGCCATCCTCGTAGATGACACCGCGGCTTCCGCCGTTGAGCAGCAGATTTTCGACCCGCAGTTCATTGATCTCACGCGTGGCGATCCGGGCCGCCACCAGCTTGCGCTGGGCCGTCTCCCCCGCCATCGCCGCCACCCGCATCGCGCCCAATGCCACCGGAATGACGATGACCATGAAAAGCGTGGCGACGAGAACCTCCACCAAAGTGAAACCACTGCGGCGGCATTGCCGATTGCTGCTGCGGCGTTGTTTAGCGTCGAACATTTTGCGGCGGGTTCAGGTTAATGTCGTACCTTTGATGATTCGCGTTTTCCACCACCCAGATTTCAGGATCGGTGCCCTGGCGAAAGCGGATGGTCTGCGGACTGTTGTCGCTGATAAAACCGTCCGGCTGGAAGTGAATCACCGAGACAAATCCCCGGTTGCCCAACATCAGCGGCGTCCAGAAATTGGAGCGGGTGGTGGCGAGGTAGGACCCCGGCACAGGCTGCATTTGCACATCGTTGTCGAGCGCAAAATAAATCGGGTTGGTCCAGGTTTCCGTGTAACCGCCGCTGGTGGCCAGCCCGTATTGGCCGATTTTGGGGTTCATCCACAAATCAGCCGGCAAACCTTCCGAAACGGCGCGGCTCTGGCCGTAGCGGGTCAGCGACAGGAAGCGCCGCGCCTCGTCCTCCAAATTGCGTCCGTGCAGGAACGCCTTGAACGATGGGGCGGCGACAGCGATGACGACGACCATGATGGTCATGACGACAACCAGTTCCACAAGCGTGAAAGCCGCGGCGGCGCGAGGCGGGTTATTGGTTGGCCGTGGTCCAGTTGCCAATTGCATCTGTGCCTCCTCTCCCTTCGGCGCCGAGGGAGTAAATATCGTAACCATCCGGGTTATGTTTGCCGGGAAATTCATAGACGTAGGGGCGGCCCCACGGATCGTTGGGAAGTTTGTCCACGTCGAGATATTTGTGCCATTTGGTCGGCGCGCCGCTGGGCTTGATCACCAATTGGTTCAGGCCGTCGCGTCCCTTCGGATAGTAGCCCATGTCAATTTCAAACATGGAGAGGGCGGTCTTGAAGGAAGCCAGGTCGGCCTTGACCGCCGTTTCCTTGGCGCGTCCGCTGACGTTGCCGAATTTCGGCAACACGATGCCCGCCAGAATGGCCAGAATGGTCAAGACGAGCAACAGTTCAACAAGGGTGAAAGCGCGCCGATAGACGGTACGCAGCCGGGAATGTTTGATGGGTGTGATTTTCATAAAATGCCTCTCTTTGGTTATTTGATATACTCCTGCAGACTGAATATCGGGAGGAGCATCCCGATGAATATGGTGCCGACAAAAGCGGCGATGAAAAAGAGCAGGGCCGGCTCGGCCAGCGCGACCGCGGTCTTGAGATTGCGATCGAGGTCCGCCTCGGTCACGATGGCAATCCGGACCAGCTCGGCGTCGAGCTTGCCGCTTTCCTCGCCCACCGAGATCATTTCCAGGACGGAACCGGGAAAGAGATTGCGGCAATCGGAAAGGCTGGCGCCGAGTTGCGCGCCTTCTTTGACGCGATCAATGGCGTTCGACACCGCGTCAACCAGAATTTGATTGCCGATGGACTTGCGCGCCACGTTCAGCGCCTGCACCAGCGGCACGCCCGCGTTCAGGAGCGTCCCCAGCATGCGGCAGAATCGGGCCATGGCGAATTGGCTGGTGAGCGGGCCGACCACCGGCAGCTTCAGCATGATCCCTTCCCACTTCCGCTTGCCTTCCTCGGAGTTGGCCCATTTCCGAATGGCGAAGATGATCATGACGATGCCGCCCACCATGTAGAATCCGTAAGCGCGGATGAAGTGGCTGATGCCCACGATAATGCGCGTGATCAGCGGCAACTGGGCGTTGAATCCCTCGAACATCTTCTGGAACCGCGGAATAAAAAACGTCATCAGGAAAATGAGCACGGCAATGGCCAGCACCAATAGAATGGCCGGATAGAGTATCGCCGCCATTACTTTCGAGCGCAGGTCTCTTTCCCGAACCTGGAAGTCCGCGATTTGCGCGAGCACGACGTCAAGGAAGCCGCCGGTTTCTCCGGCCTGCACCATCGCGACATACACGCGCGGAAAAGTCTCCGGCATCGTGGCCATGGAATCAGCCAGCGTCACGCCGTCCACCACGGAATCATACACCGCCTTCCACTTGGCCTGGGCAAACGGATTGGAAGCTTCCTTGCACAGGATGACCAGCGCGCGGCTCAAGGGCACGCCCGCCGCGAGCAAACTGGAGAGCAGCCGGGTGAAGTTCTCCAGCATTCGCGGAGATACCTTTTTGGACTGCAAGCTGAAGGCCGGGGCAGACGGTTCACCCGAGCCGCCGCCGGAGCCGCCGCCGGCACCGCCTTTGGGAGTGACTTTTTCCGCAAGGCTGATCGGTTTGAGCCCTTTTTCTTCCATCAGCCGGAAAGCGTCGGCCCGCCCGGCCGCTTCAATCTGCCCCTCCGCCACTCCGCCGGCAGCTTGAAACGCTTTGTATTGAAATAGTGGCATGATGAATTAATGACTGGCCACGGCCATCTTGGGCTTCACTTCGACCTCGGCGATGACTTCGACCTCCGGTTTCTCCTCGATCAGGTTCTTCTTTTTCTTTTCCGTGGCGTACATCGTCTGGTCCTTCGTGACGCGCATGACTTCTTCCGGGGTGGTGATGCCCTTGCGCACCAGCCGCCAGCCGTCGTCGCTCAAGCTGCACATGCCGTTGCGGACGGCGGCTTCGCGGATGATGTTGGCGGAGGAGTTCTTCAAGAGGAGTTCCACGATTTCGTTGTTCATGTCCATCCACTCGAAGATGGCTTGCCGGCCGTGGAAGCCGGAGTGACGGCATTCCCCGCAGCCAACGCCTTTGTAGAAAACCTGGCTTTGCGGATAGCCGAGCCGCTCTTTCAAGGCCTGGTTAATATCCGAATCGTCTTCCACTTTGCAGTGCGGGCACAGCACGCGGACCAGACGTTGCGCGAGAACGGCCTCGAGGGAGGATGCGACCAGGTAGGGCTCGACGTGCATGTCCACCAGGCGGTTCAACGCGCCGGGAGCGTCGTTGGTGTGCAGGGTGGAAAACACCAGGTGACCGGTCAGGGAGGCCTGCACCGCGATCTGGGCGGTTTCCTCGTCGCGAATTTCACCGACCAGCACCACGTCCGGGTCATGGCGCAAGATCGAGCGAAGACCGCGCGCAAAGGTCAACCCGGCCTTTTCATTGACCTGAATCTGGTTGACACCCTTCATCTGATATTCAATCGGGTCTTCAATGGTGATGATCTTGGTCTCGAGATCGTTGATGGCGTGCAGCGCGGTGTAAAGCGTGGTGGTCTTGCCGCTGCCGGTGGGCCCCGTCACCAGGATAATTCCGTGCGGCAGGGCCAGAATGCGCTTGAACGACTTCATCTCCGGCTCGCCCATGCCCAACTGGCCCAGTCCCATCAGCGTTCCTTTTTGCCGCAGCAAACGCAGCACCACCGCTTCCCCGTGGAGCATCGGTATGATGGAAACGCGGACGTCCACGTCGTTGTTGGCCAGACGGAGCTTGATGCGTCCGTCCTGCGGCAGCCGTTTTTCGGCGATGTTCAGATGGCTCAGAATCTTCAGACGGGAAACAATCGCGGGTTGAAAGCGTTTGATCTGCGCCGGGACCGGAATTTCCTGCAAGACACCGTCAATACGATAGCGGATGCGGAATTCCTCCTCGAAGGGTTCGAGGTGAATATCAGAGGTCCGCAGTTCGATGGCGTCGGTGAAGACCTGGTTGACGAACTTGATGATCGAAGCGTCCTCGGCCGCGCTCTCAAGGTCGGCATTTTCGTCGGCGCCCTCGTCCACCACCTGGAGCGGCGCGTCTTCATCCAATGTATCAATCGTATCCGCGCCGATGCCAAGGCGGGATTTCATTTCGCGCCGGATGGCTTCGGATGGGGCCAGGACCGGCTGAATTTTGAGCCCGGTCAAGGTTTTGAGCGTGTCCAGACCCTGGGTGGCAAAAAGCCGGCTGGTGGCCACCTGCACGACACCATTGAGCCGGTTCAAGGGCAGGAGTTCTTCCTTGAGCAAAACGCGGGCCGGGAAAAGCGAGAGAAGTTCGCGGTCCGGCTCGATATTGTCGAGCGTCGTGAACTGCAAATGATATTCACCCGCCAGCCAGCGCAGGACGTTGTCCTCCGACTTCACCAGGTCGGGTTTGCCCTTGGCCGCTTGCGCTGTAAGGATGCTGGCGTCCGCCGGGGATAGCTGCTTGGCTTCGACCATGCGGTCGAGCAGTTTTGGCCCCTCGCCCCCCGGACTCTCGTTTATATTGCTTATATTCGCTTTATTTTGACTCATAAAAACCGGATCACGGCGGCGTCCCCCCCCAGGGACCGCCGCCGCGCTGCTTAAACTCACCGGCGGTTCGCTCCGCCGGTTAAGATTTCAGCCAATTTGCTCACTGATCGCTAATTCAAGTAAGTCGTGTTCAGCATCAGGTAGGCTTCCTGGCGCGAGGTGAGCAGCGCGCGAAGTTCATCCTGCGCTTTGATCAATTCCGCCCGGGCGGATTTCCGCAAATCCTGCACTTTCGCCATTTTATCTTTTATTTCCGCCGGCTTGGCATTGTCGTCGTAGGCCTTCTGCAGTTCGGCCAAGGCATCGGCCAGCGGTGTCGCCGGGGCCGTGGCGCCGGCGGCGTTATTGCCGCGATTGCCGCGATTGCCGCGCCCACGACCGCCCCGATTGTTTACCCCCTGCTGGGCGGTTTGAACCTCCGCGATCTTGGCCGAGATGGCGGTCCATTCGGCTTCGTCTTTCACTTCCATGTCCGAGCGCATCTGGTCGGGCGTTATGCCGCCGCGCCCACCGCCACGACCACCGCCAAAGCCGTTGGCACCACCCCCAAAACCGTTGTTGCCGCCGCCGGGCTGGGCCATCGCGGTCGCCGCTCCCAATCCCAATGCCGCGAGACAGCCTCCCAGGATCATTGCTCTCTTAAATACGTTCATAACTTACAATGACTAATAAGGTTCTTAACGATTCGATGGCTCACCTTCGCACCACCGAATGCGGAACACCTTTCCCGGTAGGCAACTAGCGTGCCAAGCCGGAGATAAGGACGTTTTACCAGCAAAAGGACAGGTTTCTTGCTGAACGCACTCCCCTAGACGCGCAAACCTTGCGCGAAGTTGCGCAAAAAATGCGCGGGCGGGTTTGAGCCCGAATCGTTCGCGACTTCTTGGGTAGCACGACCAACTTGGTCGTCTCCGTCGGCGACTCGCCGACGGATCGTTGCACGTACGAAGAACTGGAAAAGGTTGAATTACAACCGCTTAATCAACAAGACCGTTATTCAGCAGGTAGGCTTCCTGCCGGATGGAGACGACGGCTTTCAAGTCGGCTTGCGCTTTGGCCAAGTCGGCCTGCTTTTTTCGGCGCGACTCCCGGACATTGGCCATCGCGGTTTTCAACTGGGCAATCGGCGCAGTGTTATTCACGGCGTTATCCAAAGCGTCGGCCGTCGGATCAGCCGTGCCGAACAAGGCCGCCATGCCGCCGCGTCCACCGCCGCCGCCGCCCTGGCCGCCGCCACGCCGGAACATGTTCCCCATCCCGGCGGCGCGGGTTTCAAATTGGAGTTGCATGACTTTCAAGAGGAGGGGCGAAATGGCGGCCCATTCGTCGTTGTTGGTCACCCCAAGATCATCGCGCATGCCGTCCACCCGGTTCTGCAGCATCGCGGCCATGTTAAAACCGCCACCACCACCGCCAAACCCGGCGGCTCCGCCAGGAGGTTGGGCCATGGCGTTCGATGCGAAGAGTGTCAACGTAAGAGCGAGACTTGCGACGGCGGCCAATAACTTAAATCGTTTCATAATTATCTCCGACTGATTTGGTGGGTTGTTTGTTCAACAACTTTGCTGATCTCGCCCATACCATACACGGTCCCGTCGGTTTTGGGAAGGAAAGAGATGCGGCAAATTGCCGCTCGCCTGCTTCCACCGCCCCGGTTAGATTTGGTTTTCCCAATGCCACTGGCAATCCAGCAATTTGCGCCCGCTCACTTCATCAACCGGGAATTGAGCTGGCTGGAGTTCAACCAGCGCGTGCTCAACGAAGCGCGCGACCGCTCCGTTCCCCTGCTCGAACGCCTGAAGTTCTTTTGCATCACCGGCTCCAACCTCGACGAGTTCTTCGAAGTCCGCGTCGCCGGCCTGAAACAGCAAATCGAGAGCGGCGTGACCACGCGCGGCCTCGACGGCCTCACCCCCGTCGAAACCTTGCGCGCCGTGCGCCAGCGCATCCGCCGCCTCGTCCGCGATCAATACGCCTGCTGGCGCCAGCAACTCGCCCCCGCCCTCGCAAAAAACGGCATCCGTTTCCTCGAACCCTCCTGCCTGCGAAAACCGGACGCCGACGAATTGGAACGCTTCTTCCGCACCCAGGTCCTCCCGGTCCTCACTCCGCTGGCGATTGACCCGAAGCATCCCTTCCCGCAACTCCTCAACAAATCCCTCAATATAATCGTGCAACTCGAAATGCGGACGGGCAAGGATCTGCTGCGCCACCTCGCCGTGGTGCAGGAACCGCGCGTCCTGCCGCCCGTCGTCCGCCTGCCCGGCGAGGGCGCAAACTACGTCATGCTCGGCCGGTTGATTGGCCATTTTCTGCGCGAGATTTTTCCCGGAACCAACATCCTCGGCTGCTGGCCCTTCCGCGTCACCCGCAACAGCGAGCTCTACATCGACGAACAGGACTCCCGCAACCTCCTCAAAGCCGTGGAACTGGAACTGCACAACCGCCGCCGCGGCGACGCCGTCCGCCTCGAAATTGACGCGCACTGCCCCGAGCCGATCCGCAAGGCCCTGCTCGGCACGCTGCGCTTGACAGCGGAAGACGCCTTTCTGATTGACGGCCCCCTGTCGCCGGCGCGCCTGATGACCATTTGCGAGGGCGACCATTCGCCGCAACTGCGCGAAAAACCGTTCCTGGCGCCCCGCGCCGCAGCGCTGCGGGATCATCCGGTCGTCTTCGACGCCGTCCGCGCGCGCGACATCCTGCTGCATCATCCCTACGAAAGTTTCAACACCGTGGTGGATTTCCTCGAACAGGCCGCCAACGATCCGCACGTCCTCGCCATCAAGCTCACCCTCTACCGCACCGGCGGCGACACCCGCATCGTCGGCGCCCTCATGCGCGCGGTCAAGAACGCCAAGCAGGTCACCGCCGTGGTGGAATTGCGCGCCCGCTTCGACGAGGCCAACAACATCGAATGGAGCCGCAAGCTCGAAGAAGCCGGCGTCCACGTCGTCTATGGCCTGGTCGGTTACAAAATCCATTGCAAGGTCTGCCTGGTCGTGCGCCGGGAAAACGACGGCCTCCGCCGCTACGTCCATCTCAGCACCGGAAACTACAACGCCACCACCGCCCGCTTCTACACCGACCTCGGACTCCTCACCTGCCGCCCCGATTTCGGCGAAGACGCCACCAACCTGTTCAATTTGTTGACAGGCATCGGCCGCTTTCAGTCAATGAGAAAACTCCTGCTCTCCCCCTTCCAACTGCACGCCCGCCTCCTCTCCCTCATCGGCCGCGAGGCCGGCAACGCCCGCCGCGGCCGTCCCGCCCGCATCATCGCCAAGATGAACGCCCTCATCGACGGCGAAATCATCGACGCCCTCTATCGCGCCTCCCAGGCCGGCGTCACCATCGACCTGCTCGTGCGCGGCACCTGCTGCCTGCGCCCGCAATGGCCCGGCGTCAGCGACCGCATCACCGTCCGCAGCGTGGTGGACCGCTTTCTCGAGCACAGCCGCGTCTGTTATTTCGAAAACGCCGGCGAGCCCGAGGTCTATCTCGGCAGCCCCGACTGGATGCCCCGAAATTTCTTCCGCCGCATCGAAGCGGTCTTTCCCGTGGAAGACCCGGAATTGCGCGACCGCATCAAGACGGATATTTTGGAGCCGGCCCTGGCGGACAATGTGAAGGCCTGGCATTTGCAAGCCGACGGACGCTACGTGCGCCGGCGACCACCGCAGGCCAGGCGACGAAGAAGCCAGGCGGAATTCCTGGCCAAGAGCATGGCGTCAAGCTGAGAACTCTCGCGCAGCGGCGCAATCTCCCGCCGCCCGAATCTCTCAGCTCTTCCGCTTCGGCAGCGCCCGCGTCGCCCCGGTGGAAATCCCCCCGTCCACCAGCAGTGTTTGCCCCGTGATATACGCGCTGGCGTCGGACGCCAGAAACACCACCGCGCCACCCAGATCGTCCGGCTGCCCCGGACGCTTCAGCGGAATCCGATCACACAAATAGTCCACCCATTCCGTGTCTTCATACAACACCGCGTTTTGCCGCGTCTTGAACCAGCCCGGCGCCAGGCAGTTCACCGTAATCCCGTGAACTCCCCAGTCATCCGCCAGGCTCATCGTCAATTGCTTGACTCCGCCCCGGCTGGCCCCGTAGGGCCCCAGCCCGGCCGAGCCCGCCACGCAGGTCACGGAACCGACATTGATGATGCGCCCGTACTTGCGCGAAATCATGTGGCGGGCGATGGCCTGGGAGACGAAAAATGTGCCGCGCAGATTGGTGTCAAGTATCAAATTCCAGTCGTCCCAGGTCACGTCCAGCGCGGGCTTGCGCACATTGCACCCCGCGTTGTTCACCAAAATGTCAATTCTCCCAAATTGCGCCGCCGCCGCCTCCGCCATGCGCTGGATGCTCTCGTGCTTGCGCACGTCCAGGGAGAGCGGCCGGACCTGCCGCCCCAGCCCTTCAATTTCCTTTTGAAACTCCGCCAGCGACGCGGCTTCGCGGGCGGTGATGATCAAATCAGCCCCGGCCCGGGCCAGGGCCCGCCCAAAATACTGGCCCAGCCCGCGGCTGCTCCCGGTGACGAGGGCGACTTTCCCGGTGAGATCGAAGGGTGATGGTGGATTCATTGTTGACACGCGAAATGAGAGGTTTGCGGGCGTGCGGGCGCCCGCCCCTCCCGAAATTGGGTTTATGGTTTCAGGATGACTTTGAACAGCCCCGGTTCCTTGCGGTAAAGCCGGTCGAACCAGGCGGCGCCTTCGGCAAGCGGGGCCACCGCGCTGATCAGCGGGGCCGGATGCAATTCTCCCCGCGCCAACAGATCCAGCACCGCCGGATATTCGCCTTGCGAACCGCAGGACCCGTAAATCGTCAGCTCCCGCGTCACCGCGATTTGCAGCGGGAACTCAATTTTCGGCGCCACGTTGCCCACCAACGCCACCTTGCCGCCTTTGCGCACGCAGTTCAGGGCCAGGTCCACCGTGCTCGTAATCCCTACGGCTTCGTACGCAATGTCCGCGCCCCGCCCCGCCGTCAGGCTCAGGATCGCTTCCAGGGCGCTCGGGCTGGATTTCGGATTGACAGTGTCGGTCGCGCCATATTTTTTGGCCAGCGCCAGGCGGTCGTCTGCCACGTCCACCACCACGAGACGACCGCATCCGGCCGCCCGCAAACCTTGCACCAGCGCCAGGCCGATCATCCCCGCGCCGGCCACCACCACCATGTCGTTCAACGTTAACCCGGTCCGCCGAATGGCGTGCAGCGCGATGGAAAAGGGCTCAACCATCGCGGCGTGCTCGAACGGAATGTTATCCGGCAGACGATACAACACGCGTTGCGGCACCACGACGAATTCCGCGAAGGCGCCATGCTGCCGATACGCCTCGCAGGAAACTCCGAGGACACGCCGGTTGTCGCACAAATTAATCTCCCCGCGCCGGCACGGCGGGCATTCGCCGCAATAAATCGTGGAATCGAACGTCACCCGGTCGCCCGTTTCCCACCCGCGGACAGCCGAACCTTTGCCGGCGATGATGCCGGCCGCCTCGTGCCCCATGATAATAGGTGGACGACGCCGCCCCGTGCTCCCGTCCATGCCATGGACATCGCTGCCGCAGATGCCGCAGGCCTTGACCGCAACGAGAACCTCTTCGGGACCCGGTTGCGGCGCCGCCGCCTCGCCAAACGTGAACCGCTTATACTCTTCCAAAACCAGTGCTTTCATAATCAGGCTTATTAGTTGCCGCGATGATGGACGAAAGCGCCCCCGCAAATCCAGCCAGAAATTTCCGCAATACCCAAACCCGCCGGCCCACCAATCTCGCGCAGCGTCTTGGAGTGCGCCGGCCCTCCGGCGCTTTCCTCCTTCGCCTCCCCGCCCGCGCTGAGCCCAGATATTTCGCAACTTGGTAGGGCGGTGCTATGTCGCCGCCCCATATTCGGGCAAAAGGGAACTCTCCGTTGCTCCCGAATTTGGAACCGCGAAACTTTACGGCCCTGCTGAAGTCACCCGGCAGATACCATCAAATGCCCCCCTTGCGCTGAAGTGGATCGATCCTCCGGCCTCAACGGCGAACCGGTTTTTGGGGAGGCTGGTTGGTGTATAGTTTTGGCGCCGGGACGTTTTCGTTCACCCATTTTTTAAGGGAGTCAAGCTTGACCTTTTCCCACGTCAGACGCGCGGCGAGGTCATTGGTGGACTTTAGCGGGACAAAATCTTTGTCAAATCGGGGGTAGAAGTATATGAGTTCGAGCCCGCCGTTCGCGGCATAAAAAAACTCGAGGTAGCCAACGTCGCCGGCTTCGTACAGGTCAAAATGGTGTCGCTCCACCTTCTCAAATAGCCCCGTCACCGCCCCCATTTCATTGAAGTAGATTGGTAAAACCGCGTCTGTGGGAACCGAGTGCAATTCCGC
>Ga0302320_10003284_pt1 | contig 37758 bp, 37 predicted proteins | sample Bog_T0_3_FD_202130 | JGI IMG/M metagenome (GOLD analysis project Ga0302320, IMG submission 202130) | Peat permafrost microbial communities from Stordalen Mire near Abisko, Sweden - Bog_T0_3 | ecosystem: Environmental > Terrestrial > Soil > Wetlands > Peat | place: Sweden: Abisko, Stordalen Mire... | reverse complement strand
TCCGGAATCTGGAACCTGCCGACCGAGCTGCCGAGCATCACGGCAATGCGGTTCGACTCGTCGAGGATGTCCTCGAAGTAGCCGAAGCCGTGGTACTGCGTGGTGTGGTCGTGCAGCGGGTTCGAGCTGCCGTCCGGCGACTCGATGCCGAGGTCGTTGCGCAGGAAATCCCCCGACACGAAGTAGCTGTAGGAACCGGCGCCGCCGCCATAGTTGAAGTTCGGCTGTACCTGCCCGTGGCTGCCGCCATAGATGCCGATGTCGCCACTCTGTTCCTGCACGCCGCTCTTCGTCGTCAGGTCGATGATGCCGGCCGTGCGCAGCCCGTATTCGGCCGGCAGGGCGCCGGTGATCAGGCTCATCGAGGAGATCAGTCGCGGGTCGAGCGACTGGCCGAACACGGCGATGCCCTCCGGCAGGATGATGCCGTTGAGGCGGTACTGCAGCCCGTTGTGCTCGCCGCGGACATGGAACTGGCCGAACGAATCCTGGGCGACGTCCGGCGCCTGCATGATCACCTGGTTCAGCAGCGTATTCTCGCCGCCCGGAGTTGCGGCGATCGCCGCGGAGTCGATCACGTAGGTCGACGCCCCGGTCTGGGTCTGGATCGAGTTTCGGGCCTCATCCAGATGCTTCGCGATCACGGTGATCGTCTCGAGGGTGTCGGACGGCTGAGCCGTGGCCGCGTCCGCATCGGCGGCCGCAGCCGCGTGCGCCAGGCACGCGACACTCAAGGCAAGCAGCGCCGCCTGCGCCGGGATGGGGTTCGATGGGGACATGGACATTCACTCCGCAATATGAGGCACAACACCTGAAGAGTCGCGGCCAGTGCGGCGACCCGATAACGCTGCAGGGCAGGTGGTGTCAGAGCGGCGGGGCGCGGGAGCGGAAGGCGAGGGTGATTCCGTGGCCAGGGAGCGATGCAGTCAGGGCGACCGGTGCATCCGCCATCAGCGGCAGGATCCGGGACGGGAGCGCGGCCGGCGCAGAGGTGGCCGACAGCAGCGGCGAGAAGCTCAGGCAGTCGCTGCAGGCGCCATGGCTGACCAGCGCCGGCGCCCGCTGGACTTCGTGCGCCCCGGCCTCGCCGTGGGCGTACGAATGCCATTGCGCGCCGAACTGCCCGACCAGCAACAGCAGCAGCGTCGCGAGGACGCGAGGGACGGCGGATTTATGCAGGATCGGGGCCACAGTGCTTACCTGGCGGAAACGCCACGGTATCCTAACAGCGGCGCCACGGATCCGGCCATGCAGAAGATTGTCATATTGTCTGTAAACCCGCGGTGGGGAACTGCGTTACCTGTCATGGGGTCTAGCCTATATAGTAGGTGTAGCCGGACTCTTAGATGGGCTCGTTGACGGAGAGTTGCATTCATGACACGTAAAAACCTCGCCCTGGGTAGCCTGATCGCCGCATTTGCGGCTGCGCTGGTGCTGGCGGTCCCCGCCAATGCACAGAGCCACGGCGGTGGCGGACACGCTGGCGGCGGCGGTCATGCGGGTGGCGGCCACGTTGGCGGGGGCGGTCATGCGGCGGGGGGTCATGCGGGCTACGCCGGCCACGTCGGTGGCTTCAGCGGTGGTGCGCGTGGCTACGCCGGCGCGCAGCATTTTGCGCCGGGCGGCCATGCCGGCTTTGGCGGAGCGGGTGGTTACTCACACGCCGGGTACTACCATGGCGGCGGCTATTACGGCGGTCACGGTCACGGTTTTGGCGGGTACTGGGGCGGCGGTTACTGGCATGGCGGCTATTGGCCGCGGGCCTGGTACGGTCCCGGTTTCGCATGGTTCCTGCCGGTCCTGCCGCTGGCCTATGCCACCTATTGGTGGGATGGGCTGCCGTACTACTACGCGAACGATGTCTATTACACCTGGAGCCCGTCGTATGACGGCTATGTTGCGACCGATCCGCCGCCGGTGGACACGGATCAGGGCGGCAGCGGCGCGATCGTCGCCGATGGGCGTCCGACCGATCCGTCGCAGGCGCAGCAGAGCCAGATGGCGGGCGGCGGCGGCCAGGTGTTCATGTATCCGAAGAACGGGCAGAGCGACGCGCAACAGGCCACGGACCGGACGGAATGCCAGCGCTGGGCGGGCAGCCAGGCGCCCGCAGCGTCGCCTGATGACTACCGGCGCGCGATGACAGCCTGCGCCGAGGCCCGCGGCTACAGCGTCAGGTAAACAGTACGCGGATCCGCGTACCTCTGGCGCCGCTGCCGGCGTCGATCTGCAGTTCCGCATCGTGCAGCCGCACGATCTCGTCGCAGATCGCGAGCCCAAGGCCGGTACCATGTCCCGGTGAGTTCGGCAGGCGCACATAGCGCTGCAGTACCCGCTGCCGGTCGGCGACCGGGATTCCCGGCCCGTCGTCCTCGACGTAAATGTACGCGCGACCCTGGGCTGTGCCGGTTCCGACCGTAACGTGACCGCCGCGCGGCGTGTATTTCAGTGCATTGTCGATCAGGTTGCCCAGCAGGTCGTCGAGCAGCGCGGCGTTCGCCACGGCGCTCGCAGGCTGAAGCTCCGCACCCAGGTCGATCCCGTCGCGCAGCGCCCGATCGATGAACTTCCCCACGGACTGTGCGGCGAGCTCCGCGAGGTCAGCGGGCTGGCGACCGGCGGCGCCGCTGGCGGCCGCGTCGGCGCGCGCCAGCGACAACAGCTGGTTCGTCGACCGCGACAGCTGCCTGAGACCATCGTGGAGCATCTCCAGCCGTGCCTCGAGCGGCGCCGCGGCCGGGTCGGCGCGCAGCAGCTCGAGCTGCGCCAGCATGCCGGTCAGTGGCGTGCGCAGCTGGTGCGCCGTATCCGCGATGAACCGCTGCTGCGACTGCGTCGTCGTGCGCAGCAATGCGAACAGGCGATTGAGCGTCGCTGCCAGCGGCGCAACCTCACGCGGTACGGAGCCGTCGGCGAGCGGCCGCAGGTCGAGCGGCGAGCGTGCCGCGATTTCGTCGCGCAGCCGCCGCAGCGGCCGCAGGCCCACCTGGATGCCGGCCCACACCAGCACCAGCGTCAGATCCAGCTGCACGAAATCCCATAGCAGGGTGCTCATGAAGCCATAGCGCGCGGCCGCCTCGGCCGCCGGCAGCTCCTCCGCAACGACCACGAAGCGGGTCGCGGCCGCGCTGCCGCTGCGCAGGCTGAGGAGCCGCAGTGTATGTGCGCCCGACTGCAGTGTCGCGAATACCGGGCTGCCTGCCGCCACAGCCGGCGCGGCCGGCAATCCGGCATCGCCGGCAATGAGCGCATGCGCGCCGTCGCGCACGGCAAAGCGGATCGAGCGATCTGCAGGAACGAAGGCGGCGAGCGCCGCATCGCCCTGCGGCATCGCTGCAAGAATTGCCGCGCTCGCTGCGCGCAGGCGGTGGTCCGAGCTGATCACCTGGGGAGCGAGGTTGTTGAAATGGTGCACCAGCGCGCCGGCCAGTGCCAGCAGGATCAGTGGTACCGCGAGCCAGAGGATCAACTGGCGGCTGATCGAGGAGTTCACGTCGGTCGATGCTCCTCCAGCCGGTAGCCAAGTCCGCGCAGGCTGCGTATCGTCGCCGCACTGCCGATCTTGGCCCGCAGCCGCGAGATGTGCACCTCGACAGCATTGGTCGTCAGGTCCTGGTCGGGGCCTGCCAGCGCCTGCAGCAGGTGTTCCTTGGAGACGATCAGGCCCGTGCGGCGCACCAGGCACTCGAGCAGCAGCCATTCACGCGCGGTCAGGTCGACTTCCGCGCCATCGATGCGCAGGCGCTTGCCGTGCAGATCGACACTGAGCCGGCCGTGGCGCACGGTGCCTCCCTGCGCGCCCTGCGCGCGACGCACGAGTGCGCGCGCGCGCGCGACCAGCTCGGCCGGTTCGAACGGCTTGCTGAGGAAGTCATCGGCACCGAGGTCGAGCGCGCCGATCTTGTCGGTCAGCGTGTCGCGGGCGGTCAGGATCAGCGTCGGCAGCGGGTTGCCGGAGCGGCGCAGGCGGCGCACGAGGGACAGACCGCCGGCGCCGGGCAGGCCAATGTCGACGACGGCGAGGTCGAACGGCTCGCCCTGCAGTGCGACATAAGCCGCCTCCGCATCGCCGACGCGGCGCACGCTGTGTGCATCGGCCGTAAAGCTGCGTGCCACGGCATCGGCAACGAAGTCGTCGTCCTCGACGATCAGCAGGCGCATGACGGCGCTGCGCCCATCACTCGCTGCCGAAGCTGCCGCGGCGCGGCGGGGCCAGCTCGCTCATCCTGGCATCGAAATCGCGTGCGAAGGTCTCCGCGAACAGGTGCGGAAAGCCCGCGGGCGCAAGCTGCGCCAGCGTCGCGTACAGCTCGTTGTACAGCTCCCAGTAGCGTTCCTTGCCGGGGGGCTGTGGCATGCCGCGGCGCGCGCTGCGCCCGAAGCGTTCCTCGAGTTCCGCCGGCGAGAAGCGTGTCAGCAGCTCGGTCAGCGCCGACTGCATCGCCGCGAGCGTCGCCGCATTCTGACCCTTGAGTTCGCGGAACTTGTCGCGCAGCGCGTCCACCGAGCCGGCGCGCATCGAAGTGCGCGACAGCAGCCGCGTCAGGATGTCCTGGACGCTGCCGCGCGACAGGTTCAGCGGCGACTGCACATCGTCGGCGCCGGCGGCGGACACGCCGAGGCGGTTGCGCAGCTCCGCGCGGCCCTGTTGCAGTTCCATGAGTCCGAGCAGGGATTCACGCAGCATCTGGCCAGCGAGCTGCAGCGCCGCGGCGCGTGCCTCCGGTGCCAGCTGCTGCGGGTCGATCCCGGCGCCACGGCAGAACGCCGCCAGCCCAGGTTCGACGTCGGCGTTGTCGCGCGTGACCCGCACCGGGCGAGTCATCATGTGCCATGGCGTCCCACCCTCGCCGCCGGCGGCCGGCGACTCCGCCACCACCGCCTGCCCGTAGACGTTGCGAACCGCGGCCCCGCCACCAGGCTTCAGCGGCTCCGGCAGCGGGATCGAGCTGCCTGTTTCCAGCAACTCGCTGAGGTCGAGGTCGGCGCCCAGATCGTTGGCGGTCGTCGTGCGTACCGCCGCCGACGGCGGGCCGCCGTCGTAGGCGATGATGCCGCTCGCATCCGGGGGGAAATCGTTGGTGGCGTCGATGCTGACGCGGAACTCGTAGCCGCCGAGGCGCAGGAAGTCGCCGTCCTGCAGCGTGTATTCGTGGAACTTGCCGAGCGGCTCGTTCGCATCGTTGATGTAGGTACCGTTCGAACTGGTGTCCACGACCACGTAGGAGCCCGCCCGGAAATCGACGCGGGCGTGCGTGCCCGAAAGGTAGCGTTCGGGGTCGGGAAGTACCCAGTCGTTGTCGCGTCCGCGGCCGATCGTGCCGCCATGAACGCCGAATACCTTGGTGGAGGCTTCGCCGAGGCCTGCGGCCTGTTCGCCGACGATACGCAGGCGCAAGGCCATATTTACTCTCTCCTAATGAGACCGAGGAATTGCGCAGACTGCACGTATAATGGGGCGAGAGCGTACCAATGTCTGGAGCCCGTAAATGGCTGCGAGTCACATTTTCAAGGTTCTGTTCATAAATCAGGGCAAGGTCTATGAAATATACGCCCGCAAGGTCGGCCAGGGCGGCATGTTCGGATTCCTGGAGGTCGAGGAACTGGTTTTCGGCGAGCGCAGCAGCGTAGTCGTCGATCCGGCCGAGGAGCGGATCAAGGCGGAGTTCCAGGACGTCAGGCGCACCTACCTGCCGCTGCACGCGGTGCTGCGGATCGACGAGGTAAAAAAGCACGGCGTCAGCAAGATTTCGGCGCTGGAGGGCTCCAATGTCGCGCAGTTCCCGGTCCCGATCTATACCCCCGGGGGCGACTCCAACGCGCGCAAATGATCCGGCTGCGATGAATTTCTTCCTCCCCGGCGCAGCCGCGCTGTCCGAGTTTCGCCTCGATCGCCTGTGCGCATCGCTATGCGCCGTTGATCCTCGTGTCGCCGGCATCGAGGCGCGCTGGTTGCACTGCGTCGTAGCGGCGCGCCCTCCCGCCGCGGATGAACTGGCGCAGCTGCAGCGGCTCCTCGGCGACGTCGATCCCGAGCCGCCCGCCGGGGGCTACCGGCTGGTGGTGACGCCGCGCGTCGGCACCGTGTCCCCCTGGTCCAGCAAGGCGACGGATATCGCGCATGTCTGCGGGCTGGCGCAGGTGACGCGGCTGGAACGTGGCTGCGCCTACTGGATCCGCGCCAACGGGGCGCTCGATGAGCCGGCGCTGCGCCGGCTCGGTGCGGCGCTGCACGATCGCATGACCGAGACCCTGTGGCTGGGCGAGCCAGACCTCGCGGCGTTGTTCGCTACGGCGGCGCCGCGACCGCTGCGCAGCGTCGCGCTCGGCGCACTCGGCCGCCCGGCGCTGGAGGCGGCGAACCGGGACTGGGGGCTCGCGCTGTCCGGTGAGGAGATCACTTACCTCGTCGATGCCTTCCGCGCGCTCGGGCGCGATCCCACGGATGCGGAACTGATGATGTTCGCGCAGGCCAACTCCGAGCACTGCCGCCACAAGATCTTCAATGCCGAGTTCGTCATCGACGGCGTTGCCTGCGGCGCATCGCTGTTCGACATGATCCGCGCGACCTACCGGGCGAATTCCGCCGGCGTCCTCTCCGCCTACCGCGATAATGCGGCGGTGATCGAAGGCGGTATTGCCGAGCGCTTTTTTCCCTCGGGCCCGGCGCATCACTATGCCGGCCATGTCGAGCCGGTCGATATCCTGATGAAGGTCGAGACCCACAACCATCCGACCGCGATCTCGCCGTTCCCGGGGGCCGCGACCGGTGCCGGCGGCGAGATCCGCGATGAGGGCGCGACCGGGATCGGCGCCAGCCCGAAGGCCGGAGTGTGTGGCTTCTCGGTGTCGAACCTGCGCATCCCACAGTTGTCCCATTCCTGGGAAGAGGACTGCGGCAGCCCGGCGCGCATCGCCTCGGCGCTCGAGATCATGCTGCAGGGTCCGATCGGCGCGGCCGCATTCAACAACGAATTCGGGCGCCCCAATATCGCCGGCTATTTTCGCATGTTCGAACAGCGCCGCCGCGAGAACGGTCGCGACATCGTGCGCGGCTATCACAAGCCGATCATGATCGCGGGCGGCCTCGGCAATGTGCGCCGCGGGCATGTCGAGAAGAAGGACGTCGTCGTCGGCGCGCCACTCGTCGTTCTCGGCGGTCCGTCGATGCTGATCGGCCTTGGCGGCGGCGCGGCGTCCTCGGTCGGCAGCGGCCAGAGTTCCGAAGGCCTCGACTTCGCCTCGGTGCAGCGCGGTAACCCCGAGATGCAGCGTCGTGCACAGGAGGTGATCAACCGCTGCTGGGAACTTGGCGATGCGAATCCGATCCTGCTGATCCACGACGTCGGCGCGGGCGGACTGTCCAATGCGCTGCCGGAGGCGATCGCGCACAGCAACCGCGGCGGCCGCATCGACCTGCGCCGTATCCCGAGCGCGGAGCCCGGGCTGTCGCCGATGGAGCTGTGGTGCAATGAGTCGCAGGAGCGCTATGTCATCGCGCTCGAGCCTGGCAGCGTTGCCGCCTTTGCCGCGCTGTGTGAGCGCGAGCGCTGTCCGTTTGCCGTCGTCGGCGAAATCACCGCTGACGGCATCCTCGAGGTCGAGGATCCGCTGCTGGGCGCGGCCCCGGTCGGGATGCCGATCGAAGTGCTGATCGGCAAGACGCCGCGGATGCGTCGCGACGTCGCCACCCTGAGCCTGCCGGTGCTGCCTCTCGACACCGCGGGTGCGACGCTCGCCGACTCGCTCGACCGGCTGCTTGGGCTGGCAACGATCGCCGACAAGTCGTTCCTGGTCACGATCGGCGACCGCAGCGTCGGCGGCATGATCAGCCGCGACCAGATGGTGGGTCCGTGGCAGGTGGCGCTCGCCGATGTCGGCGTCACGCTGAACAGCTACTCCGGCTATGGCGGCGAGGCGATGGCGATCGCCGAGCGCGCCCCGGTGGCGCTGCTCGATGCGGCGGCCTCCGGCCGCCTCGCCGTCGCGGAGGCGATCACCAACATTGCTGCCGCCGACATCGGCCGGCTGCAGGACATCCGTCTGTCGGCCAACTGGATGGCGGCCTGCGGCGAGCCGGGCGAGGATGCGGCGCTGTATGCGACGGTGCGTGCGGTCGGCGTCGAGCTGTGCGCCGCGCTTGGGCTGACGATCCCGGTCGGCAAGGACTCGCTGTCGATGCGCACCGCGTGGAACGATGCAGCCGGCGAACACCGCGTCATCGCGCCGGTCTCGCTGGTCGTCACGGCCTTCGCCCCGGTCAGCGATGTGCGCCGCACGCTGACGCCGCAGCTGGATAATGCGCAGCCCTCGCGGCTGCTGCTGATCGACCTGAGCGCAGGCAGGAAGCGCCTCGGCGGCTCCTGCTGGGCGCAGGTTCACGGCCAGCACGGCGGCGAGCCTGCGGACCTCGATGCCCCGCAGCTGCTGGCCGCGTTCTTCGCCGCCGTGCAGGATCTCAAGGCGGCGGGGCTCGCCCTCGCGTACCACGACGTCTCCGACGGCGGCGTGCTGGTCACGCTGGTGGAGATGGGATTCGCGAGCCGCTGCGGGCTCGACATCGACCTCGGGGTCCAGGACGATCCGATCGCGGCCTGCTTCGCCGAGGAGCCGGGCGCGGTCGTGCAGGTGCCGGCGGCGCGCGCCGACGAGGCGCTCGCGATCCTGGCCCGCCACGGACTGGGCGCGACAGCGCGCAGCGTCGGTACGCCCCGCGACGCGCAACTTCTCAGGCTGCGCTGCGGCGGCGGCGTGCTGCTCGAGGCGTCGATGACCGCGTTGCGCCGCCGCTGGAGCGAAGTGTCGTTCCGGATGCAGGAACTGCGCGACAACCCCGAGTGCGCGCGCGAGGAATACGCGCGACTGCTGGATGCGGACGATCCCGGCCTGCATGCGCGCCTCTCGTTTGACCCGGCCGAGGACATCAGCGCGCCGTACCTCAGCGCCGGCCGGCGGCCCGCGGTTGCCGTACTGCGTGAACAGGGCGTCAACAGCCAGACGGAAATGGGCGCGGTGTTCACTCGCGCCGGTTTCGACGCCTTCGACGTGCATATGACCGACGTCCTCAGCGGGCGCGTGAGCCTCAGTGTCTTCCAGGGGCTCGTTGCCTGTGGCGGCTTCTCCTATGGTGATGTGCTCGGCGCGGGCGAGGGCTGGGCAAAGTCGATCCTCTACAACCCACGTGCGCGCGACGCCTTCGCTGCGTATTTCGAGCGCCCCGATACCTTCACGCTCGGTGTCTGCAATGGCTGCCAGATGCTGGCCGCGCTGCAGGAACTGATTCCGGGGACTGCCGGCTGGCCGCGCTTCCTGCGTAACCGCAGCGAGCAGTACGAGGCGCGGCTGGTGCTGTCACGGATACCGCGCTCGGCATCGCCGTTGTTTGCCGGAATGGAAGGGTCGGTATTGCCGGTCGTCGTCGCGCATGGCGAGGGCCGCGCAGCCTTCGCGGCGTCTGACGGTGCTTCGCAGCAGGCGGCCGCGGCCGCGCTCGATGCGCGCGGCGGCGTGACGCTGCAGTATATCGACAGCCGTGAGGCGGTCGCGACCCGCTATCCCGACAATCCGAACGGCTCACCGCTCGGCATCGCCGGAATCTGCAACACGGACGGCCGCGTCACCGCGGTGATGCCGCATCCGGAGCGGGTATTTCGCACCGTGCAGAACTCCTGGGCACCACGCGAGTGGGGCGAGGACGGCGGCTGGATGCGGCTGTTTCGCAACGCGCGCCGCTTCGTGGGATAGGGCGACGCGCTAGCTCTCGCGCGCGAAGATGTCCGACGCCGTGAACTCCGGCGCCGGGGCGAACGCGGGTGCCGGCGAGACGAAGCGGCGGAAGGTCATCGCCTGCAACAGGCGCTCCTTGCGCACGAATGTCTGGTACAGCATGTCGCGCATCACCTCGAGGAGGATGCCGGCCGTTTCTCCGTCGAGCGAGGGCTGGTGCGGCCATGGGTCGCTGTCGTTGCCGAACAGTACGGAGCGCACGCTGCCGAGCGTCATGTCGTCCAGCGCGGCGAGATTGCGGATCTCCTGCAGCGTGTCGAACATCCCGAGCTTGCCGGCCTCGCCGAGCTCGCGGAACAGCGACTGCGCAGTGCGCCGGCACATCGCCCCGAACGCATTGAAACAGCCCGCCTGGTAACAGCCGAGCGCTTCCTTGAACAGCAGCGCCGACTCCTCCGGCAGGTAAGTCAGCGGGAAGGTCTCGCGGGGGCGCTCAATCTCTGCAAAATTGCCGGACAGCTCGACGTGGGTGGGCAGGTAGGCCTTCGCGGCGAACTTCAGGAACACCGGCTCCGCGCAGGCGTCGCAGCGGAACACGACGCCGACGTTCTTCGGCCGCAGTTGCGTCAGTGTCGCGAAGCGCGGGACTGCCTGTGCAGTCAGGTGCGTCAGCGTCTGGCAATGCGGGCAGACGAGGGAGATTCCCTGAGGTTCGGCCCGGAACTGGTCATGGTCGTCGATCAGGATCGTCATGGTCATCCCGCCAGCGGTTTGTAGCGAATCCGGTGCGGCTGGGCTGCATCCTCGCCCTTGCGCCGCTTCAGGTCCTCGACGTACTCATTGTAGTTGCCTTCGAACCAGACGACCTGCGAGTCGCCCTCGAAGGCCAGAATGTGCGTCGCGATACGGTCGAGGAACCAGCGATCGTGCGAGATCACGACGGCGCAGCCGGGAAACGCAACCAGCGCCTCTTCCAGCGCACGCAGCGTCTCGATGTCCAGATCGTTGGTCGGCTCGTCGAGCAGCAGAACGTTGCCGCCGGACTTGAGTACTTTCGCCAGGTGGACCCGATTGCGCTCGCCACCGGAGAGGTCGCCGATCAGCTGTTGCTGCTGCACTCCCTTGAAGTTGAAGCGGCCAACGTAACCGCGCGACGAGGTTTCGTAGTTGCCGACCTTGATCAGGTCGAGGCCGCCGGAGATCTCCTGCCAGACGGTGTTCCGGTCGTTCAGCGACTGGCGCGACTGGTCGACGTAGGCGAGCTTGACCGAGGGTCCCATGCGGAACCCGCCCGAGTCGGGCTTCTCGACGCCCGCCAGCATGCGGAACAGCGTGGTCTTGCCGGCGCCGTTCGGGCCGATGATGCCGACGATGCCGCCGGGCGGCAGGCTGAAATTCAGCCCGTCGATCAGCAGCCGGTCGCCGAAGCCCTTGCGCAGGTTCGTGCATTCGATGACCAGGTCGCCAAGCCGGTCGCCGGGCGGGATGTAGATTTCGTTGGTCTCGTTGCGCTTCTGGAATTCCTGGGAGGCCAGTTCCTCGTAGCGCTGCAGGCGCGCCTTGGACTTGGCCTGCCGCGCCTTCGGGTTCTGGCGCACCCACTCGAGTTCCTGCTTCAGGCTCTTCGCGAGGGCGTCCTGCTGGCGCTGTTCCTGGGCGAGGCGCGCTTCCTTCTGTTCCAGCCATGACGAGTAATTCCCCTTCCAGGGGATGCCGTGGCCGCGGTCCAGCTCCAGGATCCATTCGGCGACGTTGTCGAGAAAGTACCGGTCATGGGTTACTGCGACGACGGTGCTCGGGTATTCGTCGAGGAAATGTTCCAGCCAGGCGACGGATTCGGCATCGAGGTGGTTCGTCGGCTCATCGAGCAGCAGCATGTCCGGCTTCGACAGCAGCAACCGGCAGAGTGCGACGCGGCGCTTCTCGCCACCCGAAAGTGTCGCGATCTTCGCCTCCCAGGGGGGTAAACGCAGCGAATCTGCCGCGATCTCCAGCTTTCGCTCCAGCTCCCAGCCGCCCACCGCATCGATCCGGTCCTGCAGTTTCGCCTGGTCGTCCATCAGTTTGGTCATTTCGTCGTCGGACATCGGCTCGGCAAAGCGGTCGCTGATCGCATTGAAGCGGTCGAGCAGGACCTGCACGTCCCCGACCCCCTCGCCGACAACCTCGCGTACGGTCCGGGTCTCATCGAGTTCCGGTTCCTGCGGCAGGTAGCCGACCTTGATCCCGGGCTGCGGGCGCGCCTCGCCCTCGATCTCCTTGTCGATGCCGGCCATGATCCTGAGCAGGCTCGATTTTCCGGAGCCGTTCAGCCCCAGGACGCCGATCTTCGCGCCGGGAAAGAAGCTCAGGCTGATATCGCGCAGGATGATGCGCTTGGGGGGCACGACCTTGCCCACCCTGTTCATGGTGTAAATGAACTGAGCCATCGGTAACCTGCTAGCTGGATGTGCAATCGATTATCCGTGACTCGCCCCGGCTTGTCACGGCCGGCCCCCCGGCCCCTCGTGCCCGGGAGGAATATTCGGCTACAATCAAGGGCTAACTTCCCGGAGGCGATACGATGTTCAACAAGTCGATGACCATTGCTGGTTTTGATCCCGAGCTTGCCCAGGCAATGGCCGCGGAACTGCAGCGCCAGGAAGACCATATCGAACTGATCGCCTCCGAGAACTACACCAGCCCGCGTGTCCTCGAGGCCCAGGGCTCCGTGCTGACGAACAAGTACGCCGAAGGCTACCCGGGCAAGCGTTACTACGGTGGCTGCGAATTCGTCGACATCGCCGAACAGCTGGCGATCGACCGCGCGAAGCAGCTGTTCGGTGCCGCCTATGCGAATGTGCAGCCGCACTCCGGCTCGCAGGCGAATGCGGCCGTGTACCTCGCGCTGCTGAATCCGGGCGACGTGACGCTCGGCATGAGCCTCGATCACGGCGGTCACCTGACCCATGGTGCCAAGGTGAATTTCTCCGGCAAGCTCTTCCAGGCCTACCAGTACGGCATCAAGTCCGACACCGGCGAGATCGACTACGAACAGATCGAGCGCCTCGCACTGGAACACCGGCCGAAGCTGCTGATCGCGGGCTTCTCGGCCTATTCGCGCACGATAGACTGGGCGCGCTTCCGCAAGATTGCCGATTCGATCGGCGCCTACTTCTGGGTCGACATGGCGCACGTCGCAGGCCTCGTCGCCGCAGGCCTGTACCCGAACCCTATCCCGTTCGCCGATGTCGTCACCACGACGACGCACAAGACGCTGCGCGGCCCGCGCGGCGGGCTGATCCTCGCGCGGCCGCACCCGGAGCTGCACAAGAAGTTCAACTCGCTGGTGTTTCCCGGCACGCAGGGCGGCCCGCTGATGCACGTCATCGCGGCCAAGGCCGTGGCCTTCCTCGAGGCGCTGCAGCCGGAGTTCAAGGTCTACTCGCAACAGGTGCTGAACAACGCGCGCACGATGACCGCCACGCTGCAGAAGCGCGGCTACAAGATCGTCTCCGGCGGCACCGACAACCACCTGTTCCTGCTCGACCTCGTTGACAAGAACATCACCGGTAAGGACGCGGACGCCGCCCTCGGGCGGGCACACATCACGGTCAACAAGAACGCCGTGCCGAACGATCCGCGGCCGCCGATGGTCACCAGCGGCCTGCGCATCGGCACGCCGGCCGTCACGACCCGCGGCTTCAAGGAAGCGGAATCGGCACTGCTCGCCGGCTGGATCGCGGACGTCCTCGACCATATGGGCGACGAGTCCTATGTCGAGCGCGTGCGCGGCCAGGTCGTCGAGCTGTGCAAGCGCTTCCCCGTCTATGCATGAGGATCCCGTAGGCCGCAATGCACTGTCCGTTCTGCAGCCACACCGAGACTAAAGTCATCGACTCACGTCTCGCCGGCGAAGGACGGCAGATTCGCAGGCGGCGCGAGTGCCTCGCCTGCACGGAGCGGTTCACGACCTTCGAGACCGCGGAGCTGTTGCTGCCGATGGTGGTCAAGAGCGACAACACGCGTGAGCCCTTCGACGAGAACAAGCTGCGCGGCGGCATGCGCAAGGCACTCGAGAAGCGACCGGTCAGTCCCGAAGCGATCGAGGACGCTGCGCAGCGCATCTGCCACAAGCTGCTGACCCTCGGGGAGCGTGAGGTCGCGTCGCGCAGCGTCGGCGGACTGGTGATGGAGGAGCTGCGGCACCTGGACGAGGTCGGATACGTCAGATTCGCATCTGTTTATCGCAGCTTCCAGGACATTGAGGCCTTTCGCACCGAGATCGACCAGCTCAGGCACCATCGCAAGCGTCGTGAGCCGCACGGCGACCAGTTGCCGCTGCTGCCGGGCGCTCCGGCGACGCGCGGCAGTGACGGCCACAAGAAATGAACATGGAGACGCAGGCCCTCGATGAGGCTCATATGGGCCGCGCGCTGCAGCTGGCGGCGCGCGGCCTGTTCACGACCGATCCCAATCCGCGCGTCGGCTGCGTGCTGGTGCAGGGCGGCAGGATAGTCGGCGAGGGCTGGCATTACCGGGCCGGCGAGCCGCATGCCGAGGTCCATGCCCTGCAGGCTGCCGGGGACGCGGCGCGCGGTGCGGTTGCCTATGTGACGCTGGAGCCCTGCGGCCACACGGGGCGTACGCCGCCCTGCGCCGATGCGCTGATCGAGGCCGGCGTGGTACGCGTCCTGTGCGCGACACTGGATCCGAATCCGCTGGTCGCGGGTGCCGGGATCGCGCGCCTGCGTGCCGCGGGCATCGAGGTTGCGGTGGGATCGCTGGCGGCCGCGGCCCGCGCGCTGAACGTAGGCTTCTTTTCGCGCTTCGAGCGCGGTCGGCCGTACGTGCGGCTGAAGCTCGCGATGAGCCTGGACGGGCGCACCGCACACGCCAATGGCGTGCGCGCCTGGATCACCGGTGAAGCCGCGCGGCTCGACGTGCAGCAGTGGCGCGCGCGCAGCTCTGCCGTGCTGACCGGGTCGGGCACGGTGCGCGGCGACGATCCGCAGCTCGATGTGCGCCTCGCCTATGGGGACTGGGTGCGCCAGCCGCTGCGCGTCGTACTCGACACCGACCTCAGGCTGGATCCGCACGCGCGCCTCCTCCAGGGCCAGGGCGCGCTGGTCATCGCCGCGCATGATGCGAGCGGCAGCCTCGCGCCGACAGCCGTTCCGGTGCAGAGGGTCGCACGCACCGCGCAGGGGCTCGACCTCGCCGCTGTCCTTGCGGTCCTGCAGGTGCGCGAGGTCAACGAGTTGCTGGTCGAGTGCGGTGCGACACTTGCCGGCTCGTTCCTGCGGGCCGGGCTCGTCGACGAGCTGATCGTCTATGTCGCGCCGCAGCTGCTGGGTGCGGACGCGGCGCCGCTGGCTTTGCTGGAGCGCGCAGCCGGCACCGCGGCGCTGGGCGCATTCGAGTTTCATGACATGCGCCGCGTTGGCGCGGATCTGCGCCTGACGCTGCGGCCCAGGACGGTGCACTGATGTTTACCGGGATTATCGTCGCGACCGGCCGCATCGCATCCGTTGAGGCAGTCGGCGGCGACCTGCGCCTCGGCGTCGAGGCAGCCGGTCTCGACCTCGCCAGGGTTGCCATCGGCGACAGCATAAGCGTGCAGGGCGTCTGCCTGACGGTCGTTGCGCTGGATGGAACGCACTTCTTCGCCGACGTGTCGCGCGAAACGCTCGACAGGACCACGCTCGGTGCCCGTGCCACGGGGGACCGCGTCAACCTCGAACCTGCCCTGCGGGCCGGCGATGCGCTCGGCGGTCACCTGGTCAGCGGCCATGTCGACGGGGTGGCGCGGCTCGTCGCACTCGCCGGGGACGCGCGCTCGTGGCGACTGCGTTTTGCGCTGCCCGCGGACCTCGCCCGCTTCGCCGCACCGAAAGGCTCGATCTGCCTCGATGGCGTCAGCCTGACCGTCAATGAGGTCGACGGCAACGAGTTCGGCGTCAACATCATCCCTCATACGCACCAGGCGACGACGCTCGGCGAGCTGGGCGTGGGAGACGGCGTGAACGTGGAGATTGACGTCATCGCGCGCTATGTCGCGCGCCTGTTGTCCACACAATAAGAGAGCACAAGAATGTCCGGCTTCAATACGATCGATGAAATCCTCGCCGACCTGCGGCAGGGCAAGATGGCCGTCATCATGGACGACGAGGATCGCGAGAACGAGGGCGACCTGGTCATGCCGGCCGCCTGCGTGCGTGCCGAGGATGTCAATTTCATGGCGCAGTACGGTCGCGGGCTGATCTGCCTGACGCTGACGCGCGAGCGCTGCCGCGAGCTGCGCCTGCCGCTGATGGTCAGCGACACCGACAGCCTGCACAGGACCAACTTCACGCTGTCGATCGAGGCGGCGGAGGGCGTCACCACCGGCATCTCGGCGCACGACCGCGCGCACACGATCCGCACGGCGGTGGCGCCGCAGGCGCGTCCCGAGGACCTGCGCCAGCCCGGACACGTGTTCCCGCTGATGTCCCAGCCCGGCGGCGTGCTGACCCGTGCCGGACACACCGAGGCAGGCTGCGATCTCGCGCGCCTCGCGGGCTTCTCGCCTGCAGCCGTCATCGTCGAGATCCTCAAGGAGGACGGCACGATGGCGCGCCGCCCCGACCTCGAGCTGTTCGCACGACGCCACGGCCTGAAGATCGGCACGATCGCCGACCTGATCCGCTACCGGCTGAAGAACGAGCGCTCGATCGAGAAAATCCACGATGCACCAATCGATACCGAGTATGGCGCGTTCCGCATGTGCTGCTACGAGGACCACGTCAACAGTACCGTGCACGTTGCGCTGGTGCGCGGCGAGCTGAGGGCCTCGCTGCCGCCGCTGGTACGGGTGCACATCGAGGACTCGCTGCGCGACGTCATTGGCGCGCGCAGCGAAAAGCTCGGCTGGCCGCTGCGCGCCGCGATGCGGCGCATTGCAGCCGACGCGACCGGCGTCGTCGTGATCCTGCGGCCCGAGGAGACCCCGCGCGACTTCATGGACGGCGTGCGCCACCTTGACGAGAAGCCGGCACAGTCGCGGGCTGTCGGCGCCACGGTGCTGCGCACCTATGGCATCGGCGCGCAGATCCTCAAGGACCTGGGCGTGACCCGGATGCGGGTGCTCAGCGCGCCGAAGCAGCTGCAGGGCCTCGCCGCCTTCGACCTGGAGGTCACTGAATACATCAACGGCGGGGAATGACGGCCGGGGTATACTGGCGCCAACAGCCGTAAGCCTGAAGGACCTTTTCTGTGCCCATGGACCAGCCAAGAATCATCGAGGGAGACCTGTCGGTCCGCGACCTGCGGATCGCGTTCGTCGCTGCGCGTTTCAACGAGTTTATCGTCGAACCGCTGGTCCGCGGCGCGCTCGATGCGCTGAAGCGCCACGGGGCTACCGAGAAACAGGTGGAGATCATCCGCGTGCCGGGTGCGTTCGAGATCCCCATAGTGCTGCGCAAGCTCGCCCTGTCGCGGCGCTATGACGCGCTGATCGCGCTCGGCGCGGTGATCCGTGGCGACACCCCGCATTTCGACTACGTCGCCGGCGAATGCGCGGGCGGCGTCAGTCGCGTCGCGCTGGAGAGCGGCGTGCCGATCGCCTTCGGCGTACTGACCACCGACACGGTCGAACAGGCCATGGATCGCGCCGGGGGCAAGGCCGGCAACAAGGGCGCCGATGCCGCGCTGACCGCGATCGAGATGGTCAACCTTCTGCGCCGGCTCGAGCCGTGACGGACGGCGCCCGGCGACCCGATGCGGGCCGCCGCGCGCGCTCGCTGGCGCGACGTCTCGTGCTGCAGGCGCTCTACCAGCTGCAGCTCAACGATATCGCCTGGACCGACATCCTGAAACAGTTCCTGGCCGATCCCGAAGCTGACCGCGTCGACCAGGATTACTTCCGCGCGCTGCTGGCCGGCATCGCCGGCAGTCGCGACGCGCTCGACGTCCAGCTGGCAGGCTACAGCGAGATTCCGCCGCCGGAGCTCGATCCGATCGAGCACGCCTTGCTGTGGCTCGGGGTTTACGAGCTGCAACACAGCCCGGAACTGCCGTTCCGCGTCGTGCTCGCCGAGGCGGTGCAGCTGGCGAAGCAGTTCGGCGCAACTGACGGCCACAAATTCGTCAATGCCGTGCTGGACCGGGCAGCCCGGGAGCTGCGTTCCCTGGAATATGGCGCTCGGTGAATTCGACCTGATCCGGCGCTACTTCCTGCGCGAGGCCGGCGCCGGCGCGCGCAGCGAAGCCCGGGCCGCGGCCGGCGTCGAGCTCGGCATCGGCGATGACGCTGCGCTGCTGCGCGTGGCGGACGGCGAGGACCTGGTGGCGGCCGTCGATGCAATCGTTGCGGGAAGGCATTTTCCGGCCTGCACCGCGCCGCGCTCGATCGGCCATCGCGCACTCGCCGTGAACCTCAGCGACATTGCGGCGATGGGCGCGGTGCCCCGCTGGGCGCTGCTCTCGCTGACGCTGCCGGCGGCGGATCCTGACTGGCTGGAGGAGTTTGCCGCGGGACTGCATGCGCTGGCCGATGCGCACGGAGTTGCGCTGGTCGGCGGCGATACGACGGCGGGTCCGCTGAACGTCTGCGTGCAGATTCTCGGCAGCGCGCCCCGCGGGACCGCGCTGCGACGCAGCGGTGCCGCGCCAGGGGATCTGATCGTCGTGACCGGCACCCTCGGCGATGCCGCGGCGGGTCTGGCGATCGTCCAGGCGCATGCGCCGGGCGCCGCCGACTCCCCGGGGCAGCGCGAGCTGGTCCGTCGATTCGACTATCCCGTGCCCCGCGTGGAATTCGGTATCGCTGCCCGCGGGATCGCGAGCGCCGCGATGGACCTGTCCGACGGACTGGCCGGCGACCTGCCGAGGCTCGCGGCGGCCAGCGGGCTCGCGGCAGCTGTTGCCATTGAGCGACTACCGCTGTCGGCAGCGCTGCGGGAGTACGCATCGCTCGCCGAGGCGCGCGAACTCGCCTTGTCGGGCGGCGATGACTATGAATTGCTGCTGTGCGTTGCACCGCAACGATATCAATCACTTGCAGCTGCCGCGGAGGCCCTTGGGCTGCCGCTCTGCGTGATCGGCGAGATGCATGCGGGCAGCGGAGTGGCCTGGTCGCTGGATGGAGCGCCCGCGGCGCCCGCCCGGCAGGGATTCGATCACTTTCGCTGAGGTTCGACCCGGTTCACAGAATGCCCTTCGTGCGCCCGGTATTGTGACGCGCACTGGCACCCTATGAACATGCAAGCATCCCCCTCCGTCCTGAAGAGCGCCGCACCCCGGGTTGAACTGCCCGAGAAGATCGGCAAGTACGTCATCATCAATGAGGTGGGCCGCGGCAGCACAGGGATCGTCTACCTGTCTCACGACCCTTATTACGGGCGCGACGTCGCGATCAAGGTCTACAACATCGAGACCGGCGGGGACGACAACCGCAAGCGCATTGCGCGCAAGATGTTCCTCTCCGAGGCGCACATGGTCGGGATGCTGCAACATCCGAACATCCTGCCGATCTACGATGCGGGCGAGGAAAACGGCCACTGTTATATCGTCACCGAGCACGTGCATGGCGCGCGCACGCTGGCAGCCTATTGCCGTCCCGATAACCTGCTGCGCATCGATGACGTGGTCGAGATCATCTACAAGGCCGCGCGTGCACTGCACTACGCGCACAGCCGCGGCGTGATCCATCGCGACATCAAGCCCAGCAACATCATGCTCACGCTCGACAGCGACGTGCGCATCATCGATTTCGGCATCGCGCTGATCGCCGATTCCGACATCTCGCGCATCGAGGGGATCGCCGGCAGTCCGTCGTACATGTCCCCGGAGCAGGTTCAGTCGATCGACCTGACCAACAGCTCCGACCTGTATTCGCTCGGCGCAGTGATGTACGAGCTGCTGACCGGCAACCGCCCGTTCCGCGCCGGCAACCTGCAGAAGCTGCTGCATCAGATCGTCTATGCGACGCCGCCGCCGATCCACACGCTGCGCCCCGACATTCCCGAGGAACTCGAGAACGTCACTGCGATGGCGCTGCAGAAGGACCCTGCAAAGCGCTACCGCACCGGCCTCGATTTCGCTGCCGCGCTGACGCGCGTGCACCAGAAGCTGCGCACGCAGTACAACCGTCTCGACCGGCAGGAACAGTTCAGCCTGTTGCGCAAGCTGAAGTTCTTCCATGAGTTCTCCCATGAGGAGATCTGGGAAGTATTGCGCGCAAGCAGCTGGCAGGACTACGCGGACGGCGAGGAGATCGTCAAGGAAGGCGAGATGGACGACCGCTTCTACATCATCGTCCAGGGACTCGTCACGGTCGCACGCAACGGCAACACGATGGGCCGCATGAGCGCCGGCGAGTGCTTCGGCGAGACCAGCTATGTGCGCGGCGCGAAGCGCACCTCGACGATCACCGCGACCGGGCCGGTCACCGCGATGAAGGTCAGCTCGACCCTGCTGGAACAGGTTTCGGCACAATGCCAGCTGCGCTTCAACAAGGTGTTCCTGCGCAACGTCATCAACCGCCTGCAGAGTTCCGAGAAGCCCCTCTAGGGGACAGGTCCGTCACCCGCGCGCGGCTTCCTTGTCGAACTCGATCATCGCGTAGGCGCTATGGTTGTGGATCGACTCGAAGTTCTCCGACTCGACGATGTAGGCGCGCACGCGTTCATCGGCGTTGAGCGCCACGGCGACGTCACGCACGAGATCCTCGACGAACTTCGGGTTGTCGTAGGCGCGCTCCGTCACGTATTTCTCGTCAGTCCGCTTCAGCAACCCGTAGACCTCGCACGAAGCTTCCTTCTCGGCGATGTCGATCAGTTCCTCGAGCCACATATGGCTCGCGATCCTGGCAGTGATGGTGATGTGCGAGCGCTGGTTGTGCGCGCCGTAGGCCGAGATCGCCTTGGAGCAGGGACAGAGGCTCGTCGCCGTCACGACCACCTTGAGCCACACGTCCGTGCTGCCGTTCCGGTACTCGCCGAAGATCGACGCGCGGTAGTCCATCAGGCTCTCGATCCCGGAGACCGGTGCCTTCTTCATGACGAAATACGGAAAGGTCATCTCGATGTGACCGGCGCTCGCATCGAGGTATTCGGTCATCTCGGCGAGCATCTTGCCGAACGAGTCGACCGAGATCTCCTGTTCGTGGCGATTCAGGATATCGACGAAGCGCGACATGTGCGTGCCCTTGAAATCATGCGGCAGGTTCACGTACATGTTGAAGTTCGCGACCGTGTGCTGTTCGCCGCGCGAGCGATCCTTGACCTTGACGGGATGAAAGATGTCCTTGATCCCGACCTTGTTGATCGGGATGCGGCGCGCGTCGGCCCGCCCCTGGACGTCTTCAACGGCGGAGACGGCCTTTTCCCCGAGTAAAGCGACGCTGTCCATGGGTGCGATCCTCTCAGCGTCCCGCATCGGCGACGCGCTGCAGTCTTGGTTGCCACCAGGCGGCGATGCGCGCGCTCACCTGTGCGAGGTCGAGGCCCGCTTCGGCGAGGCAGGACTCGCGGGTGCCGTGCATGATCGGCCGGTCCGGAATGCCGATGTGCAGCACGGCGTTGCGGTGACCCTGTTCAGACAGCGCCTCGCTGACCCCGCTGCCGGCGCCGCCGGCAATGACGTTCTCCTCGAGCGTCACGAGGTGGGTATGTCGGGCCGCAATCCGGTTTATCAAGTCCAGGTCCAGCGGCTTGACGAAGCGCATGTTGACGACCGTCGCATCGAGGCCCTCGGCAGCCTTGAGTGCGGTGGCCAGCATCGTCCCGAACGACAGCAGCGCGAGCCCGCTGCGTCCCTCGCGCACGACCACGCCGCGCCCGATGGGCAGCGCCTGCATCTCGGCCTGGATGGCGACACCGGGGCCGGTGCCGCGGGGGTAGCGGACCGCGGCCGGCCCGTTCACCGTCGTTGCCGTGTACAGCATCTGCCGGCACTCGTTCTCGTCCGCCGGCGCCATGATCACCATGCCGGGAATACAGCGCATGAAAGACAGGTCGTAGCTGCCCTGGTGTGTGGCACCGTCGCTGCCCACCAGGCCGCCGCGGTCGATCGCGAACACCACGGGCAGGTTCTGCAGCGCGACATCGTGGATCAGCTGGTCATAGGCGCGTTGCAGGAAGCTGGAGTAGATCGCAACCACCGGCCTGATGCCGTCACAGGCAAGTCCTGCGGCGAGCGTCACCGCATGCTGCTCGGCGATGCCGACGTCATGATAGCGGTCCGGAAAACGCTTCTCGAACTCCACCATGCCCGAGCCCTCGCGCATCGCCGGCGTGATGCCGACAATCAGCGGATCGCGCTCCGCCATGTCGCACAGCCACTGGCCGAAGATCTGCGAATAGGACGGCCCACTGGCCTTTTCCTTGAAGATCGTCGCGCTGGACGGATCGAAGGGCCCTGGACCGTGCCACTTGATCGGGTCCGCCTCGGCCGGGGAATAGCCCTTGCCCTTGCGGGTCACGACGTGAAGCAGCTGCGGACCCTTCAGGTCGCGCATGTTCTCGAGCGTCGTGAGCAGCGCATCGAGGTCGTGGCCGTCGATCGGCCCGATGTAGTTCAGGCCCATCTCCTCGAACACCGTGCCGGGCAGGATCATGCCCTTCATATGCGCCTCGGAACGCCGTGCGAGCTCCCATACGGTCGGCATCTGGCGCAGCACCTTCTTGCTGCCCTCGCGTACAGTCGCATAGACCTTGCCGGACAGCAGTTTTGCAAAGTAGTTCGACAGCGCGCCGACATTGTTCGAGATCGACATGTCGTTGTCGTTGAGGATCACCAGCAGCGGCACGTTCAGGCTGCCGGCGTGATTCAGTGCCTCGAAGGCCATGCCGGCAGTCATCGCGCCGTCGCCGATCACCGCAACCGCCCGGCGCTTCTCGCCGCGCGTGGCCGCGGCGATGGCCATGCCGAGCGCAGCGCTGATGGAGGTGCTCGAATGGCCGACGCCGAAGGTATCGAACTCGCTCTCGCTGCGGGCCGGGAATGGCGCGAGGCCGTCCGGCTGCTTGATCGTTGCCAGCAGGTCGCGCCGACCGGTCAGCACCTTGTGCGGGTAGGCCTGGTGTCCCACGTCCCAGACCAGCCGGTCGTGGGGTGTCTGGAACACGTAATGCAGCGCGACTGTCAGCTCGACGGTCCCGAGGCCGGCCGCGAAGTGGCCGCCCATGCGGCTCACGGTCTGTATCAGGTAGCGACGCAGCTCCTCGGTGACCTTGTGCAGCTCGCGCCGCGGCAGTGCACGCAGGTCGGCCGGCGTTTCTATTCTGGAGAGCAGCGGGAATTCTTGGGAGAGCGGCATTTACGGCCTAGTCTACCCCAGGACCCGCATCAAACTCGACGATCGACGACGTAACTGGCCAGCCATGCCAGTACCTGGCCCCGTCCGCCGAGGATCTGCAGGCGCTCGCAGGCGCGGTTTTTCAGCGTCCGGGCTCGCTCCTTGGCCGCTTCCAGGCCCAGGATACTGGCATAAGTCGGTTTGTCCCGGGCGGCATCGGCACCCACGGTCTTGCCCAGATCCTGGGTCGTACCCTCGACGTCCAATATGTCATCCTGAATCTGGAATGCGAGTCCGATGTCCTGGGCGTAGGAATCCAGCGCCTGGTGGGCGGCGGCGGGCAGGTCTTCCGCGCAGGCAGCCGCGAGCAGGACGCTCGCGCGGATCAGGGCGCCGGTCTTCAGCCGGTGCATGGCTTCGAGGTCTGCCAGGCCGAGAACCTGGCCAACCGAGGCAAGATCGATGGCCTGGCCGCCCGCCATGCCGGCGGTGCCGCTGCCGTCGGCGAGGATACGGATCATCTCGAGCCTGGCGGCGGCGCTGGGCCGACCATTATGTTCGCCGGTCAGCAGCGCGAAAGCCAGTACCTGCAAGGCGTCGCCGACGAGGATCGCCGTGGCCTCGTCGAATGCCCGGTGAGTGGTCGGTCGGCCGCGCCGCAGATCATCGTCGTCCATCGCCGGCAGGTCGTCATGGACCAGCGAATAAGAGTGAATCAGCTCCACCGCTGCAGCGGGCGCATCGAGCAGTTCGACCGGTACGCCCAGTGCTTCGCCGGTGCAGTAGACGAGCAGGGGACGCAGCCGCTTGCCGCCGCCGAGCACCGAATAGCGCTGCGCGGCATGCAGCCGCTGCGGTACGGCTTCGGCGCTCGGCAGGACCCGATCGAGCACGGTTTCGATGCGTGCCTGGTAGGTCCGCAGTCGCGGCTCGATCGAGTCAGCGTTCAAGGATGTGGACCTTTTCAGGTGGGGATGCTAGCCGGCGTCCGGCTCGAAGGGCTCAGGCGCAGCGTCGACCGCCTTCTTCATGAGGATCTCGACCTTGAGTTCGGCCTCCTTGAGGGCGACCTGGCAGGTCCGCGTGAGCAAGACGCCGCGCTCGAAGGCCGCAAGCGACTCCTCAAGTGCAAGGTCTCCCTGTTCGAGGCGCTCGACGATCTGTTCCAGATCGTGCATTGCGCCCTCGAAGTCCAGCGGCTTGGGATCCTTTTCAGGCTTGCGGGTCGACATATACTCAAACCCTACACAGGCCCCGTCATTCGGTCAAACCGGGGCCTGTGCGGCGGAACATTTCGGGTACTATAGGGGTCGAACACACCTATGGCCAACATGCGGAAAATCATGGTGAAGCTCGCCCTGGCAGGCGCTGGCCTCGCCATGCTTGGCGCATGCAGGCCCCGGCATGAGCCGCTGCCGACGGTCGACGATCTGATGGAGGATCGCGTCACTCGCGACGGTATTCTCCTGAAGTGCAACAATCCTGCGACCAGCGCGCCCATGGGCGCGCAGTGCGAGGTTGCCCGCATTGCCGCCGAGCGGCTCGCAAAGCAGGACGAGGCGAACGACGCGGCGAAACGGCAGGAAGAGTTCGAGCGCAATCGCGACAAGTTGCGCACGACCGATGAGCAGCGGGCCGCGATCGAGGCCAAACAGAAGCAGGTCGACCCCTATACCCTGCCGGTCGTACCGGTCACGCCCGCAGCTTCCGCGGCAACTCCCTCCGGCACACCGTAGGTTGCGCCGCTAACCTACGACGATCTCGCCGGGTTGCCATTCAAGTGGCCAGGGGACTGGCGCGGAATGCAAAGGCAAAGAATGCCGCCGCGCCGAGCAGCGCGAAGGCGACCACGTGATTCCAGGCCAGTCGCTCCTTCAGGAAGAGGATTGCAAACCCGGTGAACACGGCGAGCGTGATGACCTCCTGGATGATCTTCAGCTGGAAGCCGGAGAACTCGCCATACCCGAGCCGATTGGCCGGCACCGCGAGGCAGTACTCGAACAGCGCGATGCCCCAGGAGACCAGGATCGCCTGCCATAGCGGCCAGGCATGACCGTATTTCAGGTGCCCATACCACGCGAATGTCATGAACACATTCGACAGCATCAGCAACAGGATCGTGTACATCGCTCACCTCTGTTTCTGTCCAGGCCTCACCAGCGGTAGCGCGACCGGCAGTTGCCGGTCTGCGTCCGTTTTCAAGTGTTCACGGGTCGCGACGCCACAGCGTCCCCGATCTCGCGCACGCGCGCCGAGAGCCGCGGCGCCGTGAAGTCGATGAAGGCCCGCAGCTTTAGTGGCAACAGCCGGTTGGTCGGATAGACCAGATTGACCGGCGTCGGTGCGCACTCAAAGGACTGCAGCAGGATCACGAGCTCGCCGCTGCGCACGTGGCGTTCGGCCTGATAGCAGGGGGTCTGTGCCAGTCCGAGCCCCGACTGCGCAGCCGCAATTGCGGACTCTGCGCTCGTGGTCGCAAGGCGCGTCTGTATCGGGAAGGTCTGGTCGACGTGGCCCTGGCGAAATCGCCAGGTGTTGAGCGGGCCGAGCGTTGACCAGGCGATGCAATCGTGGACGGTCAGCTGCGCCGGATGCGTCGGCGTCCCGCGGCGCTCGAGATAGGCAGGACTCGCAGTCACCACCATCCGCACCGCGCCGAGGGACCGGGCGATCATGGCACTGTCGGCAAGGTCTGCGATCCGCAGCGCGACGTCCACGTGCTCGTCGACCAGGTCGACGACACGGTCTACGAGCATCAGGCGCAGGTTGATTTCCGGATAAGCGGCCAGGAAGTCGAGTGCAACCGGCTGCAGGTGCAATCGCCCGAAACCCAGCGGGGCCGTGACGCAGAGTTCCCCCCTCGGTGTGCGGTACTCACCGAGCATCGCATCCTCGGCATCCTTCAGGTCCCCCAGCAGTCGTTCGCAGGTGGCGTAGAACGTACGGCCGGCGTCCGTCAGGGCGACGCGGCGTGTCGAGCGTTGCAACAGGCGGACGCCGAGCGCGGTCTCCAGTTCGGCAACGCGCCGGCTGATCGTCGCGAGCGGCACTCCCATCTGCCGGGCGGCCGCCGAGAAGCCGCCGGCCCGTGCCACCGCCGCAAATGCCGTCATCGACTCAAAGCGGTCCATATATTCTCGTTTTTCGAGATAGTGGTTCTCAATGATACTGTCTTATCACGAAAAGAGGAATGATGGAGACTGTTCCCCAGCGGTCGAAGGACCCACCCCGGAAACATAACCCTCAGGAGTCATCCCATGTCCCGTCTCAATATTCCGTCCAGCATTGAATCGTCCCCGCAGGCGTCGCAGGCCTCCCTCGGCGCCGTCGCCAAGAGCCTCGGCAGCGTCCCGAATCTGTTCCGGCTCGTTGCCAACAGCCCGGCGGCCCTCAAGGGCTATCTGGGACTCAGCGGCGCCATCGCGGCCTCCGCGCTCGATCGGCAGACCCAGGAGCGCATCGCACTGACCGTCGCAGAGCAGAACGGCTGCGACTACTGCTTGTCGGCGCACACCTACCTCGGACGCAACGTCGCGAAGCTCGATGACGCCGAGATCACCGCGAACCGCAATGGTTCGTCGAATGACGTCCGTGCGGCAGCGGCCGTGCGCTTCGCCGCCCAGGTCGTGCGCTCGCGCGGTCACGTCGCCGATGCCGACCTGCAGGCGGTCAGGGCGGCCGGCTTCGCGGATGCGGAAATCATCGACATCGTGCTGGCCGTTGCGCTCAATACGTTCACGAACTACGTCAACGAGGTCGCCCGGACCGAGATCGACTTTCCGGTCGTCCACACAGCCCGCGCGGCAGCCTGAAGCGCGCGGCAGGTTCGACTACGTCGTGAGCCAGGCAAGGCAAATGAGCCTTTCAAGCGACATCGCGTTCAGCCCGGCCGTCAAGGCCGTGCAGCAGCGCAAGGGATCGCGGGCGGCCTACGCACGGATGGAGGAGTCGGGCGCATGGGAGACGCTGGTCACGGACGAGCTGAAGGAATTCATCGAATCCCAGACCAGCGTCTTTCTCGCCACCGCCAGTGCGGACGGGCAGCCCTACATCCAGCATCGCGGCGGCCCGCCGGGATTCCTGCGGGTCATCGACCCCCATACGATTGCGTTCGTCGATTTTGTCGGCAACCGCCAGTACATCACGCTCGGCAACCTGGCCGAGAATCGGCGCGCGCACCTGTTCCTGATCGACTACCGGCAACGCCGCCGCATCAAAATCTGGGGCGAAGCGCGCGTCATCGAGGACGATGCCGCACTCGTCGCGCGGCTGATGCCGGCGGGCTACAAGGCACGTCCCGCGCAGGTCATCATGTTCACCGTCAGAGCCTGGGATGCGAACTGCCCGCAGCATATCCCGCAGCGTTTCGATGCGGCGGAGGTTACGCAGGCGCTGGCTGACCGGGACCGGCGGATTGCCGCGCTCGAGGCCACGCTGGCGCAGCTCAGAAGTGGAAATTGATGTCCATCGCAAATGCGTTCAGCGGGCGCAATGCCACCTCGCCAGCAGCTCGAGCGGGTAGGCCGGGTACATGGTGTTGTCGGTGAGGACCGCGCATTTCTGCGCCTGACTGAGGTCGCGGGTGGTCGCAAGATCGCGCAGCAACGCAGCCTCCGTGAGCAGGCCGGCTTCGGTGCGGATCCCGCGCGTCGCGAAGATCAGCTTGCGGCCGCTGTCCTGCCAGCTGTTCCATGCCGGCAGCTCGTGCCGGGAGCCCGTGCCCGGTCTGCCGGTACGGGCGAATTCCGCCCAGTAGGACATCATGGCCGCCGAGGTGCGCTCGCGGCTCGTTCGATTGGCCTCGTTGAACAGCGCGGTGAAGGGGTCGGTCGGGTCCGCAGCACCGTCCGGCGGCGGCAACTCGTCGTGATACTGCGCGAAGCGGAAGTCGCCGAAGACAAACGGTAGCTCCAGGCCGTGCGCAGCACCGTAGAGCGCGCGCAGGTCGGTCGGGGCCGTGGGCTCGTCGTCCCAGTCGAAGCGGTACGCGAACGCCGGTGCGTGCAGCAGCGGCAGCAGCTCATCGACCGCCATCGCGTTCCACCACCCTGAGTACAGCCGGTCGAGGGCCGCGTATTCGCGCCGGTGGCGGATCTGCAGTCGCCCGCGCTGCCTGCGCACCAGCGCATCGTCCTGCCACAGGAAGTCCTTGTCCTCGTTGCGGTTGCCGCCGATCAGCACGGGGACCTCGTTGGCGTCGCCGCGGCCGAGCTGCAGGGCGTGATCCGGCCCCGGCAGCAGCATCCCGTCATAGACGACACTGGGGAAATCGTACCCCGCATGCGCATCCGCGCCGTATGGCGCGACGAGAGTCGCAGCCGGGAGCGAGCGCAGCCAGTCGGCGAGCGCTGCGGGTGGCTCCTGCAGCTGCCATGCGCGCGCCGCCTGCGCGTCTGCGGCCTTGCCGGACGCGACAGCCAGGCGATCGACGACCTCGCGTGCGCTCAGGGGCGTGCCGGGAACCGGCGCGTCGCGGTAGTTCACCGCCTGGTCGAGCGTCATGTTCCACAGGCCGCCGCTCTCGGCGATCGCGCCGTGAAACAGTCCACGCGCGGCAGGTGCGAGGAGCAGCGCGTAGATGTTCTGTGCGCCAGCCGACTGGCCGAACAGCGTCACCCGGCGGGGATCGCCGCCGAATGCCGCGATATTGCGCTGGACCCATTGCAGCGCCGCAAGCAGATCCTGCAGCGCGAACTGCCCCGTGACCGGCACGCCGCCCTCGCGGGTGATCGCCGGGTGATGAAACCAGCCGAACGGTCCGAGACGGTAATTCACGCTGACGACGATCAGCTGCTCGGAATCCGCGAGCCGCGAGCCGTCGTACGCATTGCCCGTGCCGGCCAGCTGACCGCCGCCGTGGATCCAGACCATGACCGGCAACGCTGCACCGGCCGCAACGCGCGGCGCGTAGACGTTCAGTGTCAGGCAGTCCTCCGACCCGGCGAGAGTCGCAGTGCCGTGCGCATCCGTCGCGCCCTGCGCGCATGGCGGCCCCGCCTGGGTCGCATCGCGCACGCCGCTCCACGCCGGCGCCGGCACCGGTGCGCGCCAGCGCAGTGCCCCTGTCGGGGGAGCCGCATACGGGATGCCCTGCCAGGCGCGCGCGAGCTGTTCGCTGCCGGCGATGCGACCCGCATCCAGCTGCACATCCAGCGATCCGGCTGCAGCCCACGGCGGCGCGCACAGCAGCCAGGCGATCGGCAGCCAGTCGGGCAGCAGCAGTCGGCGCTCGACCATCCGGCGCACCTCCTATCCGCCCGCAGGCTCAATCCGCAGTACTTCGCCGTCCTGCTCGTCGGTGCAGACATACAGGTAGCCATCCGGGGGTGCACGCACGTCGCGGATCCGCTTGTGTCGCTCGCCCAGCAGTTCTTCCTGCGACAGTACGGCACCGTTCGCGTCGAGGTGCACGCGGCGCAGGTGCTGGAAGGCGAGGGCACCGGCGAACAGATCGCCCCGCCACGCCGGAAAGCGCTCGCCACGGTAGATCGCGAGCCCCGAGGGCGCAATCGACGGCGTCCACTCGATCAGCGGCGCGCGCAGTCCGGCGCGCTGTGTATAGGGCGTCACGTAGGCGCCGGAATAGTCCATGCCGAAGCTCACCACGGGCCAGCCGTAGTTGACCTGCGGTTCGATCAGGTTCAGCTCGTCGCCGCCGCGGGGACCGTGTTCCGTTTCGTAGATGCGGCCCGACTGCCGGTCGTAGATCAGGCCCTGCGGATTGCGATGTCCCCAGCTGTAGATTTCCGCACGTGCGCCGGACTGCGCGACGAACGGGTTGTCCTGCGGGACCCGGCCGTCCGCATCGAGGCGGATGATCTTGCCCAGGTCGGAGCCCAGGTCCTGGGCGGCCTCGCGGTATTCAAAACCTTCACCGATCGTCAGCAGGAAGGTGCCGTCGGACAGGAAGGCCAGCCGCCCGCCGTAGTGGGCGTTCGTGTCCTTGAGCGGCTGGGCGCGGAAGATCACCCGCAGGTCCACGAGGCGGTCACCGTCGAGGCGGGCACGCGCGACCGCGGTACCGTTTGCCGCGCGGCTGCCCTGCGCATAGGTCAGGTAGACCCGGCGATTGCTTGTGAACGCCGGATCCAGCACTACGTCGAACAGGCCCGCCTGGCCGCCGGTATGGACGGCGGGAACGCCCGCGATCGGCTGCGGATCCAGCACGCCGTCGCGGATTCGGCGCAGCCGTCCGACCCGCTCGGTCACCAGCATGGAGCCATCCGGCAGGAAGGCCATCGACCACGGATGATCCAGGCCGCGCGCAATGACGCTGACGTGGTAAGGCGTCGTCGTGACCGGTGCCGGCGCAGCAAGCCCGGCGGTCGCCGCAGCCAGGCCCAGCAATGCGCCGAGGCCAACCCCGCAGCGATGAGCGCCAGTGCCCTGAGGATCTGTCATCGCTGGCATCTTACCCGTTGCTGCCGCGCTGATCCGCGCGGATCTGCGCTGAAGGGTTAGAATGCAGCGATGAGCGCTGTCTCCCGTCTTGGCCGCCAGATCGAGGAGGTCGTCAGGGTCCTGAACGGCCTCGGGATCCGGCATGCCCTGATCGGCGGTCTCGCGCTGGCGCCCCATAAGGTGATCCGGGCCACCCAGGACGTCGACCTGCTGACCGACCTGCAGAGCGCCGATCAGATTGAGCGGGAGTTGCTGCGCCTCGGATACCGTTGCCTGCATCGCAGCCGTGACACGGCCAACTACGTGCGCGACGATGAGCGACTGGATTTTCTTTACGCCAGCCGCCCCGCCGCGCTGCACCTCCTCGATACGGCCGGTGACTACCAGACACCCTTTGGCACCCTGCGAGTGGTCAGTGCCGAGGGGCTGATCGGCTTCAAACTGCAGGCCCTGGCCAATGACCCACGCCGTACCCGGGATCTCGAGGATATCCGGGCGCTGATCCGCGCGAATCGGGCAACGCTCGACATGGATTCGGTCGGCGGTTACTTTAAACTCTTCGACCGCGAAGCACTGCTGACGGAAATACTCAATGAACTCGCCTGAACCATCCGGGACGCTCCTGACGCACTTCGTCGGTCACTCGCCGCTGCAGCGTGACTGTGACGATCCATTCGCCGCTCTGGATGCGCTGCTCCATGTCGTCGAGGGGCTGTGTCCCGTGTGGCCGACCCGGCCGCCCGATGCGCATGGCAGCGCTTACCGTCTCTAGTTCCGCTAGCATAGGTATCCATGAGGCGGCCGTGGATGTCGGGGATGCTTCGCCGGGGCGGCGCGTTTGTGATCGCCGTGGCGCTGATGGCATTCCTCGGTTCGCTTGCGCAGACCTGGCGCGTGCAGCAGGCCTGGTCCCTGGCGGCAGGCGCTGCCGGCGGCGGCGCTGCGGTCCCGATCCCGCTGCGCGAGCGCCTTGACTGGTTCCGTCACGATCTCGTCGGGCTCGCGTTGCCGTACGGTGTCCTGGGATCGATCGCCCTGCTGACGGGCTTCCTCGTGGCCGCCTACGTCGTGCGCCGCACCGGTCACCCCAGCGCCGTGTTCGCCGCGGCCGGCGGTGCCGCGATCCTGTCGCTGTTCGAACTGCTGCGCGCTGTGCTCGGCACCTTCCTGATGTTCGGCGCGCGTGGCGCGGTGGGGCTCGCGCTACAGGTCGGCGCAGGCGTGCTTGCCGGCCTGATCTTTGCGCGGCTGACCGATAAGGAGAGGACATGAAGCAATTGATCGCAGTGATCGGGCTGCTCGTGGCGTCTGCCCTGCAGGCAGCCGAGGCGACGCACGACCTCGTCGTGCATGGCGGCATGATCTACGACGGCTCGGGTGGTGCGCCGTATGCGGGCGAGGTTGCCATCGACGGTGACCGGATCGTGTATGTCGGGCCTGCACGCGGGCTCACCGGCCGTACCGAGATCGACGTGCACGGGCAGGCCGTTGCGCCGGGGTTCATCAACATGCTGGCGCACCCGGAGGAATCATTGCTGGTCGATGGTCGCGCGCTCAGCGACCTGACGCAGGGCGTCACGCTCGAGGTGATGGGCGAGATGTCGATGGGACCGCTGAATCCGCGGATGAAGCGCCAGGCGGTTGAGCGTCAGGGCGATATCCACTATCCGGTCGACTGGACCACGCTGGACCAGTATCTGTCAGGGCTCGAGCGACGCGGCATCGCGCCGAACGTCGCCTCCTTCGTTGGCGCGCCGACGGTGCGCGACTATGTGCTCGGCGAGCGCGACGTACAGCCCACGCCGGTGCAGCTGAAGGCGATGCGCCGGCTGGTCCACGACGCGATGCAGGACGGTGCGCTCGGCGTGACCACCGCGCTGATCTATTCGCCCGCGACGTATGCGCAGACGCCGGAGCTGATCGCGCTCGCCGCGGAGTCGGCGCGCTGCGGCGGCATCTATACGACACACATGCGCAGTGAAGGTGACCGCATCGACGCTGCGCTGCAGGAGACGATCGCCATCGCGCGGGCGAGCGGCGCCCCGGCGGAGATCTATCATCTGAAGCTGTCGGGCAAGGACAACTGGGACAAGCTCGACCGGGTCGTCGCGACCATCAACGAGGCGCGCGCCGCCGGCGTACGCATCAGTGCGAACATGTATACGTACACGGCCGGGGCCACTGGACTCGATGCCGCGATGCCGTCGTGGGTCCAGTCCGGCGGTCTCGAAGCCTGGATCGCCCGGCTGAAGGATCCGGCGATACGCGCGAAAGTGATCGCCGAAATGCGCAATCCGCATCCGGGAACCTGGGAGAACCTGTATGGCGCGGCGGGCGCGGACGGCACGCTGTTCCTGGAATTCAGGAACCCGAAGCTCAAACCCCTGACCGGCATGACGCTCGCCGAGGTGGCGAAGTCACGCGGCGTGTCGCCGGAAGATGCCGCGATCGACCTCGTCATCGAGGACGGCACGCGGGTGGGGGTCGCCTACTTCCTGATGAGCGAGGACAACGTACGCCGCCAGGTCGCGTTGCCCTGGGTCAGCTTCGGCTCCGACGAGCAGGGCGATGCACCGGAGGGCTTGTTCCTGCTGTCGGCTGCGCATCCGCGCGCCTACGGCAACTTCGCGCGCGTGTTCGCGAAGTACGTGCGTGAGGATCACGTGCTCTCTACCGCCGAGGCGGTGCGCAAGCTGACCTCGCTGCCGGCCGACAATCTGTCGCTGGCCGATCGCGGGCGCCTGCAGGCCGGCGCGTACGCCGATCTCGTCGTGTTTGATCCGGACAGGATCCAGGATCACGCAACCTACAAGGAATCGCACCAGCTGAGTACCGGCGTCAGCGACGTCATCGTCAACGGCCGGTTCGCGCTGCGTGACGGCAGGGCCACGGGAGCCGCGACCGGACGTGTCGTGCGCGGCCGCGCATGGACCGGCGCGGGTGGCGGCGGTTGCCGCGAATCGGCCAGCGACTGGACCTGGACGCGATAGATCCTGCGGTTGCGCGCTTCAGCGGCGCGGCCCCACCAGTGCGAACCGCGCACCTTGCGGGTCACTGGCGAGGACGATCCACTGACCGGTGGGAACCTGGTGTGGGTCCATCCTCACCTCACCGCCGTAGGCCGTAATGCGGGAATGCGCCGCGTCGATGTCATCGACGTTGAAATAGAACAGCCAGTGCGGACGCGTCGAGTCGGTTTCGTTGACCATGCCGCCGACCGCCGCTCCCACGCCGTAGCCGAACATCAGGTACGTTCCCAGCGGGCCCATGTCCATGGCATCAACCTGGCGCCAGCCGAACTCCGCGGCATAAAATGCAAGAGCTGCAGGCCAGTCCCGGACATGCAGTTCATTCCAGCCGCAATGCCCCGTAACGCCGGGCGCGAACGCCGTGGAGACGCCGTCACCGCTGGGCGTCATCACGTAAAGCGTCGCGCCCTGCGGATCGCGGACCATCGCGATGCGTCCCACGCCGGGGATATCGTTCGCAGGCATCCAGGGCTCGCCGCCCGCCGCGATGATCCGTGCGACGCTGGCATCGACATCCGGGACACTGAGGTAGCCGTACCAGCTCGGGCGCATGCCGTTGGTACGGGCGGCTGCCGGCATCGCCATCAGGCCGCCGACAGCACTGCCCTGAATGGTCAGGATCCGGTAGTCCATGCCCGGCTGGCCGGAATCACCGGCATTCCAGCCGATCACCGCTCCGTAGAACGCGGCAGCCGCGTCCGCATCGTTCGTCAGCAGTTCGTACCAGATGAAGTGGCCTGACATGGGGGATTCTCCTGCAGCTCAGTACGGGGTGTTGTCCTTGTGAACGTAAGCGCCTTTGTGTTCGCTGGTCTCGGCCGTGAACTTCAGATCGATGTCCGGATACTCGCCATGGTCGTCCGGATGGCGGGAGCCGACGACGAGCAGTTCGGCTGCATGATCCGAGCGGTTCTGCAGGCAGTGACCGTTGCGCTCGCCCGCGCGAAATCCGGCACTGTCCCCGGCCCGCAGGGTGACCTCGCCGGAATCGTCCACCAGCACAACCTCCCCGGCGAGCACCTGGACGAACTCGTCCTCATGCGAGTGCCAGTGCCGCTGGCTCGACCACGCGCCGGGCATGAGCCGCACCAGGTTCACCCCGAACTGCGTGAGTCCCGCCGCTTCGCCGAGACGCTGCCATGTGCGCAGGCGGCAGGGGATGTCGAAAGGGGGTGGATAGCGGGAGCCTGCGCCCGTGGGCGCAATTGCCGGGTTGATTCTGGGCATCCGTTGCAGATCCTCTGTTCTCGTTCCTCCAAGATTCCATTAATCTCTGCAACATGCAACTGATCGGCATGCTGGACTCCCCGTACGTCAGGCGCGTGGCGATTTCGCTGCAGCTGCTCGGGATCCCGTTTGAACACCGGCCGCTGTCCGTATTCCGCAATTACGACGAAATGCGCGCGATCAACCCGGTCGTCAAGGTGCCGACTTTGATCTGCGACGACGGCACGGTGCTGATGGACTCGACGCTGATCCTCGAGCTTGCCGCCGCCCTCGCGCCGCAGGCGCGGGCCCTGGTGCCTGCTGCGTTGCCGCAACGGCGGCACAGCCTGCGTCTGACGGGACTGGCACTGGCAGCGTGCGAAAAGAGCGTCGCGCTGGTCTACGAGTTGCAACTGCGCCCCGCGGAGCGGCAACACAGGCCGTGGATCGAACGCGTGACCCAGCAGTTGCAGGGCGCATACCGCGAACTGGAGCTGGCTATCCGCGCGCCGGCGCCGGCGCGCGAGCGCGCGACGATTGACTCCGCCGGCATCAGCATTGCGGTCGCCTGGCAATTCACGCAGCAGTTGCTGCCGGGCCTCGTGCCGCCCGTGGAGCATCCGCAGCTCAGGGCATTCTCGGCCGACGCGGAACAGCTGCCGGAATTCCGACGCGCGCCGCACGGACCCGCCACCTATCCGGTGGCGGTCTAGCCTCAGGAGCTCAGAACACCGCGCGGAAGAACGCGAACAGCAGGCCCGACAGCAGCGCCGAGGCCGGCAGCGTCAGAACCCATGCGAGCGCGATTCCGCGCACCGTCGACCACTGCAGGCCCGAGCCGTTGGCCGCCATCGTGCCGGCGATGCCGGAGGACAGCACATGCGTCGTCGATACGGGGAGGCCAAGCACGTCAGCGAGGCTGATCGTGACTGCGGCGATCATCTCTGCAGAGGCCCCCTGGCCATAGGTCAGATGTGTCTTGCCGATCTTCTCGCCGACAGTGATCACGATACGCCGCCAGCCGACCATCGTGCCGAGGCCAAGCGCCATGGCGACCGCGACCTTGACCCAGTTCGGGATGAAGCGCGTCGCGCCATCGATCGACTTGTGGAACGCCACGATCGGCTTCAGTTCCGCATCGCTCATCGGCACGAGCTTCTTCTTGTCAATCAGTTTCAGCGCCTCGCCGACCACGTAAAGGTCATTACGGACATTGCCGACCTGTTCGCCAGGCACCGTCGCGAACGAGTTGTAGCTCGCGACCTTCGTGTCCAGCGCGCGTACGTAGGTCGCGAGGGCCGCGCCCGTCGCCGGTTTCCACTCCTTCGTGCGGACTGCGGCATCGACGAGCGTGCGGGCATCGACGGCGCTCATCGGCGTGGACTGCGGGAAGCGCTGGTCCAGCACCGTGACCGCCGCGGCCGCATTGCTGCGGAAGCTTGCCAGCATCGACGGTCCCGGCGTGTGGTTCAGCGCAAATGCGGCCGGCACGACGCCGACCAGGATCAGCATGATCAGGCCCATGCCTTTCTGGCCGTCGTTGGAGCCATGAGCGAAGCTGACCCCCGAGCAGGTGAGGATCAGGACCCCGCGGATCCACCACGGCGGGGACTTGCCCGGATCCGGTTCCCTGAACAGCGTCGGGTTGCGGATCACGGCCTTCAGGAGCAACAGCAGTGCACCCGATGCGACGAAGCCGATTACCGGCGAGATCAGCAGCGCAAGGCCGACTTCGCGCGCCTTTCCCCAGTCGACGCCGCTCGTAATGGCGCCGCTCGCCGCGAGCAGCTGGTTGGCAAGTCCGACGCCGATGATCGAACCGACGAGCGTGTGCGAGCTCGATGCCGGCAGGCCCATCCACCATGTGCCGAGATTCCAGATGATCGCGGCTGCCAGCAGCGCGAACACCATCGCCATGCCTGCCGTGCTGTTGACCTGCAGGATCAGCTCGACCGGAAGCAGCGAGACGATGCCCCAGGCAACCGCGCCGCTCGCGGTCAGCACGCCGAGGAAGTTCAGGAATCCCGACCACATCACCGCATATTGCGGCGCGAGCGAGCGGGTATAGATCACGGTTGCGACAGCGTTCGCCGTATCGTGGAAGCCGTTCACGAACTCGAAGCCAAGCGCGGTCAGTACCGCGAGCAGCAACAGGACCCACGGGGCCGCCGAGGTTGACGTGGTCACGTCCTGGACCAGCTGGAAGCCGATGTAGCTGAGCCCGGCCAGCATGATTGCGATGAACAGCAGCGTCGGCAGGATCCCCGGTGGGCCCTGATCGAGCAGCGGATGGCGCAGAGGCGCGGACGGGATCAGGACGGCGTCGGTCGTTGTACTCATGGTTTCACCGCAGGTGTTTCTTGGGGATATTCAGTAAATGGACGGGACGTACAGGTGCTTCGGCACTGGTGTGCGGGTGTATTCAGGGTTATGCACGCGCTCGGGGAGCTGCACCGGGTCGCGCTGGATCTCTTCGTACGGGATCTGTTCGAGCAGATGGTGGATGCAGTTCAGGCGTGCACGCTTCTTGTCGACCGCATCGACGATCCACCACGGCGCTTCCGGGATGTGCGTGTGCTCGAGCATGGCTTCCTTCGCCTTGGTGTAGTGTTCCCAGCGGCGGCGCGATTCCAGGTCCATCGCGCTGAGTTTCCATTGCTTGAGGGGCTCATTGATCCGCACTCTGAAGCGGACGTGCTGGACTTCGTCGGTGATCGAGAACCAGTACTTCAGAAGCACGATCCCGGAGCGCACCAGCATCCGCTCGAATTCCGGCACGCTGCGGAAGAACTCGTCGACCTCGGCCTCGGTACAGAACCCCATGACCCGTTCGACGCCGGCCCGGTTGTACCAGCTGCGGTCGAACAGCACGATCTCGCCGCCCGCCGGCAGGTGGCTGACGTAGCGCTGGAAGTACCATTGGCTGCGCTCACGCTCGCTGGGCGCAGGCAGCGCCGCGACCCGGCAGACGCGCGGATTCATGCGCTGGGTGATGCGGCTGATTGCGCCGCCCTTGCCCGCCGCATCGCGCCCCTCGAACAGCACGACGACCTTCTTTTTCCGCGCGACCACCCAGTCCTGCAGCTTGACCAGCTCGCGCTGCAACCGGAACAGCTGCAGGAAATAATCCCGGCGCGC
>Ga0302320_10003283_pt1 | contig 37761 bp, 39 predicted proteins | sample Bog_T0_3_FD_202130 | JGI IMG/M metagenome (GOLD analysis project Ga0302320, IMG submission 202130) | Peat permafrost microbial communities from Stordalen Mire near Abisko, Sweden - Bog_T0_3 | ecosystem: Environmental > Terrestrial > Soil > Wetlands > Peat | place: Sweden: Abisko, Stordalen Mire... | reverse complement strand
CCATTTTTTCACTCCTTATTTTCTTGTAACTAATTTGCAATGAGCATCTTACAAAAACAGCCTATTAACTAATCGGTAACGCAAAACCTTCGTTTTTGGCCCAAAAAAGGCCCGAAAACCGCTTTGTTGAACAGGAAAATCGCCATTTTCAGCCCGCGAAGGCTCGCCTGGAACGCCGTCTGCGGCGCGAATCCGATTTGTCCGTGCATTGTCCGGAACTTGTTGTCAATCCGTGCTATACTCAATCCAATCGTAGAATTCGATCTGAAGTTCTTGCCTGTTTCGGTTACCGCCTACACGCAACACTTCCACATTGCGTTCGGACGGTAATTCAGTTTCAAGGAGCATCAAAATGGAAACAGGTACAGTGAAGTGGTTTAATGACGCCAAGGGTTTTGGATTTCTGAGCCGTGAAAATGGTGAGGACGTTTTCGTCCATCACACCGCAATCCAGTCGAACGGTTTCCGTTCGTTGCAGGAAGGCCAGCGCGTTCAGTTCAACGTCACCAAGGGCCCCAAGGGCTGGCAGGCTGAGAACGTCCAGGTTGTCTAAGGCATAACGCCTGGCACCAGGTTCGGTATCAATAAAAAAGAGGGACGGCAAATCTGCTGTCCCTCTTTTTGCGTCTGTTTTCAGATTGTGCGCCCTTGTGGGAAAGCCGGATGAGCGCTTGAAGCTTGACCTGCTAAAAACTGACAACTGATCACTGACAACTGTTGTTACGCGGCGGGCTTGAGGCTCTTGACACTGACCTGCGGAATTGCCGGGTGCAGATCTTCCTTGGGCGTCTTGTGCGTGCCCAGGTATTGCAGTACATCGTTAATGGAATCTTCAAAGCGCGCGCCGGTCTTGTGGGTGGCTTTTACGCCCTTGGCGACGAGCTGGCAAACTTCAAAACGGTTCATTCCCTGCGCGAGCGCACGGTGTATCTGATTGGAACGCATGACGAACTCCGGTCAACGTGGTGGTTGTTGCGTGTGAAGCGGGCTCGTCAGAAGCGGTAGGACGGCCGGAGCCGAGCAGGCTGGATTCTTCGGTCTAACTCAATTGTACCTTGGAAACAGGTAAGATGCCGGTTATTAGGGCCTCTCGGGCGCTTGTAAGCCGCTTTCGCGCCGCCGCAATCCCTGTTAACATAGTGATTACACTTACCCGATTTGCGGGAAACCCTGAAGAGATTGCAGCGAAAGAGGTTACACGTGGCAGACACCACCAAAGTAGAAGATAAGCTGGAACGCAAGAAGCTGAAACGCACCGCCCGCAAGAAGGCCGCCCCCAAGGCGAAGCGCACCGGGGCGCGTGGCGAGAACAAGAAGAAGCTCAAGAAACTGGCTCGCGGCGTCTCCAAGCGGTAAGCAGCCGGCCCAGTGATAGATCGGGGTTCCGGCACAGCATGGGCTAAGCCGGAACCCGCTCCAACCCCATCCGTATGGCCTCTATCCCTTGCGTATGCAGGGAGTTGGCCTTGCCGGGACCCAACGTGCAGAGTGGGGCGTTTCATAAGAAATCCTCATCCTGCACACTGCTGCGAAGGCGCCGCAGGCCGGGCTATGCCGGCGACAGGCAGGACCAGCTAATGACAGAACCCCGCAACCAAAGGGGTGAGGTGAACCGAACTGCTCCGCCAACTGTTTGCCCGCAAATCGATCGATAAGTTGATCCGGGATTCGGAAGAGCCCGGTCACTCCCTGAAGAAGTCCCTCGGCCCGTGGTCGCTGACCGCGCTCGGCATTGGGGCGGTCATCGGTTCGGGCATCTTTACCGTGATCGGCACGGCCATGGCCGGCCAAAAGTTCGACGTGCCGTCCATCCGCGACACGCCGCTGCTCCATTACCTCATCTACCACACGGCTCTGGCCGGGCGGCCGGGCGCGGGACCGGCATTGGCGCTTTCGCTGGTGCTGGTGGCCATCGTGTGTGTCTTCACCGGGCTGTGTTACGCCGAACTGGCGTCCATGATTCCCATTGCCGGCTCGGCTTACACCTACACATACGCCACGCTCGGCGAACTGATCGCCTGGATCATAGGCTGGGACCTGATTCTCGAATACGCCTTCAGCAACATGAGCGTCAGCGTGGGGCTCTCCGCCCACCTGGTGGATCTCTTTGACTGGTTTGGCGTTGAATTCCCGGCCCAGTGGATCTCTCCGGCTTATCTGCCTACCGGCCTGCAGGATTTTGCAGGCAACAATATTTACGCGTCCGGCTGGCACTTCGGCTTCAATATTCCCGCCTTCGTGGTGGTTATGCTCCTCACGGTTCTCCTGGTGCGCGGCATCCAGGAGTCGGCCCGAGCCAACAACATTATGGTGCTGATCAAGATCGCCGCCATCCTGGTCTTCATCTTTGCCGCCGCCAGCTTCGTCAAGCCCCACTACTGGCACCCCTTCATGCCCAATGGCTGGACCGGCGTGCTCACCGGCGGCTCCATCATCTTCTTCACCTACATCGGCTTCGACTCCGTCTCGACGGCGGCCGAGGAGTGCAATAACCCGCAGCGCGACCTGCCCTTCGGCATCCTTATGACCCTGGTGGCCTGTACTGTGCTGTATGGCGGGGTGGCCATCGTGCTCAGCGGCATCGTGCCCTGGCAGTCGGTCATGGGCGACGCCGCCCCGGTGGTCAACGCCATCAAGAAACTCTCTCTGTTGCCCGGCGGCGGATCCCTGGTGTGGGTGCGGCTCTTTGTCCTCATCGGCGCCATGCTGGGCATGGTCTCCTCCATCCTGGTCTTCCAGCTTGGCCAGGCGCGGGTCTGGTTCGCCATGTCCCGCGACGGCCTGCTGCCCACCGTCTTCAGCCGCATCCACCCGCGGTTCCGCACCCCCGCCGTGGCCACCTGGGTGGCTGGATTTGTGGTCGGCATTCCCGCCGGCCTGCTGGACATCGGCACCGTCTCCAATCTGTCCAACATCGGCACCCTCTTTGCCTTCGTTCTGGTCTCGATTGCCGTGCTCATCCTGCGCTATCGAGAGCCGGAGCGGCACCGCAGCTTCCGGGCTCCGCTGGGTCCAATCTTCCCGGTTCTCAGCATCATCTTTTGCATCGTGCTGATGATGGGCCTGGAAGTGATGACCTGGATGGCCTTCTTTGCATGGCTGCTGGCCGGACTGCTCATTTATTTCTTCTACAGCCGCCACCGGTCGGAGTTCGCCGGGCTTCGGTAATATGCCTATGACCACGAAGATTGAAGGCTTCATTCGCCGCCTGCCCAAGGCCGAGCTGCATCTTCACCTGGAAGGCGCCATTCTGCCCTCTACGCTGGTGGAGCTGAGCGCCCGCCACGATGAGCGGCCCATCACGCTGCCTGAGGCCGAGGCGCTCTATCGATTCACGGACTTCACCGGCTTCCTGCTTGCTTTCAAGGCCGTCTGCCAGCAGCTCATCGGCCCCGAGGACTACGAGTTGGCAGCCTGGCGCATGATGCAGCATCTGGCCGAGCAAGGCGTGGTCCATGCCGAGGTTTATGTTTCGGTAGGTGTGGTTTACCACTGGACCGCAAGCAGCGAACAGGAGCCCTTTGAGCCCATCTTTGCTGGCCTGGAACGGGCCCGGGAGCGCGCCGTACGCGAGTTGGGCCTATCGCTCTACTGGATCTTCGACGCCGTGCGCCACTTCAGCGTCGAAGAGGCGGCGCGCGTCTTCCGCAAGGCCGCCGAGATGCAGCCCCACTACCCCTCCATTATCGGCATTGGCCTGGGCGGCGACGAGCGCCGCGCCGGTTCCGAGCCTTTTCGAGCCCTCTTTGCCGAAGCCGCGCGCGCCGGTCTGCGCCTCACCAACCACGCCGGAGAAACCACCGGCCCCGAGGCCATCCGCGAGGCGCTCTCCATCGGCTCCGAACGAATTGGACACGCCCTCTCCGCAGTCAAGGATTTTTACCTGATCGAGGAACTGAAGGAGCGCGGCATACCGCTGGAGCTGAACCCCACTTCGAACGTCCGCACCGGCGCCTGCCACTCCTTTGCCCAGCACCCGCTGCGGCACTGCTTCGATGCCGGCCTGCTGGTCACGCTCAACTCCGACGACCCGGCCTTCTTTGGCTCCGACCTGGCCAACGAGTACCTGCTGGCCCACACCGAGCAAGGATTTACGCGCGAGGAGCTGCGGCAGTTGGCGGCCAACTCCATTCAAGCCAGCTTTCTTCCCACTTTGGACAAGGCCGAGTGGCTTTTTCGAATCGACTCTACCAAGTAAACAAAATGCGGCGGCTCCCAGCCGTTGCAGCCGCCCGGACCAGCCAAAACTGCGTTATCATGGTTTTGCAGGAGGCTGTAAGCCATGTCTGTTGAACCCGAATCCGTCACGCCCGCGGAAGAGACAAATGAATCCCACACGCTGCGGGTAATCGGCTGGTTTTCGGTTGGCATGGCCGTGGCCGCGCTCGGCATCTACGTGGGCGCCGAGTTGCGCAACCGCTACAAGTTCAAGCGGCGCACCCCCTACGACTTCTACGCGAACGCCGGCGAGCGGCAGCCCAGCGAATTCGGCATGGGTATCTAACAGAAATATTAGAGTTTAATTCCCATCTCCAACGGCCGGCTCTGCCGCTGCGGCGGCATGCCCCTTTGCCCCAGCGCTTACCGCCCGCAGCGGAATCGGCTGCGCCTGCGGCGGATGGTGCATGGTTACGATGATCGCTCCGGCCGGCTTCTTGCCCGCGCACTGGTAGGAGTGCGGCGTACTGGCGTCGAAATACACCGTGTCACCCGCCTCCAGCGTGCAAGCCTGCTCGCCGTGGTGCACCTCAAGTTCCCCCTCCAGCACAAACAGAAACTCGAACCCGGCATGCATGTGCGCCTTCGGAACCTGGTTCTTTTCCAGCGGTACAAACTCGGCAAAGTAAGGGTCCATATGCCGGTCCGGCACCTTGTAGCCCAGGCTCTCAAAGTAATAACCAGGCGGCTCTACGCCGGTCTGCGGCATCCGCACCCGCTCCGACCGCCGGTGAATCCGGAACAACGCGTTTGGCTCGGTCTCAAAAAAATATGACAGGTCCTTTGAGAACACCATCGCGATCCGCGCCAGGTTGCGCAAGGTCGGCACCACCCGTCCCGTTTCCAGTTGCGACAGAAAACTCGCCGACAGGCCCGTGTGCCTGCCCAGTTCCACCAGCCCCATCGATTTCTTCAGCCGCAGCCGCCTGATCCGCTCACCTATGTGCTTTTCCTCGATGAACCGCTCGGCGGTCTCCGGATCGACCTGGGTCTTCTGCGTCTCGTCATTTTTCAGCATCGCCAACTCGCCCATGAACTCCTCTGGCCTGCACACAAATAGGATGCGCCCACAGGTGAAATATTGTCCAGATCAAAAAATATTCCCGTCCTGCTAAACCAATATGGCGAAATTGCCTGCATCGTATTCACCGAGAGAAAAATAAAATCTATCCAGTCAATACGGGCTCTCCATTGCCCAAAATCCTCATTTCACCCTTGTCTGGTAGATCCGAGGCTGCCGCCCTCGCATCCTGGAAATAGCCCCGCGGCAACCCTCCCGCACCGCGTTATCCTAGAGAGTCCGGCCGGACAAGCATTCTTCCGGCCACCAAGGAAACCCATGCCCGAAGAAACCGCTCCAGCCGTTACGCCAGAAGCCGCTCCAGCCACGCCTCCCGTTGCCACCATCGCCACCCTCGGCCAGCATGAAGGCCAGTCCGTCACCCTCCGCGGATGGCTCTACAACCTCCGCGAAAGCGGCAAGCTGCTCTTTCCCATCTTTCGCGACGGCACCGGCACCATCCAGGGCGTAGCCCACGTCAAGAGTGTCGCTCCAGAGGTATTTGAAGCCCTCAAGGGCCTCACCCAGGAGTCCAGCGTCATCGTCACCGGCAAGGTCCGCGCCGACAAGCGTGCCCCCGGCGGCTTCGAGCTCGACGTCGAAGGTCTGGAAGTTGTCCAGCGCGTTCCCGAGTCCGATCCCTACCCCATCACCCTCAAGGAGCACGGTGTCGACTTCCTGATGGAGCACCGCCATCTCTGGGTACGCTCGCCGCGCCAGTCTGCCATCCTCCGCATCCGGGCTGAAATCATGCGCGCCGCGGCGGAGTATTTTGATACCAACGGCTTCATCCGCACCGACCCGCCCATCCTGACGCCGGCGGCGTGCGAGGGCACCTCGACGCTGTTTCCGGTGGACTACTTCGGCGACCCAGCCTACCTTACGCAAAGCGGCCAGCTTTATATCGAATCCACGGCCCTGGCTCTGGGCAAGGTCTACAGCTTTGGCCCCACCTTCCGCGCCGAGAAATCCAAAACCCGCCGCCACCTCACCGAGTTCTGGATGATCGAGCCCGAAGTGGCCTACTGCGACCTGGACGGCCTGCTCGTTCTAGCGGAAAACTTCCTGAGTCATATCGTTCATTCCGTCCTCAAGAACCGCGCCCCGGAGTTGGAAGTCATCGGCCGCGACCGCGCCAAGCTGGAAGCCATCTGCCCGCCCTTCCCGCGCCTGCGCTACGACGAAGCCGCCGCCATGCTCAACCAGGCATACAAAGACGGCCAGCTTGAAGCTCCCTTCGAGTACGGCAACGACTTCGGCTCTCCGGACGAAACCTGGCTCAGCTCGCAGTTCGATCGCCCGGTGATGGTCCACCGCTACCCCGCCGACGTAAAGGCTTTTTACATGGAGCCCGACCCCGCCGACGCCCGCTTTGCCCTATGCGTCGACGTCCTGGCGCCGGAGGGTTACGGAGAGATCATCGGCGGCTCGCAGCGCGTGTCGAGTTATGAGTTATTGAGCAGCCGCATCGACCACCACAAACTGCCCAGGGAAGCCTTCGAGTGGTACCTTGACCTTCGCCGCTACGGCAGTGTGCCTCACAGCGGTTTCGGCATGGGCATCGAGCGCGCCGTCGCCTGGATTTGCGGCCTCGACCATGTGCGCGAAACCATCCCCTTCGCCCGCACCCTGCACCGCATCTACCCGTAGCCTTAGTTTTGCGGTTCGGATGAATCCTCGGGCGCCTGCCGATTATGGTGATGGTGGAATAATTTCCCAATACCCCGGCCAGTGCCCTTGGCGATCTTGCCGGTGCCCTTGGCGGCGCCAACGCCGACGTCCTTGCCCGCAACGGCAGCACCCTTGCCGACATTGCCGACGGCGTTGAGCGGGTGGAGGGTGACAAGATCGACCGCACCTTTCCCGACGCCTTTGGCCGCCGCTCCAGTGCCCTTGGCGGCTCCTTTGCCAATGTCTCCCGCGCCGCTGCCGACGTCGCCGCCGGGGCTGCGTTGCTGAGGCTGCTGCTGGGTGGCAGGCTGGGATGTGCCGGCAGGCGGCGGCGGGGGTTGCTGGCTGTTCTGGCCGGCAGCGTTCTGGCCGCAGAGGCCAAAAGCCAGTGCGAGGAGTGCGATGGAAGGTATGGGAAGTGCCGTTCGCATGAGTTAGACCTCACATTGATTGGATGCGGCGGCTCGATGCGCCGGCGAAGGTTTTCTGTTGAAGACCGATAAATTGACCAAAAACCAAAATGCCTTTTTCGCAGTCTGTTTGGTCCCGGGGGATTGCTCCTTCCTCTAACTGTTGTGAATTCCGCACAGCGGCGCCGCGGCCGAAAGAATACATGTTTGAACAACTATTTATCCTCCCGCGGAATCTTTCCTCCAACAGCCTGAATCAAACAAACGCAATCGATTCTTCCCGCAGAATCCCCAAGGAGCGAACGACCATGACCCTATCCGCTTTGGAAGTCAATCAGTTGAAACATGCCCCCGCCGTCGATGGGGTGTTGCCCCTCTTCCACCACCGCTGGAGCCCGCGCGCGTTTACCGGCCGCGAAGTGAGTTCCGCCACCCTGGCCAAGGTCTTTGAGGCCGCACGCTGGGCCGCTTCCTCTTACAACGAGCAGCCCTGGCGCTACCTCGTAGGCGTCCGCAACTCCGATACCTACAAGAAGATATTCGAGACCCTTATCGGCTTTAACCAGGGTTGGGCAGGCAGCGCGCCGGTGCTGATTCTGGGCGTTGCCAGCACCAAATTCAGCCACAACGGAACCGCGAACGGCAGCGCTCTCTACGACCTTGGCGCCGCCAGCTCCTACCTCACGCTGCAGGCCGCAGAACTCGGCCTTGCCACCCACCAGATGGCGGGCTACGACCAGGCAGCAGCCCGCGCAGCCTTCGGCATTCCCGAGGATTACGCTCTGGGCGCCGTCATTGCTCTGGGTTACCAGGGCGAACCGGCCACGCTCAGCAATGAGCACATGCTGGCTCAGGAGATCGCTCCACGCGAGCGCAATCTATTGAAGCATTTTGTCTTTTCCGCCTGGGACAAGCCAGCGGATCTGGCCTGATTTCGCCGTTCCTCCAGGGATGAGATTCCCTCAGCCGCGACTCCAGCCTCCGCGATACAGTGGAGGCTGGAGGGATTTTCACTTGACTGACAGCCGCACCCGAACCCCGGCGCGCAGGCTAAGCCACCGGCCTGCACCGGCAAGGCGTAGACGGCTGAGATGGAAGACTCGCCTCACCGCTGCCGCCATCGTCCTCATCCTGGGCCTGTTGGCCTGGGGTGTGATCGCCCGCCAGCTAGCCCCTTCCAGCAACACAGCTCTCACCCGCTTTGACGCCCTCATCGTCCTGGGCACTCCGGCAGACGCCGACGGCAATCCCACTCCAGCGCAGTTGGCCCGCGTTCTTGAAGCGGTAAACGAGTACAAGCGCGGCGCGGCCCCCCGGCTGATTCTCAGCGGCGGAGCGGCCCACAATCGCTTTGTCGAGGCACGCGTGATGGAGCGTGCTGCCCAGGCGCAGGGAGTCCCGGAGTCCGCCATCTTTGTGGAACCGGAGGCCAGGGACACCATCCAGAATGCCTGCTTTGCAGACCGGATCATGAAGGCTCACGGCTGGCGTTCCGCCGAGGTGATTTCCAGCGCGGGCCACCTGCCGCGCGCGGGCCTTATCTTCAGCCGCCTGCCGCTGGAGTGGCGCACCCACGCCGCTGTGCCGCTCGAACCCGAATCAGCCGTATACGCCGGCGCAGTTACCCTGGTGGAGACACTGAAGACCGTGCGCTACCTGGTGTGGACCCGCCAGATGGAGCGCTGCGAACCATAGACCGGGAAAAATGCAGCCGGTCTCCGTTGTCCCCCCTTGGTATGGTCCTGTAAGCTGGTTGGTGATGCGTCTCCCAGTTAGAATTTCCGCCTCTCTCCTTGCCGTTGCCGCACTGGCTCTCTGTGCCGGTACCCACGCCCAGACCCAGGGCCCTGTCACTTCGACTTCTGGCAATAATGCCTACCTGGTCGTTGATCCACTGGCCAATGTGCACTATGACAACCGCTATGACGTCTCGTTAGGCATGGCCTACCGGCACATCAAGGCCGGCCCGAACGTGCTGCAAGGAGCCAATCTCGGCGGACTGGACCTCACCGGTTCCTATTGGTTCAGCAAGCATTGGGGAGTGCAAGGCACGGGCCGCTACTACCTGGGCACCAGCGGTGTTGGCCAGGTGGTACCCAACACCATCAAAGGCCCCTTTGTGAGCGAGCAGATTTTTGCCGCCGGTCCGGAATGGCTGGGACCGCACAACAAGCACGGCGCAATCCTTGCCCATGTGCTGGTGGGCGGAGCGCACTTTAATTCGCATACATGGCCGGAAACGGCCGCACAGGCCAACTTCTATAACGATCAGATCGCTCCGGCAGTCATCATCGGCGGCCATTTCGACCTGAATCGTTCCGCGCGCTGGGTCTTCCGCGTCACTCCCGACGCCGTTGTGACCCGCTACGGCATCAACTACGGGTCAAAGATCACGCAGACCGATGTGAATTTCGCCATCTCGGTCGGTGTCGAGTACAGGTTCAAGAAAAAGCGGTAAATTGCTGTGCGCTCTGACCGCGGCCTGTGGCAGGCGACATGCGGATGCCGGCTCTCTGCACCCTGGGCGCCGGTCATTTGCGAATTGCAGCTTTTTTGTTCGATACCTTTGGCTCTGACAGTCTCACGCATGCGGCCCTGGAAGGTTGCGGACCAAAGCCGGGCCGGGTATATTGATCCACCGCGACAGGCCCAGTGTGCGGGCAGAATCCGAACTCTTTCGCTCCAGACCTGTCTCTCGTCCGTTCACGATGCAATGGACGACTTGCCCTAAGTTCATATGTATGTGGTATTCTCCACCGTTCAGAGGCGCTGCGGGAAAGTGCCGCTGGAGAATATACCGTCCCGTATAGCGGAACCCCCGGCTTTACGGAGATACGGGATCTGGCATGAATTAGAGGTGGAGTGATGACAGATATGAGAGACACACTAGGCGTATTGCTTGCCGGCGGAGCTGGAGAACGGCTCTTTCCACTCACCCGCGACCGGGCCAAACCAGCCGTGCCCTTTGGCGGGCATTACCGCATCATTGACATCACCCTCTCCAACTGCATCAACTCCGGCCTGCGCAGGGTTTACGTCCTTACCCAGTACAAGGCGCTCTCGCTCAACCGGCATATCCGCGAAGGCTGGTCGGGAATTGTAGCCCAGGAGCTGGGCGAGTTTTTTGAGCTCATGCCGCCCATGCAGCGCACCGGCTCCAACTGGTACATGGGCACCGCCGATGCCGTCTATCAGAACATCTACTCCATCGGCAGCGAGCAGCCCAAGTACATCATTGTCCTGGGCGGCGACCACATCTACAAGATGGACTACAGTCGCATGCTGGCGCACCACAAGGAAACCCACGCCGAGATCACCCTGGCCACGCTGCCGATTCCGCCCGAGGATGTTTCGCGGTTTGGCGTGGTTGAGGTAGGTCAGACTGGCGAGGTCCTCGGATTCAAGGAGAAACCGGCCTCCACCAGCTTCCGGTCGCCCTTCAATCCCAATGCCGTGGATGCCTCCATGGGCATTTACATCTTCAATACCGAGACACTGTTAAAGGCGCTCATTGCCGACGCCGAAGACCCTGACTCGAAGCACGACTTCGGCCACGACATTCTGCCCGGCATGCTGGGCAAGAAAAAGATGATGGCCTACAGCTTTGTGGACGAGAACAAGCAGCAGGCGCTCTACTGGCGCGACGTGGGCACGCTGGACGCCTACTACGACGCCAACATGGATCTCTGCTCGGTATCGCCCATCTTCAACCTCTACGACAAGAGCTGGCCCATCCGCACCCGCGTGCGCCAGTATCCTCCGGCCAAGTTCGTCTTCGGCGAGCCGGGCCGCTCCGGCATGGCGGTCAACTCGGTCATCACCGCCGGCGTCATCATCTCCGGCGCCGTGGTGGCCAACTCCGTGGTGTCGCAGGACGTGCGCGTCAACTCCTACTCCGATGTGGACGCCAGCATCATCTTTTCCCACGTCAACATCGGCCGCCACTGCCGCATCCGCCGCGCCATCATCGACCGCGATGTGCATATTCCCGAGGGCACGGTGATCGGCTACGACCCGGTCGAGGACAAGCGCCGCTACTTTGTCACGCCTTCAGGGCTGACCATTGTCACCCGCGACGCATCGCTGTTTGAGAATCCCGTCGATCCTGAGTTCCTGCAGCGGTACTAGGAATCTGGTTTCAAACGGCTATAAATGCCCGCTAAAGCGCTGACTGGCTTGAATCCCATCTCTCAATATTGAGACATGGGATTCAAGCCGCTATAAGTCCGGCACGTCTTTCTTGTGCATCTGCTCCCAGCAGTTCATCACACGCGCACCGTCAGAACCTTCAATGGGCAGCAGGTTGACCGCTCCAATGCACAAGTTGGCCAGGCCAAAAAGCGGCAGCCAATGCCAGAACAGAAGCAACGCCAGATTCGTCAGCGGACCTGCCAGGGAGACAAGCATGTTCTTGCCCGGGGTGCCTGGATGACGGACGGTGTACATGCCTTTCCATCCCATGCCAACCTTCTTGACCTCGATGCCCAGGGCCAGCGCAGCAACAAGATGTGCGGACTCGTGAACCGCCATGGCCAGCAGGCCAAGGCCCATGCCCCGAAGTATGGGGATGAACCAGTGCAGATTCAGATAGGACATCGCTACCTCTTCAGGGGAGTTTTGGAGGTATGACAGGAAAACCAAAAACAGCCAGCCTCAAGATGACTTCCGACCCGGTACCTGCAATGGTTTGAGGAAGAGAGCCGCAGGGATATTTCTTATGTGGCGCATAGCTGCTCTGCTTGTGCGCAATAAAGCAGAGGCGTGCACATCGGTCATCAGTCGATTAGGGAGCAATGCAAGAAGACCAAGCGGGTGTTGAGCATTCCTCTGCATTTGAAAATTCGGTCATCAATCGGCATCATCGGAATCACGCCAGGCAATGTTGCCCACGATCGCCGGAGTCATGACGAGTGCGGCAAACACCAGGCTAACCAGTAAACCTGCCATGGAGGAACCTCATTAAATCGTTTGGCTGTTTCATTCAAACAGGCGGTTTAACTCTTGTTGGGAGAGAACGTCCTTGCGCCGGGTTCGGCGTGGGTTCTCTCCCGTAAATGTGCTGAGATACTGTGTGCGCTGTCCTGCCGGGGTTTTGCCGGGTACTAGGTGATGTTGGTGCTGAGCTGCACGCTGATGTTTGAAAATGCAGTGCTGATGCCGGTTGCCAGCTTGCTCATGCCGGCAGTGGCGCCGAAGGCGATCAGTGCGATCAGCAGAGCGTATTCAACCAGATCCTGACCCTCTTCGCGGCTCGCCAGTTCCTGGAACTTCACATATAGCTTGATAAACAGGTTGTTCATTCGTATCTTCTCCGACTTTGAATTTCCCAGTCGCAGCCGGGACGCCAATCTATGTAGCAACTAAAGCGCCATTGGAAGAAAAAATATAGCTTCTTTTTTATCAACAACTTGCATCGAGACGCAGGAAGACCGAGGTTCGCAGGTGTAAACAACTGTTCACAGCTGGTGAAGAATAGGATTTTCTCGTTTACGCAATCCGCGGAGGAAATTGTCGCGGTGTTACCCTGCGTGAACTGCAAGGCCGTCGCCGCCACAACGAGTTTCTACGCAAGGCAATCGGGTGCCGATCTCGCCGGACGACGCTCCTTGGCCGCGGATGGGGCACAAAATACTCCGCCTCCGCAGGTGCAAGATATGCCCATCGCAGCAGGATGCAAAGGGGCGTAGCGAGGCTTTACTTGCCCTTGTACTCCTGAAACAGCTCCGGAAACTGCTGCCTGAGCGCAGCAATCTTGGGCCGGTCGCAGACCAGGATGTAGGGATTGTCCGGATTGTGCAGCGCATAGTCCTGGTGGTAGGACTCGGCATTGTAAAAGCCCTGCAACGGCGTCACCTGCGTCACAATTGGCCGTCCAAATACATGCGCGTCCTCAAGCTGCGCAATGTATGCTTCGCTGATTCTCCGCTGCTCGTCGCTGGTATAGAAGATCGCCGAGCGATAGGACGTCCCCACATCCGGTCCCTGCCGGTTGAGCTCGGTCGGGTCGTGTACCACTGTGAAATAGATCCGCAGCAGTTGCCCGTAGGTGATCCGCGACGGATCGTAGACCACGCGCACCGATTCCGCGTGCCCCGTCGTCTCCGTGGTCACCTGGTCATACGTCGCGGTGGCCGCCGAGCCGCCCGCGTAGCCCGCCGTGGTGTCAACCACTCCCTTCACCCGCTCGAAGACGGATTGCACGCCCCAGAAACATCCCCCGGCAAACACGGCGGTCTGTTTCCCCGGCTTTGCAGCCAGCGCGGCATCCTGTGCGGCGGCAGGGATGGGAGATCGGGAAGCCGCACGGCACCCGGCGCAGACTGCCAGGACGATGAGAAGGGAAAGAAAGGCGCTACGCAAGGAAAACAAACCAGGCATTCGACACTCCCGGGCCTTGGATTTGGCCCTACATCCCATAAGATGCATATCCGGGCAGAAGGTCACGGCCTCGACGGAGCGAGCCCATAAACCTTCACGGAACTATCTGCACAAACCTCGCGTATTAGCAAAGTATGCAATGCGCGGGTACATTAAGCTGGAGCGTGATGGGGTTGGCGTCGCCAAGCAGGCCGTCGCGGCTTACCATGGAGGCGCCGGGGATTGGCGTCCCGCGGACGCCCGCTGCAGGCCAAAGCAAGGCAACGTCGCCGGATGCCCGCCAGGCACGGATGGAGGCAAACCCTCTGGAGATCGACTGGTCCCACGTCGTCCGCAGTTGCATGAACGGGGATTCCGGTGCATGGGCCGAGTTGGTCCGCACCCACCATCGCCGTGTCTACGGGCTCTGCTACCGCTTTACCGGCAACCCGGCCGACGCCGAAGACCTGACCCAGGACGTTTTTCTCAAGGTCTACTCCAACCTGGCCAGCTTCGACAGCGGACGCGGCAGCCTGCAGGTGTGGATCGCCACCATGACCCGCAACCTGCTGGTGGACAACTTCCGGCGGACCCGCAACCAGCGCGCAACCTCTTCCCTGGATGACGGCTGGGAGTCGGCCGAGGAGTTGAAGCCGCTGGATCGTCTCACCGCGCGCGACCCCTCGCCGCATGAGTCGGCAGCCCGCAAGGAACTGGCAAAGATGGTGCAGAATGCACTGGCCCGCGTCTCCGTCGAGCTGCGCGAGGCCGTCATTCTGCGCGATCTTCAGGATCTTGATTACAAAGAGATTGCCCAGGTTCTGGACATTCCCGAAGGGACCGTAAAGTCCCGCATCAGCAGAGGCCGCGCGGAACTGGCGAGGCTGCTGGAACGTACTAAACGGGAGGTGATGTAAATGGCAGAGCACACGCACATTCCGAGTTCTCCGGCCTGCGGGCAGTGGGAGACACTTCTGGCCGATGCGCTGGACGGACTGCTCAAGCCCGAAGATGAGGCAATTTTCACCGCGCACATGGCCGTCTGCCCGGCCTGCGCGGCCATGTTTGAAGAGGCGCGACGGGGCCGCGAGTGGCTGGAATTTCTCTCGCCCGAGCCTGAGGTCCCGGCTGGCCTCCTTGACAGGATTCTGGCGCAAACCGGCCCTGGACAAGTGGCCGGCTACGGTCTGATCGAAGGCAGCGGCAACGTGTTGCCTATGCCTCAGCCCTGGCAGCGTCCCGGCTTTGTTGGTCAGGTTCGCCGTTTTGCCGAGCCCCGCCTGCTGATGACGGCGGCCATGGCCTTCTTCTCCATCGCTCTAACGCTCAACCTTACCGGCGTCCGCCTCAGCAGCCTGAGCCTCAGCAATCTGCGCCCCACCGCGGTGCGCTCGGTCATGGAACGGCGGCTGACCATGGCCTCCACCCCCATCGTCCGCTATTACGATCACCTGCGCTTTGTGTATGAAGTGCAGTCCCGGATGCGGGAGCTGGGCATCACCACGGAGAACCAGGGCCAGGGCGAAGACAACAACCAGCAGAAGCCCAAAGACGCCGCGCCGGGCGAGTCCAAACAGAATCCCGGCCACAAAGAGGGTGGTTCGCGGATCGAACCCCCGCAGCAGTCGGGCAATCCAACGCGCTCGCCTGCTCGCATTGATTCCACTGACTATCTGGAAACTTCCCTGACGTTTAACAGACACACCCGCGCATTCCGGCGGCTCCAAAATAGCACGACGGGAACAGCAATACGGGAAAGGAGCAAAGTATGGACTGCGTAAATCACACTGGTGTCAGCGCAACCGCCTATTGCCAGAACTGCGGCAAGGCCCTCTGCGCCGGATGCGTACGCAACGCGGCTGCAGGGCAGATTCTCTGCGAACCCTGCTGGATGGCCTGGCAGAGCTTTCAACAGCCTTTTGTTACTCCGCGCGCTGAAGGGCCAAACCCTGCGGCAGCCGCGGTGCTGGGACTGATTCCCGGCGTAGGCGCCATGTACAACGGCCAGTTCGTCAAGGGCCTCATCCACGTGGTGATCTTTACGGTGCTGGTCAGCGCCGCCCATCTCTACGGGCTCTTTGGCCTTCTCATTGCCGGCTGGGTTTTCTACCAGTCGTTTGAGGCCTACCACACCGCCAAAGCACTGCGCGACGGCCAGCCGCTGCCCGATCCGCTGGGGCTCAACGAGGCCGGCAACTGGCTCAACCAGGGCATGCGGCCGCGCTATCCGGGGCAACCCGGCGCCGGACCGGCTCAACCCGCTTCCGGCCCAGGCACTGAAGCCGGACAGGGCGCAGGCTACCAGCCCCCGTCTGCCGGAGAGCCGTACCAGGGCTCCTATCAAGGTCAGTACCAGGCACCGTTCACGCCGCCCGTTCCGCCCATTCCTCCCATGCCGCCGTGCTCGCCTTGTGGCTGGCATCGCAGGGAGCCGGTCGGCGCGGTGATTCTGATCGCCCTGGGGCTGTTGTTTCTGCTGGGCCAGTTGGATATCTTCAACGGCCGCATGTTTGAGTTTGCCTGGCCCGTGCTGCTGATCGGGCTCGGCATCTGGTTGATCGTTCGCCGTCTTGGCGATACGCAAGGAGGTTCAAAATGAGCCATTACATTCTGATTCGCCGCCTGCGCGGTCCCGCAATTCTACTGCTGATCGGCATTCTGGCCCTGCTGCATCAGTCCGGCGTCGTCGACCACTTCTGGCACCTGTTCTGGCCGCTTCTGCTGATCATGCTCGGCTTGTTCATGCTGGCCGAGCGGGCCGTGCTGGCCACGGATGACGGCTATTCGCAGGCCTGGCCGGGCGCGCCTTACGCCGGCCCAGCCGCGCCGCAGTACCCTGGGCAGCCCACAACAGCGATCGTCCCCGCACACGGCGAGGACTTCGGGAAAGACCCCGAGGGAGGGCAATCATGAGCAGCGTACCTCCAACCACACCTCCGGGCGGCGCGCCGCCCCCGTATCCCCCTTACGACCCCAAGACCCAGTGGCGGGCCTACCGGGAGCAGCAAAAGGCCGCCTGGCGCGCCCAACGCTACGCCTGGAAAGCCAGTTATGCCAACGTCTACGGTCCGCGCGTTCCCTCCCTTGTCGGCCCCGTGATCCTGATCGGCGTTGGCGTGGTTGCCCTGCTGGTGCTTAGCGGCCGCATTGCCGCCGGCGATTTCTGGGCATGGTATGGCCGCTGGTGGCCGTTGCTTCTGATCGGCGCCGGCCTGGCTCTGCTCGGCGAGTGGGCGCTGGATCTGCGCCGCCCCACCCCGGTGCGCCGCGGCGGCAGCTTTGTGGGCATCCTCATCCTGATGGCCTTCCTGGGCTTTGGCGCAGCCGGATGGCATCACATGGGCCCCTGGTTTTCCCAGTTTGACCACAACGGCGATGACTTTTTCAACGTCTTCGGCCTGCCCGAGCACGACATGGATCAGCAGGTGCTCAACACCCAGGTTCCCGCAAACGCCACCGTCGAAATTGAGAACCCCCGCGGCGACGTCAGCGTGACCGCTGGCGACACCTCCACCATCCAGGTGCAGGCCCATGCCGTGGCCTTTGCCAATTCCGATACCGACGCAAACAAGATCTTTGCCGCCGAGGCTGCCCATGTCACCGTCAGCGGCAGCGCCGTGCTGGTCAAGTCAGACAGCAGCAACAACGGACGCCTCAACCTTATCGTCACCGTTCCCAAATCCGCCAGGGTTACGGTAAACGCCGGCAGGGGAGACGTGACCGCGGCAGGCCTGGGCGCCGGCATCAACATCAACGCCGCAAACGGCGACGCGCATCTCAGCGCGATTGCCGGCTCGGTCCAGGTCCACTTCACCAACGGCAAGCACGACTTCTCTGCCCACCAGGTGGACGGCGACCTCACAATCGACGGCGACTGCAGTGACATCACCCTCTCTGAGATCAAAGGGAAAATCCAGCAGAACGGCGAAATCCTGGGCGATGTACACATTGAGAACGTTGGCGGGGCGGTCTCCCTGCACACCACCGTCACCGACCTGGAACTGGCCGCGCTGCCCGGCGACCTGACACTCGACTCCGACGATCTGCGCGTCACCGAGGCCAAAGGGCCGGTACATGTAACCACTCACGCCAAGGACATCGACCTGAGCCAGATCTACGGCGATACCCAGGTGGACGACCGCGATGGCCGCATCGCCATTGAGCCGGCCGGCAACTACAACCTGGATGCCAAGAACAGCAAGGGCGACGTGGAAATTACCTTGCCGCCCAACGCCTCAGCCAGCGTGGACGGCCGCACCCGCAACGGTGACATCGTTTCGGATTTCGGCCTCTCGATCAATGGCGACGAAAACAAATCCGTCACCGGCAGCATCGGTTCCGGAGGGTCCAGGATCAGTCTCAGCACCGACAATGGCGATCTGCGCATCAAGAGAGGCTCAGGCTTCCCGGCCGCTCCTCCACCGCCAACCGCGCAGGCCGCGCCCGCTGCTCCCGCGCCGCCCAATGCGACTCACCTGAAAACCCGCAAGGCACTCCCCGCGCACCCGGTCACCCAATAAGGCAACAAACGGGCTTATCACTCTGTCTTCGCCGCCCACAAATGAAGGTGCCCCATCCATTTCACAGCTTCATCGTGAAATGGGTGGGAAACCACGAACCCCGGGCACTAACTGACAACTGAAAACTGATAACTGAAAACTGCTTTCCAGCTATTCCGTTCTCAGCGCCTGCATCAGGTCTACTGCCGCCGCCCGCCGGGCCGGCAGCCACGCAGACGCCAACCCACATGCCAGCAAGACCACGGTAACGGCGGCCATCGTCCATGGGTCGTGCGGCTTCACGCCGTACAAAAACATGCTCAGCAGCAAACTGGAGAAATAAGCCAGAACCAAGCCCAGCGCCGATCCGGCAAGCAGCATCCAGCCGGCCTGCCGCAGCACCAGGCCCATCACCTGTCCGCGTTGCGCGCCCAGCGCCATCCGCAGGCCCAACTCCCTGGTGCGCTGGTTCACGAGATAGGCCAGCAGCCCGTAGATTCCCGACACACACAGCAGCAGCGCGCAGCCGCCAAAGATTTCCAGCAGCCGCGTGGCCAACTGCTGGCTGCCGTACGAATCCTCGACGATCTGATCCATGGTGGTGAAGTTGCTATTGGCCAGCTCCGGGCTGGCATTGCGCAGCAACTGGCGCAACTCCGGCATGATGGAAGAAGGACTGCGCTCCGTGCGCACCGCCAAATCCATCGCCATTCCCTCCGCTCCCTTGTAAAACATGGTGTCGGGCGTGATTTGCGGCAGGCATACCTCAACCTCGGGCTTTGACTGCTCGGCGACAGAGACCTGGCGTTCGTCATCGAGCACTCCCACGACCATTGCTTTTCGATCCTTGCCGTAGCTCATCAGCGTTGTGCCCAGAATCTTCCCTGCATCGTCGTCCTGCCCGGTCCATGCTTTCTCAAACGCTCGGTTCACCACCACGACGGGCTGCGACCCCGGTGTATCTCCCTGGTTGAAAAATCTTCCCTTGAGCATGGTGAAGCCGAATACCTTTTGCATCTCAGGGCTCACGACACGGAATTGCGATTGCAGTTCGCGGCGGCGCACATCGGCGGCACTGTTCCCGTCGGCAGCAAACGTGAAGATCATCTGGAATGTCTTGCCCAGCGGCACCTCGGTCATCAACGAGGCGCTTTGAACTCCAGGTACGTGTTGCACTCTTTCCAGCAGCGGCTCGTAGAACTCCGTGGTCATGTTCCTTCCGGCGAATTTGTAAGCCGGAATGGTCATGTTGGCCACAATCACGTGATCGGTGCGGAAGCCCAGCGGAACATGTTTCAAGGCATAGATTGAGCGCAGCAGCAACCCGCATCCGGCCAGCAGGGTCAGTGACATGGCAATCTCGGTAATCACCAGCACCGCGCGCAGCCGATGCTGCCCCCGGCCTGCGCCGCTCTGCGGACTCCCCGTGCGCAACGCCGGCTCAATCGAGGCTCGTGCCGCTCCCACAGCCGGCAACAGCGAGGAAAACAGCGCGCTCAACACCGTCAAGCCCGCCAAAGCAGCAATCACGGAAACACTGGGCGTCATCCTTTGATGCACGCTGAACTGCGTGGTCAGCGCATGAGCAAACAGTTGCAGTGTCAGCGTACCCAGAGCCAGACCCAACAGCGAGCCAAGCACGCTCAGAACCAGCCCCTCGGCCAGTAGCTGCTGCACAATCTGCCAGCGGCTCGCGCCCAGCGCTCCGCGCACCGCTATCTCCCGCTGCCGCGCCGAGGAGCGCGCCAGCATCAGGCTGGTCACGTTCAGGCAGGCGATCAGCCACAGCACGCCCGAGGCGCCGAACAGCGCCAGCAGGGATTTGCGCACATTGTCCTTGACCAGCGAATCGCCGTAGGTTTGCAACTCGATGGAGTTGACCTGTTCGCGCTGGAAAGGTTCTATGTATTCCGCGGCCACCCCGGCCTGGATGCCGCGCAGCTCCGCCTGTGCCGCGTTGAGGCTGATCCCCGGCCTCAGCCGCGCAACCGCCTGGTAGGACGCCATTCCATGGGCCGCGCGCACCTTGTCGGCATCGCCAAGGATGATGGGCCTCCACACCACTGGCCTTGCCCCGCCAAAGGGAAATGTGAAACCGCGCGGCATGACCCCCACCACGATGAAGGAATCCCCGCTCATTTTGACTGTCCTGCCCAGGATCTTCGAGTCGCTGCCGTAGGCTGTGCGCCAGACGGTATCGCTCAAAATGAGGGAGTGCGCGTCCTCCGCGCTGACCGACCCCCAATCAGTCCCGGCTTTAAAGCCGCGGCCCAGGGCTGTCTGCACGCCGAGCGTCGCAAACAGATTGGAGCTGACCTGCGGCGAATCCACCTGCGCGGCGCCCGCATTGTCTTCAAGGAATGAGACCCTAGAGAGATTTGCAGTGCTAAAGAAGCCAATCTGCTTCAGCGTGCGGCTGCGTTCGGCCCACTCCCGCAGATCCAGATAGGGCGCCCCCCAACTGACCGTCCCTTTCTTGCCCGACTCTGCGATCTTCACCAGTTGCTGCGGATGGTCATACGGCAGAGGCCGCAGCAGCACGCGATCGACCACCGTATACATCGCCGCGGTTGCGCCCAGACCCAGCGCCAGCATGCCGATCACGGTGCAGGTATATCCCGGAGACTTGCGCAGTTGCCGCAACGCATAACGCAGATCGCGCACAAATCGCTCCAGCCAAACCCATGCCCAGGTCTCGTGCGTCACATCTTTCACCAACGCAACATTTCCAAACGCACGCAGCGCCGCGTAACGCGCCTCTTCCGCGCTCATGCCCGCTGCCACGTTCTCGGCAGTCTGCCGCTCAATGTGAAACTGCAACTCGTCGTCGAGCCGCGCCGCGGCCTTCCCTCGCCCGAACAGCATTTCGATCTTCATCCGTACTTGCGCCAGCCAGCGCATCTTAGCCCTGCTTTCTTGAAGGGTACGGGCTTCAGCCCGTACATCCATGCCCCGGAACCGGCGGGGCTTTAGCCCCTGAGGGCGTGTCTCCTCAGGCTTCCGCCATCACCAGTTCAATGGCCGCGGACAGCCGCGCCCAATTGGCGCTTTCCTTTTGCAGTTGCCCGCGCCCCGCAGCGGTGAGCGAGTAAAACTTGGCCTGCCTGCCGGTTTCGCTCTCCGCCCATTTGGCCTTGATCCAGCCCTGCTGCTCCAGCCGGTGCAGCGCCGGGTAAAGCGACCCCTGCTGCACCTGCAACACCTCGCCTGAAACCTGTTGAATGCGCTTGCCGATAGCCCAGCCGTGCATGGCCTCGGGAGAGAGCGTCTTCAGGATCAGCAGGTCGAGCGTTCCCTGCACAAGATCGTTTGGTTTTCCCATACCTAGATTATCTACAACAAAGGAGTGTAGACCGTCAAGGTATGCAGGCAATTCTTGCCCAATCCCGACCCCGGTTTTTCGTTCATGGACGTTCGCTCCCTACACTCGCGAGATTTCTCCCCTTTTGCCTTTACCCATTTCCCCTGTATGCTCCAGACGCGGGAGGTCGCATCGCCATGGGGCAAGTGCCGGTTCGTGTGATTACAGTGGAACGCGAGTACGGTTCGCGCGGCGGAGAGTTTGCGCACGACCTGGCGGCGCGGCTGGGCTGGCGGCTGCTCGATTCGGAGCTGCCCTGTGCGGCGGCGCGCGCGGCCGGCGTATCTCCTGAGCTGGCCGCCAAATACGACGAGCGCCTCGATCCCTGGTACTACCGCTACGGCAAAATCTTCTGGCAGGACTCGGGCTATTCCATGTCCGGCCTCTCCGAGGACCAGGTATTCGACTCCGAGCGCATGTTGTCGCTCATCCGCCAGGAGATTCTGAAGGCCGCCAAGGAGGGCAATTGCGTTCTGGTGGGCCGCGGCGCGGCCTGTGCGCTGGCCGGACAGCCGGGATGTTTTCACGTCTTTGTCTACGCCACGGCCTCTGCCAAGCGCGACTGGTTCACGCGCGCCTTTCCCAGGCAGGCCCAGCAAGCCGACCAGCTCATGGCCGCCTTTGACAAGCGCCGCGCCGCGGTCATTCGCAAGTTCTATCAGCAGGAGTGGTGCGCCCGCGGGCTTTATCACATGCTGTTGAACTCATGCGTCGGCAACGAAACCATGATTGCCGCCGTGCAGGGCGCTACCGGCCTCGCCGCTGCCGCGGAAAAGGTGGCCGGCTGAGCCCTTTCCTTTCGGCCTTTGCAAATTTCAAATTTTGGATGAGCGCTAAACGGCAACCCGCTGCACCCGCTGGCCAATCCGAGTAAAAACCTCCCACGGAATGGTCCCCGCGGCCTCGGCGTGGTCGAGTGCGGTAATCGTCTCGGTCCCTTGCGTTCCCAGGATCACCACTTCATCCCCGGCTTCGACACCCGGAATCTCCGTCACGTCCAGCACCGCCTGATCCATGCTGATGCGGCCCACCAGCGGCGCGCGCACGCCGCGAACCAGCAGGCTGAAGCGATTGCCCAGACGCCGGTCCAGGCCGTCGGCGTAACCCACGGCCAGGAGTGCCAGCCGCATCGGCTCGCTGGCCACAAAGGTTCCGTTGTAGCCCACCACCGCGCCGGCAGGAACCGAGCGCAGGGAGGTCACCCTGGTCTTCCAGCTCAGCACCGGCTGCAGTTGGGCGCGCGCGGCGGTCAGGGAGGCAGGCTCTCTTGGCTCAAATCCCGGGTCAAACTGCGGGGCAAGGCCGTACAGCGCCAGCCCCGGCCGCATCATGGTCTTCATCCCATGGCGGTCGGCCAAGGCGGCAATCTCGCCTGCCTGGCCGGCCAGCAGCGCGGCGGAGCTGCCCACGTTGAACCATTCGGCATACAGGCCCGTGTCCTCAACCCGGCGCAGCACCTCGGCCATCTGGGCCAGTTGCGCCTCAGTCACCGCGCCATCCGCCTCGTCTGCGGCAAACAGGTGGGTCATCACGCCTTCAAGCTTGAGCGGCGACTCGGGAACAAACCGCGCCAGAGCCGCGCCAATCTGTTCCGGACTCACGCCCTGGCGGCTCATGCCGGTATCGATTTCCAGGTGAACCGGCAGCGACCCTGCTGGCGCTCCCGCAGCGTGCGCGGCGCTTTCCAGTTCATCCAGTTGCCAGCGCTCCCAGGCCACTGGCGTCAGCCCATGCTCGACCACCGCCGCGCCCTGTCCGGGAAAGATGCCGCCAATCACCAGAATCCGCGCTTCGGGGCACAAGGCACGCGCCGCCACGCCCTCTTCTACGGAGGTCACCCCCAGCCACCTGGCTCCAGCGCGCACCGCAGCCGGAGCGCAAAGATCCAGCGAGTGGCCGTAGGCGTTCGCCTTCACAATGGCCAGCAACTCCGCATGGGGCGCGGCCAGGCTTTGCAGAAAGCGATAGTTTTCTTCCAGGGAACGGGTGCGGATTTCAACCCAGCAGGGGCGTGTTGGCATTTGGCTGTCCAAGCGTTAGTTTACCGCGAGCGCGCAACGCCTCGTCCCATCAGTGCAAACGCCACCACGGTTTCGCCCTGCAAAGCAAGCCCGTCGAGCAGCTTGGCTTCCAACTCAAGCGGCACCGGCATCTCGCAGGCGGCAACCTGTTGCGGAGATGCGCCAACGAAGCAGAGTTCGCAATGGCCCAGGCCTTCGGCGCCCTCCATGCCGCCCTCCATGCGCACCGGCGGACCAAAGACCCGGCAAGTCATGGGCCGGCTCTCGTACACTCCGCAAAGTCCGGTCGCGGGGTCCAGTGCCGGACAGGCCGCTTCGTTGGCAAACTCTTCAAAGCGCTCCCGGTCCGCATCCGAGTCGCCCAGCAGCCCGGTTTCCCGGTCGCCCGGAAAATCAGCTCCGTGCTCGTCAAGCCACGCCTGCGCCCGCCGCTCAATCTCAGCCGCCAGCGCAGGTTCCTGTGTCCGCAACGCATCCATCCCGGCGCCAAGCCGCAGCGCATCCAGCGGGCCGATGGCAAAGGCCCCATGGCAGCATTGCGTACAGCCCGGCCGGCACGCAAGCCAATCCCCCGCCCGCCGCGCCGTCTCGGCCAGCGCCGCATCCATAATCTGCACCAGTTCCTGATCGCCCTCGGGCAAGCGCATGACGGCAAGGATAACGGATTCGGCGGCGCATAAATAAGGGGTCTCGCACGGCGAGCGTTGCATTGAAGCCGGGTGTACCATAAATCGCATGGCAAACTATCGCGTCGTTCTCCACCACTCCGAGGAAGGTTACAGCGTTTCCTGCCCCGGCCTGCCCGGTTGCTGGTCGCAGGGAACCACCGAAGAAGAAGCCCTCGCCAACATTCGCGTCGCCATAGGCGAATATGTCGAGGCGGCCGAAGAGTTGGCGCGCGATGCGGACAGCCGTGTCGTGGAAGTCGCGGTTGCGTGAGTTGGATTTTCTGCTGCATCGGATCGGGTAACACGTGTCCAAACTTCCGGGGATCAATCATCTGAAGGCCGTTGCTGCGCTGGAAAAAGCCGGCTTCCGCATTCTTCGCCAGGGCGCTCATATTGTGATGACCGACGGATCGCGCATCCTGACAATTCCCGCCATAATCCGGTCAATGCCTTCACGATGGCCGGAATCGTGCGTGATGCCGGGTTGAGTCTGGAAGAATTTCGCAAGTTGTTATGAGCCGATTGCAGGCTCGATTTCCTGCACAAGCAGATTCCCCTGGGGTATATTCGTTGCGTAGTCCCCGTGAGGTCACATTGAGGTCAATTCGGCTGCTTCTTCCCCTCGTGCTGTTGTCTGGCGTTGTCCCTGTCACATTCGCTCAAACCGGCCGGCTGCTGGTTGCCCAAAAAGGCGACCGCAGCCTCGCCATCGTCGATCCATCCGCCGGCTCCGTTCTCGCCTCCGTTGCCGAGAACGGCGTCACCGGCCATGAGACCGTGGCCTCGCCCGACGGCCGCTTCGCTTATGTGCCTATCTACGGCAACTCCGGCGTGGGCAGTCCCGGCACCGACGGCCACAACATGGTCGTCATCGATCTGGCCACGCATTCAATCGTGGGCAACGTCGATTTCGGCCACGGCGTGCGCCCGCACTGCGCGGTCTTCGGGCCGAAGGACGGATTGCTCTACGTGACCACCGAGATTGACCGTTCGGTGTCGATCATCGATCCCAAAACACTGCAGATTGTTGGGTCCATCCCCACCGGCCAGCCCGAGAGCCACATGCTCATCCTCGCGCACGACGGCAGGCGCGGCTACACGGCCAACGTGGGGCCGGGAACGGTTTCGGTGCTGGACATTCCGGCGCGGAAATTGCTCGCCATCCTTCCGGTCTCGAACAGCACGCAGCGCATCGCCATTTCCAACGACGACCGCTGGGTGTTTACCGCCGATCAAATCGAGCCCCGGCTCGCGGTCATCAGCACCGCGGCAGATCATGTCAGCACCTGGGTTCCGCTCGACGGCCTCGGTTACGGCAGCGCGCCCACCCGCGACGGGCACTGGCTGCTCATCGCCATCCCCAAGCAGAACAAGGTGGACGTCATCGATCTGCGGACCATGAAGCTGGCGCGCTCCATTGCGGTCGGTGCGTCGCCGCAGGAGGTGCTGGTGCGACCCAACGGCAAAACGGCTTACGTCTCCTGCGCCGGCAGCAACGAGGTAGACGAGATCGACCTGGCTACGTGGAATGTGGCGCGGACGATTGTAACCGGCAAAGGCACGGATGGCCTTGCCTGGGCCACCTGCGGTGGGGCAGCCGGCGCTTGCGCGCCTTGAGGTTCGCGGATTCCCTGGCTCTCAAAATCGAGACCCTTCGACACGCTCAGGGCAGGCTCTGGGGCGCCCGGCATTGATTTGTAGTTGAAGCACGCCTGGATTCAATCGCAGCGCGGCTCAGGTCCTTTGCCGCGCGAACCTCAGGGCAGCTTGAAGGCTTTGACGGCGATGGCGTTCGGGGCCCGGCCGGTAGAGAGCAGAGTGAAACTGTACCGTATCGCTTCAGTTGGCGTTGCCGGGGGTGCGGCGGTGCGGACCACGGCGACGTCGTTGGAGCGGGTATCGACGACCAGGAGCAGGTATCCGGAGGCGGAAAAGGCCAGCGCGGAGGGGCCATCGCCGACTTGGATGGAGCTGATGCGCTTGCCGTCGTCGATGGCGTAAACCGTCACATATTGGGAGTGGAAGTCGCTGACGTAGAGCGTGGAGTTGTCGCTTGAAACCAGGCCGTGGACGGGATTGTCGCCCATCATGTAAGCTCCGCCCACGTCGTCGGTACTGGTGACAACCTCAGAGATGGAGCCGGAGAGCGAGTTGGAGGCGAAGAGTTCGCCGCCGTCTGGCTTGAGTGCCAGTTGCACCGGTGCGTGGCCCACATCGAGCAGCGACTCGAGCCGGTCGGGCTGGGAGGGATTGCTTTTCAGGCGGCCCAGGGCAATGGCCATGATCTGGTGGCCTTTGGAGCAGGCTACAAACGCTTTCGAAGAGTCGGGCAGAATCACGGCATCGGCCGCGCCCGGACAGCCCGGAAAGACGGCGCGCACCGTGCGGGTTTCCGGATCGATAAGGCTCACCGAATTCCCGTCGCGATTGGCAACCACCAGGGTCTTGCCATCGGGGCTCAGCCGGGCTGAGGCTGGTCCCTCGCCGGCGCCGATCTGGGCTATCTCGCTGCGGGCCTTCAGGTCCAGGACGGAGATGCTGTTCGAGCCCGAGTTGGCCACGTAAGCCAGGTCCCCGGCGGGGTCCAGCTCGATGGAAACCGGCTGGCGGTGGACAGCAATGACGGCTGCAACGGTGTTGTTTTCCGCGTTGATGACCGAGATGGAGCCTTGCGCGCCCGCTGCGCCGGAGTTGACCACATAAACTTCGTTGCGGATGGCACTGGCTGCCACGGCCACCGGATTCTGGCCCACGGCCAGTTCGCGATCCACGCGGACGTTCACCACGTCCAGCACGGTGACGGTGCCGCTGTCTCCGTTGGTCACGTAGGCATATTCGCGATAGTTGGCGGGATATGTAGGGAAATCATGCGGCCGGCAGGCGGTCAGGGGTAGTGCTAGCAGGACCACGGCGAAGAGGCGGCGGCCCCGTAACGATGCAATTCCGAACGTGCTGGAGAATGAGTTCATGGGAGCCTGTTTAAACCGCGGCAGCGTCAACATGAATGCCGCGAGGCAACTGGCGGCCTACGATGGGGGCGATCTGTCCGATCTCGTCCATCATACTGGCAAACTGCCGCGGGTAGATGGACTGCGGCCCGTCAGAGAGCGCTTTGTCGGGTTGGTGGTGCACCTCAACCAGGATGCCGTCTGCGCCCGTGGCCACCGCGGCCCGGGCCATGGGCAGCACGCTGTCGCGCCTGCCAGTGCCGTGGCTGGGGTCCACCAGGATAGGCAGATGGCTGACCCGCTGGATGGCGGGAACAATGCTCAGGTCCAGCGTGTTGCGGGCGTGGTCGGCAAACGTGCGCACGCCGCGCTCGCAGAGAATCACCTCGTAATTTCCCTCGCTCATCACGTACTCGGCCGACATTAAAAACTCTTCCAGCGTGGCGCTCAGGCCGCGCTTCAACAGCACCGGCTTGCGCAGGCGGCCGGCGCTTTTCAGCAGCGAATAATTCTGCATGTTGCGCGCGCCGATCTGGATAATGTCCGCGTACTCGGCCACCAGTTCCAGAGATTCATGGTCGATGGCTTCGGTCACGATGCGCATCCCGTAGCGGCTGCGGATATCGGCCATGATGCGCAGAGCCTCAAGGCCGAGACCTTGAAAGGCATAGGGAGATGTGCGGGGTTTGTATGCGCCGCCGCGGAAAAACTGTGCGCCGGCAGCGGCCACCTGTTCGGCAATGGCGAAGGCCTGGTCTCTGCTTTCAATCGAACAAGGGCCGGCGATCACAGCCAGGTCAAGGCCGCCAATTGTGGCGTCCGTTCCCGCAAAGCGGATGATGGTGTCTTCTTCTTTGACGTCCCGGCTGGCTAGTTTATAGGCTTTTGAAACACGAATAACTTCGGCCACCCCGGAGAGTTCCTCGAGGTTGCCGCGATCCACTTCGCCCTGGTTGCCGGTGATGCCAATGGCGGTGCGCTGAGCTCCGGGAAGGGGATGAGCACGGAAGCCCAACTGTTCTATATGTTCGCAAACCGCCTGGATTTCTTCCGGCGTGGCCTGCGCTTTCATTACGACTAACATTGCGAGCCCTCGAACCACCAGTCTACCGGCTGGAACGGTGAAGGGCAATTTCTAACAGCGGGTCAAGCCTGCACCAGCATCAGAGTCTTGCTGGGTAAGAGGTTGATTCTGCTCAAAACAACGCGCATCGAAATACCGGGAACAAAGATAGAAGATGGCGAAGCAGGGTGCAACGGCTGCGGCTCTTAGTCGGAGTCGGCTTCGTCGGCTTCGGCGCCGGACTTGGCTGCGACAATCGCTGGAGCTACCACCATTCCCACAAAGGCGAGGGCAATCAATAGGTCATGCATCGTTCATTCTCCTTGTGCGGCTCTTGGGAGCCTGTCCACAATTCAATGATCGGTGTAATTTGAGAAAACCAAAATACCACTTACACTTATTTGCGTGAGAAGCAGGAGGGATGCTCATAACACGAAAGTGGGATTCCGAAAACTTCGAATCGAAGAGTAATTGGCGGGCTCAGTCAGAGCCCGGCGCCAGTCCGCGCAGCCCTGCCCTGAACCACCGCCGGTTCGCGTCATGCGTCCTAAACGCAACCAGCCTATAATGAAGCATGGCGACCGCCCGGCAAGCCATACCGGCAGAGGTTACAGGCGCGCCCGCGCCGTCCAGCGGGGTGATGCCGGAGGCAGTGCGCGAAGCGGATCCCCGCCCCATCGATCTGCGTTTTGAAGCGCTCCTCAAACAGGTACAAGCCAACCGGCCCAGCGATGACATTTCTCTTATCCGCAAGGCCTGGGAATTCTGCGTCAAGCATCATGACGGCCAGATGCGCGCCTCCGGCGAGCCCTACATCATCCACCCGCTCGAGGTAGCCGAGGTGCTGGCGGAGATGAAGATGGACTCCACGGCCATCGCCGCCGGACTGTTGCACGACGCCGTCGAAGACACTCCCGCCACCAATGAAGAGATCGAAGCCGGCTTTGGCGACCAGGTGGCCCACATCGTCGAAGGCGTCACCAAGATCGACAAAATCCAGTTTGCCAACCGCGAGGACCGCCAGGCTGAAAATGTCCGCAAGATGCTGCTGGCCATGGTCTCGGACGTGCGCGTGGTGCTCATCAAGTTGGCAGACCGCCTGCACAACATGCGCACTCTGGAGCACCTGCAACCGGACCGCCAGGAGGCCATCGCCCGCGAGACGCAGGACATCTACGCTCCGCTGGCCCACCGCCTGGGCATGGGCAAAGTCCGCGGCGAGCTTGAGGACCTGGCCTTCCGCTACACCGACCCGGTGAGCTACGAGAAGGTCTCGGCGGCCGTCGAATCCCGCCGCATCGAGGGCGAGCAGTTTCTGCGCGGCGTGGAAGACACGCTGGTCGAGCAACTGCGCGAAAACGGCATCGAGGCCCGCGTCGAGTGGCGCATCAAGCGCCTCTATTCCATCTTCCAGAAGATTGAGCGCTCCAAGGTTTCCTTTGACCAGGTCTATGACCTGCTGGCCATTCGCGTCATTACCCAGGATGTGGCTTCTTGTTACGCCGTCTTCGGTCTCATCCACACCCTGTGGCGGCCGGTGCCGGGCCGAATCAAGGACTTCATCGCCATTCCCCGCGCCAACCGCTACCAATCTCTGCACACCACGGTGATGGGCGCCAGCGGCCACCAGTTTGAGGTGCAGATCCGCACCGAAGAGATGCACCGCATCGCCGAGGAAGGCATTGCGGCCCACTGGAAATACAAGTCCGGCGGAGTCATGGTCACCGCCCGCGACGAAGAACGGCTCAACTGGATTCGGCAACTGGTCGAGTGGCAAAAGGAGATGACTGACCCCAACGAGTTTCTCTCCAGCCTGAAGATGGACCTCTATCCCGACGAGGTCTATACCTTCACGCCCAAGGGGAAGGTCGTCGTGGTCCCGGCCGACGCCACGCCCATCGACTTTGCCTACACCATTCACACTGAGGTGGGCCACACCTGCGTCGGCGCCAAGGTCAACGGACGCATGGTGCAACTGCGCTCCAAGCTGCGCACCGGCGACATCGTCGAAATCGTCACCCAGAAGGATCACAAGCCAAGCCGCGACTGGCTCACCTTCGTCAAGAGCCCGCGCGCCCGCAACAAGATCAAGCACTGGCTCAACGAGGACCAGCGCCGCCGCGCGGTTGAAATCGGCCGCAAGCTTCTGGAGCGCGAGGCACGCAAGTTCAAGGTGCCGATGAGCCAGATCTCTGACCAGGATTTGGGCCGCATCGCCGGCGAGTATGGTGTAACCACCGCTGCCGACCTGCTGGCCACGCTGGGCCAGGGCAAGCACACCGCCCACAACGTGCTCGGCAAGCTGGCGCCGGGGTTGGCCAACCAGGGCGAGGCCGAGCCGGAAGCCAAGCCCGGCAGCGAAGGCGCCATGTCCGATGCGGTGCGCAAGCTGCACCTCACCGGTTCCGATTCGCTCCAGGTGGAGGGCCAGAACGACCTGCTGGTCTATCGCGCGCGATGTTGCAATCCCATTCGCGGCGAAGAGATTATCGGCTACGTCACGCGCGGCAAGGGCGTGGCCGTTCATGCGCGCAGTTGCCCCAATGTGCAGAATCTGCTCTACGAGAGCGACCGCCGCATCAACGTCGAGTGGTCCCGCGTCGGCGATCAGACCGCCGGCCGGCCCCAGCGCTATCCGGTCAAGATCACCGTCTTTTGTGACAACCGCGCCGGCATGTTGAAGGAGTTGACCGCCGTCATCTCCGACGACAACACCAATATTCGCGGCGTTGAAACCCGCGAAAGCGAAGAAGGCGAGGCCGTTGTGGAGTTTGTGGTGGAGGCCGAAGACCTGCACCACCTCAACCGCATGGTCCTCGGCATTCGCCGCGTGGCCGGCGTGCGCGCCGTGCAGAGAACGCAAAAGCTGTAACGGCTGTTTTTGACCCACCTGCTTCCATCTGCCAGACGACCTTCATTACCCTGCAAGATCCTCGTCTCACCGGAGCTGGCATTGGCATGGATTTTCCAGAACCATGTAAGGCTGCCTGCCGTTTCTGCCGGCGCCAACTTGCATGACGGAAGCTCGTAATCCATAATGGGCCAACCAGTTCCTTCCTATGAATCAGCGAATATATGTTCTCTTTTGCGTCTTGGCTGCTGCGGCGTGTGCCTGGTCCCAGGACCCGGACACGGACGGTCACGTCGGCTATGTGACCCGCGCGGCCTCTGCCTCCGACTTCGACGTGAACGGAATCCGCGTCTTGTGCGGGCCGCAGACGCATACCACCACGAAGGCCTTGGCCAACCAGGGGCCTGGCCATCCAGGCTGTCCTGAAAATACGCCTTACCTTGGCGAATCCATGCGGATCGACGGCAACAAAAAGGCACACGCAATCGAGGCAGACCTGATTGTGGCGAACCCTGCGCCCTTGGGTGAAGTGAAGGGCACGGCCGTCATCGATGCGCTGCCGGAGTCCGATGCTGCGGCACTCAGACAGGGGAACCTTCTGGTGCGCGCTGATGGATACTTCATCCGCATCACCACAAAGACCAGCATTGTCTGGAACTCTCCTTTGCGCTCCCTCGCGGATGTGAAGGCAGGCGACTGGATTGAGTACAAAGGCCGGCAGGACCAGGATGGCTCGATCGTTGCCGAGTCGGTCAAACTAAGCCCGGATGTTGTCAGCAAGTTTGAAAGCAAATTGCGCGCCAGGACCGCTTACGACGATTCTCCGGCTGCAACAAAGAAAAAGCCTGGAAAGACCCGGTTGAGCGACAAGGCAAATCCGCCGCTTGCCACGAAATTCCCCCGCTATAGCAATGCTGAGATGCAGGCGCGGATTGACCGGATTGGAAACAGCCTGATTCCTGCCTACCAACGGAATTTACTCAAGACCGATCCTGCCAGGTTCGAATTCCGCTTTGTGCTGGTCGACGAGAAGAAATGGCATGATGCAATCACCCTCCCGAGCGGGGTGATTCTTGTGCCCTATCAGGTCGTGGAGCGTCTTCCCAACGATGCGCAACTTGCCACTGTGCTGGCGGATAACATTGCGTGCGCGCTGGAGAAGCAGGCTTATCGCGCGCTGCCCAGAGACATTGCTTTGTCCGCCGCATTGGATGGGGCAGCGGTGGCTGGCTGGTTTGTTCCCGGTCTTGGTGTTGCGAGCCTCATTGAAGGGTCGGCTCAGTCATCGGAATTTCTGGCGCAATCAGAAATTTTCAAGCAAGCGGAAGACCAAAGCGGACGTGTAAGCCTTGGCCTGTTGCAGGATGCCGGCTATGACATCACCCAGGCTCCACAAGCCTGGTGGCTGCTCTCGGCTAAAAAAACCAAGCCCCTTGCCGATATCCCGCTTCCACGGCGCGCTACCGGCCTCTACCGGATGCTCGGAACGGTCTGGCACAGCCAGCCCGCCAGAGCGGCTCCGATCATCGCATCCGCTCAATCCGCAGTTCCCGAATAGCCTTCGCTGACAGCCGGCTCTCAAGCCGTACCCCCCATTTTCCCGCCAAGGCATACCGTAGAGCAAAAAAGAACAGACTTGCTCTGTCCGTGGTGCAACCCTGTCTTCGTGTGCGCTCATTGTGCGCTGCGGAAGGGGATGAAAAACCCACCTCTGCTGAGCAGATGAGGCTTATCCGCAGTCGGATCGCATGCACCTGGAGGCCATTCGATGGACGGCGTAATCACCAAACCCTTTGACACCGGTACCTTTCTCGCTACAGAAGGGCCGGGAAGAAGCACCAGCCGTCAACAGGCAAGGCAGGCTTTCTTTTCTCAGGGAGACCCCGCTGACGCAGTGTTTTATCTGCAGAATGGCAGGGCAAAGCTCACTGTCATCTCCAAGCGAGGCAAGGAAGCGACGGTTACGCTGCTTTCCACAGGGGACTTTTTCGGCGAGGAGTCCATGGCTGAACCTGGGGCGCTGCGTACCTCCACGGCCTCGGCCGTTTCCGTCTGCATGGTGCTTCGCATCGAGAGGGAATGGATGCTCCGCACGCTGCATGAGCAACATGCTTTCTCAGATTTCTTCATGAAATTCATCCTCATGCGCGGCATCCGAACCCAGGCCGATCTCGTCGATCAGCTCTTCAACTCCAGCGAACGGCGCCTGGCGCGGATACTGCTGCTCATGGCCGATTTTGGCAAGCCGGGTGAGCCGGAGCCGTTGATTCCGCACGTAACCCAGGAGACCCTTGCGGAGATGATCGGCACCACCCGCTCCCGCGTCAGTTTCTTCATGAATCGCTTCAGAAAGCTCGGCTACATCACCTACAACGGCCGCATCCGCGTGAACTTGTCGCTGCTCAATATGGTTCTGCAGGATTCACTGCCGGAGGAGAATGCAACGCGGCCCAAACTGCTCGATCCTCCGCCCAGTCCGGCACAAACCGCAAAGCGTGCAAAGCTGGTTTGAGTTTCAAGCTCCACGATTTCGTCCACCAGGCCTGAAGCTATAGCAGTTCTCCAGTCGCTATAGAGGGAAACCATGCTGCTCAGTGGCTTTTTCCTTAAGAAAAAGCCACCTTCTACTTGGCCGATAACGCTACATAAACTGGAGAACTGCTCTAATCTGAACCATCACGCACTCTGGAGATCTCATGTCATTTGGAATTTATGCTGTCGGGTTCGCCATCCTGATCGGCGGACTGGTGTACGCCGCGCACCTGGTGCGCATGCCCACGCAGTGGATTGTCGTGGGCGCGGTGGTCATGGCCGGCCTGGGGATTCTATCGGCTGTGAAAGCCACGCGCCAGAAAGACTCTGCCAACTAATAATTGCAGCCTAAACCAGTTCCAGCGCGGCCAATCCCTTGCGCGGCGGAATGAAGCTGTCGGCGCGCCAGGCAATGGCGAGCTTCTCGCGGCTCAACAGCTTGCGAATCTGCCCGCGTGCGTGGTCGGCCCAGGGACCCTGGTTGTCCAGCCGCGCATACGACTGCCAGTGGCGCAGGGCACAGCGATGCTGCCCCTTGCGCTCGTAGGCCAGCGCCAGGTTGTAGTGGGCGTCGGCGTAGCGGGGCGCCAGCGCAACAGCCTTATGGTAGGCGGCAATGGACTCATCCGGACGTTCCAGCTCATCCAGCACGTTGCCCAGATCGAAGAAAGCCAGCACGTAACCGGGGTCGGCCTCGGTGGCGCGGCGGTAAAGTTCCTCGGCGCGGCCATATTGGCGCAGATGAAAGTGAACGGTCCCCAGGTTGATATACGCCGCCGCGTACTCCGGATCAATCGCCAGGATCTCCTCGTAAAGGGTAATCGCGCGCTGCTTTTCTCCCGATTCCTCGGCCTGCACCGCGGCCAGAAAACGGTCCTGAATCCCGCGCATGCCTGTGGCGCCTGGCCGCCGCAGCGGAGATACGTCCGAGACCGCCGACGGCCGGTCCAACCGGTCCATCCGGTCAAGACGCTCGAAGTCGAAGAGCAACTGGCGGCGAATTGGATCGACCATGGCCCCATGATGGCGGAAGGCCAATCGCGTTCCGGTGCGCACCAGGCAGGCCTCCAGCAGCGGGTTGGCCATGCCGGCCACCGCCTTCATGGCTACGATCGAGTGCCGTATCGAGGCCGCGGACACATCTTCCTCGCGCAGGGCGCGCAGCGTCCGCAACTGCCCAAGATCCTGAAAGGTGTAGGTCTGCAGTTGGGGAAAGATTCCGGCTCGCTCCCACCCCTGCAACTGGCGGGAGCTGATCTGCAAGATGCGCAACACGTCCTGACGGCTATAGCTGGTCACTCTTCAATGCTCCCGTGAATGGCCCGGCTCGGTCACAGATCTGGAACTCATGTCGTACACCTGGATTCTGGACTCCGCTTCCGGACTCGGCTCTTGGAACAGCTAATGAGAAACCGCTCTTGCTGCGATTATGCCAAGAGTATGAGTGGATAAGCAGACCGCAACTACCTCCGCGACAAAAATACTCGTGGAAAAACAGGTGTCTGATTTGGTTCATGCCGGAGGACAGAAGCTGGGTGGACTGTGGAAAACATGGTGGTAAATCGATAAAACTCGTCTAATTCCCTATAGAAACCTGCAAGAAAGGCTGTAAACCACGTGCGCGGGGAACGGAATGGAGCCGACGGTCAGACTCGAACTGACGACCTGCTGATTACGAATCTGTTGTCCTAGCATAAAGCAGTGACAGCAAAATCAGCAACATGCACATAAATGGCTCACTATACAATACTTACAAGATGTAGTACACTGACACTAGTGGTCACTCAATGACACTGAATGACAGTACAACAGTGACAGAGTAGTGACAGGAAAGGTGTGAAATGGCGCGTATTACACAGCAGTCAGTAAAAAATCTAGTGACAGGAAAGCCAGTCGCAAAAATCGTATGGGATGAAGAGCTACGCGGCTTCGGTGTGCGGCTGACCGAGGCTGGCACTATCACCTATGTTCTGGACTACTACTTCGGGGGCGTTAAGCGCAGATACTGCATTGGCAGGCATCCTGAGTTCACCCCCGATACCGCACGCGCAAAGGCAATGGCGCTGAAGGTCGATATTGCAAACGGACATAATCCACTAGCAGAGCGCCATGCGTGGAAGGATGAGCCAACACTAAAGAAGCTGGCCGACGCATGGCTTGAGGACGCATCAAAACGCAAGCGCGAGAGTAGCCTGCGCGACGACCGCAGGATGCTGAACAGCATCATTCTGCCTAAACTCGGTGACAAGCGCCTCGATGAGATCGAGGGCAAGAACATTACCCTGCTTCACGAGTCGCTGCGCCCTTCGCCTTATCAGGCCAACCGGGTGGTGGCTCTGCTCTCATCGATCTTCAACTATGGCATCGCGGACAAGTGGACCACCGAGAACCCGGCCAAGGGTATCCAGAAATTCGATGAGGTCAAGCGTGAACGGTGGCTCACTGTTGAAGAGCTTCAGAAATTCCGCGAGGCTCTCGACAAGTACAAAGATCAATCGGCTGCGAACGTGCTGCGCCTGCTGCTGCTGACCGGCAGTAGGGCCAGTGAGGCATTGAAGGCGCGCTGGGAAGAGATAGACCTTGAACGCGGCATCTGGACGAAGCCAAGCCTGCACACGAAGCAGAAGAAGATCGAGCATATTCCACTGAGCGCACCAGCGGTGAAGCTGCTTGAGAGCATGTACTACGAAGGCGCACACGGTCCTTTGTTTCCCGGCACGAAGAGAAGGGGCAAGGGCGGTAAGATGACTGGTGGTGATATGCGCGTCTCGCTCAAGCGCCCGTGGATTGCAGCGTGCCGCGCTGCTGGGTTGGTCAGAGAAGACCTGATCGACGGCAAGCGCAAGAACAAAGACGGCTCTGCGAAGATGCTCAAGCGCTACCGGCCAACCGTGCGGGTTCACGATCTGCGGCACAATTTTGCATCGCACCTGGCCTCGAATGGAGTTAGCCTTCAGGTAGTGGGCAAGCTGCTCGGACACACGCAGGCCGCGACCACCATGCGCTATGCGCACCTGCAAGACGCCCCGCTGCGGGACGCGGCCAACCAGTTTGGGCGCATTTTCGAGCAAGCACCGAAGACCAAGAAGCGCAGCGCGTAGGTCGTTGAAGCGGCTGCCATCATCGACGCCAAGTGCGCCGCGTTGGGTGCTGCTAGTTCTGCCCTCTGGCGCGGATTGAGAGTTACAATTCTGACATGCAAGCGATGACGCCAGAACTTCTTGCAAAGCTCAGGGCACGTAAGCGTCTTGACGTAGACCCGCCGCATCTTGCTCCCTTCGGCGCTGTAGTCCGAACCGCCGAGGGGCATTTGTCTGAGTTGGTTGGTTGGCTCGCCCCAAACCCGGACGAAGAGTCACCTTTTGCGGGTGAACACGTCGCGCTGCTTTCGGTCGTAGATGGCCCGCTTATATCGTTCGCCCAAGAACTCGCTTTCGCTCCAGAGAGCGAAGTAACTTTGGTCAAAGTGCAGAATGAACCTCGCCTTGCGCGCAGGGAGTGAAACCCCCACCGCTGCGGATTGAGCACAGACCGGCCTCAGACAACCTTCTATATGCCGTGGGGCAAGTGGGAGCTACTTGATCCCGTCGCAGGCTCGTTCATAACCCAAAGAGCAAGCCCTACTCAGAAGCTGCTTTCCTTTCTCCGTATCCTTGGCGACTCCTTGACCAAGGTTGTACATTGAGCCGAGGTAGTAACACGTGTACGCGCGATCGTAATTGCAAGCCTGTATAAGAAAAGGGGCAGCTTCGGAGTATCGCTTCTCATTCCAGAGTGCAACAGCTTGATCCTCGATCCCGGCCATGTTTGGTGGTAAAGGCGGCGAGTTGGAGCCCTGTACCGGAGCAGGATTCATCCCTTGAGGAGGCTGGGCGGCCGTAATTCTCAATATTGTAGAAGCGCCTGAGCCTACCGAAGCAGGACTCGGCCCTTGAGGAGCCTGGGCGGGTTCAGGAGGCGGCACCGTGTAGTATCCCTCAAACCTTATCGCGGTGACTTGTATTGCTGCGCCGAAACCATTTACAGCTTCCATTGGCCCTTCGACGAATACCCGCCACGGACGCAGCGAACTTGGCTGATCGCTGTTAGTGAGAATGACCGC
>Ga0302320_10003282_pt1 | contig 37762 bp, 22 predicted proteins | sample Bog_T0_3_FD_202130 | JGI IMG/M metagenome (GOLD analysis project Ga0302320, IMG submission 202130) | Peat permafrost microbial communities from Stordalen Mire near Abisko, Sweden - Bog_T0_3 | ecosystem: Environmental > Terrestrial > Soil > Wetlands > Peat | place: Sweden: Abisko, Stordalen Mire... | reverse complement strand
TTGGCCCCGGCGGGCGTGTAGGCGTTGGGCAACTGAGACGGGGTGAGTCGGAAGCCGTAATTTACCGGGAAAACGGGAGACGCGACGATGCGCGGGTAGATTACGAAGGGCGTAGAGCCGGTGAGGAAGTTGTCCTGCCAGATGTTGGGCGGGATTGTGGTGACTGCGCCGCCGGCGTGGGCAGAGAAGTTGGGCGTGACCTGCCAGGAGGCCTGTACGCGGGGGGCAAAGGCTTTCCAGTCGGTGCGATAGCCGGGCTGAGGGTTGACGACGTACTGCTGCGCGCCGGCGATGTTCTGGAATCCGCCGGTGCGATGGGCGCGCTCGGTGATGGGGGTGTAAAGCTCCCAGCGGACTCCGTAGTCGAGGGTGAAGGTGGGGGTTAGCTTCCAGGTGTCCTGGAAGTAAGCATTCACATTGTTGCGGCTGATGGCGGCGGGGCCGATGTGCTGGCCGCCGGAGACGAAGGGCGGCGCGAGGGCGACGGTGTAGTCAAAGGAGCTGCCGGAGAGGAAGCTGGAGAGGGTATCTGGAAGCTGGTCGCCGGGCTTGATGTTGTGCTGGCCGCTCTGGGAGGGGATGGCTTCAGTGGCGTAGGCTGCGCCGCCGCCGTAGTCGTATTCGCCATTGGGGCTGATGCCGAAGTAGGTGGTGTCGCGGTTCATGCGGACCTCGACGCCGAGCTTGAGGGAATGGCTGCCGCGACTGTAGGCTACGCTTTCGGAACCGTGGAAGAGGTTGCCGTAGGCCTGCATGACGGAACCAGCGGCGGCGTTGAAGGACTCATAGAGGCCGTCGTTGAATTTGACGGCGGGGTCTACGGGGTCGCTGGTTGGAAAACCGGGAGTGGAGCGGGTGATGCTGATGAGGGACTCAAAGGTGAGATGAGGGGTGGCAGTCCGAGTCCAGGAACCAATGACGTTGCGCTGGCGGTCGAGGTACTGGATGCCGAAGGCGGGATCGATGGCGGTCTGGTCGGGGTTGGTGGTGGGACCGGTCAGATTGTCGAGGTTGAAGCGGGCGAGGAACTGATCTTTCGACGAGATTTTGTGGTCGAGGCGGATTGAGATCTGGTCAGCGTCAGTGGCGACTTTGGAGGCGGTTGCGTAGGTTCGGGCGGCGTAAGGGCCGGTGGGGTCGTTGGGCATTGGGTAGCGGGCCAGGACGGCAGCGATGGCGGGGTTTACGGGGACGGTGAGGGTGTCAGTGGTTTTGTCTGGGTAGGTAACCTGGTCAATCCCGGAGCGCTCGGCGGCCGTCGGGACGGGCATGACCTGGGTGGTGCCGAGGACCTGGCGGAAGCCCTGGTATTGGAAGAAGTAGTAGGAGCCCTTGCGACCGTCGTAGAGATGGGGGATAAAGATGGGGCCGCCGTTGGTGAAGCCAAACTCGTTGCGGCGGAAGGGCGGGATGCGGCCGGGATAGGCGGGGGTGGGGTGGTCAAAGTAGTTGCGGGCGTCGAAGGAAGAGTTGCGGACGAACTCGAAGAACGAGCCGTGGAACCCGCTTGCGCCGGAGCGGGTGTGAATGTTGGTGAAGCCTGCGCCACCGCGACCGATCTCGGCGGGCATCCAGCCGGAGCTGGAGTCAATGCCTTCGACCGCGTCGACGTTGAAGTTGGAGAAGGTGGAGCCGCCCATTTCGGGGTCGGAGATGTCGGCGCCATCCATGGCAAAGGTGGCTTCGACACCGCGCTGGCCGTTGATGGCGAACTGGGCGGTGAAGTTGGTTGCGCCGTTGGTGTCGGTCATGGTTCCGGCGGCGAGCAGCAGGAGGGAGCTGAAGTCGCGCTTATTAAGGGGGAGCGAGCTGACGGCCTGGCTGGAGAGCTCTTCGCCGCCGGTTGCGGTTTGTCCTTTGAGGGCGGCGACGGTGATTTCGCCACGGGAGGAGAGGGTGAGGAGGACCTGGGGAGCGGAGGGAACGAGGTCGATGGGCTGGGCGAAGTCGAATGCGTTGCCGCCGGATCGAACGGTGAGCTTGTACTGTCCCGCAGGCAGAGGAGCGAGGTGGAATTGGCCGTCGGTGGCGGTGGTGGCTTCGGCTTGAGCACCGTTGCTGGAGAGGCGGATTTTGGCTGCGGTGATCGGCGCTCCGGCGGAGTCGCGGAGAACGCCCTGCCAGACGGCCGGGGCTTGCTGGGCTGGGGCCGTGCGCGTGGCGATTGCGATGGCCAGGAGGAGAAGAGCTAGATGGGCGAAACGACGGAGGCGGGAGCGGCGGGGGGCGCGGCTCAGGGAGGGATTTGTCTTCACAGAGGCCTGGCTTTCGAAGTGGTCTGCGGAACCCGAAAGGATAATGGATGGCGGCTGAAGCTTTTTCAGGAACCTAAAGGAATTATAACGACACCCAAGGCAATCGATTGCGCAAATCTGCTTCGCGGAGCTGCTGTAGTCTTTTTAGGGACGGGGGACTGGGGTTTGGGGTTTGAGGACTGGGGAATATGAAATAGGGAGCGATGACGGAGAGGGAAACACATTTGGACGCGGTACAGGCTTCTGAGGCAGCCGTGGACACGATTGCGGCGATTTCAACTCCTCCGGGGCGGGGCGGGATCGGAATTGTGCGGTTAAGCGGGCCGGAGGCGGCCGGGATTGCGGCGCAGCTGGTGAGCCTCCGCCAGCCGCTGGAGCACGCGCGGGCGCGCCTGGCGGATGTGCTGGACGAGGATGCGGGGCGAATCGATGAGGCGCTGGTGACGTTTTTTGGGGCGCCCAATTCCTACACGGCGGAAGATTTGGTGGAGATTGCTGCGCATGGATCGCCGGTGGTGCTGGAGCTGCTTTTGCGGCGGGCGCTGGGGTTGGGCGCGCGGCTGGCGGAGCCGGGGGAGTTTACACAGCGGGCATTCCTGGCTGGGCGGCTGGACTTGACGCAGGCAGAGGCGGTGCGCGATCTGATTGAAGCCCAGACGCTAACCCAGGCGCGGCAGGCGGCCAGCCAGATGGGCGGAGCGCTCAGCAGGAGAGTGGCCCCGGTGAAGCAGGGGCTGGTGGAGCTGATCGCACTGATGGAGGCGGGAATCGACTTTGCCGAAGACGATGTGGATGTGGCCCCGGAGGCGGAGATTGCGCGGCGGATTGGGGAGCTGACGCCGCCGCTGAAGGCGCTGGAAGCTTCGTTCGCGCGGGGACGCATTGTGCACGACGGGATGACGCTGGCGATTGTGGGGCGGCCGAACGCGGGGAAGAGTTCGCTGTTCAACCGGCTGGTGGAGCGGGAGCGGGCGATTGTTACGGCGACGCCGGGGACGACGCGAGACCTGGTGACGGAGCGGATTTCGCTGGACGGGATTCCGCTGGAACTGGTAGACACGGCAGGCTTGCGCGAAGGGCTGGGAGAGGCGGAACAGATGGGGATTGCGCGCAGCCGGGAGGCGCTGGCGGACGCTGCGCTGGTGCTGGTGGTGCTGGATGCGACCGAGGCGCTGAACGACGAGGAGCGCGGGTTGCTGGAGGCGGTGAAGGGGCGCCCGGCGCTGGTGGTGGTGAACAAAAGCGATCTGGCTGCTGGAGCGTTGAAGGAAGGCGTGGACGGCATTGACGCGTTGCGGACTTCCGCGCTGACGGGAGAGGGGATTGCAGAGTTGCGGGAGCGGATTCTGGCTTTGGCGACGGGCGGAGCGGCAGCGGAGCCTGGCATGTTGTCCAGCATTCGACACCACCTGGCAATCACGACAACGCTGGCGGCGCTGGGGGATGCGGCGGAGGCCAACGCGGGCGGGATTCCGCACGAGATGATTTTGCTGGACCTTTACCGGGGGCTTTGGGCGCTGGATTCGCTGACCGGGCAGACTACGTCGGACGACATTCTGAATTTAATCTTTTCGACTTTTTGCATCGGGAAGTAGGTGGGGAGCTTGGAGTAGTGCGGAGCGAGCCGGCTTTTGTTGCGGATGGTTATTCCGGGGAGTCCGGCATCAGCGGGCGGATGCTAGAAGAGTTCGATTGCCGAACGGGAGTGATCTTCCCCGGGGCCAGCGCCGGAGACCGCGCGGTGGGTAACGGCCTGGCTGGCCATCCTGTACTTTTCGAATTGGCTGGCGAGGATTTGCTGGAAGGTCCGCTCAAGATCGCCATTCCAGGATGCATCGCCGGCCTTTGCGGATAAATCCAGAAGGTGTTCGCGCATTTCAACAAGAGCTTCCTGCACATGCTCCATTCTTTGCCGCATCACGTCCTGGAACTGGATGTGCCCCAAGGCCTGGGACAGACGATTGACGTTCTCCTGGTAATTCGCGTCTACCTCGCCGATCACTTCCAGGAGCAGCTGACTGTTGGTGGTGAACTCCTGCTGCATGTGGCCCAATTCGGCAATCAGGTGGATCATTGAGTTGCTTGCTTCATGCTGGTCGATGGACGCCTTGGCATCGACCATTTCGGTATTGACCCGGGTGCAGGTTGAGTTGATCTTTGTGGCGATATCCGCGGCAGCCTGGGTGGCGAGCACCGAGAGCTTGCGAACCTCACAGGCGACTACCGCGAAGCCTCGCCCCGCCTTTCCCGCTGTGGCGGCTTCAATTTCGGCGTTCAGGGCCAGCAGGCTTGTCTGCTGGGCGATCGAGGTGATGACCTTGATCATTGGAGTCAGAGCGGCGACCTCGTTGGAGAGGCCTTGAATGCGTTCGAAATTGTTACGCAGCTCGGCGGTTTGCTCCTGCAATTGAAATTCAATCCCGGCAATAATCTCTTTGTTGCTTTCAACGCGGGCATGAGTATGTTCGGTGAGGTCTTTGCCACTCTGAATGGAGTGGCTGATGTTTTCCCTTTGCAGATTGGATCGATCGATGAGCAGTCCCAGTTGCTCGATGACTTTGACGACGGCATGTTCGGACTCTGTGAGCGAATCCCCGATCTGCTGGTGCAACACATCGATCAAAGGCCTGGATTCGTGGATCTCGGAATGAAGGGCCTGGCGAGAGGCGAGGATGCTGGAGATTTCGCTGAACTTGTATTGGCCGAAGGCCCACATATCCGCCACGGAACGGCGGGCTTCCGCGAAATGCCTGCGCTTGAAGAACAGGCCCGGGAGGAACACGAAGAGGAGGAGCAGTTCGGCGAACCGGAGCTGAAGATGATTCATTTCCGGACCGAGCGCGAAAGACAAGACAGCCCACAGCGCGAAAAGAAGAGTGGTGCGGATCAGGAACTCGGAGAGCAGTCTCCAGCGGATGCGGCCGAGGCGCGCATCGGTGTCCGCGGCCCGATGCTCCTGCGCGACCGATGCGAGCGGGCGGTTCATCTGGGTGACGTTGGAGACGGGTGTGCAGGAGGCGGCGGCCATGGATTCTAAGCTCCGGGCAGAACTTTTTTGATCACACGGATGAGGTCGTCGCCGCTCACGGGCTTGACGATCCAGCCCGTGGCGCCGAGACGTTTGCCTTCGTCCCGCTTGGAAGACTCGCTTTCGGTGGTCAGGGTGAGGATGGGGACGAAGCGGAAGCCAGGCAGGGCGCGGACTTTGCCGATCAGTTCCATGCCGCCCATGACGGGCATATTGATGTCGGTCAGGATCAGATTGGGCTTGAGGCCGGACTTCAATTTGTCCAATGCGGCGTGGCCCTGGTTGGCGGTTTCGACCAGAAACCCATTCATCGACAGGGTGGTCTTGAGACTCAAAAGCATGGTCACCGAGTCATCGACTACGAGTACTGTCATTGCCATGGGAGCTCCTGAACACTGAGTGAGCGCGCGGGCCGGGGCGTGCTCATCGTCCGCACTTGTGTGTATCGCGAACAAGCTTTTCATCGGCAGAATTGAGCCAAGTGTTAGCCGGACGACCGAGAACGGGAGCAGTTTTCATCGAGCGCAGGCCAGCATGGCTCCGGCAATATTCCGCAAAGGCAGAACTTTGTCTACGCCGTTCAGCTTGATGGCCTCTTTGGGCATGCCGAAGACCACGCAGGTTGCCTCGTCCTGGGCGATGGTGATAGCGCCGGCCTGCTTCATCTCCAGCATGCCGCGGGCGCCGTCGTCGCCCATGCCGGTAAGGATGACTCCAACCGCATTCTGGCCGGCATAGCGGGCCGCGGAGCGAAACAAGACGTCGACCGATGGACGATGGCGGCAGACCAGCGGGCCGTCCTTGACCTCAACGTAATAGCGCGCCCCGCTGCGCTTGAGCAACAGATGATGATTACCCGGAGCGATGAGCGCGCGGCCGCGCAGCACGGTGTCATTGGTCTCGGCTTCCTTGACGGTGATGTTGCACAAGCCGTCGAGACGGTTGGCGAAGGCGCGGGTGAAGAGCTCCGGCATGTGCTGGACGATGACAATGCCCGGCGTATCGGCGGGCAGCGTTTCAAGTAGCGTCTTCAGCGCTTCGGTCCCACCGGTGGAAGCGCCGATGACGGCAACTTTCTCAGTTGTTTCGGCCATGGCGTGGGTGGCCGGAGAAAGGATCGCATCCGCGGTCAGCTTGGGCTCAACCGTCTGGCTGGGGCGCAGCGTGCGCACACGGGAGGCCGCGGCGGCCTTGACCGCTTCGCACAACTCTATGCGAGAGTCTTCGATGAACTGCTTGGTCCCCATTCGCGGCTTGGTGATGATTTCGACCGCACCGTATTCGAGCGCCCGGAAGGTGCTCTGCGCGCCCTCTTCGGCGAGGCTGGAACAGATGACGACCGGGATCGGGTGCTGGCTCATCAGCTTCTTGAGGAAGGTCAGCCCATCCATGCGCGGCATCTCGATGTCCAGGGTAATCACATCCGGAACCTGCTCGCTGATCCGGTCGGCGGCAACAAACGGGTCGCCCGCGGTGGCTACGACTTCGATGTCGGGGTCAGAGGAGAGCACTTCGGTCAATGTCTGGCGAACGACGGCAGAGTCGTCGACGATGAGTACGCGAATTCTGGGCTTGGCCACAACTGCCGCCTTTCCTGCTTCTGTGTTTTGACTGCGAAGAGAGCGAATCTTCTTTTGTGAGCTGGCTTGGTGGGCCTCAACCCAGGCGGCGCAGCAGAACTTCTCCGGTAGAGGTATTGAAGTGCACGTTGATTCCTGAAGTCCCGCCGAGGCTGGAGGCGGCGATGGCAAATCCGAATTCATTCAGGACGCGCAGGGCCGCCTCGCAGTTGAGCCTGCCCACGGTGGGCCGGGAGGATGCATTGGCGGTGGGCAGCACGTCGGCCCCGCCAAAGAGCTTTACCTGAACTTCCGATGGCCGGGCGCCGAGCTGAGTGAACTGGCCGGCAAGGTCGCGGATCGCAAAGTCGACATACCGGCGGCCCGTGGCAGGAGTGGAATCCGCGGGAGGGTTTTGCGGGTATGCTGGCAGCATGGGATGACAAAGCGCGCCAATGCCGAGGCGGGGAATGAGAAACGCGATGCCCACGCAGGAGCCGAGCACGGTGCGGAGGATTGCCGGTTCCTTGATCAGGCAGGACTCACCCGGCTGCACGTACACCTCGGTCAGTGGACGCTCAGGCATGGTCATCCATTCTCCTGTAGAGAGCCGGGGCAACGGGTGTGAGGGGCAGACGCATATCGTGCAGTGTTTCCGAATGGCCGACGAACAGGTAGCCCCCGGGGACGAGGTGATTGGCGAGGTTGCCGAGGATGCGTTCCTGCGTTGGCCGGTCGAAATAAATGATAACGTTGCGGCAGAAAATGGCATCCGCCTTCTCGCGAACGCCGTAATCGGCGTCCATGAAGTTGAGGCGGCGGATCTCGACCGTGCGCCGCAACTCGGGCGCAACGCGCACCTGGCTTGAAGCCGGGTCGCGGCTGCGCAGGAAGTACTTGCGCTGAAGCGCGGCAGGAACCGGGGCCACAACATCACTCGTGTACACGCCGCGATCTGCTTTGGCCAGCACCGTGGTTGAGATATCCGTGGCCAGAATGCGGAAGCGAAAGCCGGGATGCGATGCGGCGTATTCGCTGAGCACAATAGCCAGGGTGTAAGGCTCCTCGCCCGTGGAGCAACCCGCGCTCCACAGCAGCAACGGCCGTCCAAGACGGTTGCGGGAAAGCAGATCCGGAAGCGCGCTGGAGGTGAGGTAATCGAAGTGCTTGGATTCGCGAAAGAAGTCAGTCTTGTTGGTGGTGACGACGTCAATCAGGTGCGGTATCTCGTCTTTGAGCCCCTGGTTGCCGAACAGGTAGTCGCAGTACTGGCTGTACGAGGTGAGGTTATGCACTTTCAGACGCCGCTTGATGCGCGCCTCAAGCATGGTCTGCTTACCCGAGCTGAGAGAGATACCGGCTTCCTGGTAGACCAGTTTGCAAACGCGCTCGTAATCCCGTGGCGACAGCGTTTCATCGTGAAGATTCATGGCATGAATGGGATGGCCTTGCGGGCATCCCATTCCCTCCTTCAGGCGGCGACTTCAACCAGTTGCTTGTTTGGCGTGTCCTTGCTCAACGAGTCCTTACTCAACGAATCCCTGGCCGGCGTATCCATGCGGACCGCAGACAGTTCATCGGCCGAAAAGACTCGATCGATATCCAGGATCATGATGAACTGGGTGTCGCGCCGGCCCATGCCCTTAATGAAGTCCGTCCGAATCTGGGTGCCGATCCTCGGTGCGGGCTGGATCTGATCGGGTTCGAGATCGATCACTTCCTCCACCGAATCGGCTAGCGCGCCAATCACGGTTGACTCGTTTTCAAGCAGGACCTCGACGACGACGATGCAGGTGTTGCGCGTGCTCTCGGTCTTGGACATCTCAAAGCAGAGACGCAGGTCGACCACCGGGACGACGCTGCCGCGCAGGTTGATGACCCCGGCCATGAAATCCGGGGTGCGGGGGATGGAAGTGATGGTGGTGAGATCAAGCACTTCCCTTACCTTGGCCACGTCGGTCGCGAAGGTCTCGTTCCCGAGCTTGAAGGTAAGGTACTGGCGTGTCTCCGTAATCTCGTTCACACTCATGATCGAATTCCTTTCTGATTCAGAAGACGGGGGGCGCGGGCCGTTAAGGGGTCCGCGCCCATCGCGCTCAGTAGCGTTCAAACTCTCCATCGAGGTCGTCGTGCTTGTCATTGAGGCGGAGGCTGACTCCGCCCCTGGATTGCGGCTTGGAGGCCCCGGATACCGCGTGCCCATTGGGTTTCACGGTTCTCTGCGGAGCGGCCGTCTGCTGGCGGACAGGTTTTGCCCCGCCGGCCCTGCGCTGCCTGCCGCCTTCTTCTTCTCCTGTATTGAAGAAGGAAATGGCACTGACCAGCTGATCGGCCTGCCCGGTCAGCTCTTCGGTCGTCGAGGCCATCTCTTCCGAAGCTGAAGCGTTCTGCTGGATCACCTGCTCCAACTGCTGCAGAGCCTTGTTGATTTGTTCGGCCCCGGTGTCCTGCTCCTTGCTGGCGGCGGTGATCTCCTGAACCAGCTCAGCGGTGCGCTGAATATCAGGCACCAGCTTGTCCAGCATCTCGCCCGATTTCTCTGAGACTTTGAGGGTGTTGGCGGAAAGCTGGTTGATCTCCCCGGCCGCCTTCTGGCTGCGCTCCGCCAGCTTGCGCACCTCGGCGGCAACCACGGCGAATCCCTTGCCATGTTCGCCGGCGCGGGCAGCTTCAATGGCCGCATTGAGAGCCAGCAGGTTGGTCTGGCGGGCAATCTCTTCAATGATTGATATCTTGTTGGCGATCTCCTTCATCGCAGCTACAGCCTCGAGCACGCTCTTGCCGCTCTCCTGCGCATCTTTAGCCGACTTGTTGGCGATCTTGTCGGTCTGCTGGGCGTTGTCGGCGTTCTGCTTGATGTTGGAGACCATCTGCTCCATGGAAGACGAGGCCTCTTCGGCCGCGGCTGCCTGGGCGCTGGCGCCCTTCGATACCTGAATGGACGCGGTTGAGATGGACTGGCTGGCGGCCGATACCTCTCCGGCGATGCCGCGAATGTCGGTCACCGTGCGGGTCAATCCGCTGACCATGGAGCTGAGAGCCTGCATCAGCTTGTCCTGCGGCGAACGCTCGCGGAGTTCAACCGTGAGGTTGCCGTTGGAGATCTCCTCGGCTGCCGCGGTGATCTCATTCATGGCCGCGACCAGGGTGTTCAGGTTGTTCTTGATCAGGTTGAAATCGCCATGGTAAGTGTCGGTAATCGCCGGCGGATTGTCCCCCTTGCTGATCATCTCCACATATTTGGCGGAAACGTTCAGCGGCTCGATCACCGCGTCGAGAATCCCGTTGACTCCGCGAATGATTTCGGCGTAGGCGCCCTGCACCGCATCCGGGTGGCCGCGCTCGGACAGCTTCCCTTCTTTGGCCGCATCGGTCAGCCGCACGAGCATCTGCTGTAGAATCTGAAGGACTCCCGCCACATTATTGATTGCCAGCTTCATCTTCTCGTGGTCGCCCTTGTAGGTCTGGGTGATCTGCTCGTCGATCTTGCCGGCCGAGATCTGGGCGAGAATGCGGTTGCCTTCGCCGATAGGCAGGAGGATTGCGTCGAGCATGGTGTTGACGCCGCGTACGATCTCCGCATAGGCGCCCTGGAACTGCTCCGGCTTGCCGCGATCGGAGAGCTGCCCCTCGCGTGAGGCTTCGGTGAGCCGCAGAAGCTCCTTTTGCAAGCTCTGCAGGACACCGGCCACATGGTTGATGGCTTGCTTCATCTTCTCGTGGTCGCCCTTGTAGGTCTGGGCAATCAACTCGTCGATCTTGCCGCTTGAGACCTGGGCCAGGATGCGATTGCCTTCGCCGATGGGGAGAAGAATGGCATCGAGCATGGTGTTGACGCCGCGTACGATCTCCGCATAGGCGCCCTGGAATTGCTCCGGTTTGCCGCGTTCGGAAAGCTGGCCTTCCCTCGAAGCCTCGGTGAGCCGCGCCATCTCTTTTTGCAGATTCTGGGTGACCACGGCGACGTTATTGACTGCGACCTTCATCTTCTCGTGGTCGCCCTTGTAGGTCTGGGTAATCAGCTCGTCGATCTTGCCGCTGGAAATCTGTGCAAGGATGCGGTTGCCTTCGCCGATGGGTAGGAGAATCGCATCCAGAGTTTGGTTAATTCCTTCCATTACTTTCCTGTACTCGCCGTGATGCTTATTGGCGTCTGCCCGCGATTCAAGCTTGCCTTCGAAGGCGGAATTCACCAGCGTTCCGGTGTCGCTAACAATCATGGCAATCGCAGCCTTGAGTTGTGCCAGGCTGGCGTTGATTTTCTCAAATTGCTTGCGTACTTCATCGGTATGCTTATCGGCATCCGCTGTCTTCAGTTCAAACGCTAGATCGCCATGTGCCAGCATTGCGAGGTCGCTAGCTAGCCGGTCCACTTCGGCCGATGTGTAGTTCTTGACGCCGAGCGTCGCCGAGAGATCCTGAACCACCTCGACGTATCCGACATGCTGGCCCTTGATGTTCACAAGGTTCGATGTGTCCTGCTTGCAATTCATGCCGCACAAGTCGAAGAAGCTCTCCGGCGTGCCTTTTCTCAACTGCATGATGCCGCACTTGTCGGTGTTGCAGATATTCGCGTTCGCGGTTGAGCATGGCCTTCCGACTGCGTCCTTGCGGTCGCGTATGTAGCGCTGGTCCACCATCAGCTTCTCGAATGCTTTGTTGAGATAGACCCACTTCATTTCCTTGTCGATTACGTGAATGGGAAAAGGCACGGCGTCGATAATTCCCTGGTACCAGTTCAGCTTGTCGACAACCACGTCGAGAGTCCTGTTGAACCCCTCAACAATCTTTCTGTATTCGCCCACATGGCGCGCGCTCTCCGCGCGGATATCGAATTTCTCTGAGACAGCAGATTCGGCCAGCATCTCCGTATCGTTGACCAGTGCACGCATGCTAATCCCGACGCCGTTGACTGCGACCTTCATCTTTTCGTGATCGCCCTTGTAGGTCTGAGTAATCAGCTCGTCGATCTTTCCGCTTGAAATCTGTGCAAGGATACGATTGCCTTCGCCAATGGGCAGAAGAATCGCGTCGAGCATTTCATTGATTCCCAGAACCATTTCGCGATGTGCGCCGTTGAAAAGCGTTGCCTGCCCCCGCTCGGACAGCCGCCCCTCCTTGGAGGCATCGACCAGGCGCATAATCTCGTTGAGAAGGAGCTGGGCGTCGTCCTGCCGCGCCGGCGGCTTGCCGTTCGCCCGATCAGGGGCGCTGTGACCGTTTGCCTCGTGTAAGTTGCCAGCGCCGTTGCGCTTCCGACCTTCACTTACTAATGTCGTCGACATGAATTCCGTTCCTCCTGGCTGCTTGAATTCGTTCTCTCCAAACTTGATTGGCCCGGAGCGCGCGACTCAGCTTGTTCACTGGTTATGGACAGGTGCTGGTTGGATTCAACAGCACCGACGAATCATATGCGCGCTCTCAGTGGGGAGGCGCATTCAGGCCGGGAACTCCTCCGTTCCTGGCAACGCGGGGAGATGCTCGGGCAGCCTGCTTTTGGGATTGCGTCTTCAAGGCGTCCTGCACCAGTCGGTCGGGATCGAGGATGAGGGCCACGCGGCCATCTCCCAGAATGGTTGCGCCGGAGACGGCCTGCACATGCCGGTAGATCCGTCCCAGGCTCTTGATCACCGTCTGGCAGTCTCCCAGAACCTGGTCGACAACAAAACCAAACCGGCCTTCCCCGGTTTCAACCACCATGATCTGCTCGAGGGCTGGCCTGGCGGTGGCAACGTTGAAGTGTTCGCGCAGGCGAATGTAGGGAACGATCTCGCCGCGGACATTGGCGACATGCCTCCCATTGGCTCGCTCGATGTCTGCCGAGGTGAGTTCGATGCACTCAAGAGTGCTGGCCAGGGGCAGCACGAAACAGGCGTCGCTCACGCTTACCAGCAGGCCGTCAATAATCGCCAGCGTGAGCGGAAGGCGCAGGGTAACACTGGTGCCAAGGCCCGGCTTGCTGGCCACATCGATGGTGCCGCGCAGGCTTTCAACCCTCTGTCGCACAACGTCCATGCCCACGCCGCGCCCGGAGACATCGGTGATCTGTTTGGCTGTCGAGAATCCCGCCTGGAAGAGAAGCGCAAATGTTTCGGGCTCGCTCAACTCGGCATCTGGAGCCAAGAGGCCTCTTTCAACGGCTCTCACTCGCACCGCTTCAGCATCAATGCCGCCGCCATCGTCGGCGACGGTGATGAGGACGCTGGCGCCGGAGTGGCGCGCCGAGAGATGGATCTTCGCGGTTGCGCGCTTCGCCCGCGCCAGGCGCAACTCGCGCTGCTCGATGCCGTGATCCATGCTGTTGCGGATGAGGTGCATGAGCGGATCGCCCAACTGATCGATGACGGTTTTATCGAGCTCGGTGTCTGCGCCTTCCAGAGTTAATTCGACATCCTTGCCAAGATCGCGGGCCAGGTCATGGACCAGCCGCCGAAACTTCTCGAACGTGCCGCGAATGGGCGTCATGCGGATGTTCATGGAGTTTTCACGCAGGGCGGAGGTAAGACGCTCGATCTCTTCCGACACCTCGGCGATCTCCAAATCGTCGCGCCGCGCGGCCAGTTCAGCCAGTCTTGCCTGCACGGTGACCAGTTCGCCGACCAGGTCGACAAACTGGTCGAGCTTTACCGCCGGCACACGCAGGCTGCTGGCGTTGTCCGGCTTGTCGTAAATGCGACGGCCTCCGCTCGCGCTGCGCGTGTCTTCAAGTGCTGCGGCAACCGCATCCGCGGAAGCTGCCAGAGTTGCTTCAACATTCCCAATGGGCACAATGGAAAGCTCGCAACTGTCTTCGATGAAGATGAACACGTCGCGGATTGCATCGCGTCCCGCGGTCGTAGCAAGCACCATCTCCCAGGAGACATAGCAACGCTCGGGATCGAGCTCTTCGAGGGGAGGAATTGAGTCCATCGACGCTTTGAGAGAAAGGCCGCCGAGCTCACGCAACTCGGTGAAGATCAGGAAGGGATTGGACCCGTTCAACAGCAGGTCCGGTCCGGGCGCAAAGTGAATTTCCCACTGGCGGATCTGGCCTGCCCTGGGGAGCGGAGCCGCCTCCGCGGTGGGCGTTTTGACGGACGCCGGGCGCTTGTCAGACGCTCCGGTCAGGTGGCGCACACCGCTCAGGATTCCGGCGCAGATGGCCGACTCAGCGGCCCCTTCGCGTTCTTCCAGCATGGCTCGAATCTGGTCGAGCGCGGCAAGAGTGAGGTCGATCAGCTCGGGGACAACCGCAAGCCTTCCATTGCGCACCTCGTCGAAGGCATTTTCCAGGTTATGGGTAAAGACGGCAAGTGCCTCAAAGCCGAACATGGCCCCCGAGCCCTTGATGGTATGCAGTGCGCGGAAGACCCGTCCCACCAGTTCCTGGTCGGTTCGATTTTCATTGAGCTCGAGCAGCGCGGATTCGAGGTCAACGAGGATCTCCCTCGCTTCTTCCCGAAAGCTTTGCCTGAACTGATCCGGATTGGTTGTGCCTGGCACGTGATTGCTCCGTGTGCTGCTTCCGCATTTGCTAGGTCGGGAACGATGGAAATCCGCCATTGGTCAGAGACTGGGCGACCGGCTCAGCCAGGATTCCGGGGAGCGAGAATCCCACACCGGATCGCTGTGCCTGTTGGCTGGCCGACCAGATCAGCTGGACTGCGGTTACATCAAGGTATTGCGCTTCGGCGAGCGAGATCGACAGGTGCTTGCCGGTACCGAGCGCACTGACCAGGAGCTTCTTCAGTTCGGCAGCGGAAGAGATGTCGATGGTGCCTTCGAGCAAGACCAGACTTCCAGCTTCGTTTTCTTCGAGTGCGATTCCCACGACGAACCTCAATCTGTATTGAGAGCCTGTATTTGTTGGGCCTGTAGCCGGGCTATCCCCGGAAGCCGCCTGGCGGATCACAGCTGGACTGGCGGTGCCTCATGTTGACTTCATCGGCCGGGATGGAGCAATTTCAGGGTGATATTCGGCGGAAATACATTAGGAAGTCCTCAGAATGCGAATCCGCAGCGGGGACGCAGGTTTTGTATTCGATGCCGCTGGCCGGCACTCTTTTGCTGCGCAGGAACATGGCGCTGGCCCGCAGGAAGCACGGTGCTTTACCATGCCTCGATTGAAGATTTTTATTTCGCAACAGAAGTCCTAGTGAGGATGAGAATGGGAATCCGCCGCGGAGTTTGGCTGTTTTGCCCGGCATTATTGCTTTTGTTGCCGCTGGGATACGCGCAAAGGCCCACGCCGGTGGGGGTTGAATTGAATGAGCAGGCTGTTGCCGGCCGTCCGGTGCTTCTGGATGGGGAAGGCAAGCTGCTTCCCTTCCCCATGGGCGACAACACGGGTTATTCGTACTCGGGCTATTTCCAGAGCCAATGGACCGTTCTCTGGGATCAGTACAACCGGCAGCGGCTTCCTTATTACTACTGCTGTTTTGACTTCGATCGCACAACGTATGAATTGATGCCTGATCCTCATTGGGTTAACTCTACGGGCTATCTGCGCGCCATGATGGAGGGCTTCCTTGAGCATCTCTATGCCTACAGCGGAGACCGGCGCACCATCACGTTTCTTGAGTCTCTCGTCGCTTACGAGCTTGAGCACGGCCAGACTCCCAGTGAGGGCTACGCATGGGCCGGGGTTCCTTACGCATCGGCCAATCCCGGGGCGGTTCGCTACACGGGGTGGAGCAACCTGGGCGAAGACTACATTGAGCCGCATGTCGTGGGCGAGGATGGCTACGCCTATCTCCGGCTCTATGAATTGACCGGCAATACGAAATATCTTCGCGCGGCGATTCGGTGCGCGGAAGCATTGATCAAGAACGTCAAGCCCGGCACAGCGACGGAATCGCCATGGCCTGTCCGGTGCTATGCGCGCGATGGAAAGGCGCCCGGCGGCCCGATGGGTCCCTACTCTGCCAACGTTGTCGAGCCCATGATGCTGTTCGACGAGTTGATACGGCTGAAGCAGGGCAATGTGGAGAGTTACAAGAGAGTGCGTGCTGAGGTGTGGGAATGGTTTCAGAAATACCCACTGGCCACGGATACATGGGTGGGCTATTTTGAAGACACTGTGCCGAGCATGGGCAACATGAACCAGGTGATTCCACTTGAGTTTGCCCGCTATGTGTTGCTCCATCCGAATCTCGATCCGGAATGGAGAGACCACGCGCACCACATCATCGAGTGGGTGAAAAAGACGCCGAAATGGCCGAAATACATGGTGCACGGCGCGTTGATTACGTACGAGCAGGGCAACGGAATTGAATGGTGCTGCAACGATCCGGGCCAGTGCTGCGACTCGCATACCGCGCGGCTGGCTGCGGTGGAGGCGCTGTACTACGCGAAGACCGGCGACGCGGCTTACCGCGACTCGGCTTACCGAAGCTTTAACTGGGTCACTTACTTTCAGGGGTTATCCGGCAACGCGCATAGCCCATTTTCGACGCAGTGGTGGTTTACCGATCAATACTCGGACGGTCCGCGCCGCATGATGGATGCATTCTGGGCGGTTCCCGAATGGGCGCCTTCGGACGAGTCGCACTTATTGGGCAGTTCTTCGGTTGTCACCAATGTGATGTATGCGCGGGGGCAGGTGACTTACTCGACCTTTGATGAAATGGCCGACGATATGCTTCGCATCGACTTCAAGCCCGAGTTTGTTTATGCCGACGGCACTCCCCTGCCTCTTCGAAATGACCTGGATGCGCAGGGGTACGTCTTCGATGAAAAAACCCGCGTGCTCCGCATTCATCATGACACAGCGAAGAATATTGACATCCAGGGTTCCGGCGGTTCCGCTGTTCCTTTGCTGGTCACATTCGATGACCCTCATATGGCAGCGGGGACCGTTTTGAGTGGTCAATATCCGTCGGGCGTGATCGATTGGGGCGCCGATCAATGGAGCATTCACATACCGTCGGGCGGGTTTGGAACTTTCAACCTGGCCCTCAAGGATGGGAAGGCAGGAAAGGGCCAGTTCCGCTTCTACTGGCCGCGGGTTTTTGCCGGCATTGATGTCTTCAACGGTGGCGCTCAGGATGCGCTTCTGACGATTCATTGCCCGGAACTCCGTGAAATCTCATACAAGATAAAGCCATCGGAGACAAAGCGTATTCGCACCGGGTGGGAAGATCGGTGTTCGACGGTCTTTTTTGAAATGGACAATGGCGAGAAGCTGCTGTTTGACAATCTTGCCTACCGGGTCGAGTGAGGATTCCATTTGGTGCCCGGCGTCTAAGCGGTTCGTGAGAGCCTGGTCACCCTGCCTGTCTGGTTCCAGTCCGAGACATAGATGTTGGCCTGCTGGTCGATGTGGCATCCGTGGGCCGCGCTGAAGAACGCGGGTGCAATGTCGCGCGGTTGCAACTGGTAATTTGCCCACTGCTTGTGGTTGGGATTATCGCCGAGAAAGGCAACGGGAGCATTGTCGCGATCGAGGATGGTGACACGGCCCTCGAGTTCCGACACAAGAGCGTAGTCGCCATGAAAGCTTACCTGGCAGGGGCGACGGAGATGCTGGGTGACGGTGCGGACGAACTTGCCGTCGAGGTCGAAGTGGCAGAGACGGCGGTTTTCGCGGTCACACACCAGCAGCAGCGGCTGGTCGTAGCGGGCGTCCAGGGCAAGTCCGTGGCTGCAGTCGAACAGGCCATTGGTTGAGCCTTTGCCGCCAAAGCTGGCCAGGTAGTCACCGTGCTTGCTGAAACGAAAGATGCGCGAGTCGCCGTAGCCGTTGGCGATGAAGATGCTGCCATCCGGCGCGGGTACGGCTGCGGTGATTCGCCATTCATTGGGAGACTTGAAGCCGGCCTCAGCGGGAGCTGTGATCTTCTGCACTACCGTACCATCTGTCTTCATTTTTACGAAAAGCCAGTTCTCGGTGGAGGTGCCTTTCTGCACGGTTGTATAGAAATACTCATCAGGGCCTTCGGGCGCATAATGGATGGAGTGAACCTCGGGGTACTGATTGGCAATGGTCTTTCTGAGCTTTCCATCCGGCGAATACACAAGGATGCCTGTTCCGCTCTGCGTACTCACATACACATTGCCGGCTTTGTCGGTAGCGATGGCGCCGTGCGTGCCCCCGAAGGCGGTGCCGGCGGGCAATTGACCCCAGGCTGGCACTACGTCGTAGGTCCATTCGCCATTGCCGGTGCGCAGAGTTGCCGCGGGGGCTTCCGTTTCCCCTTGTGCATGCGGGCCGGCGAGAGCAGCGAGTGCAGCTACTCCACCTACGGCACAGAACTGGCGGCGGTTGAACGCACTGCTGTCGGTCTTGATTTGTGCAGGATTCATGGAGTGTTCCTTGCGATGGATTGGGCGATGGGTTGGGTTGACTGGGCTGAAGAAGCAGGCTGTGCAGGCGTGTTGTAGAGATAGACGTGGCTCAGGTTCTTCATCGCGCTCAAAGGGGCCACGTTCGCAGAGGTCACTTGTGTCCCGCTCAGATTGAGGTAGCTCAATTGGGTGAGCGGCGCCAGTTTGGCGAGTCCGTTGCCGGTAACATGCGTCTCTTCAAGGTGCAGCGCGCGCAGATGCGTGAATTGCCTGAGCGTGTCGAAGCTGGCATCGGTGATTGCCGTGCGGGCGAGCTCGGCTTCCACAACGTAGGGTGCAAACTTTTGGAATTCCGCCAGCTGGGCGTCGCCAAAGCTGCTTGCGGCATCGACGGTGAAGAGCACCAAACCATCTTCTGGCTTGGCCGAGACCTGTATCAGCTTGGGTCCAGGTGCCAGTGCCATCTGGCGGATCTCGGGCATGAGCGCACTGTAGTCGCCCACTGGCTGAAGCGGCAATTCGGGGCGGTCTTCGCGTATGGCAACGCCAGCCAGTGCGGTGGCCGTCGGCGAGGCTCCCTGCTGAATCCATGCTTTGATCCACGCAATCTCTTCGGAACGCAGGGGAGGCTTGCCTTCAGCGGGCATGAACTGCTTGTGGTCAGAGGGAAGAGTGACTCGCTGCAGCAGCAGGCTTTTCTCCGGTGAGCCGGCGGCGATCACCGGGCCATCGTGTCCGCCCTTCATTAGCGACTCGTAGGAGTCCACGCGCAGGCCGCCCTTTGCCTGGCTCGCGCCGTGGCATCCAACGCAGTTCGCGTCGAGGATGGGGTTGATGTGTCTGCTATAGAACGAAGCTGTGACGGGCGCTTCCAGTCCAATGCCAGCCCAACGCTTGAAGCCCGCAGGCATGTATTGCGTGAGGTAGTTGTTGCCGTGGGTAAGCAAGCCGCCCTGGTGCGCAGTCCATAGAAGCGCCAGCAGCATGCACGTCAAAAGCCAGGGATAGGCATACGGAACGTTGTGCGATGACCACCACGGCCGCGCCAGCATGCAGAGCAGCACTGCGATGGTGAGCGCGATGCCGCCCCACAAATGCAGCGTTACACCTGCGCCCGCAGTGCCGCCGCCATATGCGAGCAGGAATCCGAGTGTGAGCGCGAACAGGCAACTTGCAAACGCGAGGCCAAGAACAAACCCTGCTGTCTCGCGCAAAGCAGGGCGGTGTGCGCCGGCCATTTCAAGCAGTGGAAGCAGGACGAGCAAGCCGATGGGAAGATGGACGGCGAGAGGATGAAAGCGGCCGAGAAACTGTTGCCAGTCCGCGTGCGCGTGGCCGTCGAGGCGGACGATCCAGGGCATCAGCAACAAGGGGATGGACAACGCAAGTGCAGCGGCCCAGGCTAAGCAGGTGGATCGCTTTGCGGGCAGAAGCTTGCTGGAGATTACACCCACTTGCTGACGGATTTTCACGCAAGCAGGTCCTTCACAACGCTTGCTGGAAAGGGTCCGGTGAGCTTCTGGTCGAGGCCTTGAAATTTGTACGTGAGCTTGTTGTGGTCGATGCCCAGGCAATGCAGAATGGTTGCGTTGAAGTCGCGGACTGTGACGGGATCCTTGACGACGTTGTAGCTGTAGTCGTCGGTCTCGCCGTAGGTGATGCCGGTGCGGACGCCGCCGCCGGTCAGCCAGGTTGTGTAGCAACGCGGATGATGATCGCGGCCATAGTTGTCTTTGGAGAGGCCGCCCTGGCTGTAAACTGTGCGGCCAAACTCACCGGCCCAGACCACCAGCGTGTCATCCAGCATGCCTCGCTGCTTGAGGTCTGTGACCAGTGCATAGCAGCCGCGGTCGGTCTCGCCGCAGATGATCGGCATGATGCCCATCACGTTGTCATGCATGTCCCAGCCGCGCTTATAGACCTGCGTAAAGCGCACACCACGCTCGGCGAGGCGGCGGGCCATCAGGCAGTTGTACGCGAAGGTGCCCGGCTCCTTCGCTTCAGGGCCATACAAGTCCCAGGTGGACTTTGGTTCCTTGCTGAGGTCGGCAAGCTCGGGCACCGAGGTTTGCATGCGGTAGGCCATCTCGTATTGAGCGATGCGCGAATTGGTCTCGGGATCGCCCAGCTCTTCATAGGTCTGGCGATTGATCTCGTTAACCACATCGAGCATGCCGCGGCGTACTTCGCGATCGACGCCATCGGGATCGGTAAGAAACAGCACGGGATCGCCGGCGGAGCGCAATCCGACACCTGCATACTGCGAAGAAAGAAAGCCGCTGCTCCACAGGCGCGAAGAGACGGGCTGGTTGTTTTCCTTGGTATTCAGCTTGGTTTGCAGCACCATGAAAGTGGGCAGGTTGTCATTCATGCTGCCCAGGCCGTAGGCGAGCCACGAACCGAGGCACGGCTTGCCTGCATTCATGTTGCCGGTGTTCATGAGCATGATGGCCGGCTCGTGATTGATGGCCTCAGTATTGGTGGACTTGATGATGGCGAGGTCGTCGGCCATGCGGCCGGAATAAGGCAACAGATCGCTGACCCAGGTTCCGGCTTCACCGTAACGCTTGAACGACCAGTGCGAAGGCGCAACAGGGAATCGTGCCTGGTTTGCGGTCATGCCGGTCAACTGCTGTGCGCCGCGGACTGAGTCGGGAATGTCCTTGTCATATTGCGCGGCGAGGTTAGGCTTGTAGTCCCACAGGTCAACCTGCGATGGGCCGCCGGACATGAAGAGGTAGATGGCGCGCTTGGCCTTGGGTGCGAAGTGCGGTGCCTTGATTGCATCGGCCGCTTGCTGAGCGTTCATGGGGACATCGCCGCGCAGGGCACGGTTGCCTAACAGACTGCTGAGCGCGGCCCAGCCAAGCACCTTTCCGCTGCGGCCAAGGAAGTGGCGGCGGGTCTGCAACGCGGCCCACTCCTGCTTGACGCTTGCCGGAACAGCGAGGTCCATCACATTGGGAGTGCACTCGGTGTCGGTGCAAAGTAGATGCTGCTTCATTCCTTCTCCATAAGTTACTTGGTGATCGTTTCTACTTGGTAATCGTTTCGTCGAGGTTGAGCATTTCGCTGGCTACCATGGTCCAGGCTGCCAGTTCCGGCGCGGGGATTGCAGCGTCATATTTCTTCTCGCCAACTGCGACCAGTTTTTGTGCTGACTTGGGATCGGCTGTGTAGTGTTTTTCCATCTTTGTCAGCGAGCCTTCGAGCACGGTCTCCATCTGCGGCGGTGGGTCGTGCGCGAGAAGAATCTCGCTCATCAGCTTCAGGCGCTGTTCGGGCTGTTTGCCGCCTTCTTTGATGACGCGCTCCGCCAGCGCTCGCGCGGCTTCCACCCATTGCACATCGTTCATGGTGACCAGGGCCTGGAGGGGCGTATCGGTGCGCTGGCGGCGGGTGCAAACAACGTCGCGCATGGGCGCGTCAAAGGCGTCCATGTCGGGCAGCATGGCCATGCGCTTCCAGTAGGTGTATATACTGCGGCGGTAGAGCGCGTCAGCGTGCTGCTGCTCGTAGACAAGCGTGTCGCTGCCGCCAATCCCCACCTGCTCCCACACACTGGGTGGCTGGTAAGGCTTGACGCTCGGGCCGCCGATCTTGTTTACCAGCAGGCCGCTCGATTCGAGAGCCACATCGCGCAGCATCTCTGCGTCCATGCGGAAGCGCGGACCGTGGGCAAGCAGCAGGTTCTTTGGATCCCTGGCAAGTTGATCCGGTGTGGATTTCGCGCTCTGGCGATAGGCCGCGGACATCACCATCAGCTTGTACATGTGCTTGATGTTCCATCCGCTTTCGCGGAACTCGAGGGCGAGCCAGTCCAGCAGTTCAGGATGGGAAGGCCGCTGGCCCATGATGCCAAAGTCTTCCATGGTTTCAACGAGGCCGGCGCCGAAGAGCTCACTCCACATGCGGTTAACGGTGACCCGCGCGGTAAGTGGATTGTCGGCACTGACGGTCCATTTGGCCAGAGCTAACCTGTCGTGCGGCGCTCCCGCAGGCAAAGGCGGGAGATAGTGCGGTGTGTTGGCTTCCACTCGCTCGGTGCGGGCCGTATATGCGCCGCGAGTGAGTATGTGCGCATAGGCCAGCGAGGGCTTCTCCCACGAGACGAGCGTGAGATCGCCGCCTTCGGAGAGCTTGGTCAACTGCGCATCCAACTGCGCGATTTGAGCCTGGAGCGCCCTGGCGTTGGAGTCGATGTTGTTGAAGTAGAAATCGCTCACCACGTGCTGCTCGTCCGCGTTCCATTGATCGGCAGGCTTGCTCGCGATTTCCACGACATAGTCTTCGAAGGGAAGACGGCGAACCTCGTCGGCGGCGAGGACGCGGCCATAGAGGCGAATGTCCTGGAAGCGGGTTTCGCGCGCCGGGTTTGCGTCGGGGTGACGAGAACCCAGTTGCATGGGCGCGTGGGTGCGGATGGTCGACCTGGCAAGGGTATCCGCCACGACTTGAGTTGCAGCCGGCGCACCGTTCACATAGATCTTCACGCCGGAGGCTTTGCCCGATCCGTCGTAGGTGAAGAAGATGTGTCGCCAGTGCCCATCGACGGGAAGAGGCATCGTGGTCGACACCCTGATGGCAACGAGCGGTGTCGTATCTTCGGGGGGTTTGACTTCCTTCTTCGGCGGCTCTTTTTTCTTCGCCTGGTCCTCTTTGTTCGGCGGTTCCTTCTTCGGCTTGGGCTTGTTCGGTGCCTGGTCCTTTGCCGTCAAATCTTCCGGCGTGGGAAATTGGAACGCTTCTTTGAGTGGCTTTGGTTTCGGTTCTATTTCTTTTGGATTTTTGGGCGGGGTTAGATCTTTCGGCCCTTGATTCACCAGTTCGACGCTGACGGTGCCCTTGTTGAGAGCGATATCCCAGCCGCGATAGTGCTGGGTCGTATCCATCTTTGCAAGCAGAGCACCTTTTGCGCTATCGATCGAATAATTGGGCGCAGAGCGGAACATGAACCAGCCGCCGGAAGAGAAGGGCTGGTTGCCTTCAAAGTCGCCCGTCTGTCCGAGATCGATGTCAGTGGTGGTCTCCATGCGGAAGTCGGGCCAGAGCCACGTGGTTTCGCCCCATTGCGGCTTGGCTTTGCCGATGGGAAAGCTGACGGGCTGCGCATGGGGTGCGCTGTTCTTCAACTCTTCACCGCCGCCCTCGTCGAGCCTTAGACGCAGCACCAACTTGTCCACGGAGACCGATTGCGGGGAGTTCTGGCGGGATGCAAGCCAGCGATTTACAAGTTCGCGCCGTTGAAGGTGTAGCGCTCGCAGGCGCTGGGCCAGCTCCGTTCGCTGGGTCCACACCTGGTTGTAGTGGTCTTGATTTGTCGGCCTGGGGATTCGCGCAACGGGCGTCCACACGGGGCGATCTTCATTGAAGGGCTTTTCTTCGAGATTATTAAAGAAGGCGCTCAACGCGTAGAAGTCTTTCTGCGTAGTGGGGTCGTACTTGTGGTCGTGGCAGACGGCGCAACCGACTGTGAGGCCCATGAACGCAGCGCCGTAAGCCTCAGTGCGTTCGCGCGCAATGTTGACGCGTAGTTCTTCCGGGATGGTGCCGCCCTCGTTGCTGCTGACGCCCAGACGCAAGTAACCGCTGGCGATGAGCGGGTCAAGATTCTTTGCCGGCAGCAGGTCGCCTGCAATCTGCTCCATCGCGAACTGGTCGAAGGGCTTGTTGCTGTTGAAGGCGCGAATCACGTAGTCGCGATAGGGCCAGATGTCGCGACTGTTGTCGTAGTGCAGGCCGTAGGTGTCAGCGTAGCGCGCGTAGTCGAGCCAGTAGCGAGCGCGTGTTTCCCCAAAGGTGGGCCGGCCCAGCAGCGAGTCGACCAGCCGCTCATAGGCCTGGGGCGAAGTATCCTTTTCAAAAGCGTGCACCTCGGCTGGTGTCGGCAACAGTCCCGTGAGGTCGAGTGTTACGCGGCGAATGAGTGTGGCCTTGTCCGTTTCCGGGGAGGGATGAAGGCCCTCCTTGTTCAGGCGCGCAAGAATAAAGGCGTCGACAGGCGTTTTGACCCAGCCGTCATTCTGCGCAACTGCGGGCAGGACCGGCCGGACGGGCCTTTCGAAAGCCCAATGTGGCCGGTAGACGGCGCCCTCTTTGATCCATTCTTCGAGAACCGCGATGTCTGCGGCCTTCATCGGCTTGGCTTCGCCCTGCGCGTTTTGCGGCATCAGGTGGTGTGGATCTGTCGACTGGGTGCGCTTGATGAGTTCACTTTGCTCGGGATGCCCGGGAACGATGGCGTCGGGGTGGCCGGGGCGCTTTTTGAATGCAGATTCTTCCAGATCGAGCCGCAACCCTGCCTTGCGCATCTCCGGGTCAGGCCCATGGCAACTGAAGCAGTTGCTGGCCAGAATGGGCTGTACGTCCTGGTTAAAGTCAAGGTGCTGCGAGGGCCGCGCGGCGGCTTGGCTGGATTGCTTGGTGTGGCAACCCGTAATTGCGCTCAAAAGGAGGCCCGCCAGACAAAGCGATAGAGCCCATTCGCGATGAATGTACTTTGAGCGAACCATCGTTGTTGCAGATACGGGGGTTGCCTGGAGTACTGCCAATTCTGAACCACTCCTTCTGGTTCGCCATTCAATGCGCAATCGATCTATGAGGCCGGTCAGCGGGGACGAGCCGGCATTTCATCCAGACCGCAGGGGAACGGCGCGCCCGGATACGGGCACCATCATAGTGGACGCAAAACAGAACACGCAAAGGAAATGTAATCAGGCAGTGAGATGTGCATTGATCCATGCAGAAAGCTCTTCAGGAGTGGGCGAGTAGTCCGGGCCCCAGGGCGGGGCCATGCCATCTGGTGCGATGAGGTAAGCAGTGTTTTGCTGCTCAACGACGCATAGGCAGCAGGTCTGTTCATGCTCAGGGTAACGCAGGGCGGCAAGCCAGATGTAACGTGCAAGTATGAGCGCGTCGGTCGCGCTGCCCTTCGGATCATCCACGTCGGGGAGGGTGCTGATGCGCTGCTGATTCTCGAAGATGGCGATCCCTGTAAACGGCTTGGGTTTGGCGCGCAGTCCAAAGCGCGCAAGGATGACACGGGGGCGGGCTCGGCGCAGAGCTTCAGAGGCCGCCCACTCGACGAAGGCATTGGAGAAGATCAGTGCGCCGTTGCCGCTGAGGAACAGATCGATGACGAAACTGCGCAGGCGGGCCTGGCCTGCAAGCTCAGTGGGCCACCACGGCTCCCAGTCGCGATGGCGCAGTGCAGCAAGAGTTTGATCGGTAGCTTCAATACTCTTGGGCACGGTGTTCACGTCGGCGAGAAACTTGTCGCGGAAAGGTTTGAGGACGGCATAACTCAGCGCAGATGCTGTCTTACGCTCTGACATTGCGAGAGAGCTTTGAAGCTGCGCCTCTGCATCGATGAGCCATAGGTCGGCGCTTTGTCCTTCGGCTTCCTGCGCGAACTGAGCAGCGATTCCGGGTTGGTTGGACTGGCCTTGCATGCACAAATCAGTAAGCCGGCGAGCGTCGCCATTGATCTTGAGCACTTGTGCGCGCTTGTCCCAGGGTTTCCAGTTGTGGATGGGGCCGACGGGAAGAGATTCCTGCAGGACGATGAGGATCAGCCGTGCCGGCCTGGGCGCAGGCACCGATGCATCGTGGGCAGCTGCGTTGATCGCTGCAAACACTCGCTGGACTTCGCGGCGCCAGTCGGCATAGAACTCTGAACGCGCCAGCATGGATGCGTTCTCCATGGTGTCCTGGGTCTCGGAGAAGTTCCAACGCGGAACACCCATTTTTCCTTCGAGTGCTTTGAGCGGCTGGACCAGGTCGTTCAGTTCGGACAGCTTAAGCGACTCCAGCCCGCGCAAGAACTGCGAAACCTGATTCTGCTCGAATGGAAATAGGCTGTCCCATGCTGTCAGTTGCTGGTTAAGCGAAGGACGCATCGTGACGGGGAGTCGCTGAATGAGTTTGCGACTGGATTCGCGGCTCGGTGCGACCTGGGCTGCAGCCGCATGCAATGCGTTGCGTTCGTCGTTGTTGGCGGTCTGTGTCATAGCCATAGCCCAGGCAATGGTTTTCCTGGTAGGTCGAGGTTCTTGAGTGCGAACAGGCTGGCAATGGTGGGACAAATATCCGTGTGCTCGATTGGGTTCTCGATGATCTGCGGTTTGCGGATGGCGTCACCGAGGCACATCATCCATGTGACCCGCGTCGACTCGCTGTTCTGGCGATGGTTGAAAAAGCCGTTGGTCGTCGATCCATCGAGGTCACGGCCGAATTCCGGCAGCACAAACAGCGTCGTCTTATCTTTGTAGGCCGGCAACGATTGAAGCTGCGTCCACAGTTCATACACCAGGCGGTCGACGGTGCCAATGCCGGCCATGTGCAGCGAGTAGGAACCGAAGTGCGCAACCTCCATGTCGGAAAGGGTGATGGTTAGGAACGAGGGCGCAAAGCGGCGCATCACTTCAGTGGCAACCAGAAATGTGAACTCATCTCCAGTGACGGGCGCGTTGGTGCGGACCAGGTCTTCGATGGCCTTCTGCATGGTTCCCAGGGTGAGAATATCCAGCGACGACGTGTCACCGCCGACCGACCAGCCCAGGCCATCGTAGTTGTCGCTGTTGAGCATGGCCTCAATCTCCGGCTGCACGGTGGAGCGGTCGGAGCTATGCACGGCGCGCCCCTCGGCGGCGGCATGCACTACTGCGTTGATGAGCAGTTGCTTGGGAAAGATCACATTGGCTCCGTATGCGGGACCGAACTCGCGCACGGAGCTTGAGCCAATCTTGCTGGTGAGCGCCTTGTTGCTGGAGATGAGCCAGGTCTGGTCCTGGCGAAGGCCCATCTGTTTGCGCAGGTACTCAAAGAGGGTGGGACTGCTGGGCGGGGTCTTTCCCCAATCGTCAAGGCGCTGCCAGTTCCCGCTTAAAACGCTGGAGACGGTGTTGTAGTGGGAGGTGACGCCGGCATTGCGCACGAAGGGGAAGAAGACGCTCTGCGGCAGCAGATCGCGGTAGAGATGGGGAATGTTTTGGAACCCGGAATCAGCAAAGGTGTCTTCGCGGCGCATGCCCCCACAAGTGAGAACCACCACTTTGCGGCCTGCGCCGGTGCTGGGCTCTGCGGCCAGGGCGCCCAAGCGCGCGCAAGCCCACTGGTCGACCAGCAGCGCGGCGGTGGCCTTCAACAGGGTGCGGCGGGATTCATCCATCCATGGACCTCGGGGCTTTGATGTAGGTTAGAAAGAAAGGCTAGTTGTGTACCTCGACGACGAAGGTTGTGATCTGGCGCAGACGCTCATCCAGATCTGCCTGCTCCTGTTTTGCGAATTTCTTTTGTAGTTCCATCTCCGCCTCCGCATCTTGCTTGCGGCCCGTCCGCCAGTAGGCAATGGAGAGATGATAGTGTGCCTGGACGAAATCCGGCTTCAACTTCACGGCGCGTTCGAGATAGGGAATGCTCTCTTTCCACATCCCATCGTCCTGCAAAAACGTGCCCATTTTGCACTGCGCTTCAGGGATTCTGGGATCGGCGGCAATCGCGGCCTCAAGCAGTTTGCGAACCAACGGCCTCTGCTCTTGCGAATCCTTTTGAGCAAGCAGCGAGATTGCTGCATATGCCGCGGCGTGTGCATCTGCTGGATGCGACTGCGCGTAGTGGACGAGCGTCGCGCATCGGGGACGGTCGTCCCCCATGACGGTGGTGCAGGAGAGGCCCAACATACGGGCGTAGGTTGCATTGTCTGGGTCGTCCTCAAGAAGGCTCGCGAAAACGGGAACTGCCTTTGCGTATTTCGCGTCGCCGAAGTAGGCTGCGCCGAGCCCGAGGCGCATTCGTTTACTGCCTGGGAATTTGGCAGATGCGGCTTCGAACTCGATAGCCGCGGCGCTGAAGGTCCAATGGCGCAGAAGCTCTTCGCCCAGCAACCAGACATTTTCTTCGCTTGGCTCTAGATCCACTGCTTGAATGAAGTGCCTTCCGGCGCCTGCAAAGTCCTTGGCTTGCTCGTCTGCTTCTCCGATGAGCGTCTGCGCTCTGGCAGAGTGGTCCGCATCTGGAATGCCCTCGAGGACCGCTCTGGCACCCGTCAATTGATTCGCGGCCAGCAGTGCGGTGGCGTAATCCAATGCGAGATCGGGATCGCCGGGCTTGAGTGCAAGCGCGGCATTCAATGCGGTCGCCGCGTCCGCCGGACGGTGTTCGTCCATGAGCACGCGACCGAGGCTTTGCTGGGCAGATTCATTGGATGGATTCAGGTGCACGGCTCGTTCGAATTCCGTCTCGGCACGCTGGTTGCGATGAAGTTGATAGAGAGTTGCGCCTAAATTGGCGTGGGCCACATCGCTGTTCGGCTGCGCGGTGGCAGCAGACTCCAGCAGAGGCAGCGCACGGGCGTAGTCCTGGCGCTGTGCATAGATGAGGCCGAGCGACTCCTCGACAGCAAAGATGCCGGGATGCGCCTTGTGCAACGTGGAAAGGATGGATTGCGCGCGATCCAGATCGCCCTGGTCTTCAGCAGCCATGGCTTGCTGGAACTGGCGCTCCATGTCCGCACTCGGCTGCGGTGATTTCTGCCCGGTCGCGCCTGAGCAAACCACGACACTGGCCACAAGGCAGAGAAGCGCAGCCGGATAGCCGCGAGAGAGAGAACGATAGCGCCTGTTCAACGATGCGTCCGTGGCAGCCATACCTTCAACAGGTTATACGATTGCGCCTGATAGCCGATGACGGGAAAGAGCCGGCCGGGCGAAGGGTCTGTTTCTCAAAAGAACGAGGAGATTCGTAGTCACACGAATCTCCCCGGCAGGTGTTCAGTACATTCAGGTGGAAGGCCACTCCTAGAATGCATACCTCAGTGAGAGTTGAATGAAGCGCGAGTCTGGAGCGTGATTCTGCAGATTACGCGTGCTGTTGATAGCGCCGGCATTGCCGTTGATGTTGGTGTCGTACGGATTGCCAAGCGCCGGGGTGTTGAAGAGGTTGAAGATGTCGGCGCGGAAGTCCAGCTTGTTCTCCCGATAGAGCGCAAAGTCCTTGAAGATGGACATGTTGACGCGCTCGTAGCCGGGACCGGCGATCTGGTTGCGTCGTCCGCCGACGTAGCCAAGGATGGTCGGCAGATCGGTAACATAGGAACCAGCCGAGAGCGGATGGTCACCGGTGCCCGATGCGTTCCAGGGGTTCGAGAAGGCGCAGGGGTTGAACCAATGTGTTGCGTTCTTCACTGAGGCCGGGCACCCTCCAAGCGAAGGATTGCTTGTCGGGACGCTTCCGCCGCCGGCGTACGGATTGCCGGTCTGCAGCGCTCGTGAGCCGATGTTGTCCGGAGTGTTGATGCTGTTTGGCCAGATGGTCATAAAGTTACCCGTCTGTGCCGTGAACGTCGCGTTCGCCGACCAGCCGCCTACGACGGCGTCAAGAATCGCGTTGTCATTGAGGAACTGGCGGCCCTTGCCAAACGGGAGCTCATAGAGTCCGTTGAAGGTGAGGCGCTGCCGTGTATCCCAGGGCGACTGCGAGTAGTCATGGTTGAGGGGAACCAGGTTGTAGTTCACATCGCCTGTGTCGTTGTTGGAGCCGAGCGGCGTATCGACATCGTCGATGGAGTGCGACCAGGTATAGGTGGCCAGCAAATTATAGCCGTGCGACATGCGTTTTTCTAGCTTGGCTTGCAGGGCATTGTAGTCGCTCATGCCGGCGTTGACCTGATTGGAGCTGCCACCGGCGTCCGGGAAGGGGCGGTTGTTCTGCGATCCACCGCCGGGCGCCGCAGCGGCCAGAGGCCCGTTGGCGTCAATCAGATCGATGGCATGGCGCCCAGTGTTGCCGACATAGCTGGCTGTCGCCACCATGTCGGAGGTGAGGCTGCGCTCAACTGAAAGGTTCCAGCCCTCCGTGTAGGCCGTCTTCGGGTTGGTCTCCGCGCCGCGCATGGTCAGGCCGGTGGTGTTGGAGGCGAAACCGTTGGCGACGATGGATGCGAAGCCGTTGGCGATGGTGATTCCGTCGGTGGGGCACAGGTTATTGCCGCATCCTGCGGGGTTGAAGCTGCCGGTGAACTGGAAGGGATAGTTCTCGCCGAGGTTCGGCCAGTAGCCAACGCTCTCCAGACCACCGTAGAAGATGCCGAAGCCGGCTCGAATTGCCGTATTGGCGTCCGGCGACCAGGCCATGCCAACGCGCGGCGCGAAGTTGGCGTGCTGAGCCTTGAGCAGGTGCGGATCGGAGGTCGAAACCGGTGTGATGCCGTCCTTGGCCAGAATGGTGCTGTAGTTCGGGTTGTAGGAGGCGCTGTTCATGATGGTTTGGGCATAGGCAAACGCTTCATGCGGAATGAGGTACTGGGCTTTGCCGCTGCCGTAGCCAGTGGCCGAGTTGAAGCTGAATGATCCAGCCGTGGGGCTGAACGAGGCCTGGTAGCCGCCTACGTCCTGGTAGGGCTGGAAGAACTCCCAGCGCAGGCCGAGGTTGAGGGTCAGGTTATGCTTAATGCGCCAGTCGTCCTGGAAGTAGGCGCCGTTGTTCGAGCGCTGGTCGCCATTGGTCACTTCGTTGGAAAGCCCGGCGTCGTGCTGCAAATCGAGCAGGAAGTCTGCAATGCCTGAACCGCTGTTGTTGACGGTTTGGCCACCTACAAGGTTCGTGGTTTCACGGCCGGTGTAGTTGTAGCTGCCGCGCGAGTTCTGCGGCTGCAGCGTAGAGAAGCGGATGTTCTGGAAGCTGACGCCGGCTTTGAGGGAGTGGTTGCCCTTGATCATGGTCACGTTGTCGATGATCTGGTAGACGTTCTCATGCTCATCGGTGGTGGACCATCCTGGGGTTCCGAAGCTGGAGAGACCACTGACACCCACGCCGGGTAGTCCGCCGTTGAGCGGCCCAACCGGAATTCCGCCAAAGCCCTGTGACGCCTCGAAGTTCAGGTTCGTCGCATTCGGAGGAACGAAACCGGTGTGCAGGTAGTTGAAGCCAAAACGCGCTTCGTTTGTGATGGTCTGGCTGAAGACATGCGTCTCGCTGAACATGAAATTGGCGGCGTAGTTCTTCTGCTTGCCGTCGTCGCCGAAGCCGCCGCCGTCAAGGATGTTGCCCAGCGGGGGAGCGTTCTGGCCCACTTCGTTACCGTAGCTGTAACGCGAGTAGGCGGTGTCCTTGGGGCTGAAGTTGTAATCCATACGGGCATCCCACTGGAAGGTGTTATCGATGACGGGGCGCGTGTTGTAGTAGTTGTTGTAGGTGTTGGCACCATTGACGTTCGGCGTTGGATACTCGCTGAGGATCTTCAGGGCCGTGGCATTGAGGAGGCCCTGGGTGGGGCCAAAACTGCTCAGGTCGTTATTGGGAACGGCCATCGGCGCCGCATTGGCAGTCTGGTAGTAGATAGGATGGGCGTTTCCGTCGGAGGTGAGCGAGGGGCTCAGCAGCTCGGAAAGGTTACCCGTGCGCATCAGGGCCGTGGGCACTGTGTAAGTTCCGGGCTCCGCATAGGCGATGCGTGTGGCCTGCGCGTCGCCGAAGAAGAACAGCTTGTTCTTCAGAATCGGTCCGCCAAGGGTGGCGCCAAACTGGTTGTCGTGATAGGCCGACGCGGGTTTCGACCCGCCCGGATACCAGGTGTTCACATCGAAGGCGGTGTTGCGGACGTACTCCCAGGCGCTGCCGTGGAAGCTGTTGGAGCCGGACTTGATGGAAGCATTCACAACCGCACCGGCGGAGTGACCGAATTCAGCTGAGTAGTCCGAGGTTTGAACCTTGAACTCAGCCAAGGCGTCCGGCGGGGGATTTACTGTGAAGCTGGCGCCGTTGTAGAAGTCGACGACGTTGGCGTTGTTGTCCACGCCGTCGAGGATGAAATTGTTTTCTTCGGCGCGCTGGCCATTGGCCTCAAAGTCGCCCTTGCCGCCGCCGCGCGAGCCGTCGGCAACCGCCGTACCGGCGGAGAGTTGAGCGATGTACACCCAGTTGCGCCCGTTCAAGGGCACGCTTTCGATGGTTGCGGTATCCATGGTCTGGCCAACGGAGCTGTCCTGGTTCTGCATCAGGGGAGCTTCAGTGGTAACGGTGACCGTTTCAGAGGTTGCGCCCGGCTTGAGCGAAATCACCACATTCAACCTCTGCTGGATGGAAACATGGAGGTTGGTCTGGGTGGTGGTTTCAAAGCTGGGGGCGCTGGCACTGACCTTGTAGTTTCCGATCTTGACAGGCGAGAAGACATAAACGCCAGCGCCGTCGGTGTTTGACTTGAGGACCTGGCCCTCGTCCACGTTGGTGAGCGTTACGCTGGCGTTGCCGATCACGGCGCCGGAGGGGTCCTGGACTACTCCGGTTATGGTGCCTTGATCTGTCTGGCCCAGCAGGAGACGAGTCGGCACCAGCAATAATGCAAGCGCGAACAGGATCATTAACCTCTGGCTTTTGAACTTCATTGAATTGCCTCCAAATTGCTGCGAATCTGTTTCGGTCGTTGGCTCGGACTCAGAACCGGCTACGGAGAACAAGCAAGAAGCGCATCCGACGCTGGCCCTCGTCAACTTTGAATTGTATACGGTTACATTTCAGTGTTTCTTAACTTCGAAGGGCACCTTACGCCTACAATGTAATCGTTGTCAAGAGTTTTTCGCTGGCTCGTTTTTCGCCTACAATAAATCGCTTAAGGTAGCGACACAGGCTCGGGACCGCACATACAATCGGAATCAGATCTGTTCCCCGAGGGGCGAATATGTCGATCAGCATGCGCGAGATTGCGAAGCTCGCTGGGGTTTCCAGCGCCACGGTTTCGCGCGTCATCAACGGTTCAAGCCTGGTGCAGGAACAGACCGCGCGGCGCATTCGGCAGGTGATCAAAGACCTCAATTTCGTCCCCAATAACAGCGCCGCGCATCTGAAAAACGGAAAAAGCCAGATTTACGGCATCATTATTCCCGACCTTACCAACCCGTTTTTCACCGAGCTGGTGAAGATCTTCGAAGAGCTGCTGGTGGAGAACGAGCAGGAACTGCTGGTAGCCAATACGGACTTTCATTCCTCCAGAATGCAGCGTTCCGTGCACCGCATGCTGCTGCGCCGGGTGGACGGAGTGGCGCTGCTTACCTCAGAGCACGTGGCTGCTTCTCTGGAGTCGCTGGTGCAGAACCGCATTCCAGTTGTCACTACCGACCACTACCGTACGGCTTGTGGAATCAGCGACATAATCATCGATTTCGCAGATGGCATGGCGCAGATTGTGGCCCACCTGAAGAGCCTGGGGCATCGCCAAATGGGTTTCATTGGCGGTAGCGTCGGCCTGGTTACCTCGCGGGTGCGCAGGGAGTCGTTTCTGGACGCGGTGGTCAAGCAGGGGCTCTCCTCTCGAGAGGGTTGGATTGTGAACGGAGACTTCAAGATCAACGGCGGTTCGGCGGCCATGGCGCAGATTCTCGCCCAGCCCGAGCTTCCCACCGCCATTGTGTGCGCCAACGACCTGACCGCGATTGGAGCGCTACGCATGGCTCACGAGAAAGGCCTTCGGATCCCGGAGGACCTCTCCATCGCCGGTTGCGATGATATTGAGATGAGCGATATCGTGTTCCCGCCGCTCACCACGCTGCGCATCTCGCGCCGAGAATATGCGCGGATGTTGTTTGAGGCCCTGAAGAAGGCTGGAGAGGACCTGACGCGTCCTGGACAGCAGTTCCATCTGCCGTTGCGGCTGATCGTGCGGCAGTCAACGGGGCCGGCCCGTGTCACCGATCGCCGATCAAAGTCCCGGTAAATCGAAGACCCACCCGATCATGTTTCCCGTAAATAGCTGTTACCAAAAGAGTTCGTTGAAGGCCACGCAGGCGGCCACCAACACCAGCGCCCACACCACGGTGGGAACCGTGAACCACACGGGAACTCGCACAAGCCCACCCGCTGTTCCCTGCTCCTCATTTGCAGGCTGGCGGAAAATGCCCAACGCGAGCGTTCCGGCGCACGTGACGGTAAAGCTCAGAATTGCTGCATAGAAGTTGGCGCTCATCTGGCTTCCGTAATGGAGGATCCCAACAAAGACGAGCGACTGATGGAGGCCGGCGCTTGCCACTCCTGCTGCGAACCCGCCCAGGCCTCCCCGGGCCACGCGTCGCGGCGCAAGCGCAGCCAGGCCGACCAGCGCGAACAGCGGGGCATTGAAGGTGGAAAGGATCATCTGGATGTATTCCATGAGGCTCTGGTAGCTCAATGCCACGTAGGCTGCCCCGATGGACAGGAAAACCGCCGCTGCATTGGAAGTACGGCTGATCCACACGTAGTGCGCTTCGCTGGCGCCAGGCCGGATCCATGGCTGGTAGATGCCCTGAACCCAGGCGGAACTGAAGCCTGCGACGTTGTTCGCGAAGGTGGAAACGAGTCCGGCCGCCAGGCCCATGACGCCGATGACCACCCAGGTGGGATTGTAGTAGTGAAGCATCATCGAGGGCAGCGTCGCATTCCAGTTGGCTATGGGCCCGCCGCGCAGGACGAGGGGCGCGACAATGCCAGGCAGCACCGCAAGCAGTGCAAAGATCAGCTTGGCTGCCCCCATGGACAAGGGAACATACGGAACGTCCTCAGAGCTCCGCACCGCGAGAGCTCGTTGCATCTGGACGAAGTCGGTGCTCCAGTATCCGAAGCTCAGCACAACCCCGAGACCAACGATCAATCCGAATCGATCCATTGTGGCCGCCGGGGCGAAGTTCGGAAGCGTCTGCCAGGCATGGAAGCGACTGGCCGGGATGCGGGCCAGCATGGGGGCGAAGCCGCCGAAGTCGTGCACCACCAGGAAGAAGAGCGGGACAATCGCCGCCAGTACGACAGCAAAGTGGAGGAGCTCAGTGTAAACGGTTGCACGAAAACCGCCAGCCCATGTGTAAAAGAGGACCACCGGCGCGGTAATGAGGATGCCCTGCAGGAAGGTGAGCCCCAGAAAGGTCATAATCACCTGCGATACGGCGCAGAGGCACACGCCCGCGAGCAGCAGCATCATGGCTGCCATGCAACCCGCCACCACCGAACGCGTCCTGCGGCCGTAGTAATGCGCGATGAAGTCAAGTACCGTGAGGTAGCGGCCGCGGGCGTAAGCCGGAAGCAACCAGAAGGCCAGCGCCACCAGCGCAGGGATGGCGCCAATCCAAAAGAAGTGGAAGGCTAGCGCGCCGTACTGAGCGCCCAGCGCCATCATCGCCATAATGTCAAGAGATCCGCAGTTTGAGGCGATACAGGCGATAACGCAGACCCACAGCGGCAGCGCGCCGGTTGCGTTGAGGAATTGGTTCGAGTCCCGCTTTTTGCGCCCGGCCAGAACGCCAACCGTCAGCAGGCTGGCGAGGTAAACAATCGCCAGGGTTGTATGAAATCCGTTCCAGCTCATACGCCCCAGCTTTGCTCCATTCGACGGCATCGAAAGCCAAAAATCTTGCCGCCGGCCCCCGGATCGAATCCGAGAAGCCGGAAAGGCAGGATGATTGTAAGCGAACGTGCAGGGAGCCTGCAGGCGGGTGCCGGGCAAGTTCCCAAACTCGACAGAACCTCAAGGGACGGTTTCGGTGACGCTCTAGAATCGGCCGAGTTTCACCCGCACCACCTCCGGCTTCTGATAAAAGCAGAGGCCACGGTCGGTTTCGTCGCCATTCCAGCGCCGCGAGGGCTTCCAGACGCCGTTTTCGTAGGTTCCCTGTTCGGCAGACACGATCTGGCTGCGAATCCAGGGGAGCTTGCCGGGCAGGTGGAAGCTGATGCTGACGTCGATGCCGGTGACCAGGAACTCATCCGGCCCAATCTGCGCCACCATCGCCGAGCTGTGCGAGTCCTTGGTTCCGGGAGCATGCTGGCCGTCGGGCTGCGGAAACCCATACGCGACCGAAGCTTGCCACTCTCCAAAGTCGATCTCTCCCGCTGTCTGCCCTGGCTCTTCGACGGCGGTTTTCACTTTGCCGTCAAACTCCAGCTGGGCAATCTCGCGATCCATTGGCCGGAACAGCGCGAAGTTGTTGGAATGCGCCTTCCAGGGCTGATCGCCAAGGATGTTCCATCCCGTCTGATCGACACCGAAGGGCGAGAACCCGAGGGCGCCATCGCCCAGCGCATAGTAAAAGTACTTGGCATAGCTGTCGTCGCGGCCGGTTTCGGGAATCCACAGCGGATTGTCAGGGCGGTGGTAGGCCTTGACGGTGTCGCGATAAAACTGCGGGTCATCGGCGTAGATGTCAGGGCCAATCATGTCCAGCGATGGCGCAAGGGCGCGCCACAGGCCGACCAGCTTTTGTACCGCACCGCCGCTTGGGTAGCCGATGCCCGGTGTGTCCAACTGCCGCTGGGGCAGTTGGGCAGCCGGGTAATCAATCCAGGCATTGATGTAAAACGGGATGTTGAGCTCGGCCTTGCCGGCCGCGGCTATCTCATTGATATATTTGGCCTGGTGGTAGGCTTGGAAGACCTCATCGGCCTCGCCTGCGAATACCTGGCTCCATGTCCCTGCCTGCTTGTGCGCGACGGCAAGCAGGTCCGCGGGAACTTGGCCGGCAAACTCGCGGTTTGAGTCAGGGGAATTGTCGCGGATGCTGCCGATATTGCCCGACTCGTTCTCCACCTGGATCAGGATCACGGTGTGCTGGTCGCTGTCGATCTGCTTGAGGTGGCGCATCAGGGCTACAAAAGCCGCCTTGTCCGCCTCCAGCGTGTTGCGCGACATGGGGGAGAGCACGTCAATGGGCTCCCCGTCAGGCCGGATCGTGCGCGGATACTTCACCGGATCGATCTTGACCCAGTCGGCGGCGTAATGCATGTTGCCGTTTTTCCATGTGCCAAACCACAGCAGCACCACGCGGAGATTGTGCGCCCTGGCTCCCTCAACAATCGCGTCAACGTTGGTGTAGTCGAAATGGCCATGCTGCGGCTCAAACTGCTCCCAGTAAACGGGAGCTTCTACTGTATTGGCATGGAGGGCCGCTATTGAATCCCAAACCTGGGGCAGTTCACTGGGCCAGGAGCTGGAGTTGTGGATCTGGCCGCCGAGCATCAGGTAGGGCCGTCCATCGACCATAAGAGCGTAGCGGCCGTCCTTCTGGACGAGCTTCGGCGCTTCCACGGCAAAGGCTGTCGAGAGGGCGGTCAAAGCAACAAAACCGGCGGCTAACTGGATGCAAAAGGAGCGAGTGCGCCGGATGATGGCAGAGAGCATGGCTTTAGTACCTCCAGAGCAATGTAATCGTGTACATAGACGCTCCGCAAGCGCCGAAAGTCGGAGTGGCAACAGATTCTTTCGTAGTCTGCGTGTTTTCCTACCCTTTAAGACAACCGATTGGCCGGAATCTGGCGTCGCGATATCGTTGCATTACCAGGCGAACCCGCGGCATCGCAAATCCATAAGTTAATGAGTCCATTGGCCAGTGGGCAGCCGTTGATTCTGCTCCCAAAGGAATTGGTAAACCGCTGCCGGCTTCACAAGAGAAATTGTTCATAGTATGTGACTAGGCGATTTGGCGCTCGTTGGCTGATCCGCTGCCCAAGGCAGCCCCTGCCGGCACCAGGATCGCCGAATGGGTGCAGCCCGTGTCCGCGCATCGGAGCTTCGGTTCTCCGCATCCGCGGGCGTGTCAATGCTGGCTGAAAATTCCTCATTCTGCTGGGCGAAAATTCCCCCACCTTGTGGTGGTGACGGTTTACAGTTTCAGCCGGCTGGCGCGAAAATGAAGTCGGCTGGT